>Ga0307375_10003311_pt1 | contig 15928 bp, 10 predicted proteins | sample TR1MG_FD_202531 | JGI IMG/M metagenome (GOLD analysis project Ga0307375, IMG submission 202531) | Soil microbial communities from Risofladan, Vaasa, Finland - TR-1 | ecosystem: Environmental > Terrestrial > Soil > Coastal area > Acid sulfate soil | place: Finland: Risofladan, Vaasa | collected... | reverse complement strand
CCCCCCCCCTATAATAGGTCCATAAGTTAAGTTATTTCTTAGAGTGAAGCCCCTATGTATAGGAGGTCAGAAGAATCGTAAAGAAGCCTAACATTCTTCATAATTCCAACTTAAACCCAGGTTGACAAAAGGGGTGCAGTGTTTAAGTTGGAATTATAGAGAATTTGTGGGCTCCCCAATTGTCAATATATTCGGTCGACCCATACTAACTTTGCTTGGGTCCATTTTGGTGTGCAGGTCAGTTTATTCCGACGATAGCTGTGGCGTAATGTTAGAAAGAACACATACGCCATTTTCATTCTACGCGAACTATCGGGGGAAGTTTCCACTGCCCGTCGAGGACAGCCTTCTTCGGCCAGTAGCACCGCAGTATCAAATAGATTGGTCCATCTGGAGCAGGCAGCCAGTTGGACTCCTTGTCCTTGCCCGGTGAGTCTTTCTGTATGTAGATGGTCAGATTACCATCAGCATCACGCTTCAACTCGGGTAGCATCGGCGAGTTTATCAAATACCGGTCAATAGGATTCGCGACTAGAAGCTGGGTTTTGCCGTCATACATCGTTACTGACCAAAACGCATTGACCGGAGGCAGCTTGTCTTTCTCGAAGGTAAGTGTGTAGCGGTTGTCAACGCCGTTAAGCGCATTGCCGTTAGTATCGGTTCGCCACGCAAAGTAGAATGCTTCGTCTTTGGAGTTTCCATAGATACCCATCTTCGCCCCGACTGCGCGTTTCAGGTAGTTGTTCTTCATGAACTCACGGGTACCAAACAGGTTGGCAGCCGATTTCTCAGTCGCCGCCTTCTCATCTATGGCCTTCAGGCCAGCGGACATCCCGGATTCAAGGGCCTTCTTCACCTCGGGGGAGAAGCTATCCGAATTGAATGGTTTAGCGGGCACGATGCCTATCTCGGCAAACTTCGCACGCGCTTCCTTGTCGCCCGGAACAGTCGGGCAGAACTGGAGGAGGAAGTTGAGGTAGTCGAAAAACCCAAGCGTCTTGACCCCATCCGGACTATAGGGTGGGAAATCCACCTCGGGGGGTGCTGGGGGGGCTTCTTCACCCAAGAACTGGCTCAGTGGTCGTACTGTGTAGCTCGCCTGAATTTTCTTAACATTGTCTATGTCTGCGGGGTTGAAGAGCTGAGTGCGATAGCCGATGAGGACGAAATCAGTATCTGCGCGAATCACCTTCTTAACGCCTTTGGGTACCTGGCCATTCCAGTTGGGACCGGCAAGCAGGAACTTTCCCTCATCATTACCAGTGGCAGCGGTGCCAACGTAGGTGAAATTGTAGGTATAGAGGTCGACGAACTGGAGGGAATAGTAACGTTCTTTTTCGATTTGAGGCACGCCTAACACCAGAGGCTCCGCTCGCAGGTCCGCCCAGAGGAACGAGTATGGAGTGTCACTGTTCGGGGTGACAATGGTTGTGTCCTGCGGAGTATAAACCCCCGGAGCGTTGTAAATCTGATTGAACGGCGCCTTATACGACGGGTTGTTCTTATCGATGGCGTATGCATACATGGTCTTATAGTTCTCCACCATAGGGTAACCGTAAATGTAGGCTTCCTTCGCGACGGCTTCCGCTTCTGACGGGCTCAGCTTATTAGTATCTTGTGCGTGCGCAACAGCTACTATAAACATAACTGTCAGCATCAGACCTGTGCGTAACATTAGTTTTTGCATCATTGTGTTCTCCCTCGTCATTCAGTGTAATTTAATAAAAAAATGTTATAGTCGGCTAACTACTACTTAGGCTTTAAAATGAATTATAGCATACTCAATGAGGGTCTCCTATAAAGGCTTGGTACTGCAATCTAATAGTCAAGCAACATTCTTATGTGAATCACTATTCTTGTAATACATTTCTTCCGCCTGAATGGGTGTTCTATATCCATGTGCAGAATAAAGGTAACCGCATCAAGTTTTCTACTAGGTTCTTAAAGGGGAAGCAGTACAATTTTTCACATAAGATACATATTTTTTCAATGAGTTATTAGCAGGCATAACAGATAGAAATCAAGAATTCTAATATCACTACATTCGAGACTGATTTATGGTTTATTTTAAATCATAATTTGTCCATATTTGAAATCCTGAGGTGTTAATTCTACACCTGATGGTCACATATTTGGTCACATTACTACTTAGCGGCACATTTCGGAAATTATTAGCAGTGGTAACTTGCTGGAAAGAATAAGGAATTTTGGTAGCGGGGGTAGGATTTGAACCTCCTCATTCGAATGAAAAGAGCCGTTTATGTATACATATAGTCATTGGGATAATAAAAATCGTATACAGATGAGGTATATTAACTAAATACTCTCTGAATATTATTTAAGGAAACTTCAATGAAAAGAATAATGGTTCTGAACTTAATCATTATCTTCTTTATATTCTTTGCTGCCGGCTGTGGGTATAAGAAAAACGACCCTCAAGCATCAAATACCCCAGAATCTACTGGGCAGAACCCTCACTCAGAAAGACTTTATACATTCAGCTGGCAATACGGCGAGAATAGTCAATTAAAACCGAGAGGAGGTACAACAAAAGGTGCCCCTGTTTTACTGGATAACTCCGAGAACAGCGTATGGCTGTCCATTTATGAGCCGGGAATTAGCAAGTTCGAACAAGATAGAAGAGCCATACTTGCTATGGCTGGTGATTATAGAGTTACTTTCGATTTTATTGAAACAGTACCCCTTAGAGGTGGCTACAAGCCGCAAAATCCTTATCAATCCTGGGCAACAGAGTTTGTGAAAGTGATAGAAGACAGTGGGGCTTTTATTAGTCTTCAGCATATTCTCGTTATGTATGTAGAGAATGTTCAGGGAGCAATTGAGGGACCGTTTGTAGCCAAGCACTGGCGTCATGACTGGAAGTATGAGGACAATACAGTGCTAGAGTATATAGGTAATAATACATGGCGAGTGAAAACAATTCCGTCAGAAGTATCAAAAGGTAAATGGTCTCAGGCAGTATACCAAGTTGATGATTCACCAAGATATGAGGCAATTGGAGAATGGATTCATGACGGAAACTATTCTTCATGGACTACTGCCGGCACGTGGCGCCCGCTTCCAAGAAGAGAATTTAGCGTCAGGGATGACTACAACGTTCTTGTTAGTGGAAACAGGCACATAATCAATGAGAATGGATGGGTTCACGAGCAAGATAATATTAAATTAGTCGTTGATGAAAGTGGAACACCAATAAGAGAAAACCCGTACCTAGTAAAAGAAGCAGGTTTAAATCGTTATGAAAGAATCACAGATACTGACTTTAGTGCCGGAATAGATTATTGGACTAACACCGCTGAGTTTTGGGAAGATGTAAGAGACGCATGGTCACAACTATTCTCTCAAAATGAAATCATCAAACTTAATAGTAAATATGAAAACAAAAAACTCTATCAATACCTTTTTCAATATGCAGATAATTTAGACAAAGGAGTATATGATTCAGAGGAAGGTTCAAAATTTGCAACCAGCACTATTAATAATTTCGTCATAGAAGCAAACGATAAACCAGACATCTCTACTTATTAGTTATGACCTCAGACATACGGCTGCAACAAGAATGGTCGAAAATACAGGCAATATTGAGCAGTGAATAAAATTCTTGGCCATGCTGACTTAAAAACAACTATAAGGTATGCACATACAGAGGATAGTCTTAAAGATGCAGTTGAGGCTCTATCTAACCATAATTCAGAACCAAATGGTCACAGATTTGGTCACATTTCAGAATCGAAGAAGTAGATAGTGCGGAACAATCTTTATAAGATATTCGAATTAAACAATAATTCTGGTAGCGGGGGCAGGATTTGAACCTACGACCTTCGGGTTATGAGAGCACAGCGCAGTTAAGCTTCAGATATACCTAAGTTTCTCTGTCGCAATACCTAAATCCGGGTGCTGTCCCTGCATTTGATTTTTTTTACCAGAAATAGTTTAATATTAAAAAATTCGTTCTGGTGAGAGAATAAAGATGCCGGGAAAAATTTCAAGAGTTTTAACTGTATTGGTTTTTATATTTTGTATTTCTAGTTCATCCGAAGCTCCTCAACACTGCATCCCCTCACTGGAGAGATTGTTGCAACTCGTTTCATACCGAACCTCCTTTACATCCCACGGTCTTGGCATGGGTGCTAATTTTTGTTTATCTTTTCTGAAATATTTCTTGCCCTCTCTGTTCCTTTCTCCTCAAAAAATTTACAAACTCCTTCTTTATAAACACCGGTTTTTGCCTCTAAGATAGCTTCGGGCAAGGATTTGCTGAAATGTTCAAAAGCCCAAGTGTCCGGCCTTGAAATATTGAGCCTTATATAATCGGTTGCTCCTATGCTCCCGAGGCCATCTCCCGGATAGACAGCAACACGGCGTTTAAATAGGGCTACGGTAAGCTCCTGTGCACTCACCCCAGTACCTGAGACATCTATAACCATAGAAAACCCGTACTGTGGTTCTACCGGGATTGCTACATCCGAAGTCTGATCAATAATCTCTTTGACGAGGGCATAGTTTCTACGGACAATCGCCTCTGATCTCTTTACATATCCCTCATCCTTAATAGCTGCAAGAGCGCCGTATTGGGAGACAATATTTGTGTTAAGCCTGGTTAAGCCCACTTTGGACATTAGACAGGCTCTCATCAAATCAGGATGTCCGGCTAAGAACCCAAGTCGGACCCCCGCCATGCCGTATCCGTGAGAGACACTAAAGGTTGAAATCACATTATCAACATCGGTCTCTTTCCAGAGAGAAGTAATAGGGTAGTGAACAGCATTAGGATCTATACGCTGGGTGTTATGAGTAAAATCGTCAATTATTAAAATGTTGTGCTTTTTAGATATCTCTGCGAGAGCTATTAATTCTGCTTTTGTCTGCACCGTACCAAAAGGGTTAAGAGGGTTGCAGACAAGTAAGACCTTTGTAAGCGGGGTAATTGCTTGCTCTACTTCATCGGGGTTTAAACGGTAGCCGTTATGCTCTGTAACCGGAATCCTTACCGGTACTCCCGCGGCCATAAGGATTGCTGATTCAAAGTGGAAATAGCCCGGGTCTGTAATAATTACTTCCTCTCCAGGATTAATGAAAGTTTGAAGCGTGTACGAAATTCCGGCTTGTGCTCCCTCTGTACCTATAACCTCAAATCGGTCGCTTCTTTCTCTTTTGAATTTTATTTGGGCACAAGCATCTCTAAGTGGATTGATAAGGTCAGGAGAATAGGGATTCATATTTTCAGCGGTTGTTTGCTCTCGCATTGCTATTACAGCGCTCTCTGGAGGGCCTGCATAACAAGTCATCCACCCTAAATCAGCCCACTCACTCGGGTCCAGGTCAACCCGTCCGTCTTTGTAGATATCCTGGGGTTCCATGCCCAGTATCTTAATGGCGTCACGGTAGCTCATATAGTTCCACATTGCATGAGGGCTTGCCATTACAGACTTAATCCTCCCGGACAAAAAAGGAGCCGACAGAGACTGCTCTCCTAACTGTTTTTCCCAAGATAGTACAAATCTTTGTTTTTTCATCGTTTAAAATTACCTCTCCTGATTTTTCATCATAACGACTGCATAAACTCCGCAATCGTCCATTACAATCTGGGGCTCAACAAAACCTGCTTCTTCAGCCCATCCTATTACAAGCTCTACGGGGCGAAGGTGCCAGACACATCGCTCCCCGTCACGGTTCACAAGCGATCTTGCTATTAACTCAATCTGCGGATTATAAGTCTGAACATTAAACAGTATTGCCTCTGGATTGAGTATCTCTTTCAGGTCTAAGAAATGTCTCCTGATTTGCTCATCGTCATGAATAATTCCATAAAGTCCGACCTCGATTACAAGGTCCGGTTCAGGATCGATTTTTCTAAGACTTTCGGTATCAATTGCGCTTCCAAGCTCAAATCTCAGCTCATTTGGGAGATTCAACTTCTGGGCTATAGCTTCGCTCTCTTTAAGTGTCGATTCATCAATATCGCGAAGTAGAATCTTTGCCTGAGAGTTTGTTTCCAATAGCGCATCGTAAAGGTAGTCAGCTTTTCCCGACGCGAGATCAGCAATAAAGGTTGGAACTCCGTTTCTTTGAGCGAGGTAGTCCTTAATCATGTTTTTTTGGATTTCCTTGATAGACCTAAAAGCTTTACATGTAATTTGATTCAGAAAGACTCTATCAAGAGCCTTCCCGATATAGAACGTTCCCTGAGGAGTATCCTCATATACGTAGTTCATAATCATCCCGGAGTCAAACCCATGCGTGTAGCCGGTTTTAATTCCTCGGGAAAGCGTACCTATTGATCTGAGCAGTAGTGACGCCCCCTCGTAATACCATCTCTTGGGAGAGTATATAGGGAGCGGTTTTAATAACTCTTCAAAGGTCGGCATCTTGCTGGTCAGCATGTTGCCACCGCTTTCATTAACGTCTTTGTTGTATTGCTATTTATTTGATCACCCCGCAGCTTCCGAGCTGCATTACTCAGTAAAACATATTTCTAAAACATAGCGCTAATAGCACCTAAGCCCTTTTACATAGATGTCATTCCTCCATCTATGTTAAGCGCAGAGCCCGTTGAAAATGACGCTTCATCTGAAGCTAAGAAAAGCGCTGCAGCCGCAATCTCTTCCGGATGGCCGAATCTGCCAATTGGATATTTTGAGAGTCTCGCTTGTTTTTTCGCTTCAGTATCATCGGTTTTAAGGAGGTCCTGTATTAGAGGCGTTAATGTTGTACCGGGATTTATACAGTTTACCCTAATTTTATGGGCTGCAATGACCTGCCCCCTTAAAATAGTACCAAGGTATAAGTTAGATTTTTTATAAGTGAGCCTTACCCAAAAGCTGTACCACGTAAATTAGAGATTTCTGGCTTTTTTAAGCGCTTTTTCACATACTCCTGGGGAATCATATTATCCACAGCCCAAAAATATTTTATAGAGAATATAAATAATCTATAAAATATCGTTGTCTATTGCATATTATTCTATATAATATTATCCATAGGCTATAATATATAGAGCAAAAAATGAAATCTACCACTTACAACATAGATAGAGAAAAGATTTTAGACCTTGAACAAAGAGCAAGGCTAATAAAAACATGTAGAGACAAATCTGAGCTGGATTTATTGCATGGACGTGAAACATGGGTAAAACGTTACATGTTGGTGGATTTAGCACTTTTTAGCGGTTTACGTGTAGCAGAGATCACTAACTTAAAAATAGGCGATATTGAATTAACAACTAAAGATCCTTATTTAATTGTAAGAAAAGGAAAGAGGGATCCAACCTAGATACTTTGATAGAAAAAAGATAGCAAAAAAAGAAGGTTTAACTCTTGATGATATAATTAGTCAATATTCACTTCAAAAACCAATATATGAGATAGAGCAAAAGTTACAGGAAATGTCAGTGAATTTGTCAGTAACTGAAAGGTAGAATCTGTATAAACCTGTATAAAGGAATATCCAAATGTCGTGTAATGACAGTGCCTTATATCAACTCTGTATAACCCCATATAATGCTATAGACTAGCTAATTAGTATTCCTAATCCTGAGGCCGGACGTTCCAATCCTCTCGGGGAACGGATAAAACCTATAACCAAAGAGAACCCCTCTAACCAATGACAAGATGGAAAAAATAATGCTTGACTTGTTAAGAGAGATACTTTATATTATTTATGAAAGTTAAGTAACGCACTTAAATCATCCTCCATCCTCCTTTAAGAAAGGGGAAGCAGTTCAGAAACGACTTGCTTCCCCTTTTCTTTATTCAAAACATCTTTACTATAGGCACAATGAGCTATTGTAGAATGATAAGTTAAGTACTACTTATTGATGTTTAGAGCAAGAGTTTTCTATCTCCTGATCATAGTCAGTAATGTCAAAGATATTACACATCGGGCGATTTCCCAACTTTCAGAAAAGAATCCTCTCAGCAGCAACTCACTATCTTTAAACAATATTATGTATTTGTTTCAAAGAAGAATAAAAAAAGACTTGACTTGTTAAGGACAACGCTTTATATTATTTATGAAAGTTAAGTAACGCACTTAAATCATCCTCCATCCTCCTTTAAGAAAGAGGAAGCAAATCAGAAACGACTTGCTTCCTCTTCTCTTTATTTAAGGCACTTTTACTGTAGTTTTGATCAGTTATAATTAACAAACTTATTATGGATAAGATATACATAATTCTATTTTATAAATTTGCGGATATAGACAATCCTGAAGATTTTGTAGAGCAGCAACTCAATTTCTGCATAAATGAAGGATTGCTTGGAAAAATACTTGTAGCTAAAGAAGGCCTAAATGGCTCACTTTGTGGATCAGAAGATCAAATCAATAATTATAAAGAATTTTTAACAAGCCATAGTCAGTTTTCTGATATTAATTTCAAAGAGGAAATCGGAACATTTAATCCCTTTAAGAAAATGATAGTGCGTCAAAAGAAAGAAATTATAAGAATGGATCAGGAATTAGACTTAGACAATAGAGGCAAATATATATCACCTCAGGAACTAATGGAACTATACAATAGCGACGAAGAGTTTGTAGTGCTCGACACCAGAAACAGTTATGAATCAGAGGTTGGAAAGTTTAAAAATGCTATTACACCTGACATAGAAACTTTCCGCGAATTTCCAGAAGCGCTCAAATCACTAGAGGATATAAAAGATAAAAAGATAATAACATACTGCACCGGTGGAATAAGATGTGAAAAAGCAACTTCTTATATGATTAAGGAAGGATTTACCAATGTTTATCAATTACAAAACGGCATAATCGACTTCTGCCAACAGTACCCTGACACTCTTTGGGAAGGTAAATGTTTTGTATTTGACCAAAGACTCCTTTCGGATGTTGACCCGGACGCAGAACCTATTACTAACTGTATACACTGCAAAGAGAGTTGTGAGCGTTATCAGAACTGCAAGAACCCAACTTGTGATGATTTTATCATACTGTGTGAGAATTGCAGCAAGGAGTTTAATAGCTGCTGCTCGGACAAATGTGTAGATGAATATCAAGCCTATTCCCTGCGCAAATCAAGAGAAAGGCAAAATTATAAAAGCAAAGAAAAGACACAGAGAGAATAGAATGAGAACTTTATTATTAATTGCAATTTTAGTAATATCGACCAACTTTGCATTTGCATAGTGCACGGAATACATGCAGGCATTCAACAAACATCAGCTAGTAATGAAGGGCCTGATGGATTTGAATTTTCAGAGTAAAATGAATTCAGAAGTGGCAGATTACAATTGGCAAACGCCTTCAAGAAGCGCAAGAACCTCTTGATTCAGGTGAATATAACAAGGCTTGCGAGATGTATGATTCTATTCTGGAAGATTATGGTTTTGATAAGTCATTCGGCGAAGCTCCGGTACCTGAAAAAGAAGAATCTACCCACAGCAGCTCAAAGAGTTTAAGCGATGAGGCTAGCGCAACTTCATCTTCGGCCGATTCTGAGCCGACAAACGAATAAAGTTTAGCAGATTAGATTTAAGATAAGATTATAAGGCTAGCAGAGGTTTTGATATTCTCTTCAAATCTTTGTAATGGACAGTTTCACTAAATTAATCCTGATCATTATCCTGTTCTTTTCGAGCACGCATAATAACAGCTATTACAAAACCGGAAAGACCAAGTGCATAAATTACGGGTCCTAAAATTTCCATAGTTAGAAATTAATACCCCCAAGAAGTTTATAGGCATATTATGCTTTACCGGAGACTATATGTCTATAGTCTCCGGCTCGGCTTATACTTTCTTTAAGGCACTTACTTTTTCTTTTTAGCAGGGTTCTTAGCTGTTGAATTCTTTTGAATAAATTTCTTAAGCTCTTTCTGATTAGACTTAAGAAGCTCTGCTATACGAGGTGGGTTTACCTCAGCAACAATTATGTCCCCTACTTCCATATGGACATCTCCGAAGATTCCATGCTTCTGCATTCCTTTGGTCTGCATTTGGTTATCAGCAGTTGGGCTGACGTAGTGAATAGCAACTCCTTTATATCGGTGTATCAAGAAAAGGGATAGCAACGCATTTAAGCGCTTCTGACGGTATTCTGCATCAAAGGTGTTCTGATCCCTTACCGATATAAATGTTTTTCTCATACGGTCATGAATGGTTGAGAAAATAACATCAGCTATTTTATTGTTTCCTTCATCAAATACTGCAAGCTCAAGGAGTTCTGAACCTGCCGTATGAGGTCTTAACTGTACTCGGAAGTGGTCTGGAAAGTTATAATGATCTCTCCAGATTTCAAGCCACTGTTCCAGGAGTCTTGGTGGAACCTCTGTTTCAACAAGATGCTGTACCTGAGTTGACCCTTTACCCATAGCCTTTGTAGTTGCTGTACGACCAGAGGATGCAGCTAATGCGCTATCCATTCTCGGTCCTCCAACAAGTGACTGTGGTGTCTTGTAAGGAGAATCAACTAGCCTGAATTTTCTCTGCAATCTGGCAAGCGCCAACATACCGTCCTGTTGAAGAGCGGTTGAGAATTCTTCTGCAGCAAGTCCGTCTATCTGATGTCCGCCGTAGGTAATAAAGTCGAAGACAAATCCTAGTTTCCCAATCTCTTTTGGGAATATCCGCATTTCATCCTCTGTCATACCTGTGGTATCCCAGTTAAATGAAGGAGAAAGGTTATAAGCAAGCATCTTATCAGGATAAACTTCATGAATCGCTTCTGCAAATTCACGCGCTTCTTCCAAGTCTGCAGTCTTTGTTTCCATCCAAATCAAGTCAGCATATGGTGCAACAGCAATAGATTTTGCTATAGCGTATTCAATGCCGCCCTTAACCTGATAGTATCCCTCAGGTGTTCTGGACAGCTCACAATCCCATGATGCCTCAATTCCCATTAATCTTGCTTTTTCTCTTGCATAATGGAAAGAAACCTGCTTTGCGAAATCAAGCCATTCTTCAATGGTCATATCCAAGTCTCTACCCTCTTCAATTTGAAACTCCATTTTTTCTGCAACGGCTTGAGCAAAGGTCATTAGAGCAGACTCAGCTTCCCAAATCTCTACAAATTTGGACGCTGCGTTGTCTAGAGGCTTGCTAATACTTCTTTCCTTGCCGTCTTTAAGAGCCTGTATGCTTTCATCGATAATTGCTGTTAGACCCACCTGATCGAACCATTTATAGGCCTGCTCATATTCGTCTTCTGAAATATTATAAAGCTTATGACCGTTAACATCAGTAATGCCCTTATCATAAAATCTTTTTAATATCGCAAGATAGCAGTTTTTATAGCCCGGAACATCTGTATTTGTAGCCCCAAGAATAAACGGATGGTCGCGCTCATCCCCTCTTCCGTCTAAGAGATTTGCCGCCTCAGCATCAGTTCTAGCAACAATGATTCCAGGGACTTTCATAATATCTAACTGAAACCTTGCGGCGTTTAGTCTCTTAATTTGCTCATCTATTGGAACAAGCACCTTGCCTCCCTGGTGCCCGCATTTCTTTGTGCCGGGTTTTTGGTCCTCAATGTGATATCCGGTAACACCGACTTCAACGAATCTACGTATTAAGTTTCTTACGTGGGCATCGCCGCCGTGTCCAGTATCTGCGTCAGCTATGATAAATGGTCTGTAGTCGTATTTTGGAGTAGCTTTTCTTTCACTATCAGACATTCTTGATCTAAAGAACTTCTGGTTTCTATCAGCTGTTAAAAGTGCCCTTACTAATGTAGAAGCTTCATCAGGAACCTGGCTAAGCGGGTAGCTTGCAAGATCCGGCCCTGGATCCTCATCCTTAGAACCTTTAGCTGAAGTTGCCCATCCGCCAAGGTATACACCTTCAATACCAATACGTTTCATCGCTACAATCTGGCTAGGTGAATATGGGCCAAAACTTGTAATCTGTTCGCCTTTAGCAAACAGCTCTCTTAACCTGTCATAGAATTGCGCAGAATATACTCTGGCAACTGTATAATCAGTATCAAGGGTTCCCCGTTGTTGTACTACCTGGCGTGCAGAGTAAAGACGCGCAATACCTTTAAAACGAGGGCTTGCAAAATATTGCTTTGTTTCGTGGACCTCCCTCTCAAAATCGTCCATCTCATCTTGTAATGATGTGTCGATCCCCTTTTCAGGAACGAAATCCAGATTTTCTGTTATTCTTGTACCGTCTTTTCTAAATGAGTCCATATAGTTTGTTATCCTCTCTTTTGCTGTGGCTAGATCGTGATTATTTAGGTTAATGTTGAGCAGATCTATGTACCACGGAGTTTTTACTTCGTCCAACACATATGCTCTTACGATTTCTTTTGCAATCGGAAGCGTTGTTGGTTTTGAATCATCATGTACGTCTTTATCTTTTGCTTTGAGTAATTTTTTATATTCTTCTTCAAGGAGTTTTTCAAAAAGCTCAACTGTGAATGTGTCCCCAGCTTTTACTTTTGTTTCTTTATCAGCTTCATTGAGTTTTCCACCCTTGTGAAGCCATTCCCACAAGATGCTTAAACGAATCTCTCCGGTTGCCGCATCTTCCATTAGATATAAGATGTCGTCGTTACCAAAGAAATCTGCAGGCTTAAGTGCCGCAGCTTGAAAACCCTGACCGAAAGCGTTTCCATACTGAAGAGCAACGCTGATTAAGTTGCGAGCTCCCCTAATTGTTCTAGGTGCTTCTTCGAGAAGAGTGAGTCCTTCTGCATCTTCGTCGGTATATGTAAGGGCAGGAAATTTTCTTCCAAGCTGGTTATCATCCCCAACCTTTTCCCAAACAGGCCTAATAATATGTACCATCTTCCAGTGGGCTACCCACTTTCCGCTGGCACCCTCTTTTTGTTCTCTTACTGCTCCGGCAAGTGCTTTTTCCATACTGCTTTCAACACCTTCTTTAGAACCTACTGGGATGTTAGGTTCCATACCGCCCTGCCATAGGGCGAAGTTGCCTTTAATATCCGGTGTGTTTACAGCTCGTCTGACCCGGTCTTCATAATTTCTCATATAACCATAAGTCATGGTGATAGGCTCGATGTTTGGGTTGATAAAATATTTATCCCAAGCCATAGCATCAGAGACGCTGTTTATATAATCCCATCTACCGGTGTTAAATCCTACAAAGTGTCTACCCAGCGCAGCGCGGATTTCCATTAACTGGAATGTCTCTTCAAGCTGCTCAATAAGAACATATACCTTTATAGAACCGCTTGGTATATTGAGATGTTCCTCTAAAGCGCTAAGCAATTCGTTCCAGAAAGCCGCTTCTTCGGCAGTCTGGATTTTAGGGAGATAAAGTACAATTGAAGCCCCTCGTTTCTCTAGTTCTTTGTAGTTATTAACAACAAAAAGAACAATGTCTACAATTGAAGCCGAAAGAGCTAAACCGTTTTCATCACGAATATGTCTGTCATCAAGATGAAGTCCTCTTGCTCTAAACATAATAGTTGTAAAATCAAGTTGTTTTTTCCAATCCTTTATTGTTTCTTTGCCTAAAAATCCTTTAGCCCATGTGTTTATTTCTCCGGCTACTTTTTCAGCCACTTTTAAAAATTTAGGGTCTTTGCTAATAGCCAGCTTAAGGTTTCTTTGGTTGTCGAGCGACATTGAAGTTATCTGCCCTAGAGCATCTTCCCCATCAAACATCCAGCCGTCGGCACCTGATAGCAGAGCATAAGCAACGTTTCGAATACTGCTTTCTAAAGCAGAGTTAGGTTTTGCCGCAGGTCCAGTGCCTTGTATCCATTGTCTTTGTAAATCATGGGGGATTTCAGATCCGACAAACTTGCCGTCTCTGGCATCCTGCACCTTAATATTAGTGCCTGGTATAAAATCGTGTGGATCGAGGAATCTGATCCTTTCTTTATTACGAACTCTCTGAGCTCTTCTTGCGTATCTTTTTTCCATAAGCAACTTCTGATCCTTATTGAAAACAGATAACGCCTTTAAAGCATCAACAACTTCGTCTGTATATACGTCCGGGTATTCGTTATCCAGACCGTCTCTGATCTGTAACCCCTTGTTTGCTGAAATCACTTTAAGTGATTCTTTTGAGAAATTTCTCACCGTGCTCATAAGCTCCTATCTCCTTACGTTGCAATTTTTCACAGAACCTTGAAAATAGGTTTATCATTATAATATAAGAAACAGTTAAATCAAATCTGTATGTGAGAAAGTTCAAAAAAAATTATTATTTCTGTAATAACGATAGTTTACAAACCACAGCAAGTGCAAAGCGCATTGTGCAGTGCACAACAAAACGAACTAAAAACCAATAACTTTGTATCTAGAATTACTCCTATTTTTATTGAAGTCGTCAATTATCATTTCGCAAATCATAATTAAAGTCATGTTTTATATTTAGGGTTCAAATTTCCTTTCTTATTATATACAATATGTAAGAGCGGTAAATCCACATGAACGAGAGTAAAAACTTTTGAAGGCCATATACTCATTGAATCAAAAAAACTTAAAATACATACCCATTGCTATAATTCTCTTTGTATTATGTTTTATAAATACGTTTAGAAGTTTTGGGGAGGAAGTGATTGTAGAACAAGAAGTGGTAATAGCAGAAGTTTCACAACTAACATCAGAAGAAGCTCTGGTTATTGCGGTTGCGGAGAATCCAAAAGTTAGAAATGCTTTTCTAGAAACAAAAAAAGCAGACAATGCTATCTGGGCTATAAAAACAAGGCTCTTTCCAGAATTCGATTTCAGCTTATACGAAGCATATCATCTAACTGATGAATCTTTTGATTTTAAACAAGGGGCTTTCGGAGACTTTCCAGTAATTGGTCCGATACCGGCACAAAATACCAGCATTGAGACAACTCCGGATTTCACCATATTTATTACAGCAACCGCTTCACAACCTATCTCTCAGTTATATGAGATTTCTCTACTTTTAACTGGTCCAGTTACCAGGGGGGGGGAGGTCAGTCCTAGATATTAAGATTGTTAAATGGGAAACAAATGAAAAGTAATACTTCATAAACCAAACTATATCTCTATAGTTGTGTTTTTTGGATTCGCAGATTTCATATGGACTTAGAATATAAAGAGGATTTACTTTTAGTGTTTACCCAAGTTCTTCTTTTAGGCACTTCACTATTTCCTCAACTGCTTTCTTTCCGTCGCCAAAGAACATAAGAGCATTATCCGCAGCAAAAAGAGGGTTGGGAATTCCGGCGAATCCAGGGCTTAGGCTTCGTTTTATAACTACAACAGTTTTTGAATAGTCCACATCCAGAATAGGCATACCCGCTATCGGGCTATCAGGATCGGTTCTTGCAACAGAATTAACAACATCGTTAGCACCAATAACAATTGTAACATCAATCTGTTTAAAACTCGGGTTGATCTCGTCCATATCCTTAAGTCTTTCGTATGGAATGTCAGCTTCGGCCAGGAGTACGTTCATATGTCCGGGCATACGCCCCGCAACCGGATGAACTCCAAACTCCACTATTGTGCCGTGCCCTTCTAAGAGATCAAATAGCTCTCTTACTGCATGCTGAGCTTGAGCAACAGCCATTCCATATCCCGGCACTATGCAAACTCTTTTTGCTCCCTCTAGAAGCATTGCAACCTCTTCAGCAGAAGTTGACTTAACCTTTCCACCGTACACTTCATCAGCAGAAGGCCCCCCTTCTGTAACTGTAAAGGTTCCAAAGAGCACATTTGCCAATGATCGATTCATGGCTTTACACATGATTATCGTAAGAATTATTCCGGAAGCTCCGACTAATGTTCCTGCTACGATCAATACGGTATTAAATAACACGAACCCCGTTGCCGCAGCAGCTAGTCCGGAGAAAGAATTAAGGAGAGCAACCACAACTGGCATATCCGCTCCGCCAATTGGGATTACAAAAAGTATTCCGAGCACCGAGGCAAATATTACCATCAGCCAATAAGGTGTTGAGGAATCAGGATATATAACCATCATATAGCCTAAAACAAGAATG
>Ga0307375_10003308_pt1 | contig 15932 bp, 14 predicted proteins | sample TR1MG_FD_202531 | JGI IMG/M metagenome (GOLD analysis project Ga0307375, IMG submission 202531) | Soil microbial communities from Risofladan, Vaasa, Finland - TR-1 | ecosystem: Environmental > Terrestrial > Soil > Coastal area > Acid sulfate soil | place: Finland: Risofladan, Vaasa | collected... | reverse complement strand
CCATTGTTGCATGGCAATGCAGCGACGGCAGAGAACGATCAGCGTATTCGCACTTGGTTGCGCAACAATGGCTACGAAGTGATCGAGATCGCAGTGAGTGATCTCCACGATGAGGCGGCCATGGCACGCCAGTTTCGCAAGCTCGCCGGCTACCTCGGAGCAAACAGTCTTCGAGATGCGCTTCGTACCGATACGTCATGGTTTGGTCGGGTAGACGATAAGTCTGCGAAGCGGGAAGGCGTGGTGTTGCGAATAGTAAGGCCGAGTGTAGAGCAACGGTATGTCACTTGTGTGCCCTTGGTTCCGCTCAAAGCAGCCGCTGGAGCATTCAGCGAACCGCAAAACGTACGGGATAGCGAGTGGGATTGGGTCGCAATAGACAGCCATCATCGGCTTCGTCCCGGAATGTTTGTCGCTCAGGTTGTTGGAAAATCAATGGAACCGGCGATTCCGGACGGCGCGTATTGCCTCTTCTCTGCACCTGTTACCGGGTCGCGGCAGGGTAGGACGGTCCTCGTGCAGTTGCGCGATTCCCCTGATCCTGAAACCGGTGAGCGATATACCGTGAAGCGCTACGAGAGCGAAAAGGTGACTTCAGATGATGGAACCTGGCGCCACCTGAAAATCACCTTGAAGCCAAACAATCCCGACTTCCAGAAGATTGAACTTACTTGCGAGGACGAGGGCAGCGTCGAAGTTGTAGCCGAAATGGTGGACGTTGTTGGTTGATCTCTGCCCAGTTCGACTAATACATGCTTAGGGCACCATACTCCTCGATCAAAAAGGTTGAACGACGACTGTAACGAGTTGACTTCTTCGCGTGTACAGCAAAGGGGCCTGACGACGGCTCGCCTACATTTGAGCCGAGATTTTAGGTTGCTTAAACTATGTCTACGATCATCCGCACATTCGCTGATCTACATCTACTTAGAGATGACTTAGCCAAGACGGGTGTCTCAGTTGAATTGACGATCACTGCGGCACCGGATTGCGCAGCGGTGATGGCTACAGAGCAAGTCCCCGACTTGGCGCCATTGCGAGAGGAAGACCCGGCTGCGTCTCCTGAGCTCGATACGCTGCTGACGCAATATAATCTATGGCTCGGCTATACAAGAGCTTGTTCAAGAACCAAGTGGAAGACCCATTGCTTTACAGACGTATAAGTAATGCTTGGAACTCTGAAATATTGGTTAAGCACTTCCTGCCTCTGGAATTCTGTACAGGAGCGTTTGACTGTCAGACCGGCGCAATCATTCAGTTCTAACCCCAGAATCACTTCTGAGCTTTAACGGAGAGGGCATGGCGAATCGTCCTGTATATATTCCAGTAACCAAAGGCGGATCCTTAGTCAATTCGGTTAGCGTTGAGTTCAAATGGGTAGCCGGGATGGCGGTCAGCCAAAAGCAAAAATCGATCCGTTCGCTTCACGAAGCTGCTGCAAGTAGAAATATATCTAAATTACTGGAGATCTCCTCGAAATCGGAAAATCCGCTGGGTGTGAACCTGAGTGCATTTAACCTGCGAATTGTTACGGTAGGCGGCATGAATACGACAGTGGAAAATATATTTCAAGGCAGCAAGGTCTTTCATCATGGTGGCCCCTACGTTGACTTACTCGAAAAGACCCCAAGAGAAGCAAAGAAGGACCCCAGGCTGAAAACAAGCGGTGATTTGGTGGGTTTTAGACTTGAAGGCGAGGATTGGCCCACTCGGCCTCTAACTGCTTTCTATGATTGGATATACTTGTCCGCGCTGCGGCAATCCCCAATCTTGGCAGAGCAACTTCTCGAATTTGATGGATTTACCGACATCGAGTTTAATCCAGAGCGCTCGTTAAACTGCCAGGCGGCTTCTGCTGCAATGTTTGTGGCACTCTCAAAGCGAGGGGAATTGGTGGCGGTAACCGCAACCCGACGCGCTTTTCTAGATCGGTTGGCCGCAAGCGCCGTAACTCCAAGACCTGTGCAGTCTAGTCTGCTGTAACGTGGATTGCCGCTGTTCGCTGGCCTGAGGTCAGGGGCCTTTCTGTTGAGCGAATCATTTTGTGGGGTGATCCCTCGATCGCCGGCCCGTATCTAGAGGCTGAAGAGCCAACAGACGAGCGCTACGGCGAGCGGTGCGTATTCAATCAGAAGCTGGGTTTCGGTATGCATGACAACTATGCTCCGCAAGTAAAGAAGTGGCGCCCGCCCAGGCGCAGGAGAATATTCTGGACAATTCGAAGCTCAGGGAATGCGCCCAAGTCGAAAAAAATGGATGGGGCGAAGCCAGTGGGTGCGTCTGGTGAGCCCGGATGCTGGGAGCATTGCAGCAGATTGTTCCAACGGTAGACCAAGATGCGCCAAATCCAAGACCACCATCACTCGGCCCATAATGTAAGGCGCAATCGCCCGCGATCGCGTCCACCACTTGCGCCTGGTTTGCTCCTCATTCCGTACATTTCGTGTCATGATGCAGCGATCGGGGCTCACGCGATAAGCCCCAGTTTTGTCGCATTCCCCAGGGGGTCTGGCATGAGCATCACTGAGCGCATCTACAAGATCGACCACATTCTTGCCTCGCGCATATCCGTCTCGCGCAAGGCGCTGGAGGAATCTCTGGGCGTGTCGTGGGCCACGTTAAAGCGCGATCTCGCGTACATGAAGGATCGTCTGAACGCACCCATCGTCTTCGACCGGGAGCTCGGCGGCTATCGGTTCGACAAGAATGAAAAGCGCGCGGGCCCCCAGTACGAGTTGCCTGGACTCTGGTTCAGTGCCGAGGAAATCCATGCTCTCCTCACCATGCAGCACCTGCTCGCGCGACTGGATCGGGGCGGCTTGCTCGGGCCGCACGTCCAGCCGATGCTTGCCCGGTTGACCGGTTTGCTCGGAACTGCGGAAAACACGGCCGAGGAGGTACGCCGTCGGGTCAAGATAGCCTCGATCGGCGCACGCGAGTTCCATCTGGATCAGTTCCAGACCGTCGGCTCGGCCCTCCTGCGGCGCAAGCGCCTGATGATTCATTACCACGCCCGCGGGACGAACGAGACGACAGAACGCGAGATCTCCCCGCAGCGACTGATTCACTACCGAGACAACTGGTACTTGGATGCGTGGTGTCATCTTCGAGACGGCTTACGGTCGTTTTCGGTCGACGCGATCGAAAAGGCTGAAATCCTGGAAAAGCGTGCAAAGGACGTGGCCGACGCGCGGCTCGATGAGGTGCTTGGGGCGGCTTACGGCATCTTTGGCGGGGACAACGTGACTTGGGCAACGCTTCGTTTTACGGCCGACCGTGCGCGCTGGGTTGCGACTGAGCGCTGGCACTCGAAGCAGGAGAGCAATGTCCTCAAGGATGGCAGCTATGAGTTGAAAGTGCCGTTCTCCAATGATCGCGAGTTGGTCATGGACATCCTTAAGTACGGTGCGGATTGCGAGGTAATCAGTCCCAAGGCGCTGCGGGACAAGGTGGCGCAGGAGATTGCGCGAGCGGGGAAGCAGTACGAATAGGGAAATGGCTCATCTTGCAGCGGTTTTACCCGGTGCAGTCGCGCAGCGCCATTCAATCCAAATATTCACGACAAGGACTAACGATGCCACTACAAAATCGCGTTGACCCCTGGGGAAAGCTAAATGCTGTCTCGACGCGCGGATCGCTCATGGGTAACCGGGGTATCCTTCATAACGAGTTGCGCGAGATCGTTCGGCCATGGGGCGGGAAGTCCTGGGTAACCTGTGCGCTTCAGTTCAAAGAAGATCGGCAACAGGGAAAGGTGTTCAGCGACGGCTCGTACTCCGAGCTTTTCTTTCTCGACGAGGCAACCGCGTTCGCGGCCGGACACCGTCCGTGCAACTATTGTCGCAAGCTCAGGTACGCAGAATTCAAGAGCGCCTGGCTGCGAGCCAACCGGCCTGACGCCGTTGGAAACACACCGATCACCGAGGTCGACAAGGTCCTTCATGCCGAGCGTGCCATCCCCGGCGGTGGAAAGGTCATGTTCAGTGCGGCCGTGAAAGATTTACCGTCCGGCACAATGTTTGAGCGCGAAGGCGCCGCGTTTCTTGTCTGGAAAGGGGCTATTCATCGTTGGTCATTCGATGGGTACACGCCATCGTCACTTCAGGTTGGTGCTCAGGCAGTGAATGTGCTTACGCCGGCTTCGATTGTTCGAATGTTCGCAAATGGCTTCATTCCGGACGTGCATGCATCGGCTGCAAGCGTTTGAGCCAAAATGGGAATACCAATGAGTGTACGTTTCCTGCACACAAGTGACTGGCAGCTCGGAGTCACGCGGCATTTTCTGGATGCGGATTCTCAGGCCCGCTGGACCGCGGCGCGCTTTGAGGGCATCCGCAACCTTGGTGCCATTGCCGCAGAGGAAAATTGCGAATTCATCGTCGTTGCTGGCGATATCTTTGAGTCTAACCAGGTGGACCGCCGTACCATCGTGAAGGCTTGCGAGGCCATGTCCGCTATCCAGGTTCCCACCTTCCTCCTGCCGGCAAACCACGAACCGCTCGATGCTGGGAGTGTTTACCGGTCCAAGCATTGGAAGGACAGGAAGCCTGCCCAAGTGCAAGTACTCGAAGAATTCGGACGGCCGGTTCAAATTCGCAGCGGGGTTGAGGTGGTTGGTGCGCCCTGGACCAGCAAACGCCCCCTGACGGATCTGGTTGCAGATGCGGCCGCCGGTCTCGATGTAGCCCAAGGAGTTCTGCGGGTCATGGTGGGGCATGGCGCAGTGGACGAACTCTCCCCCAACCGCGATGACCCGGCGGTCATTCATGTTGCCGATGCCGAAAAAGCGATCGAAGAGGGCAGGTTCCATTACCTTGCGCTTGGCGATCGCCACTCCTTCTCTAAGGTGGGCCTAGGCGGCCGAATCTTCTATTCTGGTACGCACGAGGCCTACGACTTTGGCGAAGTGGACCCCGGCAAGGTGCTGATCGTCGATCTGGGCGAGGAGCGCGTGACGGTGACCCCCAGGCAGAACGCCACCTGGCGATTCGTCACGCACCAGACCCAGATTTCGACGGCCGAAGATCTCGATGCTCTGGCGCGCCACCTGGATTCTCTGCAGGACAAAGATCGTACGATCATCAAGCTCGGGATCGTTGGGACCCTAACCATCCGCTTGCACGCGCGCCTGGAAGAGATCGAGGAACATGCAAGCGACCTCTTTGGCGCGGTGGTTCGTTCACACAGCCGCTCCGAGTTGATCGTGGTGCCGGACAACTCCGACTTCGATGAACTTTCACTCGCAGGCTTCGCGGCCTCAGCCTTGGACAAGTTGCGTACGCAGGCGCTCGGGGCGGGCAATGACGCCGAGCAGGCAAGCGACGCGCTCGCGCTGCTTATGCGGCTTGCCGGGAGGGCGGCATGAGGATCGATCGCATCCGTCTCAAGAATTTTTGCGGCATCAGCGAAACCGAAGTGAAATTCGCGCCGAAAGGCGTGACGATTGTCCATGGGCCCAATGAGACCGGAAAGTCGACGCTGATGCTGGGCATCAACGTCCTTTTCGATCACAAAGACGACAGCAAGAAGGAAGAGGTAAGACTCACCAAGCCGGTGAACCGGGACGTCGGCTCGGAAGTGGAAGCAGACGTTGAAATTGGCGAGTATCGGTTCAGCTACTTCAAGCGTTTTCACAAAGATCGCGAAACGCGCCTTACCGTTCACGCGCCCAAGGCCGAGAACCTGACCGGACGCGAAGCGCACGATCGCGTACAGCAGATCCTGAATTCCAGTCTGGATACGAGCCTTTGGACGGCGCTGCGCATCGTGCAGGGCGAGAATCTGCAGATGCCCGAGCTGCACAGGCAGCCGGCACTCTCCCAGGCGCTTGACCGCGCGGCGGGCGAGGCGAAGTCCGGCGAGCGCGAAGAAGGGCTCTTCGAGGCCGTGCATTCGGAATATCTGGTCTACTATACCGACAAGGGTAAGGAGAAAGAGGACCCGGTTGGGAAGGCACGCACCAAAGCGACCAACGCCGTTGGGCAGGTGGAGGACTTGCAGGGAAAACTCAAGGCGTTGGAGGATGACATTACCCGGCACGCCGCGATTTCAAAGGCAAGCGCGACATTGCAAGGCAGTCTCCCCGGGCTGGAGCGGGCCTTGGCCAAAGCCCAGGAGAATTGGGATGTCGTTTCCACCCTGTCCGAAGAGGCGGACCGCCATAAGAACATTCACCACGCGGCCGAGCAGGCATGTGCGGCAGCCAAGAATTCTCTCCAGCAACGCGAGCGCCTGATTCAGACGGCCGGAGAGGCCGTCAAACGCGTTGATGGCGCGGCCGCCAAGGACGGCGAACTCGCAAAAGAGCTTACCGAATCGTCGACGGGGCTCGAGTCGGCGACAAAGACGCGCGATGGCGCGAGAAATATTGCCGATCAGGCCGAAACGGACGAGAGGGTCCGCCGCGCCGACCGTGACTACCGGCAAGACGAGCTGGAACTCGTCAGAATGGAGGAGCGCCTAGGGCACATTAAAGCTGCCGAGGAGGCGGCGAGAGAGGCGAGCGACTTCATTGCCGCAACGGCAATCACAGAGAAGCTGCGCACGGAAATCCGTGCTGCCGAACTGGCGCTAGGCGCGGCGCGCGGTGTCCTCAATGCTGCTTCGCCGCAACTGCGGATCAAAGCTTTATCGCACTTGCCGGTGGTTATCGAAGGCAAGGCGGAGACGCTCGGTGCGGGTGAAGAACGCGCGATGCCGGTCGCGGAGTCGATTGCCGTGCGTTTGGGCGATAGCGCCGAGATCCGGGTAGAGCCTGGAACGAGCGCCGCGACGCTGCGCGAGGATGTCCACAAGGCCGAACAGACGCTGAAGAAGGGTTGCGAGAAGGCTGGCGTTGCGACGCCCGAAGATGCCGAGTCTGCCTGGACCGCGCTACAAAGCGCCAAGCGCACGGTTGCCGACCGGGATCGTATCGTCAAGATCCATTTGCGCGATCTTACGCGGGAGGATCTCGAGGCGCGCGTGCGCAAAACCGGCGCCAAGGTATCGGCATACGCGGCGAAGAGGGTCTCCAGTTTGCTCTTGCCAGCCAATCTAGATGAGGCAACGCAATTGCTGGCCTCGACCGAAAAGGCCGCCGCCGAAGCCAAGGAAGTCTACCGTCGCGCCGAGGTGATGCAAATCCAGGCAAATGAACTTTACGCGAGGCGGCGCGAACTCCATGCGATCAACGCGGCCTTGCTCGATCAGGCGAAGAACGACCTGAAGCTTGCAGAAGAAGGGCTCGGCGCCGACAGGAAGACCTCCAGCGATGGTGAGCTGACTTCGGCGCTCGCCAAAGCCGAGGAAACGGTCAAGCAGTCGCAAAGCACTCTGCAGGCGGCGCAGCTCAAGTTGACCAACGCCGATCCACAGACTGCCAAGGCTATTCTGGATGTCGCGAAATCGGCTCACAACCAGGCCCATGTACAGCGGGAGCAGCAGGAGCGCGAACTTATTGAATTGCGTGCGAAACTCGATATTCTCGGCGAGCAGGGGCTTGCCGAAGCGCTGGACGAGGCGAGCCGCGTGACCTACGAGGTGGAGGATTCACTCGCCAGACTTCTGCGCCGCGCTGGCGCGGCAAAGCTCCTCTTTGACACTTTCAAGATCGAGCGCGATGCGTCGCGCCGAACTTATGTGGCCCCGCTACGCGAAGGCATCGAGCGTCTCGGTCGACACGTGTTCGGACCCAGCGTGCGCGTGGAGGTGGACGAAGATCTGCAAATCGTCAGCCGGACGATGGACGGGATTACGGTGACACTTGAGCAACTCAGCACCGGCGCCCAGGAGCAGATGGGCCTCCTCGTGCGGCTCGCCGCAGCCCAGATCGTGGCCAAAGACGGCGGCGTCCCGCTCATTCTCGACGATGCCCTCGGGTCAACCGACCAGGGGCGACTGGAATCCATGGGAGCCGTGCTGCGCATCGCGAGTCAGGACACGCAGACGATCATTCTCACCTGCGCGCCGGAGCGCTACATACACGTCGGCGCGCAGACGATGGTGCGGTTGTAGTGTGGCAGTGAAATGAATAGATTGTGGTGATGGAGGCCAATACGATGGCCACAAAATATGAACCGCTGGAAATCCATCTTCGCGCCACTCCGCAAGACGTGCGCGAACTTACGCTCTCCTTTTCCGACATCGCGCGCATTCTCGGCACCCCGCTGCCGGAATCCGCGATCAGTCATAGGGCATGGTGGGGCAACCAGAAGGACTCGAAGTCTCGCCCTCAAGCTCACGCGTGGCTGTCCGCCGGGTTCTTGGTCGATACCGTAAATCAAGGGCGAACAAGTGGCTGGGTTCGTTTCAAGCGTCAATAGTTTCGCGAGCCATTCTTGTCATATCCGCGTTACTACGCAGTAGGGGGGCAGGTAAGGGCGTTTGTATGGGGTAATCGCAAAAGCCAGGATTAGACCCCTACCTTAGACCACACACCCTCCTCGTACGGGATCCATGCTGCACCGTCTTGAACGTGAACAAAAGCGTTCCAGCCATCGCGAAGATTGGGTTGAACACTGTCGGAGAATTTTGCCTTGTCGCGCAACTTCGTAACCAAATGGCGCTCAAGCTCCTCGAAGTAGGACTTTGGCAGCCCAAACTCTGCGATGAAAAAGGAGTAGCCGGGATGATGAAACGACGCGCTAGGCGAGCCCCACACCCAAATGGTCGCAGTTTTGGCGAATTTCCTTTTCTTTACCCAATTCGCCGTAAATTCCGCGATAAGGGATTGCCACGCGCCATCGGCGTAGGGTCCCTCAATCGCATCGTTGTCTATTTCAATTGAGTCGACCGGGCCGCGCTGCTTCAGGACCAGAGTCGGCCAAGAGATATGCTCGGACATGGAGTTCCTAAGGTTTCAAGAAACCATCCCCAAAGGGTTCTTAGGGGTCCAGAACGTGGCCTCTACTACGAGTAGGGTACGCCAAAGGTATGGAGTTCTCAACCATCCAGAGTGACACCATCCAGAGTGAACCATAAAGGCCGATGTGCCATTCGCTCAGCAGAAGGCGTCGGCAATGGCCGTCACTGTGTTTGATGTCCTCGGCCAAGCGGACGCAACATTTAAGCAAGATGTCGCCGTTGAGACAGCCACCCCGGTCGCGATACCCGCCATTGAGAATTAACTCAGTGATGTAAGTCCGCGGCTCCGACCGGGGTAGTTTCCACTTTACTAAAGCACCACAACGATAACCTGATCCGAGTTCCAAGCGCCGGATCCAAGCAATATCCAGAATACGTTTGTTTATTCGGTTTGGTTATTGCGGAATCAATTGACGATGCCATCAAACCCAGAACTTCGTCCACAGAAAACCCCGACTTTAGTGTGCCCGCAATTTCCGACACGAATTTCATTTTATATCGCTCGTGCCCTGTTGATGCCACGGCGAACATGGCCGTAATGCTCTCTGCGTCATAGCCGCGCTGCTCAAGGTAGGGTGACACATCGTCCGCAAAGAACGAACTGAAACTCTGATTCTCCCTGCTTACGAGCGACGCGTATGCCAGTTGGAACGGCTCCTCCGGCAATTCCTGGTACATGAAGCCAATATTCGAATTCAGAAATAGCGTGCCCATTGGCCGCGGCTCAAAATGAACACGCATGATGTCCAGGAGGCATTGCAGAAACTCCGTTGGTCTTTCGTATTGGTAAGCGGCCTGAAAGCCGCACTTTCCTTCTTCTTCGTAATAAGTCCTCACACCATCTTCGGTGACGGGTTTCCAGTCGTACTCTTTCGTGGCCTCGAATAGTTTATGTATCGCATCTAGTACGTCTTGCAGCGATTTGGCGAATTGCGCGGGGTCGGGTACGTTGGGGCCCACTAATTGGTCCATGTTTGGTGCTCGTTGGCTATCGACGGATTGAGTTTGATCTGCTGGTGCGACATATTGCGTTGCACTTCGTATTGCGAGCCTTAACTAAGCGCTCTGCCGCCTCACCAGATTAGATAGAGTAAGGGGAGCCGATACCATTCCCTCTCCTCCGTGGCCGGGGAGAGAGGGAGATGCAAGCTCTGGGTTCGGACCGCTACGCAATCTGTGACACCGCCGGTTTATCTTGGATCCTGCGATACAAACCCACAGGACTCCGATATGAAAACTCTCCCCGCATACCTACGCAAACCCGCCAATTGCAAGGCGGGCAGCCTGGATGACACCACGCAAGACTACCAGCCGTTGCTCGCCATCTGGCTGATCGAAATGGCGCTGAGCATGAACTGGTATCGCATGCCCCGTGCGCACCGCTTGGCCGACATGTTCGGAGACGACGATTTCCTCAGCCTGACGGGAATCACGCCCCCGGCGGAGCGCGACGAGGATGGCGATTTGACCCACATTACCAAGTTGAGCGAAGGAGCCATCTCTCGGCTGCTTAAGTCGCGGCTCGAGGCGCTGCGCCGCTGCCCGGTCGCAGGCGACCTGCCGCTCTTTGCCAACGTAAAGCTGATCGGCAGCCTGCTGGGTCTCTCGGACGAGGAGAAGGCGGTGCTGACCTTTGCAACAGCCGCGAATCACTTTGTCGGCTTCAGGAACGCCATTTCCGCGCGCAACGAACGCGCGTCGCCAAAGCGCGTCGCGCGGGCCATCGCCATGCTGACGGGCCAGGCGGAAGAGGGGCTGCAGGCCGCCCCTTGCGCGAGGATGGATTGCTGGTCGCGAGCGGCCTCATTACCGTCGAGAAGAACGTTTGCGACTTTGAGCAGGTGGTGCAACTGGGCGGCGGCTTCGAAGGTTTGATGATGCTGCCTCACGCCACCGAGACCGATCTGGTCGCGCGGCTCCTCAAACCCGCCAGCCGCGCGAACCTGGAACTCGCCGCGTTCCCGCATCTGGCGAGGGACATCGACGCGCTGCAGGATTATCTGCGCAATGCCGTGCACGGTCAGGCGCATGGCGCCAACGTGCTGTTCTACGGACCGCCGGGCACCGGCAAGACCGAGCTGGCGAAAGCCATTGCGGCGGGGCTTGGAATGGAGCTGTTCGAAATTCCCTTCGCCGACCTTGAGGGCGACCCGATCCGCGGCGAAAAGCGGCTGCGCGCCTACAACTTCTGCCAGAAGCTGCTCGCGCGCAGGCAAGACGCGCTGCTCATGTTCGACGAAATCGAGGATGTGTTCGAAAGCCGCGGCGGTTTCTGGGCACTTTTCGGCGGCGATACGGATTCGGCCAGGGGCGGCAAGGCGTGGATCAACCGAACGCTGGAGCGCAACGCCACGCCGGCCATCTGGATCACCAACGACGCGGAACTTGACACGGCTTACCTGCGCCGCTTCGATTACTCCGTGCGTTTCCCGGTGCCGCCGCTGAAAGTGCGGCTGGAAATCGCCCGCCATCATCTGGATTCGTTCGCTCCGACCGACGGCTGGCTCGCACGCATCGCCGCCAGCGAGCACACCATGCCGGCGCAGATCGAGCGCGCTGCCAAAGTGGCGCGCATCGCCGGCGGCGAGGATTTGGGCAGGGCGCGGGCGCTCGTCGAGCAGGCGCTCGACCGCAGCGCCACCCTGCTCGAGCAGAAGCGGGTGCCCGGGCGCATCCTGCTGCGCACGCGCTACGACCTCGGTTTCATCAACACCGATGCGGACATCGGCAAGCTAATCGCCGGCCTGAAGCAGCGCCCGCGTGGGAGCTTCTGCCTCTATGGCCCCGCCGGCACGGGCAAGAGCGAGCTCGCGCGGCATATCGCCGACGAACTTGGCAAACCAGCACTGCTGCGACGTGCGTCCGACCTACTCAGCAAGTGGGTCGGCCAGAGCGAGAAGAATATCGCTGCCATGTTCGCAGAAGCGCGCCAGCAGGACGCCGTGCTGGTGCTCGACGAAGTCGACAGCTTTCTCGCCGACCGGCGCGGTGCCCGGGCCAGTTGGGAAATCACACAGGTGAACGAGCTGCTAACCCAAATGGAGGCCTTCGAGGGGATTTTCATCTGCACTACCAACCTGATGGAAAAGCTCGATGAGGCAAGCCTGCGCCGCTTCGCCTTCAAGCTGAAATTCGATTACCTCCGGCCGGACCAGCGCTGGGCGATGTTTTCCCAGGAGCTTGCACGGCTAGGGGGCGATCTGGCGGAAACCCACGACTGGGAAGCGGCGGTGCGCCAACTCGGTGGCCTGACGCCCGGAGACTTTGCAGTGGCCGCGCGGCAGCTCGAGCTATGGGGAACCGCGGCCACAGCGGGGGAACTCTACGAGCAGCTGCGCCATGAGTGCGCCGCCAAGGAAGGACCCTCCCGCACCATCGGCTTCACGGCCTGACAACCTTCAGATCGGCCCCCGTTTAGGTGCGACACAATCTGTCACACCTAAGGGGATAATGGATTTCGTGGAAGCCACTAATTCGCTCGACAACTGCCCCCCTTCGCAAGGCTAACCGAAATATGGCCAAACACTACCTGTCCAAATCCAAGTTGCTTTCCTTCCTGCAGTGCCCGCGGCGGCTTTACCTCGAGGTCAAGCAACCGGAGCTTGCGAGTCCGTCCGACGGCGCGATGGCGATCATGGCAGCCGGCCATACGGTGGGCGAAGTCGCCCGCTCGCTGCACGCGGGCGGCGTCCTGATCGAAAGCCAGGGCAATCTCTCCGAGGCGATCCGGCAGACCGTGCAGCACTTGGCCGACAGGCAGCGAAAACCCCTGTTCGAAGCAACCATTCAGCACGACGGCACGCTGGTGCGCACCGACCTACTGCTGCCGGCGAAGAAGGCCTGGCGGCTGGTGGAAGTGAAGTCCTCGACCTCGGTCAAGGACTATCACCTGTTGGATGCAGCGATCCAGCGCTTCGTGCTGGAAAAGGCGGGCGTTCCGGTCGACAGCGTGGCGGTCCAGTTTATCGACAATACCTTCGTCTACCCCGGCAAAGGTTGCTACCACCAAGTCAAGCGCAACGGCGAAGTGAACAGCTTGTTCACCCAGGAGGACGTCAGCGCTGACATCGGGCCGCTGGTCAAGAAAGACGTGTCCGGCTGGATCAAGGCCGCGCGCAAAACCCTCGATGGCAAGCTGCCGCCCATGACCGATAACTGCGACGACCCTTACGAATGCCCGTTCAAGGCTTACTGCCACGCCGACGCGCCGGAATATCCTGTCGACTGCCTGCCTCGCATCGGCGTCCAGGCGGCCGGCCTGCGCGCTCAGGGGTACGACGACATCCGCGACATTCCCGCCGGCGTGCTCGCCAACCCGGTGCAGGAACGGGTGCGAAAACTCACCATCTTCGGCAAGGCGGAACTGCGCCCTGAGGCCGCCGCCAAGCTGTCGGAACTGGGCTGGCCGCGTTACTACCTCGACTTCGAGACCATGAATTTCGCGGTGCCGATCTGGAAGGGAACGCGCCCCTACCAGCAGGTACCGTTTCAGTGGTCCTGCCACGTCGGGCACGAAGACGGTACCATGATCCACCGCGAGTTTCTGGACCTCTCCGGCGACGACCCGTCCCGCGCTTTTGCCGAGTCGCTGCTCGCCGCAGTGAATAAGCGCGGCCCGATCATGGTCTACAACCAGGCGTTCGAAGGCCGCATCGTTGCGGAACTGGCGCTGCGATGCAAAGACCTCGCGACACCGCTCGGCGCGGTCGCGGCGCGCTTCGTTGACCTGTTGCCGATCACGCGCGAGAACTACTATCACCCCGCGATGAAGGGATCGTGGTCGATCAAGAGCGTGCTGCCGACCATTGCCGCGGAGCTGGACTACGCCGGACTCGAGGAAGTTCAGGACGGTGGGGCGGCTCAGCGGGCGTTTGTCGAGGCTATCGCACCCGAGACTGCGGCCTCGCGGAAGAAAGACCTCAAGCGGGCCCTGCTCGCCTACTGCGAGCGCGACACGGAGGCCATGGTGCGGCTCGCCAAATTCCTGCTCGGCGGTACGACCAAGGGTTTGGCCAAGCTGACCCATTCGGCGCGCCCGGCGGCGCATTGATAGCCCAGGAGAACACATGCCTGACCAGAAAGTTCAAGCCACGTTCCAGCGGCGTCTCCAGATACTGGAGGCGATCCAGCGCCTGAGCCGCACGCGTAGTTGGGTGAAGCAGGCAGACGTCCTCAACGATTTAAGGGGCCAAGGCTATGCGGTCGAAAAACAGCATGTGCTGCGCGATCTGCGTGCCCTCCAAGAGCATTTCATGCAATTGGTGTGCAACGACAACTCGCGTGACGGTTCCCGGACCAAAGGCGTGGCCTACGGCTATCGCTGGGTAGCCAAGGATGCCCCGCCGGAAACCGGGCTGTCGATTCCAGAAGCCTTATCCCTTGTGATGGTCGAACGTTACCTAAGCGACGCGTTGCCCGCGACACTGACACGGAGACTGGAGGGCCTGTTTGCCACTGCACACCAAACCCTCGACCTGCAGAAGAAGAATCCCGAAGCCCGCTGGGCGGACAAAATCTGCGTGGTGCAGCCGACCCAACCGCTGCTGCCCCCGAAGATTGCCGATGACATCGTCAACGTCGTGCACGAAGCACTGCTCAAAGAAGAGCAGATCGAGGTTCAATATCGGAATTGGTCAGACAAGAAGGAGAAACTGGTACTCCACCCGCTCGGTCTTATGCAGCGTGGCCCGGCGACCTATCTCATCGCCCTGTGCTTCAATTACGACGACCCACGCCCGTACCCGTTGCACCGCATGGCCTCCGCCAAGCGGCTATACCTCGGCGCGCGCAAGAAGGAAGGCTTCGACATCAAAGATTACGCCCTCGAGCAAGGACACTTCGGCAGCGGCAAAATGATCACCTTCAAGGCACGCGTGCGCCGCCATCTGATCAAAGTGCTCGACGAGACGAAGCTCGACGCGAACCAGACCCTCTCCAAGCCCGACACGGAAGGCTGGTGTCAACTAACTGCGAAGGTCAGGGAAACCTGGCAATTGAAATGGTGGGTGCTGGCGCAGGAAGACAATATCGAGGTCGTCGGGCCGGCGGGGTTCTGGGCTAGAAAAACCAAAACGCAAGGTAATGGACAAGCGGGTTCCCACGCAAGTTGAACGGCCTTGTGCTTCGCAGCCGAGAAGCCCATGATTGGCAAAGCGCGAAAAGGCCGCATAGCCGCTCGGGGGCTGACATTCGACACTGCGCAATGATTGTCAGGGAGAAGGCTGTGCTTCGTTCCCTGATCGACGCCTGCAATCAAATAAAGATGTATGCGATCAACAGCGGCGGGCGGAACTATGACCAAATTCTTGATGAGGCAACAAGCCTCATCTTCGAAATCGTCGAAGCCAACCCCCGCCCATGGGGAAGGCTTGAAACGCTGTCAAGCGCACTGGAACAGGCGCTGGATCGCATCAAAATATTGAGCGGGCGCAGCATTCAGGGTGAGATAACCGGGATCACTACCGGTTATGTGCTCGACCTCAGCAATCATCAGAAGGCGCTCGTGGAACGCTGCTCGCGAGCGCTTTGCGCTGGATCTCGGCTCCGGTGCGCCCGAGCAACGCCCCAATAACCCAGTCAAGTCCTCCCAGCCAACTCCTCCAGACCAGGCTGGTACGCGAGGCGTGGCACGGGGTAAAAACCCCGGACTTCCACCGAATCATTGCCGGGTATTGCGAGAACTCCTATCCCTCTGCCGTACCCCTGGCACCACCCTTTGCATGACTTTTTAGTGACGCCGACGGCGCGCTTAGGGGGGGCGGGAACGGGGATCCTCACCCCCGCGGCAAGGTTTACCTGATGGCACTTCCTCCCTTGCCTGAACTGCTTCCAGTACGCCCTGCCTTGCTGATCCCAGCCCCTACACATTGAAGGACCAGCCGGCATTCACGGCGGCGTCCCCGCCGACTTTGAGAGCACGCATTGGTGGCAGTATGGGTCACCCGCCTAAGCCGAAAGCGCAGGCGTTCCCTTGAAAGCACGGTTGGGAGGGCACCCTTTGATGCGAGGCCTGCGCGGGTTTGCTGCAGCAAACCCCCGCTGCGCGCGTGTTGCAGCACCGGCTTCGGGAGGGCTTTTGGTCCCGTCTT
>Ga0307375_10003307_pt1 | contig 15939 bp, 14 predicted proteins | sample TR1MG_FD_202531 | JGI IMG/M metagenome (GOLD analysis project Ga0307375, IMG submission 202531) | Soil microbial communities from Risofladan, Vaasa, Finland - TR-1 | ecosystem: Environmental > Terrestrial > Soil > Coastal area > Acid sulfate soil | place: Finland: Risofladan, Vaasa | collected... | reverse complement strand
TGACGATCCTGGCAGGTGTGTCTGGTGGTGGCCGACATCGATCCCATTGGTAGCGCAGTTGCTACATTGAGAATGGCTGGCATTGTGCCAACTTCTCCTATTCAGCAATCCCTGACGTGAGCGCTGCCTCAATTTTAAGTGGGCGGCCATTGCTGCGCTGCGTGCAGCACGCGCAGGACCATCACGCCGCGCTCGTCTTCAGTATAGATCACCACGTAATTCGACCGCACAACCATTTCCCGCGTGCCAAGCACGCGCCCAGCCCGGTAGAGCTTCGGACGCTCTGGTAGCTTTGCCACCTCAGCTTCGATGTCGTCTTTCAGGCATTGAGCGGCGTCCGGGTTGTCGTCCGAAATGTAATCGATGATCGCCAGCAGGTCGGCACGGGCCGCTTCCCGCCACTCAAGCGCGGGCACCGCGCTTCCTGTCAATTAACACTTGCGCCTCGTCCATAACCTCGCGATGCGGCATCGCCGACTGTGTATCGTCTAGCGCTTCCCTCACCTTGGCCCGGAACCATGTGTCGTAGGCGTCCTGGTCGGCCGTCAGGCCGACCGGCAAGCCGCCTTCCTTAGCCACACGGGTCAGTAGGATGCGGACGGCATCCGAGAGAGTCAGCCCGACTCGAGCGAGCTTTTCCGTCGCGTCGTTCTTCAACTTGTCATCCACACGGACATGCAACATTGAGGTGTGAGCCATCAGGATACCTCCCGCTCTCGTTCCCCATTATGTGTCTCATTTGCGAGACAAGCAAGCCGTCCCGGTTAGGGGTTGCATCCGGCGGTAGCGCGCACGGGATCAGCGTTCAACAATCTCCCTGTTCAAGCGCAAACAACCTTAAGTGCCAAAAACGCGACCCCCAAAACCCCGAGACAGCACAACCACCCTGCGGTAATTGGGGCCCTCCATAGGCGCTCCATGAGCATAGCGCGCAAAATGCTCGAAATTAAAGACGCGCCAGGAATAAGGCTGCCCCGCCTTCTGGCGTGCGCGCAACATGCACGATTGCAGGCGGCAAATTCCCTAAATATTGGTCACAAACCACGGGACGTCCACGGGAAAACGCGGAAATGGGTTCTTCGATGAACCCGTTCGCTTCCGCAGAAAAACTCAGCACACGACGTTCGCCGTTGAGATAAATAACCGTGTCAGCGGGCGGGCCCCCAGCCATTCTCAATGTAGCAACTGCGCTACCAATGGGATCGATGTCGGCCACCACCAGACGCAGCTGCCAGGATCGTCAACACCCCTGTCATGGCGCAAACCCCAAGCGGGTACTGTGTAGTACTCTTGACTTGCTTTCGCCCTATGCCCGGCGAAGGCTCACTCAGATACCGCAATTCTTACGCCCTTACCCGGTTCCTGGCTATATCGCTTCGTCTGGAAAATTGCTGCCTCCGGGAATCCGGCAGCCATAACGGGGTATTTAGGCGACGGCTGCGCCCGCGGCCGCTTCGGCGACCGCCGCGGCAAGACTCGTGCTAAGACGCGTCACAGTGTCGGCATCGGCGGCCTCGACCATGACACGTACGACCGGCTCAGTCCCCGAAGGCCGCAGCACCACGCGCCCCTGGTCACCTAAGAGGTTCTCCACGTCTCGAAGTGCCGCGAGGACGCGTGGCGCCTTCACGACATCAAGGGCGGACAGTCCGCGCGCCAACGTGACATTGACAATCGTCTGCGGGAAGACCTGCATGCCAAGGGCGAGCTCCGCCAAGGTTCGTCCGGACTCACGCACGGCCGCCAGAACCTGGAGGGCTGCGATAATGCCGTCTCCCGTGGTGCTTTTATCGAGACAAATCACATGCCCCGAGGCCTCACCGCCAAGGTCCCAACCCGTCCTCGTCAAGAGTGCAAGGACGTGCCGATCGCCGACCGCGGCTCGTTGAAACGGAATCTCGACGCGCATCAACGCCTGCTCCAGACCGACATTGCTCATGAGCGTACCCACAACCCCCGCAACCGCGGTCCCCGAACGCTTGCGATGGGTCGCAATAATATAAAGGATACGGTCGCCATCGATAATATCGCCATGATGGTCGATCATGATGACGCGGTCGCCGTCGCCATCGAGCGCGATACCGATATCGGCCTCATGAGCCAGCACCGCTCGACGCAGCGTCTCGGGATAGGTTGAACCGCATTCGCGGTTAATATTGAAGCCATCGGGGGCGTTTCCAATCGCAACCACCTCCGCGCCCAGCTCGGCAAAGACATGCGGGGCAATCTGGTAGGCGGCGCCATGGGCGCAATCGATGACGATTTTCAGTCCCTCAAGGCCGAGGCGATAGGGGAACGCGCCCTTGCAAAACTCTATGTAGCGGCCGGGTGCATCCGCGAAACGTCTAACCTTGCCAAGCTCCGCTGACGGAACTGTGCGCATGGGCTTTTCCATCATCTCCTCAATGGCGCGCTCGATTTTGTCTGCGAGCTTGGCACCTTGGGATGAGAAAAACTTGATACCGTTATCTTCGTAGGGGTTATGCGAGGCGCTGATGACGATACCTGCTTGCGCCCGCGAGGTGCGCGTCAGATAGGCAATACCCGGCGTCGGCATGGGACCTATCAAACGGATGTCCGCCCCCGCTGCCGATAACCCCGCCTCCAGCGCTGACTCCAAAAGGTAACCGGAGATACGCGTATCCTTGCCAATAAGAACACTGCCCCGGTCTTCGCTCTTGGCCAAAAGCACCCGACCGGCAGCCCACCCCAGTTTCAAAACCGTCTCTGGGGTAATGGGCTCTTCGCCAACCCGCCCGCGGATGCCGTCCGTACCAAAATATTGGCGTTTCACGCTACCCACTCCTTAGGTTCAAATACCGATTCCCAAGCGCGCACCGCCTCCCGCGTCTCTCGCACATCGTGCACCCGAACAATCCGTGCGCCGCCTTGCACACCCGCAAGCGCCAACGCAATGCTAGTCTGTAGGCGAGCGTCCACCGAAAGCCCCAGGAGCTCGCCTGTCATCCTTTTGCGCGAGACCCCGACAAGCACCGGTGCCAAGCACCCAAACTCCGGCAGTGCCCGCAGGAGCGCCAAATTCTGGGGCGTATCCTTACCGAACCCAAACCCCGGATCGACGACGATCTTCTGGCGGCTGATTCCGGCTTCGACGCAGGCCCGTATGCGCTGCGCCAAAAAGGTCTTCACCTCCGCCACGACATCCTCGTACTCGTAATGGAAAGAGGTCTGCATCATGAACGGTTCAGCCGGGCTGTGCATGAGACAAATGGGTACATCAAGCAAGGCGGCCGCAGCCAGCGCACCGGGGCGGGTGAACGCGCGGACGTCGTTAATGAAGGCCGCGCCGGAAGCCACGGCCAAAGTCATGACGACAGGGTCCGAGGTATCGACCGACAGCGGGATGGCAAAGTGCGCGCGAATCGCCTTAATCACCGGGATCACCCGGGCGCACTCCTCGTCACAACTGACAGGGGTTGCTCCCGGGCGCGTCGATTCGCCGCCCACGTCCAGAATGTCGGCGCCCGCCTCGATCAAGGCGCCGACGTGCTTAAGGGCCTTATCGATATCCAAAAAAAGACCCCCGTCCGAAAACGAATCGGGGGTCACATTGAGAATACCCATAATCGCAACCCGACCATCCGGCCTAAGCCAGGACGATGCGCGGGGCTCTAAGGCCATCGGGCCCTTACCGTGATTCACCCGCCGGGGAATCCATGCGCGGTTTGACGCACGCCCGGTCGGACGCCAAGGTATTATTGTTGCTGTCGCCATCGGTAGTCGTATCAGTAGAGCCATACGGGGGACGGGGCTTGCGACCCTCCATGATGTCGTTGATCTGATCGGTATCGAGCGTCTCCCATTCCAGCAACACACCGGCCATGGTCTCGACCTTGTCCTGATTCTCCTCAATGACCCGCCGCGCCCGTCCATACTGCTCATCTACGATACGACGGATCTCGGCGTCCACGAGCTGGGCCGTGGCGTCGCTGACATTCTTATGGGTCGTAACGTCGCGACCTAAGAAAACCTCACTCTGATTTTCACCATACACACGCGTACCCAATCGATCACTCATACCCCAGCGACTCACCATATTCCGGGCCAAATCCGTCGCGCGCTCAAAATCGTTCGCGGCCCCCGTGGTCATCTGGTGCATAAAGACCTCTTCGGCAATGCGGCCGGCCATCAACACTGCGATCGTCGACAACAGATACTCTCGATCATGGCTGTAGCGATCTTCGGTCGGCAACTGCATGGTCACACCCAGTGCCCGACCGCGTGGAATGATGGTGACTTTATGGACCGGGTCGGTATTCGGCAACATCCGCGCCACGACCGTATGGCCCGATTCATGATAGGCCGTGTTGATGCGTTCCTTTTCGGGCATCACGATCGAGCGACGCTCGGCGCCCATGACGATCTTATCCTTCGCCAGCTCAAAGTCCCGCATCTCGACTAAGCGCTTGTTGCCGCGCGCCGCGAACAAGGCCGCCTCATTCACGAGATTCGCAAGATCCGCTCCCGAAAATCCCGGTGTACCACGAGCCAGAATACTGGGAACGACATCGTCGGCTACCGGGACCTTACGCATATGAATACGGATGATTTGCTCGCGACCGCGTATATCGGGCAGAGGGACGTACACCTGACGATCAAAGCGACCGGGCCGCAACAGCGCCGGATCCAAAACATCGGGCCGGTTGGTGGCGGCAATCACGATCACGCCCTCGCTGCCCTCAAAACCGTCCATCTCGACCAGGAGCTGGTTTAGGGTCTGCTCCCGTTCGTCATGGCCGCCGCCTAAGCCTGCCCCTCGCTGACGCCCTACGGCGTCGATCTCGTCGATAAAGATAATGCACGGCGCATGCTTCTTGGCCTGGTCAAACATATCCCGAACACGGGAGGCGCCCACGCCTACGAACATCTCCACGAAATCCGATCCCGAGATGGAAAAGAAGGGGACCTTCGCCTCTCCTGCGATCGCCTTGGCAAGAAGCGTCTTACCCGTTCCGGGGCTGCCGGTCATCAGAACACCGCGCGGTATGCGTCCACCGAGCTTCTGAAACTTGGTCGGGTCACGAAGAAACTCGACGAGTTCCTTGACCTCTTCCTTAGCCTCCTCGACCCCGGCCACGTCATCAAACGTCACCTTATTAGTGTCCTCGGTGAGCATGCGGGCCTTGCTCTTACCGAAACTCATGGCGCTGCGACCACCGCCACCACCCTGCATTTGGCGCATAAAGAAGATCCACACGCCGACAAAAAGGAGCAACGGGAACCAGTTGATGAAGATCTGCAGAAGCAACGATTGCTGCGCGGGGGGCTTCGCGTTAACGATCACGCCGTTATTCAAGAGCTGATCGATAAGCCCCGAGTCCGCCGGCGCATAAGTCTGAAAGTGTTGTCCGGTCTTAGTCACGCCCGTGATGTGGTGACCTTTAATGATGACCCGGCCCACCTGACCCTGCTTCACGTGGTTAATAAACCGCGAGAAATCGATCGCGCGAACCGCGGGATGGTGGTTACCGAAGCTATTGAAGACGGACATCAGAACTATGGCTATGATGAGCCACAGTAAGAGATTTTTTGCTAGATTATTCAAGATATGACCTCGTGCGCCCCAGAGGACGCGCCTGCCGCCATTCTCCTACGACTCCGGTCCCGACACAACTGGCCGCAATCCGGTTCCGAGGAGGTACACCTCGGGGCTACGGGGGCGCGACGCCGGCGGTTTGCGCGTAGCCACCCGATTGAAACGGCGCCGCATCTCGGCTAACAACTCCGTAAAGCCGGCGCCCTGAAAAACCTTAATAAGACAACGACCATCGGCGGCCAAGCACGAACTCGCAAATTCCATGGCCATCTCCGCAAGCACCATGGCGCGCGCCTGATCCGAGCTCCCAACGCCACTTATATTGGGGGCCATATCAGAAATTACAAGGTCAACATGGTCCCCAAGCGCGCCCTGGACCTCGGAAAAACACTGCGGGTCCGTAAAATCCCCTTGAATAAAGATCACCCCCGCCAACGGTTCCATAGGCAGAACATCGACCGCGACCACCCTCCCGCCCTTGCCAAGGCGGCTTGCGGCATACTGCGAAAAGCCGCCAGGCGCGCTCCCTAGATCGGCAATCACGCTATTTGGCCGGATGAGATGATCTTGCGCGTCGATCTCCTGGAGCTTAAAAAGGGCACGCGACCGGTAACCCTCCGCTTGCGCCCGCAAGACGTACGGATCGGAAAAATGCTCGGCCATCCATCGGTTACGAGCCATATTGCCCCTAAAGCGCCTGTGCGATGAGCGCCAAGCCCAGCACCGCTTCGCTTAAGTATAATGCAGCGGCGAGCCCGTGAAGCCCTACAAAAAGACCCCACGTCGGACTCCGTGGGCCGAAACTCGGCGCGGAACGCAAAAATACCATGATCGGGAGAATAAGAAGCTCAAAGACGGCATCCAGCAACCAGGTCGCCCAGGCGATCTGGGGCCACGGGCGCCTTTGACCGCGAACGCTCACCACCACGAATCCGCCGAAGACGAGGCCCAAGCCCTGCCAGAGCGCAAACAAATCCCCGGCCAGCGTACCGGCAACCGCCCGCGGCAGCCGCCAGAACAACAGCGGAACCACGACATAACCGAGAACCCACAGGCCCCCTATCCATAAAGCCGCCATGATGCGCGCAACGCCTTGCAGTCGGCGGCTTCCCACGCTCATTCTTTAGACATAACGGACGTTGAGAATCTCATACTGGCGCGTACCGTCAGGAACACGAACCTCGACTACCGCGCCTGACTCTTTCCCGATGAGGGCACGCGCAATAGGTGAACTAATGGAGATCTTGCCCGCGCCAATATCCGCCTCGTCGTCCCCTACGATCTGATAGGTGACCTCGCGCTGACCATCCTCTTCGAACAAGTCGAGCGTCGCCCCAAAGACGACCCGGCCGCCTGCGTTTACCGTAAGCGGGTCTATAATCTGCGCATTGCCAAGCTTGCCCTCAACGTCTTTGATACGTCCTTCAATGAAGCTTTGTTGCTCCTTGGCCGCGTGATACTCCGCGTTTTCCGACAGATCACCATGGGCCCGCGCCTCGGCAATCGCCTGGATAATCCGTGGCCGCTCGACGGTCTTTAGGCGGTGCAACTCCGTCTTAAGCTTTTCAGCGCCATGCACCGTGAGAGGAACTTTAGTCATGGCGAATCTCCTTGTGCAAATCCTGCAAACAACGCACCTCGAACTCTTGCGTCTGCCCATGGGCCTCGCAGGCGGCACGGGCCGCTGCAAGCGTTGTGTAATTCGTTACCTTGTGCTGGAGCGCCTCGCGGCGAATAAGATAGGAATCGGCTAAACTCTGCTTATCGGCTATCGTATTCACAATGATATCGATCTCGTCATTCTTGATCATATCGACCACATGCGGCCGACCCTCCGACACTTTATTAACCGATCGGACACCCAGGCCTGCTGCCTCCAGCACTAAGGCCGTTCCCCGCGTCGCCAAGATCTCGAACCCATGATCTGCGAAATAACGCGCAATCATCACAACCCCGGCCCGGTCCCGATCACGAACACTGATAAAAAGGCGTCCACCTTTGGGTATGGCAGCGCCTGCGGCTATCTGGGACTTGGCAAACGCCTCGCCAAAGCTGCGCCCGATACCCATGACTTCGCCGGTCGACTTCATCTCGGGTCCGAGCACGGTATCGACGCCGGGAAATTTGATAAATGGGAAAACCGCTTCCTTTACGGAATAATAAGCGGGAATCACCTCGGACACGACCCCTTGGCTTCCAAGAGATATCCCCATCATGGCGCGCGCGGCGATCTTCGCAAGCGGCCGTGCCGTTGCCTTCGAAACGTAAGGGATAGTGCGCGAGGCGCGCGGGTTCACCTCGAGGACATAAACATCTTGCTCCTTAATCGCAAACTGCACGTTCATAAGGCCTACCACGTGGAGCGCTTTGGCCAAGGCCACCGTTTGGCGGCGCAACTCGTCTTGCAAGGCCTTTGAGAGACTAAACGGGGGTAGCGAGCACGCGGAATCCCCCGAATGGACGCCCGCCTCTTCAATATGCTCCATGATGCCGCCAATGACCACCCGTTCACCGTCACAAACGGCATCCACATCGACCTCAATGGCATCGCTTAGGAAACGATCCAGGAGGATCGGGGAGTCTTCCGACACCTTCACGGCGATGCGCATATAGATCTCGAGATCGTCGCGATTGTGACAAATCTCCATGGCCCGCCCACCCAATACATAAGACGGGCGCACCACCAAGGGATAGCCAGTCTCTTCGGCCAAAACCACCGCCTCGGCCGCGGTTCTCGCTATGCGATTGGGCGGCTGAAGGAGGCCTAAGTCTGCGATGAGGTGCTGAAAACGCTCCCGATCCTCGGCCAGATCAATAGAGGCGGGACTCGTCCCGATGATCGGCGCCCCATTGGCTTGCAACCCTTCGGCGAGCTTAAGCGGTGTCTGACCACCATACTGAACGATCACGCCGACGGGTTTTTCGAGATCGGTAATCTCAAGAACGTCCTCCAAGGTCAAGGGCTCGAAATACAGGCGGTCTGAGATATCGTAATCCGTCGACACCGTCTCGGGATTGCAGTTCACCATGATGGTCTGATAGCCATCCTCGCGTAGCGCCAAAGAGGCGTGCACACAACAGTAGTCGAACTCGATCCCCTGCCCAATACGATTGGGGCCACTTCCGAGCACGATGACCTTGTCGCGCGCCTCTGGAGCCGCCTCGCACTCAGACTCATAGGTCGAGTACATATAGGCCGTGGCCGAGGCAAACTCCGCCGCACAGGAGTCGACCCTTTTAAAAACCGGCCGCACCCCATGCCGATGCCGGAAAGACCGTACCGCGTCCTCGTCCATCCCCATCAGGGTCGCAATCCTATGGTCGGAAAAACCGCGACGCTTCCAACTGCGTAATGTATGAACTTGAGCATCACCGGAAAGACCGATCGCCTTCTGTCTCTCGATTTCGCCCTCAACGGCTATAATCTCGGCAATCTGCGCCACAAACCAGGGGTCCATGCCCGTGAGTTCATGGACCTCTTCGATCGTAAAACCAAAACGCAAGGCATCGGCCACATACCACAAGCGCTCCGCCCCGGGAATCTTCAGTTCCTGTACCAAGCGATCGCGAGTCGTTTTGCTGTCCGCCGTTTTCTCTAGGCGCGGCTCAAAACCATAGCTGCCAACCTCGAGGCTACGCATCGCCTTTTGGAGCGACTCCTGAAACGTCCGCCCGATCGCCATGGCCTCGCCCACCGACTTCATTTGGGTGGTCAAGACGGCATCGGCCTTAGGGAACTTCTCGAACGTGAACCGCGGGATCTTTGTCACCACATAATCGATACTCGGCTCGAAAGAGGCAGGTGTCGCCTTGCCTGTGATGTCGTTGCGCAACTCGTCTAGCGTGTAGCCAATAGCCAATTTGGCCGCGATCTTTGCGATCGGAAACCCAGTCGCCTTCGAGGCGAGCGCAGAAGAACGCGAAACGCGCGGGTTCATCTCGACTACGATCATCTGTCCATCTTTGGGATTGATGGCAAACTGGACATTGGAACCGCCCGTCTCGACACCGATCTCGCGCAGCACCGCAATGCTCGCATCGCGCATCCGCTGGTATTCTTTATCCGTAAGCGTCTGGGCGGGGGCTACCGTGATGGAATCCCCCGTATGAACGCCCATGGGATCTATGTTCTCAATCGCGCAGATGATGATGCAGTTATCGAGTCGGTCGCGCACGACCTCCATCTCGAATTCTTTCCATCCGATAATGGATTCCTCTATGAGCAGCTCATGGGTCGGAGACGCGTCCAAACCCCGTTCGCACAACTGCATGAACTCTTCGCGATTGTAAGCAATCCCGCCGCCACTTCCGCCGAGCGTAAAAGACGGACGAATAATGGCGGGAAATCCGACTAAGGCATGGACCTGCAGGGCCTCCTCAAGACTATGGGCGATCGCGCCTTTCGCCACGTTGAGCCCAATCGACTCCATGGCCTTCTTAAAGAGTTCGCGATCCTCGGCCTTGTCGATCGCCGCCTTTGAGGCCCCGATCATGCGCACCCCAAACCGCTCCAGGACGCCTTCGCGATCCAGATCGAGCGCGCAATTCAAGGCCGTCTGACCGCCCATAGTCGGCAATAGGGCGTCCGGGCGCTCGTGCGCGATAATGCGCTCAAGGACCCGCCAGTTGATGGGTTCGATATAGGTGGCATCCGCTAAATCGGGATCCGTCATGATCGTGGCCGGATTCGAGTTCACGAGAATTACGCGCAGACCCTCTTCCTTAAGGGCCTTGCAAGCCTGCGCGCCCGAGTAATCGAACTCGCAACCTTGACCTATGATAATCGGACCCGCGCCGATGATCAGCACACTCTGGATATCCTTTCGCTTCGGCATGATGATCCCTACTGTGACGTACGCACGGAATGCATAAGCGCTGCGAACTGCAAGAACAATGGCGACATGTCGTGAGGGCCGGGGCTCGCCTCGGGATGCCCCTGAAAAGAAAATACCGGACGATCCGTGTGCGCCAACCCCTGGACTGACCCATCAAAAAGCGAACGGTGGGTCACACGCAAGGTTTTGGGAAGCGTGGCCTCGTCGACTGCAAAGCCATGATTCTGACTCGTAATGAGGACGCGCCCCGAATCGATCTCCAGAACGGGATGGTTTGCCCCATGATGTCCGAACTTCATTTTGACGGTACGGCCCCCTAAAGCGAGCCCAAGCAGCTGATGCCCCAGGCAAATCCCAAAAAGCGGGGTGCCTGACTCCACTAACTCCCGGGCGGCTTCTATGGCGTAGCGACAGGCCTTCGGGTCGCCCGGCCCGTTCGATAAGAACACCCCGTCCGGGCGGCGGGCAAGGACTGCGGAGGCCGGCGTTTGTGCCGGCACAACCGTAACCGCACAGCCCGCATGCACAAGGCTGCGTAAGATATTGCGCTTCACGCCATAATCGTAGGCCACGACTTGAAAACGCGCCGGGCAAGCCGCGGTCTCCCAAAGGCCCTGGTCCCAGGTATAAGGCGCGGACGTCGACACGACTTTTGCAAGATCGAGCCCATCGAGACCCGAAAAGGCACGGGCCTTCGCAATCGCCGCTACCGGGTCACGCGCCCCTTCCCCGGCCACGATAGTCGCGTTTTGCGCGCCGCCCAAGCGCAGACGACGCGTCAAGGCCCGTGTATCGATACCGGCAATGGCGACAATACCTTGCCTCTTAAGGAAGCCTGGGAGATCCTCCGTACCTCGGTGGCTGCTATAGCGAGCCGGCGTATCGCGCATAACGAGCCCGGCTGCGTAAACCCGATCCGACTCCATGTCATCCTGGTTCACGCCCGTATTCCCGATATGAGGATACGTCAAAGTGATGATCTGCCCGGCGTAGGAGGGGTCGGTGAGGATCTCCTGATAGCCCGTCAGCGCGGTATTGAACACAAGTTCACCTTGCGCTGCGCCCAAAGCGCCCATGGACTCGCCGACGAACACCGTGCCGTCCGCGAGAGCGAGCAATGCCGGATGCGCCAAGGTACCTCCCGCACTAGGGTTTACATACAAAAGCGGGAGCCGCTTTTCGCCGCTCCCGCCCTGAAGGAATAAGTATTAGCTATGGTTTTTGGGGACAGATTGTAACGGGGTGACGCGCCGAAATCAACGAAACCCCAACACGTCTTGCATATCGAAAAGCCCCGCCCGCTGGCTCACCACGAAACGGGCCGCCCGTAACGCGCCCTCGGCGAACACGTGACGGCTCTCTGCCACATGGGCAATCTCCAGACGTTCGGCGGGAAGCGCAAGAAACACCCGATGCTCGCCGACGATCTCGCCTGCGCGCACGCTCGCAAACCCGATAGACCCCGGAATCCGCTCGGTCCTCTGAGCATGACGATCATAGACGGCCACGTCGTCTAGATTCTGCCCACGGGCGCTCGCCACCACCTCCCCCATGCGTAGCGCGGTACCCGAAGGGGCATCCAACTTGTGGCGATGATGGGCCTCGAAAATCTCCACATCCGCGTCCCCCAAGGCACGGGCCGCAATCTCCAAGAGATGGAGCGCCACATTGACCCCGATACTCATATTGGCGGCCACCACGAAGCCCGTACGCTCGGCCAATAGCCGTAAGCGATCGAGGACCGCCCCCGAAAGCCCGGTGGTCCCGATCACCGCGCGCTTGCCCAACCGGGCACAGATCTCGGCATACTCGGCAGTCGATTGCGGGTGGGTAAAATCGATCAGCACGTCACACCCAGCGATCACTTGGGCGGGTGCATCCGAGACCAGCACCCCGACCGGCTCGGCACCGATGAGAAGACCGGCATCGCGCCCGCAGGCGCCGTCACCTGACCGCGCCAAGGCGCCCGTAAGCGTGGTATCGGGACTCTGGAGCACGACCGCCATAACCGCCCGCCCCATGCGGCCTGTCGCCCCCGCGACTGCTATCCTCATAGCGCCCCCGGCAATAAAAACGGGGAGCATAGCAGAATGCGCGCTTAAAGCACGTCGCAGGACAGGCCGCTATGCATAAGCCACACCGACAACAGGCGCAAAAACGCCCCGGCCGCAGTCATTACCAAGCGATATAGGCATAGCCTTTATGCTGCAATTCCATGAGGTCGGCTGCGCCCATGGACACATAAGTGGCAAGCGGCAACAACGCCGACCTCGTCAATTTGAGGGTCCGCAAGGTATTGCCGCAGCCATGAAAATCCACGCCATAGTCGTGAAGGCTCGAGACTCCTCGGCGGATACTCGCGGCCACCGGGCGAACCGGCTTTTTCAGAACCACGCTAATGCCCGGGCCAAAACAGGTCACAACGATATGGATCGTCGTTCCATAGTGTTGCAAGAGGGCCTGGACAGAGGACAGAATATGCTGCTGGTAGTCGTGACCGGACTGGTTTAACTGGTAGACGATAAAGTGCTTGGCCGTCTGCCCGGGGAAGGTCAGGTTGAGGCTGTCAGCCGAATCGGCAAGCGCCGTACCCGAACCCACCGCCGCCACAACCCCGCCGGCGGCGACGATCATACGCCGCCTGGCCGGATCAAACTTTCGCGCATCGCTCATAAGAAACCCCTTTATCCCTATCCATCAGAGACGACCGCGGCGCCATTTTATTCCGCCTTTTTTAAGTCCTGGGTTCGAAAAATCCCCGCAACTTATCAAGCCACGAATGTTCAACCGGACTATGCCGTTCGCGCCCTTCACGCAGCGTCTGCTCAAAGTTCCCCAAGAGTTCGCGCTGTGCCCGGGTCAGATTAACAGGCGTCTCCACCGTCACTTGGCAAAAGAGATTACCGACATGGCCATTGCGCACGTTCTTGACCCCTTTGCCACGGATCCGAAAGACCTTATCGGTCTGCGTCTCGGCAGGGATCTTCAGGCTCATGCGGCCATCGAGACTAGGGACTTCAATCTCACCCCCTAACACGACCATACCAAAGCTGACCGGCACCTTACAGTACAAATCATCCTGATCACGGCGAAACAAGGGATGCTGTCTCAACTTGACCTGGACATACAGATCCCCGGGCGGCCCGCCGTTCTCCCCGGCATCGCCCTGGCCGCTTACGCGAATCTGATCCCCGTCATCGACCCCGGCTGGAATGGTCACAGACAGGGTCTTGGCGTGCCGAGCGCGCCCTTCCCCGCGGCATTCCGGGCAGGGCTGACTCACGAGTCGGCCGTTTCCGCGGCAATTGGGGCAGGTCTGTTGAATCGAAAAGATGCCCTGCTGCATACGCACCTGCCCATGGCCCCCGCAGGTCGGGCACGCGACCGGGGCACTACCCGCACGCGCGCCGGACCCTTTGCATACCTCGCATGTGGCCATGGTGGGTACACGAATACGCGCCTCGGTCCCATGCACGGCATCTTCGAGCGACAAATCGAGGCCAAACCGCACATCGGCCCCTCGGTACACTTGGCTCGCTCGCCGTCCGCCGCCGCCGCCGCCGCCAAAGATATCCCCGAAGACATCACCAAAAATGTCGGCAAAGCCCGCTGCGCCGGCACCCGCGCCATAAAAACCGCCGCCCCCGCCGCTACCGTCTAGGCCGGCATGCCCGAATTGATCGTAGGCCGCACGCTTTTGCGCATCGGCCAGCACCTGATAGGCCTCCTGACACTCTTTAAAAGCGGCCTCGGCGCTCTTGTCGTTTTGATTTCGATCGGGATGGCACTTCATCGCCAATCGACGATAGGCCTTCTTGATCTCGGTATCGTCAGCGCTACGCGATACCCCAAGCACTTCGTAATAATCTCGTTTCGTTGTCATACGCCTGTACTGAAAAACCGCGACCTTAAAAGAAAAAAGGCACAGGCGTCAACAACGGCCTGCGCCCTTCCCTGCTTTTCCAGTCGCTTACTTATCGCGACGATTTTCGTTGACCTCTTCAAACTCGGCATCCACGACATTGTCGGAACCGGTTTTGCTGCCCGCAGCCCCCGACTCGGTCTGGCCGCCGGTCGACTGGGCCTGGGCCTGGGCGTAGATCTGCTCGGTGAGCTTGTGGGTAACCTGGCTTAAGGCCTCGGTCTTGGCCGTAATGGCGGCCTTATCGTCGCCCTTGACGACCGCCTCCAGATCCGCAATCCCGGCCTCCACCGCACTCTTATCGGCCGCGCTCACTTTGTCTCCGAGATCGCTCAGGGATTTACGGGCACTGTGTACCAAGGCCTCGGCCTGGTTGCGCGCATCGACGAGTTCATGGGCTATGCGATCCTCTTCGGCGTGCGCCTCGGCATCCTGCACCATGCGCTGGATTTCGGCCTCGTTCAACCCCGAACTCGACTTGATGACAATCTTATTCTCCTTGCCGGTCGCCTTGTCGCGCGCCGAAACATGGAGAATGCCATTGGCGTCAATATCGAATGTCACCTCGATCTGAGGCACCCCACGCGGCGCCGCCGGAATATCCGTGAGATCAAAACGCCCCAGCGATTTATTGCCATTGGCCATTTCGCGCTCGCCCTGCAAGACATGCACAGTCACCGCCGTCTGCGTATCCTCAGCCGTCGAAAAGACTTGCGCGGCCTTGGTCGGTATCGTCGTGTTCTTTTGGATAAGCTTGGTCATGACGCCACCCATAGTCTCGATGCCCAGAGACAAAGGCGTCACATCCAGCAACAGCACGTCTTTCACATCACCTGCGAGCACGCCACCCTGGATCGCCGCGCCGATGGCAACCGCCTCGTCCGGATTCACGTCCTTACGCGGCTCCTTGCCGAAGAAATCACGCACGGCCTCTTGGACCTTGGGCATACGGGTCTGGCCGCCGACTAGAATCACATCGTCGACCTCGGTTATTTTAAGGCCGGCATCCTTCAAAGCGGTCTTGCAGGGCTCAATGGTGCGCCGAACGAGATCGTCGACCAAGCTTTCGAGCTTCGCGCGAGTAATCTTGACGTTCAAGTGCTTGGGACCGTTTGCGTCCGCCGTAATATAGGGGAGGTTGACGTCGGTCTGGGTCCGCGACGACAGCTCGATCTTGGCCTTCTCGGCCGCATCCTTAAGGCGTTGCAGGGCCAGCGGATCCTTATGGATATCGATACCCGCATCCTTCTTGAACTCCTCTGCCAAATAGTCGATCAGACGGAGATCGAAATCTTCACCCCCGAGGAAGGTGTCGCCATTAGTGGACAGCACCTCAAACTGATGCTCACCATCCACTTCCGCGATTTCGATAATCGAGACATCGAAGGTGCCGCCGCCCAAATCGTAGACGGCAATCTTGCGGTCCCCTTCCTTCTTGTCGAGACCAAACGCAAGTGCCGCCGCCGTCGGTTCATTAATGATGCGTTTGACATTAAGGCCCGCTATGCGCCCCGCGTCCTTGGTCGCCTGCCGCTGGGCATCATTAAAATAAGCCGGGACGGTGATGACGGCCTCCGTCACCTCTTCGCCCAAATAATCCTCGGCGGTCTTTTTCATCTTCTGGA
>Ga0307375_10003306_pt1 | contig 15943 bp, 19 predicted proteins | sample TR1MG_FD_202531 | JGI IMG/M metagenome (GOLD analysis project Ga0307375, IMG submission 202531) | Soil microbial communities from Risofladan, Vaasa, Finland - TR-1 | ecosystem: Environmental > Terrestrial > Soil > Coastal area > Acid sulfate soil | place: Finland: Risofladan, Vaasa | collected... | reverse complement strand
AGTTCGTCAATCGGCAAGTCCTTTACTCGATCGCTAAGAACGGAATCGGTTATCAGATAGAACCGGTACCGACTGACTGATCTGCTCCCATCGTCCTTCAGGCAATGCCGCTGCTCAATCGTGCCAGAGAGTTCCTTGGTTTGAACGGATTCACTTAGCGAAGAACTCCAGATTTTGCCTGATGAAGACTCCTCCACGAACGCTTTCAATTGTGCAAATACGCTATCGGCGCGCGCTCTAGTAATCGTCTCGAGTTCTTCACCCCCCCTGTAATCGGCGATCAACAGACGTATGGAGTCATCAGCATCGTCCAGCTCGTAACCGTCCACACGAAGTTTCTTTGACCGATGCCCAATTCCAGTACCTTGACAAGGAATGAAATCCTGAAACTCTTCGGCGTCCGACAATCGTGCGCCGACCTCGCAGACAAAGGCAAAATCCAGCTCTTCCGTTCCACAACCTTCTGGAGCTCGCACACGTACCGCGTCAAGCAAACCCTGACGAAACGACTCCAAGTCGGATGCTTCCGCAGCGTCATGAAGTTCCTTCAACAGATCCATTGCATTGTTCCCCCTGTCTTCTTTTGGTTGCTGCAAGCTGACGTTCAACTTACCCATGTATGGGCTGGGCCAAATTTTTCTTGGCTCGAAATTCTCAGCACCCATTCATCCTGTTTCGACATCTTATCCATATCTCACACAGCACCTACGGTTTCACCGTTCATTTGGCTTATTTATTTTCCTTCAGGTGGCCACCAGATTTTTCAGGCGTCGCTGCAAAATTCCAGAAACTCTGCAAAGCACAGCGTCAGCATTGTGTTTAATTTCGCATTCCCATACGACAAGGGGAAGCCAGCCTGTTTTCTTGAGAAGAGAAAGGTTATTTTTATCCCGCATGACATTCCCCTCAAACTTCTGCCCCCAGAAATCCAAGCGAGATTTTGGCGTGTAAGTATATTTACACCCATTATGTCGATGCCAGAAGCAGCCATGGACAAAAATTACAGCCCTGTATTTGGGGAGAACAATATCAGGTTTTCCTGGAAGGGTTTTATTTGAAATTCTGAATCTGTATCCCATGCGATGCAGCATCGAACGGACAGCAAGCTCGGGCTTTGTATTCGCTCCTCGGATGCGGGACATATTCCAACTGCGTTTTTCCGAGGTCAGCGTATCCATGCTAAATCTTCAGCCGCTTTAAAATGTCATGGACTATTTCAGCAACCTGCATGGACAGCAGTGGAGGCACGGCATTACCAACCTGATGATACTGTGATGTCCTGCCACCTTCGAATTTGTAGCTGTCCGGGAATGTTTGCAGCCGTGCCGCCTCCCTGACTGTCAGGCTGCGGCATTGGGATGGGTCATAATGAATGAAATAATGCCCATCCTTAGAGATATGGGAAGTGATTGTAGTGGATGGCCGCCCCCCTACCTGCACCCTGAAACGATCTGAAAAGTGACTATTCTGAACACCCTCCTGCACATTCTGGTGTGCAGGAAGAAGCGCCGTCGGAAAATCACTTAGATGAACAGATTTTCCATTGGCTGCCGCGTAGGCAGACACAAAAAGGTAGCGATGCAGATCGCTCCTCATGTGGCCTCTGCCTGCATGGTTAGTCACTACCCCGTCACAACCATGCCGATACCAACCTGGATATATCTTTGGGCTGCCGGTATAACTCATGGTCTCTGCTCCTGCCATTAATTCGCGTCTCTGTATGGACACCAAGGCTTTGTCAATTTTTTCGACTGTTTGCGACAGACCATTGCTTCGCCCCTTGCGATACCATGCCTCCGAGGTTATCGAATCAAGAATTTCACGCCAGAGTTCAAGTGTGTCAGGCTCTTTGGATACAGTGCTGCGTATCTTCGGAAGATCACCGATTGCCTGGGCAACAGTGGTTGCTTCTGATTCCTGGAGCGTTTCAGGTGTGATATGAATATCCTCCCGAATGCCCAGAATAAGCATGCGGTGCCGCGCCTGCGGGATGCCATATTTTTCGGCTTTCACCAGAAAGTCTTCCGGCTCACATTTTTCAGGGGGTTTGTTATCCACCAGCGAAAATAGCCTGTAGCCGAGGCCAGAACTACGGCCATTGACTGCCATGTCAGGCTTTCGCAGATCGCTCAATATACTCTCGATAATTTTTTTGCCGGAATGCTGTGCGGAAAGTATTCCCTTCACATTCTCCATCACGAACACTGGTGGCCGGTGATCCGCGATGATGCGCAGATATTCCCTGTAAAGAAAATGGCGCACGTCGTCCTCAAAATCAGGATTGGTACTCCGCATGCGCGCACGACCGACAAGTGAATATGCCTGGCAGGGTGGCCCACCGACCAGCACCCATTTTTTACTGCCATTCAGTCTCTGACTGATGAGGTTTTTCACTTCATGATACGGGGTCTTGCCTAGCTCGATGCATTGCGCCTCGTCAGCAGCAGCCTTGGCTTGCTGAGGATAAAAATCAAATAACTCCGCCTTGGTAATCTCCCCCTTGGCGTAAGACCAGTATTCCTGCGGTATTTTTTCTGGATCAAACTGACGGTAGAAACTACGCAGCAGCAATGTGCTGTGCGCGGTCGGGTCTTTTTCAATCGAAAGCGCGAGCCTGAATTTTGACTTTCGTGCACCATGACCAAAGGCAGCAAAGCCCTCACCCAGCCCTCCTGGGCCTGCGAAAACGTCAATTACTTTATAAGGTTCTTTGCCAGCCATTATTTTGTTCACATTCGTTGCTAAGAGATTTAGGTGGCATCAGAAAAAAGTAGCATAACTGGGAATTCTACCTCGTTTTTGTGGGTTACAAAATTCAAAGGCTGGCAAAGAACCTTACAAAAACAGTAATGGACTAAATTCGTTGAGCTTCAACGAAGACAAGAATCTCACTATCGCCCTGGCTGGACTGCTTCCCGATATTAAAACCGAGAAAGCGACTTTCTGTTTCGTCGGTTTTTGTCTCGTTCTGTCCCGCAAAAATTACCACCTCACCGGAACGAATCGAGAGCTAGGAATTAACGGTACGCTTCAATAGTGTAGGAGAATTGTTTACGCCGGTCGTCGTGGCGACAAAGCTGGACAACTCTTGCGAGATGTCCAAATCAATAATGCTTTCGTGAATATCAGGAGTGACCGTAAGATCACACCTGACTGCCTGTAGTCTACCAATTGGACAGGGTTGCCGTTTTTGTCCAATGATGCCTAGCCAAGCACCGGCACGTCCTCACCAACCGAGAACCTTGTATAGTCATTTTACCTGCGTGTTGCGGATGATGCCTATTCCATGCGTGCCTTCGCGCTTGGTCACTTCCGCGACTAGCCGCAGGTCACCTTTCTGGGTGGGCCACCTTTGCCTGACGCTCAATAAGGGGCTGCCAGCTTCCCTACTCCCGCTGTGCCGGGTTCCGGCAATCTGCCAACCCCTTCGCCGCTGGGCTTATCCCCAAACGCACGCACGACGCTTGGCGACCTGCTCCAAAGCGGCATGATCGAAAGGCGATCATGATGGAATAGCTTGTTCTTTTCCTCGTACCTGGGGTTCCATGCCCAATATTGAAAGGTTCCGCTGGTTCGGGCTGACAACCCCATATTCGTATTCCCATTCGATGGCGACAGCCTGCCAAAATAACGGTAAGCTAAGCACTCGTGCATTGTATGCAAGGCAATATGAAGAGCAATCAGGAAAATTTATACGCACTCATTGAGCGCGCAGGAATCACCCGTGCCGAGGCAGCGCAATACATAGCGGACGAAACCAAACGACCCTGTAGCTGGCGAGCGATACAGTCCTGGCTGACAGCCCCGTCATTACCCAGTGCCAGAAACTGTCCGGACTGGGCAGTTACCAATCTCGAGGCCAGATTAAAACATCTTAAATTAATCTCTTGACTATATGCACGCGTGCATATATGATATGCATCATACTCAGCAACAGAAAAAATCATCTGCGAACCGAAAGCAATAAATTCAAGGGAAGATGAAATGACTGCAACCATACCGACGCTTGATGAATCCATTGAGCGCATGAAACAGGAAATACTTGAGGACATCAAAGCTGGCCGGGTGCCCGCTGATTGTCCTTCATTTTCGGCCTTACATGATTATGTAGACGCCAATGAATATGGCGGATTCTGTGAAGGTGCTCTTGCTGATGCCCTGATTGAACATTTTGGTGGTTACGATAAAAACGAAGGCATGCCCAGTGCAATGCTCGAATTCTTGAATAACGCTCAAAATGCAATTGACCTCTGGCTCAAAAATAATGGGGTAGCTCAATCCACTGGCACCATGATGAAAAAAGGAGATGTAGTAAAGTTCAAGGAAGAAAAAGACCCCGGAGATGCGGCATGCAAAATGGTTCTTGTGGATAATCCGGATGGTGGTAGAGTTTTAGTCAGGCATCTTGTTGACATGAAAATACAGCCAACATCCATTTACTTAACAAAGGATTTGCAATTGTGCCCGTTACACGGGGACGATTGAGTGGCATGACTACACGATGTTTGCGGCGCTTGAGAGGCCTACAGTCTATCAATTCTTTACTACGGCACGCTCCACACCCTTTCCGCCGATTTGGATTGAAAAGAGTCAGTTCACTGGAACAACGGAAAGAACCGGATGGATCTCCCATAAGTTGGTCGCGCATTGATTGGTGCCCCGTCTTCCGCCGCCTTGGGGGTTCTTCTTCGAGTAGTGCTGCGAGTCATAGAAAAGGCTTCCCATTACGCGAACTTTTATGGGCGTATCCAATGCGCCATGAGGCTTGCGCCCACCAAACATATCGCGAATAATTTTCCGCCCCGCGTCAGCTTGCTTGTTATAGGGTGCCTTCATGTAACGCCCATTCGGTATCTCAACAATGAAGCAGTCATTTGCCGTGGGTGAAGTCGAAATCTCCACATGGTAGTCGTCGTCATCGGCACTACAATGCGCCCCTTGTAGATAACCTTCGACCATCACAATATCGCCCTCCTTCACTTTTCCCCTAGGCTGTCTTGCCAACCGCCCGGTGAGCAACTGTTTCCGCATGGCCTTGTCTACCGGCGGGTTATCTAGCTCCATGAGGTAGCCAAGTTTAATGGCAATTGGCTTGCTGGCAGGATTCACAACTGAGGTCTTGATCGCCCAACGTGAGATTTCTTTGCCTGGTGTTGCAGAGCAACCAGCTTGTTCCGCATATGCCGTTCCGGTAGCAAGAAAAATCATCACTAAAATTAAATTTATCACTCGGCTACCCTCCCCCATTTTCCACAAAACACCGGACGCTCCCTATTCAGGGTACGCCTCCCTCCCCTGTTTTGCTATACGCTCATCCCTTCGGGACGCTGCTATGCAGCGCAGGCCGGCCAGCTCGTAGCTCCGCGCTCCGCTTGGTAAAACCAAAGCCGCAAACGTCAGTCCTGCATCACTCATCATCGCCTGGCCACGGCGGGCTTTACGGCTCTTCTGCGTTACTTTGGACTCACGTTTAAACGCGGCCAGAGCGCCGTCATGCCCTCGATTCACCGCCTACACCTTCGCCCAACACGCCTACAGCACCGGGAGCAACGCACCATATCGCTGCGCTCCATTAAGCGACCGCGCCCGTGCATCGGCGATGGTCATGCGGCTTCGTTGTGGCTCTTCGAGCATCACGGCCAGAACGTCACAAGCAAGGGCAACAACGGCGCAAACGTCGTGCAGTCACACCACGTTATAACGCGCCTAAACCCGCCGTACTGCTGTGCAGAACGGCCAACAACTCACCACCAGGACAAGATCAACACCTGGACAACTGCACCGGCTTTTGAATCGGTTGTTACAGGCCGTTTGTTGAACGCCATCACCTTGTCTTTCGTAGATCATGCCGGCGCATCGCCAATGGCTGGTCGGTCGCGGAGGCTAATCATAAGTCACGCCAGCCTTCGAGGGCACGATGAACCCGCGCCGCTTCGCGCTCCCCTTCTCCCGTTCGCACTCCCTGCGGTCGCTTGCGCTGCGGCTTCGGTTGCCCCTCTCGTCTGTCATGCCTGATGCCGCCTCCTGAAAACGCTCCCTCCTTAACGCCACCCTGTGCGAGCGATACGACGGCATGACCCACTACACAACGACCAGGAGAAGACAGATGCGCGATCAACAAACCAACACAACCGAAAGCAACACCGCCTGCGGCAGCGAGCTTCACAACAGCATCACTTTGAAAGAAAACCAAGGAGAAAAGAAAATGAATAAAGACATCTATCAAGCAATCACAGACAGAATTATTGAATCACTGGAAAACGGTGTGGCACCTTGGGTCAAGCCTTGGGCGAGCTGTGGCGCACCACGCAACGCAGTCACAGGCCGCGAGTATTCTGGAATCAATATGATTCTTTTGGCAATGTCGCCCTTTGCAAACCCTTTATGGCTGACCTACAACCAAGCCAAGGCAGTAAATGCTACGGTGCGGAAAGGCGAACACGGCACGCAAGTTGTTTTCTTCAAGCCCTTCAAAATCACCGACAAGAACGATGCAGAAAGCAAAGAAAAAACCATCCCGCTTTTGCGCACTTACACGGTATTCAATGCGCAGCAAATCGACAACCTGCCAGAGAAATACACGCAAGCCATTAAGCCACAGCTAGACAGTTTTGCAGACAACGAACAAGCCGAGGCGCTACTGGCCAAGGCCACCATCGAATACGGCAAGCCCAAAGCCTGCTTTATTCCAATGCTCGACAGAATCCACCTGCCGAACAAAGTCGAATTCAAGTCAATCCCGGACTACTACGCCACGGCCTTGCATGAGCTCACCCACTGGACAGGCCACACCAGCCGCCTTGCGCGCGATTTTAATGGACGTTTCGGGGACAGTAGCTATGCGTTCGAGGAATTGATTGCAGAGCTGGGAGCCGCCTTTCTGTGCGCTCATTGCAGCATCAACGGCCAATTGCAACATGCCAGCTATATCGGGAACTGGTTGAAGGTGTTGAAGAACGACAAGCGCGCGATCTTCACAGCAAGTGCAGCAGCTCGCAAGGCCGCTGTATTTCTGGTCGGCGAACAAGAGCAGGAAGAAGAACAGGCAGCAGCGTAAACCAAACGGGGCGGGACATCCTGCCCCCATTATGGTGCTACGTTGGCACCACTTTGCAATCAATTAAAACCAAACCAGGGAGAAAAAAATGCTCATCGTCGATCAAGAGGCCACCGCACTGCTGGCCGCCACTGTTAAAGCTGATCCAGAAGCTAAAATTCGCGCGCTCTGGACAGCGCAAGGCGTACCGGAAGAAATGCAAAATGCGCTTGTTGCCGGTATCGCCGCAAAGGCGCAGCCCGGCGCACAAGTTGGCCCGTTCACCATTCCCGTCTAAGCCCGCGCCACTTATGTTCGTGTCATGAATTCGTTGTTCTTTGATGATGCAACCCACACCAGGATATTTTCGCGTACGCGAAAACCGGGATGCCCTTTCCAGGCGCGCGCCATCGCGCTTGGTCACTTCCGCGACTAGCCGCCGGCCACCTTTCAGGCCACCCCTTGCCTGACGCTCAATAAGGGGCTGCCAGCTCCCCTACTCCCGCTGCGCCGGGTTCCGGCAATCCGCCAACCCCTTCGCCGCTGGGCTTATCCCCAAACGCACGCACGGTACTAGGCACCCTGCTCCAAAGCGGCATGATTGAAAGGCGATCATGATGGAATAGCCTGTTCTTTCCACCTTAGCTGCAAACTAAATCCAAAGGCTTCGAAGCATTTGCTTTCCAGATCGAAAGCCATTCAGCGTATTCCACCTTCCGTTTTGTAAACATCTTTTCAGCGTCACCCGGCTTCAACTGCCTGCAGACGTGTAAGAGCGCAATTGCCCCAACAGTCCAGGCGACCGTGGCAGTACTCATTGCATTCCGCGCTGGCCGCACCCCTCCCCCGTTTGTGTCATGTCCATTGCCCACGTCAAAGCGCAGTCAGTTTCCACCCTTCGGGTGAGGCAACGCCGAACCGATGACAACCACAAACGAAAGTAAACATCATGACTACGCTAAATAATCAATCCGGAAATCAAACCAAACAAACCGCGCTCTTCGCGCCCCGCGAGACTCACCAACCCGATGTTAAAAAATACTCAGACCTCGAACTTCTTGGAAAACTTTTAGGCGTGAGAGAAGCTAAAAAGATTTACGCAGGAAGCCTCAATGCAATGTTTAAAGACCAAGCCCCTGAAATTTGTCTGGTTGCCCGTGAATTGCTGACCCGCTGGCTTAATGAAGAAATCAAGACCAGCGCTTCGATGAATGCACCGCAGGCAGTCCGCGACTATTTGAAAATGCACTTTGCAGGCCGTGAATTCGAAAGTTTTGTGGTAATTTTTTTGGATGCGCAACACCGTGTCATTGCGGCCGAGGAGCTTTTCAGGGGCACATTGACCCAGACCAGCGTCTACCCCCGCGAAGTCGTGAAAGCTTCATTGAGACATAATTGTTCCGCTGTACTACTGGCACACAATCACCCAAGCGGCGTAACCGAGCCGAGCCAATCCGACCGGATGTTGACCGTCGCGTTGACACAGGCTTTGGCGCTGGTTGACGTGCGCGTGCTGGATCATTTTGTTGTGGCAGGCAATCAGACAATGAGCTTTGCCGAGCGTGGCATGATCTAAACCAAGAGGCCGGCAGATTGCACCGGCCTTTTAGGCATAGGGAGTTTTTTATAGCGTTATGACGGAAAGGGGCGGGCATTCTGAAAATGCCCCGCTCAATAAGGGGCTGCCAACTCCCCTACTCCCGCTACGCCGGGTTCCGGCAATCCGCCAACCCCTTTTATTCACTTAAATAAAATATAAGCATCACCTTAAGCAGACGGCGGCCACGGACGGCTCCCGACACATATGAGACCTACCGAAAACATCAAAATAACCGTGGCTGGCCATCGGCTCCACTGCTCACCAGAGTTTCTTTGATCGCTTGTTGCCTCGTATGTAAGTTGGTCGAGCATTGCCGATCAGCCATGGCCGTCCAGAATGTGCCTACAAGTGAATTTCACCGAACATAGGGTAGTGCCGATAATGCTTGTGATAAGTATCGATCTGTTCCCTTTTTAATTGAAATCCAATTACTTTCATCTGTTCATCCGTCGGAGAATTCAGTGACGGCATCATACGATCAAGGGCCAATTTTTCCTTCACCGTGAGCGGAGGAACTGCGATGGGTTTCGGCACGATTCCTTCCCAATCCGCAGCTTCCGCGAGTTGACGAATTGTGTCAACCTTGTCGGTTGCGGCGACAATGCCGCCAACAGTAACCATCGGTGTTCCATCGGAATAAACGAGTTCGAACAGCTTGATGAAAGACTCTGTCCTACCGCTATTCACTGTCGCATTCTGAAGCTGATTGGTTAAAACTTCGCACAGCAACCTAGGATAGTGCTGGCGCTGAAATACTTTGTTCGGTAATGGGTTTGGCACCAGATCGCCGGCTATTCTGCGCAAGCTCGTCTCTGGGTCGATGTCAACATCGTTCTCATCTTTGTCCGGCAATTCGTCCCTTTTTGCGTTAATGGTCACGATAACAATACTGTTCGGCGCACATCTGGAGATAAGCAACTCGATGTCCGGAATCACGGGTCCGCCGATGCTTGAATCGTAGTCGAGCCACACCAGCGAGGGGCTGTTTTCCAAATCGAGATCAGGGATTACTAACGACGATTCGCCGCGAACCACTTTTATGCAAGCAAGAGGCCGATTGAATTCCGACCGGTTATAGCCGATCTCAGATTGCTCGATTGAGATCATCGATTTTATGCCGAGAGCTTTATGAGCCATGAGAAAATCGACGAACCAAAGTGAGCCTAGTCCCACATATTGATGTGCGTTCAAATCGACAATCCGCGACAGCTCCACCAATCCGGAAAACACAATACTTCTTTCGACGGCCTTGTTCGGCCTAATAGCATAATTTACGGCATCAAATGAGGGCATGGTAGGCTATTCCTCGGACTCGTTCTTGAGAAAATAGTCGAATGTTTTTTCGCCGAGCAGCACATTTGACATATTCGCATTTCCAAGTAGTTTTTTTGCCTTGGCGATATCCGAAGAAATTTTTCTGTATTGTATTGAGCCGTAAGTGACCCGTCTGGCTGTGATGGCTATCTGCGGTACTTCAAGAGTTTGGTTGAGTGGTGTCTGGAACAATGGTGTTGCGGTTGCATTGGATTCGCGCTCCTTTGCATTGTCGAGATCCGATTTGCGATCATTGGTGTAATTGATCCAAGACCGAGTCGCATCTTTCATTTTTTCAATTGCCCGCCGGTACGTTGCGTTGCTGCCGTCTACATCGCGCTTCGTTGTTCGCCAAGGCAAAAGGTTTGGATCCTTCGAATGGAACGACACAACACCGATAAAACCATAGTATTGAAAGTGCCAGGCTGGGAAACCCCCATCACCCCAAACCGTTTGGTCTGTCTTATCCGAGGCAACAACTACTCGGTCATTGCAGATAACAAACCAGCCGTAATAATCCGTTTCCGACCGGCGTTCCACCGGCTGCAAGTCGTCAGGAGGTGCGCCAGCCATGCCAGCAATGATATCTACTTCGACGCCGCTTTCGTCCGTATACAGCAATCGGTATGGCTTGTACTCATCACTTGCGCGGACGGTAAATGGAAATCCTTCAATACTTTTTCCATTTAAAAAAATCTCAAAACCTTTTGCCAAGAATTGTGCGTAGTCACGCCCGACTATGCGAGCCAGACTATTACCGAATGTAGGGTTTGCAAATTGCGCCGAAATTTCATGATGCAGTCCCGTAATACTGATATTCGTACCAGTGCCTGGTATAACGGGCGCATCCTCCATATCGAAATCCCAATCTTCGGGCGGCAGTTCTTCACCAGGCAATGCCACCGCCCCCCTAGTAAGCCATTCGTTTACATCGATCTGAGCACGGAACGCTTCCTGAGCGGTTGAACTATAAATTTCGATCATCTTACCCATTTTGAAAATGGCGCGCTTCATTCCGATCCCGTAGAGGCCGATCGAATAATCTCCCTCTGCTGGCGTGTTGGGACGGCGGCCGAAGTGGAAAGCATAGTCGATTGCTTCAGATATCTTTATGCCGCCGCAATTATCGACGATGCCGAAATGATCGCCAGCGAAAACGATCTTTGCATAAAATCCAGAGTAGTCGTCGACACGGGCGTCAGCGTTAGCGGCATGCCTGACTTTCCGGGCACCGTCCAAGCAATTGTCGATTAAGTCGAGGATGCAATCTTCGAGCGAGATATCCTTGGTAATCATCCTGACGAAGAAGTCCTTCGTCGGTGTCGCATGCGCCTTGTGAGTTGACATTGTGCCCCCACTCAATGTATTAGTTATATCCGAAATTTGTTCGATAATAGCAGAGTTCAACATGACAGACCGCCTTGACCCTGATCGGCGAAGAAAGTTGATGCAGAAGGTGAAGGGTAAGGACACAAAGCCCGAAAAGATCGTACGTTCTCTTCTGCACCGCCTCGGCTATCGCTTCCGACTACATCGCAAGAACTTGCCGGGTACGCCTGATATTGTGTTTCCAAGCCGACACCTTGCCTTGTTCGTTCATGGATGTTTCTGGCACGGGCACGGCTGTCGGATCGGCCAGCTCCCAAAATCACGTCTGGACTACTGGCAACCAAAGATCGAAGCCAATCGCGACCGTGATCGGCACAAGGAAGCGGCACTTATTGCCAAGGGTTGGCGCGTCGCGGTCGTATGGCAATGCGAGCTGGCCGACCTCGATTCCTTGCGCGACCAGCTTATACGTTTGCTCGATCAACAGTAAAAATTCCGATCGACAAAGGGTTCATTTTCGCGTATCCTTTAAGCGAAGCGATTTACCAACAACTCTCAAGGACAATTGGATGACTAGACCAATCGGGATCGACCTTTTCGCGGGAGCAGGCGGGTTAAGCTTGGGATTCGAACAAGCTGGTTTCGATATCGTCGCCTCTGTCGATATCGATCCGATCCACTGCGCCGCTCATAAATTCAACTTTCCGAACTGCGTGACGGTATGCAAAAGCGTAGTCGACTTGACGGGCAATGAACTACGTCTCAGTGCTGGTATCGGTCGCCGCGACCTCGATATCGTTTTCGGTGGTGCACCGTGCCAAGGCTTTTCGCTGATCGGCAAGCGAGCTCTGGACGATTCACGTAATCAGCTTGTCTATCATTTCGTCCGCATCGTTATGGAATTGAAGCCAAAGTATTTCGTATTCGAAAATGTTAAGGGGCTTACAGTCGGAAAACATCGCCAATTCCTGAATGAAATCATCGAAGCCTTTCGCGACGGCGGGTACGATGTACTGACCGATTACAGAGTATTGAATGCCGCCGACTATGGCGTACCGCAAGACCGCCGCCGACTTTTTCTCATGGGTGCGCGAACCGGCTTGACCATACCGGAATACCCGCAGCCTACGGGACTTGCAACGGTAGGTGAAGCGATCAGCGACATTCCTGACGCTGAAACACTGCCGGAGCTTTGGGAGCGCGACTGGACGAAAACAAAATTCGGTAAACCTTCTAAATATGCCGCCATTTTGCGTGGCACGAAAGACGATCCGCAGGACTTCGGTTATCGCCGCCATTTCGATCCGTCGCTACTGACATCCTCTCTACTGACCGAACACACTGCGCTTTCGCGCAAGCGTTTCGCAGCAACCGTACCCGGCGACGTGGAACCAATCAGTCGTTTCAAAAAGCTCGATTTTGCTGGGGTCTGCAATACGCTACGGGCGGGCACAGCGAGTGATCGTGGGGCGTTCACTTCACCGCGCCCTATCCATCCTTGTATTCCGCGCGTCATCACTGTACGTGAAGCTGCGCGGCTGCATTCCTATCCCGACTGGTTTCGGTTCCATGCGACCAAGTGGCATGGCTTCCGCCAGATCGGCAACAGTGTACCCCCGCTGCTCGCACGTGCTGTCGCCGGCCAAATCGTCAAGGCCCTGCACAAAAAACCGGTAAAGCCGACCGAAGTGCTTGCACTCGGTGACGAGAGTCTAATTTCGATTTCGATGTCAGAAGCCGCCGCCATGTTCGGCGTCTCAAAACACGTAATCGCCAAACGCTCGCGCCCAGAACGCTCGACAATAGAATACTGTAAAAAACCTGGGGAGATCGCAGCATGAGTGCCAAAGCTAAACCACAAAGCCGCTATCACCAGTTGATCGAGAAAATATTTTTCGATGGCTACACTAAGGGTGCGACCGAGATTCCGTTTGCGCGCAGCGAATTAAAAACCGCAGCCAAAGAACTCGGCATCGAGTTACCGGACAACCTTGGCGATGTCATCTATTCGATGCGCTTTCGTACTCCGATGCCCACAAAGGTATTGGCTACGCAGCCCAAGGGACGCGAATGGATCATCGAACTTGTCGGACGGGCGATGTACCGCTTCAGGCTTGCTAAGGAAAACAGAATCGTGCCGAATGCGAATCTCGTAACGATCCGCATTCCCGATAGCACTCCAGAAATCATCGCGGCTTATGCCTTGGGCGACGAGCAAGCGTTGCTAGCGAAGGTTCGATATAACCGCATGATCGACATTTTTCTAGGTCTGACAACCTACTCCCTGCAGAACCATCTCCGCACGACTGTCAAGGAAATCGGGCAGATCGAAATCGACGAACTCTATGTCGGCATCGACAAGTACGGTTGTCACTACATTATTCCGGTACAGGCCAAGGGCGGCAATGATCAGATATCGATCGTTCAGACGGCTCAAGACACTAAATGGTGCGCTCAGAACTTTTCAAAGTTGCGTTGCCGCGCTATTTCGGCTCAATTCGTGAGCAGCGACCAGATTGCGATGTTCGAACTCAAGATAGAAGACGACCAGATTAAAGTCATCGAAGAGCGCCATTACAAACTCGTTCCTGCGAAAGAACTCGACATCAAAGAAATCGCCGACTACCGGACATAGCTGTAACTCATTCTAGAATTGTCGGCCGGCACTATGCGCCAAGCCGAGTGCTATTAAACTAATTTATCGGAGTCGATTTATTTACTGCTTTCCATTGCGGCTAGCGGTGGCGTTTCTCCAAACTATAAATGTTTGCTTCAATGACCGCTGTTGGCAAGAGCGGACTACCGCGACCCGCAGCAACCGACACAACCGGAATATCAATTTTCCCGAAAGAAAAACTTCAGTGTGCTTGAGTTAGACGGCATCGGAACCGCCGATTCGAGTTACGACTTCGTTCATGGTGTAGTGAACAAACTGCTTGCCCAATTCGGTCAAAACGTAAGGCTTTGTGTCTTCAAACGCCGACTCCATTGTGGATGGCGAAGAAGTACCACGAGTGCGTTGCGGCCTTTTTCGTACAAACTGTCCTAATTCATTGACATCGCGCGCCTGCCTTACGACACCGCCTGTACTCAAATCTCGCATCAGAAGTTTGAACAAATCCGCTTCCGCAGAATCCTCTCGAGGGATCTCACCGTAGATGCCCGCCCAAATATCAAATCTCGTCGAGCCGGGATTGTCGAAGATTTCCCGAATTACAGCGAAATGAGCTTCGTGATAAAGCTCCAGCCAGTCGAGAAATAAACGGACAACATCATCCGAGCAAACTCTTGTTCCAGCCGAGTTTGTAACGATGTTAGCTGCATAACGGCGCTTTTCATCAGTGTCGGCCTCGTCCCATCCGCGAAATGCTTTGCGTACCAGCCCGAGATACGCTTCGCTCTGAATCCGCTCGTCAATGGCGGTGCCCATGCTTTCAAAGCGACCCTGTATCTCTTGTAATGTGCCGCGAAGAGCGCCGATCTTTGCGTGATGCTCCTCGAGCCACTGTGTCTGCAGCGAGTCTTGCTTTAATGTCCCTTCCTCAGCCTTGTAATCTGCCGCTGCGCTCAGAAATCCGCCTACCCACGGAATGCTGCCTAGCGCCGCAAGAACGAATTTTTCGATAACCCGACGTCGTCTTGTTGGTTCCGACTTCGCGAGCTCTGTGCGAAGCCGCTCTACAATGGCTTTTTCATCTAGCTTGGGCTGAAAGTCTGTCATGGGTAGTTGCGGTCTAACCAAGCTGTATAAAAAGTATCATCGGTGCATCCTGCCGTGAATCAACTGGAATATCAAGTTGAAGTTCCGAAATTGGCACTGTCCTGCCCACTGCCCATGTTGATTACCTTTCTGGAAGCCGCCGTTGAAACTCTGCGCTGGCGGCATGTAGTGACCGACACTGCCCTTCTGATTTCCTAAAACTGACCGTCAATTTTTGGGCTAACCGTCGTGACAGTCCGGTTGAGCGCAGGTTAGGACTTTCCTGCAATAAGCGGCCATGCATTCTGATATTCCTGTGCTTCTTGCAAAAGTTTTGAGCGTTGGACAACTTTGCGGCCACCTGGGGCGTGATAGATGAAGGGAGCTAGTTTGGTGCTTGGAACGACCCACACTTCGGGCGAAATTTCGACTTCCTCAATTTTTCCACAGTAGCACACGAAGACCAAGAAATGCTGTGGTTTCGCTCCCTTAATGTTGTCTACAGGCCAGCCAGTCTTGCCAGCCAGTCCCTTTACGTCAACGGTGACAGAATCGCCAGCGTCTCTGACTACAACGAGGTCAACTGACTTCTTGTTTCCAAGTGTAAGCACTGCGTCCAAGCCAAGGCGATGAAGAGCAGAGAGAACGTAGAACTCGGAAGCAAGATTTGTGTTGTACGACTTATCGGACATATTGAGAGAATCCTAAAAGGGTTAGCTGTTTTCACGGGATGCGAACATCGACTTACCCTCCTTCGGCTGCACAGTCAACAGTTCGAATGACCAAGACGACCGAGTAGGGCAGCACAAACGCTGAACCTCATCCGAGTTTCAGGAACTTGTTGCGTATTCCACTGAAACTGGACGCTCAGTCCACGGCAAACTGGACAGTCGGAGCGTAGCGACGCGGGGGTTGTTTTTTACTCCTGATTTGTGGGTTTAGTCAAACCTCTTTTGCTCTTTCT
>Ga0307375_10003305_pt1 | contig 15946 bp, 12 predicted proteins | sample TR1MG_FD_202531 | JGI IMG/M metagenome (GOLD analysis project Ga0307375, IMG submission 202531) | Soil microbial communities from Risofladan, Vaasa, Finland - TR-1 | ecosystem: Environmental > Terrestrial > Soil > Coastal area > Acid sulfate soil | place: Finland: Risofladan, Vaasa | collected... | reverse complement strand
CCCCAACCCGACTTCATTACCGACTGCTTCACCTGCATCTGCCCCCGCCGTATCTTTCTTCTACTGTTCATTCTGTAGATGGTCCTCAATAGACTCTTTGGCCTCAACTACGAGCGTAACAGCGAGTTCAACATCGTCCGCAACGGCCGCGCTTTCCTCTGTTCTCTTCGCCGAATCTACGGCAAAACTCATCTCAAAAACACTTCATATCGAAAGACAGTCGTCGCATTCGGCTCACTTCAATGCTCTCGTTCAGCAAAGGAGAGCTCAACTCTCCACTCCCTCTGAATCCTCAACTACATCGAAACCGACTTTAAATTCAGCAACTTCATCATCTCTATCTTTAATCCGTGACTTATCGGCCCTCCAACCCCCTGCGAAAGGATCATCAATGGATCAACTCTCTCCTGGAGATTCTTTGGCATCATCGTCTCACACTTCGCCTCTGTTGAATATGACTATGATGAAGAGACAAGATGTTGAGAACCGATTGAACCATCCGAACCGGTACAAGTACACAAGCCGATCGTCTTTGGAACCCTCGTCAAAGGACAATGCCATTGGCGTTCGATTCACATATGCTGAGATAGCGAAGTTAGAAGTAGAATATGAGGGCCTTGACACTGCATGGAAGAGTAACCAAGAGAATCCGATGTTGAACTTTGTGCCTGCTTCTCGAGACGCTATATCGCCTCTACATCTGCCTTCATCTCAAAAATCACAATTTAAGAGTGTTCAATCTCCAATTGCACATCTAGGCAAGGACGAATCGACTGGTGAAGGAAGTTCCGAAGTCGGTCCACCTTCAACGCTTCTCGTGACCCATCCTGAGCGCATTCCCCTGTTTTCCATCTGTAGCCGTAGGTGTATGAAGTGCGAACGCGTGCTGGTGAAACCCTCAAGTGAAGGAGGCTCGCTGAGCGCTTTGGGAGGCGCCGAAGCCTTTGCTGCGCTTCCTGACTTCAAGCGCCGCCATAGTGCCCTAAGCTTCACCCCGATGATCGATGTCAAGGCTGCAAACGCATTTGAAGACTACAAGCCATCGTTGGACTTCGACAACTGGAACTCGATCTCGTTGACGTTGACGAATCCTCCCTCCATGCCCGCTCTTCACATCACCCTCTCTTCCGCAGAAAAGATGACATCAAACGAAGTGGCGAGGGATCAGGATGTGGAGGGCTCAGAGAAGAAGATTGGAACGACGGACTCGACTTCTCAGCACGAACATGCCCGTAGCACCTCGATCTGTCAAGTGGATTGTAATGGGTGCGATACTTGGATCTTGGAGGATGAGCCAATCAACCTGGAAGACTCGTATGGAGAGGCAGAAGACGGAGGAATGAAGCCTGCAGAATCTCCGGCATGGATGTCTCACCCTGGCGTTCCAACTCACCTTCAACTTCTCGAATCTGATTCCGATAACCCTGCTATCTCTTCTCGCAAGTCAAGTCAAGTTACGATGGTTGTTCTCGTCATGCCGGAGTCCAAGAAGTTCGACGCCCTCAATAAGGCCATGATGGAGAAATCTTCGCTCAAGAAGGACGAACAGGCGCCGTCGAAGGTGGTCATGGAAGTGCCGATCATTTGTGAGATGGAATTACATGTGAAATGGCCTTCACCTACAGAGACGAATCCTGAAAACGTGAGTGAACTCAGGTCGCCCTTCAGAGTCAACCTCTCGAAGCTGTTTGAGGTGCATCACTAAGATCGAGATCAGATTGGATGGAGACGACACACGTCATCCCATATCTGTACATAAATAGAGAACGCAATCATTTGAAGAGAGAGAGAGGGTCTACATTGACGTGTTGGCTCTTGCTCCGCACAGCGATCATTGGTATGTGTACTCTGCGGCGATTGGAAGCATCATTTGGCTGATCGGGATCTCGTCGGAGAAGCATTGTCTCAGTCTTTGAGAAAGAGCCCATGTAATGTGGATGTTTGGGGAGTGTTGTGCGGCCCATTGCTCGCTGCAATCTGCGAACAGCCAGACATTGAGTGTTGTGAGTGAGGTACCGAGGAACGTAAGCGCCGCCTTGGTGAGCGCCAACACGGGTATGTCAAGCTTCTTGAGCGATTGAGGGATTCCGATGAGCGTGTGAATCGAAGAAGCGATGTTTCCAGGCGTCCGAGAGGAAGGGTCGCGAGCAATGGTGGCACCGAAGTTCACGCCAGAGGTGCCACCCCACGCGTTCTTTGGCTTTGATGGCTCAACGTGGAGCAGCGATATCTCCTCCAATCCTCTGGGCAACTGCGCCCAGAACCATTCGCTCAACTCTGGAAGGGATTCGTAACGAAGATGGAGAGATTTGAGGGATGGAGGGAGACGCGACGGAGAGAAGTCAGACGGTGTGATCTCCGACATTTTCAGCGTCAACGATGTCAGTTTGCTTGGGAATGAATGGAATGATCTGGGAATGGATGAAATGGCGAAAGTAGAGAAGTGGATGGACACGAGAGAGTCTGGAAGTGCGACGAGAGGGGAGGTGATTCCCTTCCAAAGGATGCTGAATCTCTTTCCGAGTGCTTGATTCGTGAATTCCACCATCGCCAATTCTGTAAGCCTTTCCAGATTCGGAGGAAGAAGAACTCCAGAGATGAGAGCAAGGAAGGCGGAGAGCTTTTCGAAGTTGCCAGCGCAGAGTCTCTTCGAGAGTCTCACAAGGTCACTGTCAGTCCACACCCCAGCCGCATCGAACGAGAGATTGGATATGTGTTCGGGGAAGATATCGATGAAGGCAGGGGGGGAAGGAGAGTCTAGGTACGATGAGTGTCTTGAGTGGCTTGGGAATCTCTCGAACGCCCTGAGCGGATAGGACGATCGGTCCCTCGCTGTCCAAGCCAAGGTATTCTAAGGATGTGGGAAAGTCTTTGAATGGATCTTGGGTGTAGGTGTTTCCTCCCATGACCAACTCCAGATGGCGAAGGGTCTTAGGCAGCCTTTGCACATCAGAGAGGGACATGTCTCCTGTGGTGAGATGCAGCTTGGTAAGCGACTTGTGCCACTCCAGTGAGCCTGAGGCGAATTTCGGCTCTTCCAGTTGGAGATTGATGACGGCATTCTCAAATGCTGCGGCATCGTCGACAACTGCCATCGGAACGGCGAATCCGATTCCGCCAAAGCGTGGTGGAGGCTGAAGTAGATCGCGAGAGGAGGCTGCATGTTTGTTCCAGTGCACAGTGTCGGCGTAGTGGGGCGCGGTGACGGCCATGTTGGGGTAGCGGAAGAGACCGTTGGGATCGGAGAAAAGGTTCGATGGTGAGTCGTAGAAACCGCCAGTGTACGGGGGAGAACTGTTGCCAAATGAGCCCATATGGCGTCTCATTGCCCAAGAAGTGCGATTCACGGCGCCAAAGGTGGACGCAGAGGCCCCTAGACAGGACGAAAGGACGAACGTTCTTCTGCCGCTTCCTGCGTCTACCTCACCTGTCTGTGACGTTGATTTCAAATCTGACTGAAGAGATGATGATGATGAAGAGGAGTAAGAAGATGGCGATGAAGAAGAGTCCGCAACATCGGATGGTGAAGTGTTCGATGGTGGACTCTGCGGATCTGCCGAATACACAGTATGGGTGTCATCAGTAAGGAAGGACAGGATGTCGCCAGGGAAACGCATCGTAAAGACTGAACATCTGGGGGAGAGACCGTCCAGAATCGATGATGCAATGGAGGTAGGGTCCAACTTTCCAGCCGAAGAACCAGAGGAGTTCAGATGAGCAGAAGCCGAAGCATTGGCATTGGCAAGAGACGTTTTTGTTGATAAGAGTGACGACTTCGTGCCCAAAACCCTCTGCACAGCCTCGGCAGTGATGAGCACATTTCCAATCACCTTCACCGACGAGAGGTTGGGTCGCCTCTCCAAGAGATCCAATAGATCAATGTCTCTCCAATCCTGAGAGAGGAATTGCAGTTCAGTGAGGGAATCGGGCCATTCGAACTGATCCAGTGGGTTGAATCGTTGGACCGGAGCGAGGAACGATGATGATGACTGCTTGTCTTCATTGGATGCCTTCGTTGATGATACCAACGGGGTATCTCCAAATGTGAACCCATAGAAGGAAGAGGGCGCATTGTCGCCTAGGGATGGGTTCTCGGCTTGCGAGACAAAGTATGGCGGTGGGAGTGGGACGCTGGAAATGACTAAGCGAGTGAGCGACCTAGGCAAGTGAGAGACGTTGTATTTCGTCTCTGGATTGTCATGCATACCGGCCCCTGTGCTGATGAAGAAGCCTGTCGTCCTCATGAGTCCGTTCACCACAAACGACGTAAGCGACCTCGGGAGTGCGGCAAAGACCAAGTTCTTAGTATCTAGCATGTCGATGGAGACGGAAGTGAGATGTTTCAGAGGCGAGAGAAGAGCAAGATCGAATCCTTCCGCGTTCCAGCCTCCGAAGGAGTTGAATCTGGCTTCCAGTGATTCCAAGAGGGGCAAGAAGGGGATATGTGCCGAGAGCATGGAGCAAGACAAGGAAATGGAGGAGCCTAGATTGGAGATTGCAACGTGCGAGAGATGGCGGGTCGCTTTCGGAATGGCGAACTGTTGCCAGCGCATGGGTTCCGTCGCCGGAAGAGGTGACACTGGGGCTCCAAAGCCACCACTAAATTGAGCCGTGGGTGAATTCCAATACACAGGAGATTCGGGAGTGAGGGTGGAAGGGTCAGGATGCTGAACGCTCCAGTTACAGATGACTTTCGATCTGAGGTGCCTGGTGAGCTCTGTAGCGACTTGTGAGATGTCAAATGTCCCGTTATCGGACAGATACTTGGCGCAGTCCTCGGGAAGTAGGACGAGTGGGATAGAGCCTTCGAAGACGACGCTCGAGAGGGAAGGAATCCTGCGCAACAAGTCCGTCACCTCCATCTGATTCCAAGTGCCATCCTTGACAGTCGCCCTGAGAAGTGTCAATCGAGGAGGGAGCTTCTGAGCATCGTCGCAGGAGAGAGAGCCCTCGCCAATGCGAAGGGAAGTGAGGGAGGGAGACCATCGCGCGTTTGAGAAATCGGTAGTTGGGGGGTAGTGCTTCATCGACAGCTTTTCTAGGCCAACTGGCAGTAGTGTTGGGTCCACATCGATGCCAAGGAGGTCCAATTCACGCAAAGTTGAGGGCAGAAGAGACATCCAATGCAGATCGGACGGGGGAGCAGGATCCGCTGCCGCTTGACTTCTTCCTCTTCGACGGCGTCTGACAGCTATGGCGTCGTTGGCATGGATGCCAAAATCGAGAAACACATGTTTCAATGAAAGGTGCGTGACGGTCGAAGGAAGGGATGTGAATACGCTGGAGGCCAAGCCAAATTCGCCGCAGTGATCTCGGCGCGTTTCCAACGACAAAGACGTGAGATTGGGCGGATATGCAACGGCATAAGTGAAGGCGTCCGATCCCCACGTGAATTGAGAACCAAGGATGGCGAGCTTGGTGACGGAAGGGACAGAACGGATGAGCTGCGGCAGTTCACTGGTGGGTCCAGACACATCCAAGCGAAGCGATTCTAGTTTCGTGAAGAGTTTGGGAGCAGAAAACGACGAATCTGTCGCTGTTGATGATGAGAAAAAAGAGGATGATGCTTCAGAAGACGATGTTGCGGCAGCCGCCGTCGGAGTTGACGTCCAAGTGAATGCTGATGCTGGTTGTGCTGGTCCTGTTGATGTTGATGTTGTTGCCGTATTGCGAAGCAGAGGTGGAGGATTCGCCGCCACTGCTGCAAAGGTGCCGAACACATTGAGGGCGTCCGGAAACGCAGGAGCGCCGTGGATTCTCGGCTGGATGCCGAATATGAAGCACATTGCTTGTTGTCCACCTGGACCTTGATGCGTGCCTCGGTTGTTTCGACGGCCACCAGTCAAGTCTCGGGAACAAGGTCGCAAACGTCGTGTCGTCCTCCAACTTCACTTCATCGTCCAAGCTAGCCAAGAAGCGAGTGCCAATGTTCAACGTGCGCAGAGATTGGGGGTTGATGGCAAACAACAGCGAAGACGGGAAGGGAGACATGCTAGAAGAGCCGCCACTCGAGCGCTGCCACTCGTCAGGAAGCCAGATGTTGCTGAGCATCTCTACCTTCTCCAAACCAGTATGAGACTTGAGGAAGTGCAAGATGGCACCATTGCAATGCCCGTAAATGAGGAAATGAGGCACCACGCCAGGGAAGATGAGTTTGCGGCAGAGAGCTCGCGAATTCGTCGCAAACAAGCGCACTATGTCGGCATCATACAGAGAAGCACATATATGCTTGAATGCATCTACAGAAAGCTCGGATATCACAGTCCCTAAGGCAGAACCAGGGACAAGAGAGGCGAATCGGTGCATTTCGTCAGGCGGGGCAGTTCTTGTAGGTCAACACCAGTTCAGTGTGGCACTTTTCGACTTGTTTGTCCTCACCTATGATCTTCCAACCCGTCAGAACAGATAATTCACTCCTCTTCCACTATTAATGACTAATACTCAGAACAAAACTTGCTTCAAATGATCTCAGGGCGGTGTCGGTGCGATAAATAGAGAAATTCCGAGGACCCTCTTCCTAGCTTCATTTGCATGCATATTGATTGCTTTCTCTCTGACGAATCTCTCTGAAGAAGTTCAGTTTGAAACTGGTCTGACGATCGAGGGCTGTGTTAGTCTCCTCTGTGGCAGGAAGAACAGCATTTTCCCCTTCCATGAAGACGATCAGCCGATGATGATGAGCAGACCATCCAACTGTCCCATTTGCTTACATGATATGACATGGAGAGTGTGCTATGCATCGTCTCAGGACGAAGTCCCTCTCTGAGCTCTGATGACCCCAGCACCAAGACGGAAAGTTGACGTGCACGTAGTGGACGACTGTCCGTAGCGAAGCAACGAGGAGAGATTGGCAAGATCCGTCTCATGGATGTTGGCGTTGCGATCCAGTCTGAGCGTGGAAGTGCGAGGTGGGAATGAGGCAAGACAGGCCGGTGTGAGCTTCGTTGCGCCCGTCATGTAAATGTATCGCAGGCTTTTAGGCAACTCCTTGATGTGTAAATCTACGATGTCACTCGTTCCTGAGAATTCTAGGAACCCAAGGCTGTTTGGAAGGTGTTTGAAGCAGTCAGAAGTGAGAAGAGGTGAACCGGAGAGGTCGAGGGTGGTCAACGAGTCACATTTCCTGAGTGCTGCTACGCCACTGTTCGTCACGTATCGTGCTCGTTCCAAACTGAGACACATGAGAGTGCGCGGGAGTTCGTGCAAGATCTCGTCCCCGATCGAAGCGCATTGGTCAATGTCCAAAGTTACCAAGTGCTCTGGCCATTTGAAGGTCTTTCCATTGGTCCTGCTCAAAAATATTGCGCGAGCCTCGTCTTCGGAGTGATTGGAGTTGGTGAAACAGTCCTGGGAGAGTTGGAGAGTGTGGAGTGTGTTCGGAAGCCTTTCTAAGTGTTCGGGAGTAATCGGGAACAGAATGGCGCGCAGTTGCCTCAACAATGGGGGCAAGTGAAGGGCCTGAGAAGCATCGATATGTGGAATATGGAGACTCGTGAGGGTGCGGGGAAGTGATTGGAAGGCGACCAAGTCCAAAGTCAGCCATCGAGATGTGCATGCGAGTAATAAGGATTTGAGAGATGGTGGCAGTCTTAGATCGTTTGTGAAGCTCTTCCATCGAAAAGTGCTCCAAACATCTTGGCAGAGAAGCGAGAGCCTCCTTGAAATCGTACAACTGTGTCTGATCCCTATAGCCACATATCCACCCCAAGTCTTTCAGAGTGCGAGGTAACGCTTTCCAATCGGATGCGAATGGGGGTATGGGAAGCTTGGCGCGAGTGACGGAAAAGGAAAGGACACCGGCTCGGAACTTTCCCAGTCGATGTATTGCACGTCAATGTCGATCATTCCACCAGGCAGTCGTTGGAGATGTTGCATTTTGAAATCTGCGTCAAAGAAGGGAGCCTCGAGACGTTCGAAGCCAGGAGGGAGGGAATCCAGGAGGAGGTCGATGCTGCCGACAAATTTGCCTTCGATGTGCAGACTGGTCAGACTGGCAGGCAGAAGCACAACAGGATCGGCCACTTCAAAGTGATCAGAGACGACGAGGACCAGAAGAGAGTCGGGAAGCTTAACATCGGTCACATAGGTGCAGCAGCCGAGATGCGTCAACGTTTCGGGCAATGTAGCCACCCACGCAGCTTTTTCGGCACTAACTTCCAGAGAAAGACACAACTTGCGCAAAAGAGGAAGGGTTTTCCCAATGTCGAACCACGTAGAAGAGCCTGGCGGCCAGTTGAGGGAGGAATAGCCGTTACAACGAAGGTTCAACGATCGCAGCGTGGGAGGGAGCAATCCGATGTAGAAGCCCTATAGTGTGGTTAATCGAAAGTCAGAGGGGCGAATCTCTATGTGATGTAGGTATAGGAACAGATAGAAGAGCGGATGGACGCGATTCGGCTTGTCGACACCAGGAGATGATAAATGGAGCGACAAGTGCGTCACACTGCCAGGTCTCAACAGCAATGCAGTCAACGCAGAATTGCCAACCAAAAGAAGGGCCAAGAGGTCTGCATACGGCAAGTACAAGGTCAAAATACCCAGCACATCGGGGGCCAAATGCGCAAGAGTCGTGTGCCCTCCAGAAGACATCGATGATCTAGTAGGCCACCAAATGATGGTTTAGGACTAGGGTAGAGCCAGAAGAAGGATTGGCACGAGATGTGCGCGAGGGCAGAACACAAGAGCGAGTGAAGCTCGCAACCACGCTCCGCCGCTGTCATCGTCACTTGCGGGTTGAACCATCAGAAGAATTCGTACACTCTTCTCTCCTTGTACACTTATTCTTTGCACAAGATACCCGATCAGATGCGTGAGTAGGCCAGGACCCTCTCGGTGTCGCCGTGCCGATCGTCGTTGCCCCTCGTTTGAGCATCCAGTGCCGATTATTGCTGCTCTTTCAGTCCCATTCGAACCTCAACATAGAATTCGTTCTGTTTTGGAGCTCATATCAGTGTTGAGACATCCTAGGAAGAAGAAACGTCCCCCCCCTCGAGTTGGAGTACGCTGATCCAACACTTGCTGTATGCCTCCTTCCCATCCACTTCTCTCATGAAGGTGTTGCAGTCATCACGGTTCCAGCACACCATCTATTCCGTTTCTACAGAGTATGCAGGCCTAACACACTTGTAGTGAGCTGTCAGTCAAACCAGCGAAACATTGTTCACCATGTTTCAGCCCTCTCCAGCACCCGATCTTCATTGGAATCTCGTAAAGTGTGGATCACCCATTTTCACTAGTGTCACTCGAAGATATTTAGCTGGTACAAGCGGTGATGCGGTGCTGTGTGCTGGCGGATGTTTTCGTTGCGATGGCACTGTGCGAACCGGTATATGCCCTTGTGGATTCGCGTTGAGCTCTCAACACATCTAAATAGTGACTTTTACCTCGAACATCATCTGAATTGACTCTGTTGATCACTCACAGAGGCCTCCTGGTTGGCAAAAAGCACACACGCTAAAAACGTCGCCGAACCACACTCCCGCGGGCGCGTGACCCTTCGATTTCCAAGCTCTCCATGTCCTTCATGAGAAAGTAGCTCCAGTTCTGCTGATCAATATCTCAAGAATCTTGTCAGCTACATCAGTCTCTCTCTAGTGGGGCGCCGTTTCGGCAGTTGGAAGCTCGGAAGATCGTGCACGACGATGCAATGACCGAAAGGGGAGCGTGGCGAACACAAGCGAGCAGAGGCGTGTGTCCGTGTATGTGTGTCTCGGGAGTTCCGCTTTCGCCCGTTGTCAGTTCGAATTCCACCACAGTCGAGGATACACCCACACACTGCTGTTGCAGCCGATCGTACTTTCAACAAAAAGACATGTCTGACGCCGCTGTTGCTGCCCCTGCCCCTGTTCCCACCACCGAAAAGGCCCAGACCGAGGAGGTCCACCACGATACCGAAGAGCACCAAGATAAGGAGCAACATGATAAGGAGAAGAAGAAGGCCGGTTTGTGGAAGCAATTCAAGGAAGGCGCGTACAACTTGGGCGACAAGATGGAGCACGCCGTGCACCCGCTCGAGGAGAAGGTGAACAAGGCCACTGCGAACGCCAACCACTCTATTTTGGACAAGGACCGCAAGGAGAAGGAGCCAAAGGAGAAGGAGAAGGAGGAGAAGCACAAGAAGGACAAGCACCACAAGGACGAGGCCCCGGCTGCTGATCAAGCCGCCGCTCCCACTGCTGTCACTGCCCCCGCTGCCATCACTGCCCCCGCTGCCGAGCCTGTACCCCAATCAGTTGCTGCGCCTGTTGCTGAGACTGCTGCTGCCGAGCCAGTCGCCGCACCTGCACCTGTTGCTGAAACTGCTGCTGCCGAGCCAGTCGCCGCACCTGCACCTGTTGCTGAAACTGCTGCTGCCGAGCCAGTCTCCGCACCTGCACCTGTTGTTGCCGAGGCAGCAGCCCCGGCAGCCGAGACCGCCGCCGCCGCAGAGGGTCCCGCTCAGTAAACCCGCCCCCGCCACCAACCGTCCGCCCTAGCTCACTGCTCTGGCCTCCATCGCCTGTACACTGCAGTGCCCCACCTCAATTACAAACTTCCTATCTATTGTTAGAACTAGTGACGTTCCAAACGTGACTGTAAGAACGAATGTACAGCTCCATTTTGCGCAGACCCTTCCCAACCCAATTCCTCAATCCTCGAGGTTCTGATAGCTCCACCTCGCACGTATGTTCTTGATCACGACGCGTATTGACGCTGTAGAGAGCAAGATAGAGCATATCTCCAGAATCGATTGCATGGAATGAAATGGTGGTCACTGATCAGACCCGGATCAGCGTTCGTTCACTTCGCGATGGTGCTTTCAGTCATAGTACATTACAGACTCGCGTATCATTGATCGGCTCCCCTCATTGGTCAATAGAGAACGATATAGTGCCAATGCAACTAGTTGGAGGAGGCAGAGAGCTGCTGTAACTTGGCCTTGGCCTCAACCACGAGCGACTTGGGAAGCGACTTCTTGCCCGCTGATGTCATGAGCACGTCGGAGTATCGAGTCACGAATCGAACGCAAGCTCTCTGCAGTGAAGGTGCGTGCGTTGCGCTAGCAGACTCCCAAATGGTTGGCACAGTGGAGGAGGAGATGAAAGTCTTGATTCTGGATTCGCAAAGTGATTTGAGATGCGCGAGGAAGTATTTGTCCGATAGGTATAGCATGTGCAGATTGTCTTGAAGTGCGTCTAACGCAGGCAACGATCCAGTGTAGATGAAAGAGAGGAAGACGCGGAAGAGGTGAGATGGAACGTCTGAGATCTCGATGATGCCAGTACTTGATTCTGCCATGCCCAATGAGAGCATTTTGGCGAACGGTTCGCATCTGATGGCCAAGATAGCCTTGTGCGCAGGAATAGCGGGAGATTGGACCTCGTTGGGGAAGGTGAAGGCGACGTCCGAGTGCTGGGCGTTTCCAACCAAAATCTGCATTTGCATCTGGAACGGATCGTACGCGTCTTCACCCTCCAGAGAGAGCACGAGCACATCGCTGAAGGCCCAGTTGTGTATGTTGCGACCGCCAATGTAGAGCACTTTGAAACCCGAACCGATCGACTCCGAGGCGGGCAGCGGCGAAAGAGGGATGACTGATGGCAGAGGAGGAGATGTAGCTCCAGAATTCGCAGTGCCTGTCGTAGAAGAAGAAGAAGAAGCTGTTGAGGAAGCCTGTCTGGTGCCATTCAGAGGCGGTGGAGCAATGGATGGGACGGTGAGAGTCGGAGCAGCAGTAGCAGTATTAGTAGTCGTCGTCGTCGTGTTGTGACCTCCACGCGAGGCTGAAAGTGCTGCTGTCACTGCGTGAGAGTGATGTAGAACTGTGGCACCTGAGGAGGAGGCATTGGATGAAGAGGATGTATCAGAATGGTCGCTTGAGGACGAGGATGCTGCGTCCATGTGATCTTCACTGATAGAGCTTGATTGATTTACAAATGGTGGTGAATATTCACATTTGGCCCAATTTGAGTGTAGGAGGACACAACCACCAAAGTAGCGAGGGTCAAATCCGGATATCTTCTTCACCCTCTTCCAATCCAAAGAGTCCAGTGAGATCCGATAGACTTCCTTGAAACACAAGATGTTGTCGCAGCCTCCAAGAATATACAGTTGATTGTCATGAATGAAGGAGGAGTGGCCCCAACGAGGCTCGGGAGCTCTTTGATGTGTCGGTACGCGCGTCCATGTCGCCGTTCCAAAGCGATACTCAAACAATGCGCTCGACAAACTCATATCAGTACAGCTTCCACCAAAGAGATACATAGAACCACCATGTGAAACCGCGCTGTGATGGTATCGTTCCGGCGCCTCTCCAGCCGTCTTCACCTTGTTCCACTTGTTGCTCATGGGTCGAAACTCATACATATCGTTACACTTATACCCAAAATCGTCATATCCACCATAGACGTAGAAGCAGCGGTTATGGACGACCATACTGTGGCCATAGCGCCTCGAGGGGATCGTTCCATCAACCTCCATCTCCAACCACTCCATAGACACTGGTCACATTCGCACACATACAAGGAAAGGTTGAAGAACAGATGGTTGTCAGAAAAGACGCCAACAAAGGACGAACATTGTCAACCACTTCCAGACGTTCAAAGGGTTGAAAGCAAGGCAGAAGACCTACCTAAGTTCAAACAGGCGATATCGTTCATGTAGCCATTACACTTGCCGCCGAAAATGTACATGTTGTGGTCCAAGAGAACAGCGGAATGAAAGTGACGTCCTTTCGGCCGTTTTCCCGTCGTCGGTACGACCTCCCAGCATTGGGTACCTGCGAACATACAAGAAATCAAGGGTTAGACTCAATAACAAAGAAGAGCAGTTGTACTGTGAGGGATGGAAGCGAAAACAGCACGGAAATGGAAGATCGCCTTCTGCACTCGTTAAATGGCTCCAGAAGTGAGCAATACGGGAAGATGTGATGGAAGATGGCGGTACGTACGTAAGCTGAACCTCATGATGTTGTTGTGGAATGTGCCAGTCCTAGACGAGCCGCCAAAAAGGTACAGGCTCTCGCTCGGCGCATGATGCACTACAGTATGCCCATAAATCTCTCCAACATCTACACCATGATATACAAGCGACTTCCAACGAGGTTCTGAGCACAAACAGAGGTCAGTAAAACGGCTGAGCTCGCAGTTGTGGAGGCCCCAATTCTAGGGACGTTTTTGGCACATACTTGACGCATTCTCTTGCGAACTAGGCTTCTCTTTGGTAGACCGCGTTCTTGGCAAACTCATTCGAGAGCTTTGCGCAGACCAACAGGCAGCGAGTGAGAAGGGAACTGGTCTGTCCGAGCTTGGGTAGGATCTGGCTCGACTCTCACCTTCTGACTGCAACTTGGGATGCATTGAAATGAAACTTACGAGTCCTCCTCGGGGCTGACAATGGATGACAGGAACACGATCTCCACAGTCGGTTGAGAGGGCCGAGAGCGTTTGTGCCCCTCTGCCTTCTCACTCCCGTCTCTGCGTCTGTACATTCGAATCTTGCTGCATGATTGACCGCTATGAGCTCCCCTGATGAAGAAGATGAGGAATTTCAAAGAGCGCTGAAGCTTTCTCTCGACTTGGCCCAAAACGATGCACCCAACGAGGACGAAATTCCAAAGGCACCTGGAGCTGCTGCATTTCTCGAACGGCGCCAGCATTTACACTCCTCTAGCGCACACCCTTCTGTTGCACCTTCTCATAAGTCTTCTCGCCCGTCTGAATCTCAAGAAGTGCCCTCAACGCCTGATCTTTCCGCATCCCCAAACGCCTTGTTTGCTTCGCTTCCTGAGGCTGTCCATCGCAAACGCCGCCCTCCCTTAGATTCTATACTCTCTATTGCACGTGCTGTCCCTACTGTGGTGGATCTCGACGATGAAGAAGAGCCGAAACCGAAGGCTGATGAGAAGCCTCAGCAGGTCTCCCTCACTGATGATGACTTGGCGTTGGCAATGAGCAGAATGTCTGAAGAACAAGTGGATGCGTACTTTTCTGGCACTTTTCCCGAACACGAGTTGAAGGCGTTGTTGGCTCAGGCGAGATCGTCCCACTCCTCTCCTGCGAAGCATTCTGACGTCAAAGACTTTTCAATGCCTATTGCAATACCCGAAGAAGTTGTTGGTGTTGGCGTTGAATCTGAATCTCAAGCCTCCGCGGATGGTGGCACTGATGGTGGTCGTGGTGTGGGAACCGTAGGAGTCACGCCGTACACGAACCCGCAGCGTTCGTTCCGCCTGAATTGGCTCTCTACTATGCCTCGTGTGACCCATTCTCGCCCCACGAGTCGCGATGTGGTCCCCGAATTCCTACAGCTACGAGATCTGATATGCAAGGATGCCAAGTGTGTGATCTTCACGACGTTCAGGGTGCAAATGTCTTGGCTGCTTATGGCCGTGCCCGCGCTGTTGATCGTACCATCGTTCGTGTACCATGGCGAAAATGGAGACATATTCGCCAACGAGAACCTGCCTGGACATGGACCTGGGGAGGAGAGAATGTGGCAATTCATACGACACGCAGAAACCAAGGCGAGAGGAGCAGGCAAATCGAAGCTCCCGGAGAAGCCTCCATTCCGTGCACAACGCGTTCACTCCGACGCCTCTCGCATGTGGCCTGGTTGTCCCCATGGCAAGCTGATCATCGTTCAGTACCCAACTTGCTTACGAGTATGCGTGTCCACTGCCAATCTGTACGAATCGGACTACTTGAACAAGACTCAGGCGATCTGGTTCCAGGACTTTCCTCTCCAGAGCATCACGGACGCTATGGCACCCAACATCAGTTCTTCCTCTTCTTCTTATTCTTCTTCATACAGTACTAACGCACATGCACCAGCGTCGTCGCACGAAGAGCGGCAGCACCACTTCAACCGCTCACTCGACGAGGCGACCATCAAGAAGGTGAGAGCCATGGCGAGAGACTTCTCTCAGTCTCTTAAGGACTATTTCGCTCGCCTTGTCCGCGGGTTCGATACTACCATCTTCGATCGCTACGACTTCAGCAACGTGCGCGTATCACTCATCACCTCCGTAATCGGCACCGTCCCCATGCAACTGGCAACCCAATACGGACACACCAAGCTCGCTGAAGTTCTCTCCAAAGAGGCCTCTACTCCCCATGGAACCCCACACAAAACTCCGAGTATCGTTTACGCACAGATGTCGAGCTTGGGTACTCTCAGCACCAACTACATGGAATCGCTCAAGGCTTCCTTCAGTCAAAGCAATCAACATGATGCTGTCAAGCCGAACCTCACCCTCGTATGGCCTTCTGTGGAATTTGTGCGCCGCTCCATTGATGGATGGCTCTCTGGCTCCTCTCTGTGTGCAGGCACGAGGCAAATCACTACGAAACAGTTCGTCATGAAATCCCTCCTTCGCTACACACCTCTCCAGCCCGAACGCCGAGACATTCCTCCGCACATCAAGTCGTATTGGAGGATCTATGCAGACGGCGGCGTCGGTTGGGCTTGCATCACGAGCGCGAACTTCTCCAAATCCGCTTGGGGTGAGTTACAGAAGGGCTCCAAACTGAGCATGTCCAACTTCGAAGCAGGAGTTCTCTTCTTGCCATCGCTGTTGGCGATTCCAGCGACGTTTGGTCCCGATACAGAGTTAGGAGATGCGAAGAGTGTCATGCTGTCCGCTGGTGCTCGTGGTTCCTCTTCTCGTACTGCTGATGGATCCACCCTCCACATCACCCTCCCAATACCGTTTGACATCAAATCTGATCCCTATCCAGTGAATCAGAACCTTGCTTCAGCTGCAGACCAACCTTGGACGTGGGACCTCCCGAGGCACGACTTGGACCGCTTTGGAGCCCCCTATGCTGGCCACTCCTCGTAGGCTTTTCTATGTGCTTTCTGAGATTCTCATCACTGTAACTACTCTTGTAATGAACATACACCATATCACCGGGAACGTGAAACTCTTGACACCAACTCGAACTTTTCCTCTCGTCTAACACATGAC
>Ga0307375_10003304_pt1 | contig 15949 bp, 6 predicted proteins | sample TR1MG_FD_202531 | JGI IMG/M metagenome (GOLD analysis project Ga0307375, IMG submission 202531) | Soil microbial communities from Risofladan, Vaasa, Finland - TR-1 | ecosystem: Environmental > Terrestrial > Soil > Coastal area > Acid sulfate soil | place: Finland: Risofladan, Vaasa | collected... | reverse complement strand
CACCGGCGTGCCGGGGGTGTCGGAGGTGGCCTCGGTGGGGGGATTCGAGAAGCAATATCAGGTGGACGTGGACCCCACGAAGTTGCTCGCCTACGGCATTCCCATCACGCGGGTGATGAGCGCCATTCGCGACGCGAACAGCGACGTGGGCGCGATGGTGATGGAGCTGTCGGAGCGCGAGAACATGGTGCGCGGCCTGGGCTATCTGAAATCGGTGGCTGACATCGAGAACGTGGATGTGGGCGCCACCGCCAGCGGCACCCCGATCACGGTGCGCGACGTGGCGAACGTGACCGTGGGGCCGGCGGTGCGGCGCGGCATTGCCGATCTCGACGGCCGCGGCGACGCCGTGGGCGGCATCGTCATCATGCGCTTCGGCCAGAACGCGCTGACCACCATTCACGCGGTGAAGCAGCGGCTGGCCGAGGTGGCCAAATCGCTGCCGCACGGCGTGGTGGTGATACCGGTGTACGACCGCAGCACGCTCATCGAGCGGGCCATCGCGACGCTGCGCGGCAAGCTGTTCGAGGAGTCGATCATCGTCGCGCTGGTGTGCCTGGTCTTCCTGCTCCACGCGCAGTCGGCGCTGGTGGCCATTCTGACGCTGCCCGTGGGGATCCTGCTCGGGTTCATCGCCATGCGGCTGGCCGGCGTGGGCGCCGACATCATGAGCCTGGGCGGCATCGCCATCGCCATCGGGGCGATGATCGACGCGGCCATCGTGATGATCGAGAACATGCACAAGCATCTGGAGCGGGCCGCGGGGCCGGGCGACGGCGGCCGGACGTTCGACACGCGAACGCTCAGCAGCGCCCAACGGTGGCAGGTAGCGCTCGACGCGGCCCGCGAGGTCGGGCCGTCGCTCTTCTTCTCGTTGCTCGTGATCACCGTCTCGTTCCTGCCCGTGTTCACGTTGCAGGGGCAGGAAGGGCGGCTGTTCCGTCCGCTCGCCTTCACCAAGACATTCGCGATGGCGGCGGCGAGTCTGCTGTCCGTCACGCTCGTGCCGGTCACGATGGGCCTGTTCATACGCGGGCGCATCTACCGCGAGCGGGCCAACCCGATCAACCGGTGGCTGATCCGGCTCTACCGCCCGATCATCGACGGCGTGCTCCGCCACCGGCTGGCGGTGGTCACGGGGGCGGTGGCGATCCTCGCGCTCACGTGGGTGCCCTGGTCGCGCATGGGCAGCGAGTTCATGCCGCCCCTCTACGAGGGATCGCTGCTGTTCATGCCCACCACCATGCCCGGCATCAGCGTGGCGCGGGCCCGCGAGATGCTGCAGATCCAGGACTCGATCTTCAAGAGCTTTCCCGAGGTGGAGCACGTGTTCGGCAAGGCCGGACGCGCCAACACGGCCACCGATCCGGCGGGGCTCGACATGACCGAGACCACGATCACGCTCAAGCCGCAGTCCGAGTGGCCGGCCGGCATGACGCCCGACCGGCTGGTGGCCGCCATGGATTCTGCCGTGCGGACCCCGGGCATCGTCAACGCATGGACCATGCCCATCAAGGGGCGCATGGACATGCTGGCCACGGGCATCCGCACGCCGGTAGGCGTGAAAGTCTTCGGCCCCGATCTCGATACCCTGCAACGCATCGGCCAGGACGTGGAGCGCGCGGTCCGGACGGTGCCGGGCACGCGGAGCGCCTTTGCCGAGCGGGCGGTGTCGGGCTACTACGTGGACATCAGCATCGATCGCGAGCTGGCGGCGCGCCATGGCATCAACGTGGGCGACGTGCAGACCGTCATCGCGGCCGCGATCGGCGGCGTGGCCGTGACGCAGACCGTGGAGGGCCGCGAGCGGTACGCCGTGCGCGTGCGCTACCCGCAGGAATTGCGCGACACCCCCGAGCGGCTGGCGCAGGTGCTCGTGCCCACAGCCCACGAGCCGAGCGGGCCGCCGGGCATGACCGCCGGGCTCCCTGCCCTGCCGTCGGCCTCGGCCAGCGAGGGACCGTTGCCGACGATGGCCGGTCGCGTGGAACAGGTGCCGCTTGGGGAAGTCGCGACCATCCGGCAGGAAACCGGCCCGATGGTGGTGCGCACGGAGAACGCGACGCCCACGTCGTGGGTGTACATCGACGTCGCGGGGCGCGACATCGGGAGCTATGTGGCCGATGCGCAGCGCACGGTGGAGCGCGACGTGGCACTCCCCACCGGCTACCGGCTCGAGTGGAGCGGGGAGTACGAGTACATGCAGCGCGCGCGGGCCCGGATGACGATCGTGATCCCGGCCACATTGGCCATCATCTTCCTGCTGTTGTTCCTCAACTTCCGGACGGTCGGCGATTCGCTGCTGGTGATGGCGTCGTTGCCGTTTGCCCTCGTGGGCGGACTCTGGTTCGTGTGGGGGCTGGGGTACAACTGGTCGGTGGCGGTGGCCATCGGATTCATCGCGCTGGCGGGCGTGGCCGCCGAGACCGGTGTGGTGATGCTGATCTATCTCAACCAGGCGTGGCAGGCCAAGGTCGCGCGCGGCGGCACGCCCACCGTGAGTGACCTGTACGCCGCCGTCATCGAGGGCGCGGTGGACCGCGTGCGCCCGAAGATGATGACCGTGGTGGCGATCATGGCCGGCCTGTTGCCGATCCTGTGGGGCAACGGCACCGGGGCGAGCGTGATGAAGCGCATCGCCGCGCCGATGGTGGGCGGCATGGTATCGAGCACCGTGCTGACGCTCGTGGTGATTCCGGCGCTGTATTCGTGGTGGAAGGAGTGGGAACTGCGGCGCGCCGGGTGAGGGCGGCGGTGCGGGGCGAATCCGGTGGACACCCTGCGCTCGGAGTAGGCCCGAGTCGGGCATCACGTTCGCCACCGCTCGGCTCAGACCGTCCCGGGTTCCGAGGATCTGGATACGGACTCGAACGGACTGAACGGAAGACGGCACGGAAACAAGAACACTTGGGGCTTTCCGTTCAGGTCCGTTCGCTCCGTTCAGTCCGTATCGCAGCCGTTCAAACCGTACCGGCCGAGAACGATCGGGCGCGACGCCGACCCTCACCCGGCCGTCGCCCATCACCCCGCGCTCCATCATTAGATTGGTCCTCGTGGGAGGGCTGGCAGAACGGCTATTGCACCGGTCTTGAAAGCTGGTGCCGGTGTCGTCGGAGATAGACGTGGCAACACGTTGTTAAAGAGCGTGTTGCGCAAGCATCGAGATCTCGGTTCGCAAGGCCGTAGTGGCGTTATTGTGGCTATTCCAACCGATTAGCAGCGCCGACAAACCAGCACTTTCCCTTCGTCGCGCGGTCAGCCCAGCGGTCTTGACGGCACTGAGTCTCGGTATAAGCATTGGCCAATGCTGCCCACGCTCATGGAACTCCGGGTCGCCCTACGCACGCTGCGCCGGAGCAAGGCATTCGCCGCGTTTAGCATCCTGGCGCTGGCGCTGGCCATCGCGGCAAACACCACGATGTCCAGCCTGGTCGATGCGCTGCTGCATCCGACGTACGGATTCCCCCACCCCGAGCAACTCGTGGTGGCGCAGTTCACGGCGCCGAAGATCGGGATGTTCACCACGTTCGACGTCGTTTCGGCCCTCGGCGACTCGGGGCGAAGCTACGCCGGCGTGTCCAGTTGGGGACGCACGCTCCCGGTAACGATGCCGAAGACGGTGGTGGTCGGCAGCCAGGGACTGAGCGTCCCCTCCATCGAGGTCCGCTGGAACTACTTCAACGTCGTCGGCGCGCACCAGGCATACGGGCGGCTATTCGCCGATTCGTCCGCCGGCCATCAACAGTTGGCCGTGATCAGCGACCGACTCTGGCGGCAATTGGGCGGAGACCGCCGGAGCTTCGCTCCATTCACGATTACGGCTGACGGGGACTCGTACACCGTGACGGGCGTCCTCGCCCATCACGCGGGATTGCCCGCCGACGCCGATCTGTTCCTTGCCACGCCCGCCACGGCGAACACGCGGGTGCTGCTTCGCCTGCGGCCCGGCGTCACCCACGCCCAGGCCCTTCGCGAACTGAACGTGCTGGCGCGCGACATCGACCCGAGCCACTCGGCGCTCGCCAACTTCCGCCTCTCCGCCATGGTGAAGGGGCCCGCGCGAACACTCCAGTTGCCCACGGCGCTCGGCGCTGCCACGCTCGCCGTGCTCCTCATCGCGTGCGCCAACATCGGCAACCTGTTCCTCGCACGCGGAATGGCGCGCAACCGCGAACTGGCCACGCGTGTTGCCTTCGGCGCCAGCCGGCTGCAGGTGGCACGGCTGTTGTTCGCAGAGAGCGGACTGGTGGCCGCCGCCGGCGGCGGGTTGGGAGTGCTGGTCTCCCTGTGGACCATCCACCTGCTGTCGGCCACACTGCCGGCCAATCTGCAGTACCTGGGATTGGTGGAGCCGCAGCTCTCGTGGCGGGTTCTGGCGACGGGTATTGGGCTCACCGTGGCGGCCGCCGTGTTCTTCGGCGTGCTGCCGGTGGTCGCGCTGCTGCGGGCCGACGTGGGCGAATTACTCAACGGGAACGGCAGTCGCACCACGACCGTGGGCGGCGCCCGCTTCCGCCTGTTAGTGGTCGCTGAAGTGGCCGCGGCGCTCACCCTGGCGGTATCGGCGTCGATGCTCACCGCCGCGGCCGGTCGCATCCGCTTTCTCGATCTCGGGTACGACACGCACAATCTGCTAACGGCCACCGTCCCCGAGTTTGCGTTGACCTCGGGCACCCTCGGTGGCGTCCCGGGCGCGGGGGGCGACACCGCCTCGGCCCCGCGATTCGACCGGGCGCTGGCGGCGGGCCGCTATGGCGATCTCGAGCGGCTGCGGCACGATCCCGGTGTAGTGGCGGCATCGGTGATGTGGATGGGCAATCTCGATCCCGATGTCCGGGTGGACGAGATGGGCGGCACCCAGCCACGCGTCCCGACAGGATTCACGACCACCGCGTACTTCGTCGATCCGGCGTTCCTGCGCACGCTCGGCATCGCGGTGGTGCACGGACGTGGGTTCGAGTCAACCGAGGACGGGCCGCTGCCATCGGTGATCCTGGACGAGGGCACGGCGCGTCTGTTCTGGCCGCACGGGAGCGGTGTCGGCCGGCTCATTCACTTTGGCCCGACCACCAACCACGAGCCGTGGATGCGTGTGGTGGGGATCACCAAGCCGCTGCTCTTCCAGGCCAATTGCGGCGACGGCCCCTGCACGCGCCACATCATCCTCATTGCCAACGGCCGGGCGTTTCAGGCGCCGCGCTTCATCGCCACGTACGTGATCCGGGCGCGCGGCGACGCCGGTGCGTTGATTCCCAGACTCACGTCGTTCCTCGCCGACACCCATCCGGGGCGAATGTCGATGGTCCGCACATGGGGAGAGGTCACGGGGATCTCGGCGCTGGAGGAGAGCCACGACTTCATCGCTTCGCTCTTCGGGGCGTTCGCGATTACCGGGCTCCTGCTGGCGCTGATCGGCGTGTACGGCGTGGCGGCCTACGGCGTGGAACGCCGGGTGCGCGAGTTCGGCGTTCGGATTGCCCTCGGCGCCCGGACGTCGGACATCCTCCGCCTCGTGCTGCGCGACGGAAACGCCACCGCGCTTCTGGGCCTGGCGGTGGGCCTGCTGCTCGCCAACTGGGCCGAGCAGTTCATCGCGCACTTCCTGTTCGGGTTCGACGCCAGCGAGCCGTACTTCCTGGCGGTAGCGGTGGTGGTACTGTTCGCGGCCACCGTGGCGGCAGGTGTTCCCCCCGCCCTGCGCGCCGCGCGGGTGAACCCGGTGGACACGCTGCGGTCGGAGTAGCCCAGCGCCCGTCCGCCAATTCAAAGTGCGTCCCGCCACCCCGACCTCACCCCCGCGCCCTCTCAAGCGCCGTTGCAGTATCCACGGCAATCCGCCCCTTCCACCTCGTCCGCGTCCAGGCCGTTGCCCTTGCTGTTGCAGTGCCGGTGTGGCCCTCGTTCACCGTCGCTAGTGGCCGGCCCGCCGCAGTGCCGCCTTGACGTGTGCGACGAACAGACTGGGATCGATCGGCTTGCGCACGTAATCGTTGGCTCCGGCCTCGATCATCTCGATCTCGGTCTGCTTCTCGGTGGCCCCGGTGAGCACCACCACCGGAAGCCCGCTGGTCGGCACCGCCGCCCGGAGCTGGCGCAACACCTCCTCACCCGACATCCGCGGCATGGCGAGGTCCAGCACGACCAGGGCGATATCTCGCTGCGCCCGGATCTGTTCGAGCGCTTCGACGCCGTCGGCCGCTTCGGTCACGCGGAACCCGTTGCTCTCGAGCAAGGCGGTCGCCACGCCCCGCGCCACGGCATCGTCCTCCACCACTAGGACCATCGGAGGGCCGGCGGGCGCCACCGGGGGGGGATCCGACTCCCCGAGTTCACGGTCTATCTCCTCGAGCGTGGTCTCGCCGTTGCGAACCCGTTCCAACGCGGCCTCGTGGAGCGGGCGCATGCCCGATCCCTCGGCAATCCGCTGCAACTGTGACGTCGTCGCGCCCTCGAGGATTCCCAATTCCAGGCCCGGGCTGGCGACGAGGACCTCGAACAGCGGGATCCGTCCGTAGAAGCCCGTCTGGGCGCACGAGGCGCACCCCACGGTTCGCACCACCGGCTCGGCGCCGTACCGCACGGCCAGGCTGGCTTCGATTTCCGTGAGCGGGCCGGTAATCGGCTCCACGCATTTTGGACAGACGCGGCGCACGAGGCGCTGCGCCGTGGCCCCGCGAAACGTGCTCGCGATCTCGCCGCGCTCGACGCCGAGGTCGGCGAATCGCGCGATGGCGCCGACCGCATCGTTCGTGTGGAGCGACGCCAACACGAGGTGGCCCGTGAGGCTGGCCTGCACGGCGATGGCGGCCGTTTCCCGGTCGCGAATCTCGCCGATGAAGATGACGTCGGGGTCCTGGCGCAGAATCGAGCGCAACGCGTTGGCGAACGTCACGTCCTGCTTCGGGGCCACCTGGATCTGCGTCAACCCCGGCAGTTCGTATTCGATGGGGTCCTCGACGGTCATGATGTTGAGTTCGCCGGCCGGCATTTCGCGGAGCGCGGCGTAGAGCAGCGTCGTCTTGCCCGATCCGGTGGGGCCGGTGACGAGCACGATGCCGTCGCGGTGTCCGATGAGTGAACGCAGCGGGGCCAACTCCGCGGTGGAGAGCGCGAGGTCTTCGAGGCGCCGTGCGTTGCGCGGGTCCAGCAGGCGCACCACGGCCTTCTCGGAGTCCCGGGTGGGGACAGTCGAGAGGCGCAGGTCGATGGGCTGGTCGTCCACTCGAATGCGCGCCCGTCCATCCTGGGGGCGGAGGCGGTCGGCAATGTCCATCCTGCCCATGATCTTGATGCACGACACCACGCGGTTGAGAATCGGCATGGCCACGCGGGTATACGGCTGGAGGACGCCGTCCACGCGGAATCGGACGCGCCCGGTCTCGCCGGCGGGTTCGAGGTGGATGTCGCTCGCCCGGGCGTGCGCCGCGTCGCCCAGAATCATGTTGGTCAGCCGGACGATGGGCGCCGCTTCCGCCTCGCGCGCGATCACGGCCTCCGGTTCCACGTCGTTCACGACACTCACCGCCGACTCCATCGCGGCGCCGACGCTATTGAGCAGACGCTCCACGGCGCGGTCGGGCGCGTACCGGGCGTCGAGCGCCTCCTGAATCTGGCCGGGCGGCGCGACTTCGAACACGGTGGAGCGACCCGTCGCGAAGTCGAGCAGCTGCCCGGTCTCGAGGTCGCAGGGATTCGCCACCGCCGCAACGAGCTCGCGGTCGGTCTCATGCAAGGGGAAGATCTGCCGCGCCCGGGCGAGCTTCTCGGGCACGAGGGTCGCCGCGTGCGGTTCCGCAGCCGCGAAGTCAGCGACCCGCAGGTGATAGTGCGCCGCCACACGCGCCGCGAGTTCGGCCTGCGTGATGCCCGCGGCTTTGCCCGCGAGGCGCCAGGCGTCCACGAGCGACGCCTCGGGCGCGAGCTCCGGGGCCTGAAATCCACCCACCGGGTCGGAACGGAGGACGTCGAGCAACCAATGGCCGCGGGGGGGCGCTTCAAGCATGCGGCGATTCTCGGGGGCGGCGTCCGTGCAAGTACGAGACGACCGCATCGGTCAGCTTCTGCGACTCCGCGGACAGCGCCCGTGCATCGTCGATGCGGCCTTCCTTGCCCGCCACCTCGATGGAGAGCATGAGGGCGGCGAGGGCATGTGCCCCGATGGCGCCGGCCGCGGATTTGTACGCGTGCGCCGCACTCCGGATATCGGCCGCGATGCGGGACTCGAACGCCGTCAGGAGCGCCGCCTGGCGCTTGGGCGCGTCGGCGGTAAAGGTGTCGAGAATCTTCTCGACCGCGCCTTCGGCGCCCGCCTCCCGCATGGACGTGCGAAAGCCCTCCACGTCCACGGGCGGCTGGTCGTCCGGCGGGACGACGGATGCCACGAGGTGTGTCACGGTTCCTCCGGCGTGCTCGGGCCGCGGCCCGGGAGCAGCGGGCGGTGCCCCCCATCGCTCGACGACCGCAAACAGATCGTGGGACTTGAAGGGCTTGGCGAGATACTCGCTCATGCCGGCGGCGAGACACCGGTCCCGTTCGCCGGTCAGCGCGTCGGCGGTGAGCGCGATGATCGGGAGGCCGGCGAAGCCCGGGAGTTGCCGGATGGCGGCCGTGGCAGCCAGCCCATCCATCTCGGGCATGTGGATGTCCATCAGGACCACGTCGAACTTGCCACTCTCGATCGCCGCGACGGCGCGCAGCCCATTGTCCACGACCGTGATGTCGTGGCCCCGCTTGCGCAACATCTCGGCGGCGACTTCCTGATTGACCACGTTGTCTTCGGCCAGCAGGATGCGCAGGCGTGCCCTCGCTTCGGTCATGACGTGGCGCGTCACAACCGCCCCGGCTGCTCCATTGCCGGCGAGGATCATCCCCACCGCCTCAACGAGTTCACTGCGCGACACTGGCTTGACGAGATAGCCTTCGATGCCCAGCGCACGGCATTTCGCGGCGTCGCCCTTTTCTCCGGCCGACGTGAGCATCAGCAGATGCGTGGTGGCCAACCCCGCGTGCCGGCGAATGTCCGCGGCGAGGGTCCACCCGTCGTGGTCTGGCATCTGCGAATCGAGCAACGCCACCGGGAACGGGCGGCCCTCGGCGAGCGCGCGTTCGAGCACCGCCAGCGCGGTGGCCGCGTTGGGCGCCTCGTCGATGGACGCGCCCGCCGGCGCTAGGATCTCGCGCACGATGCGGCGGTTGGTGTCGTTGTCGTCCACCACGAGCACCCGCGCGCCGGCCAGCCGGACCGGCACGGCCACGGTGTACGGCGCCGGTCCGGTCTCGACCGGTAGCGTGACGGTGAAGCTGAATTCACTGCCCTGACCGACCTGGCTCGTGACCGCCATCTGGCCACCCATCAAGCCGACGAGCCGTTTGGCGATCGTCAGCCCCAACCCGGTACCGCCGTAGCGACGCGTCGTGGACGCGTCGAGCTGGCTGAACTCCTTGAAGATGCGGTCGAGCTTGTCGGCCGCGATCCCGATGCCCGTGTCCCGGACGGCGAACCGCAGCTTGGCGCTACCGGCGCTCGTTTCCACGACCCCGACCGACACCTCCACCTCACCCTCGGGCGTGAACTTGACCGCATTGCTGATCAGGTTGGTCAGCACCTGCCGCAGCCGCGTGGGATCGCCGCGCAGATAGCGCGGCACCTCCGGCGCGACATCCACCATCAGCTCGAGCTGTCGCTCGAGGGCGGAAACCGCGAACAGGCTCGCCGTGGCGTGCGCGAGTGCGGGGAGATCAAAGACGATCTCCTCGAGTTCGATGTGGGACGCCTCGATCTTGGACAGGTCGAGGATGTCGTTGAGCAGGGTGAGCAGCACCTCGCCGGAGTCGCTCACCATTTGAAGGTACCGCCGCTGGTCCGGTGAGACCTCGGTGTCGAGCAGCAGTTCGGTGAGTCCGAGAATCGCGTTCATCGGTGTGCGGATTTCGTGGCTCATGTTGGCGAGGAAGTCGCTCTTGGCTTGGGTCGCCGATTCCGCGACCCGTCGTGCCGAGCTCAACTCGAGCAACAATGCCTGCTGCCGTTGCTCGATGGCCTTCCGGTCGGTCACATCGCGCGAGTTGACCACGAACACGTGCACCCCCGGTGCACTCTCGCGGGCCTGCCCGATGGATTCGAGCACCCGCCACGAGCCGTCCCGGTGCCGCCAGCGGCACTCGACCGACCCCGCGCTCCCCGGAGTCGCGATCGCGCGCGCTATCGTGTCCCGGACCGACAGCAAATCTTCCGGTTTGAGGAAATCGAACACGCATCGGCCGAGCAGTTCGCTCGGGCTGTAGCCAAGCATCTGCTTGACCGACGGACTGACGTATTGCACGATCTGGTCGGCGTCGAAGACGGTCACGAGGTCGGAGGAGTTCTCGACCAACTCGCGGTGCCGGCGCTCGCTGTCCACCAGGGCCTGTTCCGCTCGCCACCGGTCGGTGACGTCGAGCGTCGTGCCCACCCTCCGCAACGGCTGGCCATCGGGCGCGAATTCCACACTGTACCGGTTGAGCACCCGGCGCACGTCTCCATCGGGGCGTACAAGACGGAATTCATAGGTGGTGGGAGGCTGCCCTCTCGTGCGCATGGCCCCGATCGAGCGATGTACGAGAGGCCGGTCGTCGGGATGCACGAGATTCATGAACGACCGCAGCGTCACCGGCGATCTCAGCGGCAGCCCGCAGATCCGATAGAGTTCGTCGGACCAGGTGATGTGACCGGTTGGGATCCGCCACTCCCAACTCCCGATGTGGGCCAGCGCCTGCGCTTCGGCGAGTTGGCGTTCGCGATCGCTGCCCGCGGCCTGAGCCACGTCACGCTCCGGCTCGCGAGCTTGAACCAACAGGGCGAGGCCACCATGGTACGGGATCGTTTCCACGCTCAACTGCACCTGGAACACCCTCCCATCCTTCCGCCGATGATGCCAGTACCCCGCCCCGAGGGGTGTCGACGCACCATGCGCGCGTACCGACGGCGGGAACGCCCCCGAGACATCGGGCATTCGCAACTCGTCGATCGACATTGCCAGGAACTCGTCGCGCGAGTAGCCGTACTTCCGCAACGCCGCCGCGTTGGCGTACAGAACGCGGCCCGTCCCGGGATCGCAGACCAAGGCGGCAACTCCGCTCGCCTCAAAGAGCGCCGCGTAGCGCGCCTCACGCTGTTCCCGCTCCCGCAGGTCACGCACCGTGGTCAGGAGCACGGCCGTCCCGCCCACGTTCGCCGCCGTGCACCGGATCTGGGCCGGGAACTCCGTGCCGCCGTTGCGCATGACGAGCGCATCGAGGCGGTGATCGGGCGATTCGCTGAACCGGGGCAGTTTTCCACCGACCGCCGGAGTGCCGTCTGCCGCTCCCAAGCCGGCGGGCACGAGCACCGTGATGGGCTTTCCGATCAGTGCGTCGCGCGGGTAGCCGAACAGCGCGAGTGTCTCCTCTGTGACGGCAAGGATCGCCCCGCTCGCCCGGTCGATGACGATCACGGCATCTGGGGCGGCATCGGGAACCGCGTCCGGGACCACGCTACCGGGCAAGCGGCGCGCCAGGTCCAGCGGATCAATCGCCAACGGGCCCTGGGGTTCGGTCCCCGTCATGACGAACGGCTCCGCACCACCAATGCGCTCGGCGTCGCGTCGGCGCTTCGATGCTGCACTACGTCGCGAGACACGTATACTCGTCCCCTGGAGGAGCGTCCGCTACACGCTTGCCGAACGCCCTCCACGAAGAGGAACGACGGACCGCTTTGATGCAAGCTCGACCTGCGTGACCCGCGGGGATGTCGGGTAAACACTTGTGGGTGTCGGGGAAGTCCATGAGCGTACGCTCCACATGGGTACCTTGGGCTTGCCGCCCCCTACGAATCCATCACCTCTCGGACCCTGTGCGTCAAGTCTGCAATCGTATACGGAGTGCTGAGAACGTGAACGCCTGCGTCGAGCACGCCGCGATGCGGGATGGCGTCGTCCGTATCGCTGGACGTGCAGATGACCGCCGTGTCCGCGTGGCCGGTGGGGAGCCGATCGACCGGATCGCGTGCGCGCATCCCGGGCATGACGTTCGTGACCGCTGAGCTCAGACCATCCCGAGTTTCCACGAGATGGATACGGACTCGAACGGACTGAACGGAAGACGGCACGGAAACACCAGGACTTTGAGGTATTCCGTTCACGTCCGTTCGGTCCGTTCAGTCCGTATCGAAGTCGTTCAAACCGTACAGGCCGAGAACGATCGGGCGCGACGCCGACGCACGCCCGGCGATCCTCGCCCGGCGGATCCCGGCCGGCCGTTGCCCACCACCCCGCGTCCCCGTCATTAGATTGGACCCCGTAGGGAGGGCTGGCAGAACGGCTATTGCACCGGTCTTGAAAACCGGCGCCGCGAAAGCGGCTTACAGGTTCGAATCCTGTGCCCTCCGTCCATCGCCGCGCGGCAGCGCCGCCGCGTGCCGCCGCCCTGATACCCACACCGGGAGTACTCCCGCCGAGATGCCCGCCGCACTCGCGCGCCTTGCCGCGCCCCTCGTGCTCGCTGTCCTCCTCGCCGGCGCCCCCCGCACCGCCCTCGCGCAACCCTCCCCCCCCTCGGCCGTCCCCGACAGCTCCACTCTCCGCGTGTTCGTGGACCACTGCCCCTGCCGCATGGACTACGTGCGCACCGAGATCCCGTACGTGGACTACATGCGCGATCGCACCGAAGCCGACGTCCACGTGCTGTTCACCGATCACCGCACCGGCAGCGGCGGCCGCTCGTACACCATCGAATTCATCGGCAGCGGACGGTTCGCCGGCCGCGTGGACACCATGCAGCTGGCCACCCGCCAGGACGCCACCACCGACGACGTGCGCGAAACCCTCGTGCGCTACCTCAAGCTCGGCCTCGTGCCGTATCTGAATCGCACCCGCGCCGTCAGCCAGCTCGACGTGGCCTACGCCCCACCCGCGGACGGCGTGCCCGAAGCCGCCACCGCCGCCACCGATCCCTGGAACTTCTGGGTGTTCCGCGCCAACCTGAATGGCGCCGGCCAGAGCGAGCAGTCGTCCAAGGTCGCCTCCGGCAACGGCTCGTTCACCGCCGACCGCACCACCAACGCCTGGCACCTGCGGTTCTTCACCCGCGGCGTCTATACCGAGCGGCACTACGCCTTCAGCGACGGCAGCAAGCTCACCAGTTACACGAACTCGTATGACGGCTCGGCGTTCGTGGTGAAGAGCGATGGGCCGCACTTCTCGCTGGGGGCCACCGCGTCGCTCCACTCGTCCACCGTGGACAACCAGCGCAGCGCCCTCCGCGTGGCCCCCGCCGCCGAATGGAGCCTGTTCCCGTACCGCGAGTTCCAGCAACGCCAGTTCACCGTGACCTACACCGTGGGCGCCACGGCCTTCGACTACTACCAACTCACCCTGTACGAGAAGACCCGCGAGACGCTGCTCGACCACTCGCTGCGCGTGTCGTACGACCTCACCCAGCCGTGGGGCAACTTCAGCCTCTCCGTGGCCGGCAGCCAGTACCTCCAGCACCTGTCCCGATACGCCGTCACCGCGTCCGGCGACGGCAACTTCCGCCTCTTCCGCGGCTTCTCGCTGTTCACGGCCATGGACGCCTCGCGCGTGAACAACCAGCTCTACCTGCCCCTCGACCAGGCCAGCGAACAGGACGTGCTGCTCCAACTCCGCCAGCTCGCCACCAGCTACCGGCTGTCGGGCCGCGTGGGGCTGAGCTACACCTTCGGCTCGATCTTCAACAACATCGTGAACCCGCGGCTCGGCCATTGATCCGCGAACTTAGCGCGCACTCGTGGGGTTACTGAGGGACCGCCACCTCAACCCACATCGTCATGCGCGCCCAGAACATTCTCGAGACCATCGGCCACACCCCCCACGTCCGCATCAACCGCCTGTTCGGCCCCGGCGCCGAGGTCTGGCTCAAGCTCGAACGCGCCAATCCGGGCGGCAGCATCAAGGACCGCATCGGCGTGGCGATGATCGAGGACGCCGAGCGCAGCGGCGCGCTGGCCAAGGGGTCGGTGATCATCGAACCGACGTCGGGCAACACCGGCATCGGCCTGGCTCTGGCCGCCGCGGTCAAAGGCTACCGCCTCGTGCTCGTGATGCCCGAGTCCATGTCCATCGAGCGGCGGCGCATCCTCGCGGCGCTGGGCGCCACCTTCGACCTCACGCCGCGCGAACTGGGCATGCGCGGCGCCATCGACCGCGCCGCGCAACTGGTGGCCGAGACGCCCAATGCCTGGATGCCCCAGCAGTTCGACAACCCCGCCAACGCCGAGATCCACCGGCGCACCACGGCCCAGGAAATCCTCGCCGACTTTCCCGACGGCATCGACGTGCTGATCACCGGCGTGGGCACCGGTGGGCACATCACCGGCGTGAGCGAGACGCTCAAGGCCCGGTTCCCCGACATGAAGACGTTCGCGGTGGAGCCCGCCAAGAGCGCCGTGCTCTCGGGCGGCGCCCCGGGGCCGCACAAACTGCAGGGCATCGGCGCCGGATTCGTGCCCGGCGTGCTCAACGTCGGCACGCTCGACGGCACCATCCAGGTGACCGAAGAAGAGGGGTTCGAGTACACGCGGCGCGCCGCCCGGGAAGAGGGGATCTTCGTGGGACCGTCGTCGGGGGCGTCGCTGGCCGCCGTGGCCCGCAAGCTCCCCGACCTCCCCGCCGGCAGCCGGGTGCTCACGTTCTGCTACGATACCGGCGAACGGTACCTGTCGGTGGACGGCCTGTTTCCCGCGGGCACCCCATAAGGGGCTGCGAATCGGGTTGAACCCCGGCCCCCCCACGTCTAGATTCCGCCTCTCGCACCGCTGGAGACGTGGCCGAGAGGCTGAAGGCGGCGGTTTGCTAAACCGTTATAGGGCCTTAAAGCCCTATCGAGGGTTCGAATCCCTCCGTCTCCGTTGTTGCGCCCGTTGAGATCACTGCAAGGGCGGGCCGTTCGACTCCAGACCGAGCCTTGCGGGCGGGCTGGCTGCAGGACGGTAGGACGGTAGGACCGTATGACGGTAACTTCGTGAGACGGCGGGACGGCCAGACCGTCTCGCCGTCTTCGCCTTCACCGCATCTTCCCGTCCTTCGGTCCTACCGTCCTACCGTCCTACACTTTCTTTATGCCAACCCCCCGACTCCGCTTCGCCCCCTCCCCCACCGGCTACCTCCACGTCGGCGGCGCCCGCACGGCGCTCTTCAACTGGCTGTACGCCCGCAAGCACGGCGGCCAGTTCCTGCTCCGCATCGAGGACACCGACAAGGCGCGGAGCACCGAGGAGAGCACGCGCGCCATCTTCGAGGGCCTCGAATGGCTGGGGCTCACCTGGGACGAGGACGTCGTGTACCAGGGCGCCAACCTGCCCCGCCACCAGGCCGACGCCCGCCGCCTGCTGGACGCCGGCCTCGCCTACCGCTGCTTCTGCACCCGCGACGAACTGGACGCCCGCCGCGCCGAGGCCGACGCCCGCAAGGAGCCGTTCAAGTACGACCGCCGCTGCGACACCCTGCCCCGCGACGAGGTGGACCGCCGCGTGTCGGCCGGCATGCCGTTCGTCATTCGCTTTCGCGTGCCCGACGGCGCCACGGCGTGGGACGACATGGTGCACGAGACGATCAGTTTCCCGAACCAGGACATCGACGACTTCGTCATCCTCCGCTCCGACGGCACGCCCATTTACAACCTGGCGGTCGTGTCGGACGACATCGCCATGAAGATCACCGTGGTCATGCGCGGCGACGACCACATCTCGAACACGCCCAAGCAGATCATGCTGTACCACGCGCTGGGCGCCGCGCTTCCCACGTTCGCGCACCTGCCGATGATCCACGGCATGGACGGCAAGAAGCTCAGCAAGCGCCACGGCGCCACCGCCGTGGGCGACTACCAGCACATGGGCATCCTGCCCCAGGCGATGCTCAACTTTCTCGCCCTGCTCGGCTGGTCGCCGGGCCACGAC
>Ga0307375_10003303_pt1 | contig 15952 bp, 34 predicted proteins | sample TR1MG_FD_202531 | JGI IMG/M metagenome (GOLD analysis project Ga0307375, IMG submission 202531) | Soil microbial communities from Risofladan, Vaasa, Finland - TR-1 | ecosystem: Environmental > Terrestrial > Soil > Coastal area > Acid sulfate soil | place: Finland: Risofladan, Vaasa | collected... | reverse complement strand
TCCCCATTCAATAGCTTTTCGAAATCTTCTATTGCTTGGGTTCGGTCTTTTGAGGATTTGGGGTTGTATATCATAACTTAAAAACATGTTTCATTTTAGCCAATTCTTTCTCAATAATGCCATAATATCCTTCAGCCTGCCAAAATTCTAGCTTCTGAATATCGATAGTTCGGATTAATCTACACAAATGAACAAGCCTATCATAATTATCCATCTGGATTTCAGCCATTACTAGCAATTCGATTAGGGTTTTTCCGTGTAATCTTGATTTTGGTTTTGTATGTAGAATTATAAAAATTATTAAAAAGATAATTACTGCTGAAAAAACAAATACTGTAATTATTAGTAAGTCCATGATGTCATTTTTTATATTTAAGATGCAATTTACTTATTTCATTTTCATCGAAATGGATATTTGAGATTCTTAAAGTTATACAAATGTTCATTAATGTCCTAAAAGGGAAGTAGAAAGGAAGGCCACATACATTATTTAAAAGCCTTCCTACTTGTACGTTGTAATCACCGTTAACACTAGATACCTCATCAATTGTCAAGTCGTTTTCCTGCATCGCTATTTTAATTTTCAATGCAAGGAACTTAATTGTTGTGATCTGCTTTCCGGTCATGAGGATTATTTTTTGTTTGACTTCTTAACCTCTTTTGTTATCTTTTTGATTTGTTTTAATGTGGCATCTTCAATACATCCTATTTGGATTGTTTTAAGCCATTGCGAGTAAGTTGTTTTATAATTACCTAAAAATAGTTCTATCTTACCATTAACAAGGGCATATGTTTTAATGTGTTTTAATAAAGCAGCCCAATGCGCCCAATCATATATACTAACTGCACCGTCCTTACAATTAATAAATCCATCTTTAATAGTTACTGGATATTCACCTAGCATTAATATTTTTTGTTTGGTAATTTCTTTAATTGAAGCCCATCGACCATTTGTAAACCAACACCTTAATCCATTTATTAGCTCACTGTATTTAAACGAATCAATTACCCTTTTTCTATTGTCAATATAAACCTCATCCCCAATATGAAACCCTAATTTGTGGGCTTCGATTTCAGCTTTGGTGGCTGGCCTACATCTACTAATAAAGATACCATGCTTATTGTCATCGAATCTATATTGATCCTTTTCTTTTTTATTTACTTTAATTGGTGTATTTTTTATATAAGACTTGCACTGGCCTGTGCAGATAGGCATTACCCACTCCGGCACATCTTCTTTTATTGGTTCAGCTATGAAACCTTTTTCTTCAGTCCATACTGTGTTATTATTTGTTGCAATATAATTAATGGGTGCAAGTACTAGGAAATCTAATTCTTTCATATATACAATTTTACCATTAAGGCTTGTATCAGGAAAATTGCATTTAGGATTATTCCTATACCTCCTTTTAGCCTCAACCATCACATAGTCAAGGGCTTCTTTTTTGGTTAAGAAGTATTCAAAATTATTTGACCCAGAAACATAACCTTTAGTTATTTTGTGATTTTCTAGCACAAATGTATTTTTATCAATATTCCAATACTCATCCCCTTCATAAAGAAATGTATCGTTTATTTTTAGGATGGGCTTTTTGATTATTTTTGCCCATTCATTGTTATAGTATACAACACTTTCTTCATCTTGTCCACAAATACCGAAATTACCATCGCGGGGGTAGTATAATTTTAGGGACTTAACAACATATTCGGATAAATCTAGAAAATTATAAATAATAGTCCCCTCTGGATAATCCTCTTCAGCCTTTTTTAAAAGGTCTTCTTTTGAGGGGGGTTCTTCAGTAAGTTCAGGATATCTCTTTTCTAAAAAATATTGAATCCATCCTATTTCAGAAAGCCTTTCATCTCTTCCACATAGGCTAAATGTATCAATTTCTTTTCGCCTTTCGATTAATTTCTTGTAAAGTTTTTTTGTGATTTTCATATTTGAGTTTTATTTCGTTAAACGTTTTTTCATTCAAAGTGTAATGCGTTCCATCAAGTTGTTTTTCTAACCATTCAAACCAATCAGGTTTATTATTTAATAGTTTTTTGTAAATACATCTAGCATCGACCCATCTATGCCAGCATTCCTGATGCCTTTGGATTTGATTCCTAAAGGCTTCATCTGTTAGCTTTTGACGGGTTGTTTTGCTCATTTAATCATTATCAAACAAATCCTCTACTTTCATGCCAAAGAACTTAGCAAGCCTAAAAGCTACACTTAGTTTTGGGATAGATTTGCCGCCCTCTATTGAGTTAATTGTCTGCCTGGACATTCCGGTATTGTTAGCTAATTGTTCTTGAGTTAAATCTAAGGTAACGCGCTGGATTTTTAATTTTTTTCGTTTCATATCATAATTTTTAATTAAAAAGTGAATTTAGCTGGATGTTAGCTTTCATTAAAACGAAAAGCTAACACGGTATAAAAACCATGCTTGCCTTCGTTCTCGTATCAGGCTTAGTGCGTATTCGAGCAATTAAAAATTAAATACTCATTCCAAAATCCTTACGCACTCTCTTTATCAAAATACTTTTAGTCTTTATTGGAAGTTCCTGTCCGCTCCATTTCATACATTCGCCCATTAAGCTATTCCACACTTCCTTTTTTGTAAAGCTGCTATTTGCTTTAGACATTCCACCTGTAGCGTAATCCATACGCTCTAGTAGGTAATCTTGTAATTCATCCCATGTTTTTAAGTCGTCAATTTTCATAATTTTAATTTTTAATTAATTCAATTCTTTCTGTTTAAAACATAATTTTTGTATTTTTAATTAAAAAGTGAATTTAGCTGGATGTTATGTGTAATGTTAAGAAAACACCACCACACCTTGATTATTTTTAGCTGCTTCAAATGTTTTCATCCAAGTTTCGTACCTCGAATAATTGTATTCGTCTAATTCAGCTTTTGCCTTTTTATTGTATTTTTCAAAGTCATAATAGATAGTTTCTGAAATTCCCCAATCCAAGCAACCTTCGTTATCGGCAAAATCAATTAACGCATTAAATGGAATATCAGAAGGTAATTCGCTCCATTTAATTTCACCGTTTGTTTCCAGTAAATCAGTCCTATCAACTAATCTTACTAACATCTCTCTAAACCTACTATGTGCTGAATAAGGATAAGAAACGCCTCTGAAAATACTATCACCATTATAGCATTTCCCATCCTCTAAGTTTTTAATTTTATGCTTCCAATTATCATCAATTACAAATGCTGTAAATGCGTAATCATCTTCATTTTCAGCAAGTTTAATATTTCCGTAAGTTCTTACATCTAATCCCATTTTATTTAATTTTAAAAGTTTAACAATCTGATTAATAAAACACTACACATAACACCGTATATAAAAAATAGCGGTTTTAGTGCTGTTTGCAAGGTTTGTACTCGTATTATAGTTTCCCATAGTTTGATAGTTTTGTGCTTCGTAGTCCGCTACTTTTCATATACGAACCGTTATGTGACATTATTGCCCACACACTCTACCTCTGAATCCTCCAAATTTTTCTGCTACTGTTTTAGGCCGCCAAATTTCACCACGTTTTACAACTATCCTTTCCTTACCTTCAAATTCAACTGCTTTAACGTAATCCCCCCCCTGATAACCCATGTTCTCAATTACCCTACACTCTACTTGTTTGCCATCGAGTTCACATAATACTTTTGCCATAATAATAACGCCACATAACAACGGCTCATATTGCATTGCCTCTGTGGTCTTTTTTAAAGTTTATATTTATTTAATAATTCTGTCATTTTTTTAATCTTTAGTGTTGGCAACATAGCCAAACCGTTAGCGGTCATTGCTTTGCATATTTCAAAGCAAATTCAACTAACAAATCAGCAACCACAATACTACTTTAGTTCGTGGAATGGGCAATATTGCATTATATGTTCAAAGTCTTTATGTACTGGTGTTCCTTTATCTGAGTGCTTGCAATTGTTATATTCCCAAGTTTGTAAATATTGTGGTTCTGATTCCATTCCGTTGCTATCTGTACACATATCTTTAAATTTACATGAAATACATGTTTTGAATTTCGGGTTATTCCAACATTTACAGTTTCCATCATGCGTTAATGCTTGGTTCTTTTTCCAAAATCCACGCCCACAATCTGAATAATATCTTGTTACTTTTTTCGCTATCATTTTATTGTATTTTTAATTAAAAAGTGAATTTGGCTGGATGTTAGCGTTCATTTTGCCGACGCACGCCTAACCTCTTCATTAAGTACATCGTAATTCTCTTTAATGTATGCTTTTACATCACCGCTACATTTGTTATTATCATAGCACCAAATCAAATATGATGCAGGTACATTTATTAATTTATCACCTTTATATTTTCCCCAAGGCATTGGGCTTTCATCTGTTAAATTTCCCATAATTTTAGTTTTTAAATACCAACGCTCAAAAACGAAACGCTAACAATATGTATATGTAATACAGCTTGGCAAATGCCCCTACCGTTTGCCCTCGGTGTTTATTCGGCTGTTCTCTCAGCTTGGTAAGGTCTATCGAGTGCTGCACTATTCATATTCTTTGCCGTTATGTGGCATTTAAAGCTACATAACTGGTATCTATTTCGAGCTGTTTCATTTTGTCAATTCCGTTTTGTTTTGCTCTGTTTTCAATAAATCGTAAGCAGTCATAGCATACAGGTATTTCATTTACTGTTACTGCTATTTTATTTTCGTGGTCACAAACGCCACATAACAATGTATAACAACCATTGTCAGTGCCATTTTCAAAGTTTTCTGCTATATTTTTCATTTTATCTATTTTATTAAGTTAATGTTCAACGGTTGTTATACTTAACGTTATCGGCAAGCATAAAACTCGCATTTAGTACATCTATCTTCGGGCAATTCTGGTGCTATTTCTCGTTTCTTCAAGTGGCAGTATAATACTGGGTCTAATGGTTCATCTATCCCATTGCCTGTGTTGGTCATTACTGGAACTGTGCAATTATCACAAATTCCAGCCGATAACAATGTATAAAAATCATTGCTTGCCTCAGTGGTTTGCGGTTGTTTAATCTCTTTATTTTTCATTAGTGTATATTTTAAGTTTTTACTATTAAATTGCAACGCTTCTTATATACAGAAACCGTTAGCCGTTATTCAAAACAGCTAAGTATCCCGTGTGAATATACCATCTATCCCCATTGCTCTCATCTAGACAATGTGCCAAGTGTAAATCCCCTCTATTTAGCTGTATCGAAGTAACTTTCACTGGTTTTCTTTCCTTGTCTAAAATGTTGTAAAATGTCAAATCTCTAATTCCACTCATCATATTGCTTAATAAAGAGCCATGAAAGCCATGTTCTGAAAAGATAAATTCACCTTTTGAATAAGAAAAACAACGACTAATACTATCTATAGTGCATGGCTGGTCGATATTTGAATTTTCTGTACTCATATCTAAGTTTTTTTCGTAAATCATTTATTTATTTTATTAATTTTCAACCTCAAAAGTTTCGCAATAAGCCGTTGTTTATGGCTCTGTGAGTCCCTTTCAATTATCTTTAGGATTTGGGTTAATAAGGTGATTCGTATTAATTTCATAATTTATATTTCAAAATGGCATTTTTTCAGTATTGTAATACCCCCGAAATTCACTCAAATAATCCCCAATAAAAACCTTCTTTTCAATCAAGCTATCAAAACACTCATATATCAAATTTTCGTTGTTCGTTCTGGTTGAGGATTCACCAAAGTTTATTTTACTTTCAGAAAAGTCTATTTTGCCAAAATCAAGTAATCCAAATGTAGATAATACTTGTGCAGTGTACAAAGGTGCAGCTATTTGAGTTATCTTGCCATGCTTGAAATACAGGTTATAAATATTACATAATTGCTCACACCATTGATTCCTTATACTGTTTTTTTCAGCATCGGAGAATATTTTCGGGTTGCTTATTGGGTTGTATTTTGACATAATGTTAAATTAAATCATAATTGAATAGTCTGATCATAACGGAATAGCCAAATAAAATTTTGCCTTCATACCCGTTTCTTCTGCTGAACAAGCATTTATCTGCTTTTTTTATTAATGCCCAAAACTTTTTCTTTTTCATATCATTCTTTTTTAAGGTTCTAAATTAAATTCTAAAAGACTTCCCATCAAGCTCAATAATATTAAACATTTCTTTCATTCTGTCAACTATCCTTTCATCATATAACGCGACCATTTCTATAGGATATTTGTTCGAACTAACATGAGTCAGTTTGTTGTATCTTGAATAAATGTTATACCGGATGCTTAATACTTGCTCTATGGCGTTTATTTCTGTTCCGAAATGCTTTACTTTCTCATTGTTGCTAGCAATATCATCAATATAACAGGTAATAGGCCTTCCATAATTATGATTGTATACCTCAAGTGTTTCGACACCGGAAACATTGACGTTATCAATAATAATTTGACTTGTGTGGTATTGGTAAGAATTTACCCTTAATATTTCACCAGTGTATTTTTTTAGAATTTTAAACAAAAGACTTTTCCCTGTTCCGATACCACCAATCAACATAATACCTTTGCTCAAAGATGCGTTATTTGTGCCGTTTTTTTTCATTTCCATAACAAAATTTTCATTTCCGGTAAAGTACATCAATAATAATTTCAAGGCTTTCTCAGTGTGGTTTTCTATCCTAAAATCTGGTTCAATTGCTTTTGCTATATTAATCAAACCATTATAGTGAACATCCCAATCAACAGTTACTTTTTTTATTATGTCGCTTTTTTCGTCACCAATTCCGTTGTAAAAAATGTCATTTATCTGTTTCATAGTCAAAACTTAATCTATTTGGGTTGTTTTTAATATCTGGATTTATTTTATATTTATTTGTTTGGCCGTTTGATTTTATATTTTTAAGCCATTCAGCTTCGAACCCTTTCCAATCTTTTTCGACTGCTTTTTTAATACATTCGTTGGCCGTTATTCCGGCAAGTTCAATTTGTTTTTTTATTCGATTAAAAGAGGTTTCAGTATTCGAAGCTTTCTTTTTAATTCTAACTTTTAACCAATCTTCAATTATTTGTTTTTCTACTCCAAGATCTAAAAAAGAATTTTTGAAATTAAATACTATTTGTTTATTGTTTAATTGTTCTTTGTTTATTGTTCTTTGTTTATCTATACTACTAATGCTTTGATCCGTGCTTTCACGTTGCTTTGATCCGTGCTTTATCAATGCTTTATCTAGTGCTTTCGCTAGTGCTTTGTCAAAATTTGATAGAGCAATTATATTACTAGAGTACTGATTTTTGGACTTTTCAATCATTTTTATAAAGCCCCAATTAACCAAATCATTTAATGTATTTATGTAAGTATTGTATGACTTTATCCCGATAACTTCCATTACCATGGCTGATGGAAATCCAAATTTATCCTTCCATCCTAATCTATTGCAATGCTCAATTGCAAAAAAATACAATGCAGAATGATTTGGTTTAATTTTTTCTGGATTCTCAAAGCAGAAATCAAACCATGTTCGTGAAAGGTCGTATCCGTTCATATTGCATCAAAAAAATGTATAGCCGTCTGGATTTATTCCTAAAAATTCGCAGTGCTTATATGCAGATGTTGACCCTGCACTGTTAGTAAAGCACGTTAATATATCCCCAACAATCCAGACATTTATCCTTGTATTACGCTCTCTTTTAGTCAGGTAATTAGTTTCAATATTTCTTAACAATCCAATTTGATATTCAATTGAATTCATGTCTGGTAATTCGTGCTTTTTCTCCATAATTACAAGTATAAGAAAACCCAATAAAAAAAGCGTGCCCAAGGAAACTGCCAAGCAACCTATTCACGCTATTAATATTGGGTGTTAAAAATGTCTTTATCATATTGGCAGTTTTTAGATTTGGACCACAAATATACTAATTATTTATTAATATCCGGCTTTTTTGAAGAAATCAGAAGAAATCATGTATTTATATTCGCCTGTTTTATCTTCTATTTCATAGCCTGGTTTGCATCCCGTACAATCCTCACCACAACAAAACAAATCATCCATATTACATGCGCAATCTCCACCTTCAGATAGAAGTCCTGAATATCCATTTTCAATCAAGTACTCTTTTATTATTTCTCCGATGTTTTTCATATAGCTTTATTTAACATATTCCTTATTATAATTATTCGGATTATACATGTGCCCTTTATCATTATGTACTACCTGATGACAAGTCGAACATAACATGACAAGTGCATAAAGAAACTCCAATTCACACCCTACGATACTTTTATTATCAATATAGTATGTTATGTGGTGCTTTTCAAGAAAAGAGGCTGATCCGCAAAGCTTACACTTAAAATCATCACGGATCAATACCCTCCTTCGAACCTCCCTATCATAATCATTGTTTAATGATTTTACATAGTTCGATTTCCTGCCTTTTTTATGCTTCAGGCGGCTCATTTTCTGTATATGGTTCTTCTATGGCCTCTTTCTTTTCATCAAGAAGGTCTACAATAGTTTTTGAAATATTAGGGACTATTTCTTTTACATATTCGCCCGATGTAATTTCACCTTTAAGATATTTCATGTCTACTGATTCATCTTCATTCCCAAAATTATCATCAATAAAACGTTCGTTTGGGGCCATCTGGTTCCAAATTTCACCCTTTTCTGATTCTGGAATGTCATAAAAAGCACACAGCCTTAGCATTTTGTCAATCCATGTGTAAAAATAATACCTGCCCCGGTAAGCTATTCTATGGGTATAAATGTCATCAAGTTTCATCTCTTTGACCCCGTGCTTAACTTCTACTGCCAGGCTCTTTACTTTTGTCATTGCTGCATTTACACTTTCCTGACAATTCTTTACGTTTCTCTTTGCGTCTTCCATTTCGTGAAGTGCTTTCGATAAATCCTTTTCTTCGATTGGCAATTGATTTTCTAAAACATCATTATACTCAGTCCTTAATTCAATTTTTTCCTTCATGTCCATGTGTCTTGAAACTGTTAACGCATGGTTGACAGTTATTAGTCCACTGGTTGCAAAGAACTCACTAATTTGCTGCTCGTTTTCATAAGTTCCAAGATTTTCAGGCATGCTACTGCCGTCTTGCGCTACATTAAATTCAATGTACGCAGGTCTGTAATTTTCATCTTTCATTTAATTGATTTTTAATTTAAAATATTTGATTATTAATATTAATTTTAAGCCCCTTAGAGGCAATATGTACATTTTTACCCGTTACCGCCTCAACTGACTTTTTAAACTGTTTAGAATCAGAATTTCCCCCACTCAAATGAATCAAAACAATGTTCTTGACCTCTGATAAATCAGATTCTTTAAGAAAATTAATCGTAGAGGTTATTTCCATATGAGAGCCCAATGCCCTTTTTGCAACAAAATAAGGTAATTTGCCAGATTCAATGTTTTTATTCAGTATGTCCATTGCGAAATTTGCCTCAACGATGTATGTGCTTACCTTGTCAAACTTATAAGGAATATAATTTGTGTCTGTGGCGAATACGATGTTTCCGGTTTCTGGATGATTAATGTAAAATCCCAGGTTGGGGACATCATGGCTTAGTGTAAAAGGTTTTATTTTGAAATTACCCATGCTGAATATTGCACGTGATATAATGATACATCTATTGGGAGTAAAAACACTCATTTTGTGAGCAAGAAATGTTTGTTCATTAGCAAAAACTGGTATTCCAAGTTCATTTATATTCCTTAAATACTTCGAATGGTCTAAATGACTATGCGAGCATATGACACCCTTAACCTTAGAAATATCAAAATTCAAAGCCTTTTTTATTTCCTTGGGACTAATCCCAGCTTCAATAATCAAAGCCTCTTTCTCATTTTCAAGTATGTAACAATTACCCTTGCTGCTGCTGCCTAGTACGGTTAAGTTCATCGTTTTATCGCCTCAACCTTAGATTGGTTCATCAAAATTATTTCAGCATTTTTGCAAATATAGAACCCTTCCCATTTAGAGATCTTCGCTTTCTTGTAGTACAAATCAAAACCGCTCAATGTTTGGCAAAAACTAGCAAAGGGGCTAAACTCCCTACTCCTGGCATGATGTACCAGTATAGCAAATTCACTTGTAGTTAATCCTTTAATATCAATTCTATTAAAATCAGGCACTTGTAAGTTTTTGTATTTCATTTTTCAAGATATTAATTTTTTGTTGATTTACTTGTTTTCTCCATAGAAAGTATTCCATCTTTCTGAAATTTTTAACATTTGCGGCTTTTTCAATTCCAAGGCGGATCTGCGTAAATTATGTTGTATTTTTTCATTATATCAATTCAATGAAAATTTATATTTCTTCTCAAAATATTTCAATCTTGCTAAACGGATAACTCTCAGCATGTCATCTGGATTTAATCCTGCACGTTGCATTTCTTTTATCATTTTTGCAGCTACTTCTTCTTCTGTTAATTTTTTCATCTAATTTGGCTAGGTGAAATTTCTGTTGCTTTATCTTGCTCATAGAAAAGTTTTCCATAAGTAGGGATATCAAGTTTGAATAGTTCAACTATTTTATTGTATAATCTAAATGCTTTCCCTACAGTGCAGCTATGCCCACATATAATTATTTTTATTCCTGCATTCATTACGCTCTGAGTGCATTTTATGTTTTTAAAGCTCTTCAAATTATTGGAGCTTATCAAATATGTTTGAATTGACGTTTCTAAAACATCAAAAAAGGTCTTGTTTTGACCTGCTACAATTCTTATTCCTGCCTCTGATTGGTATAGTATAACTTTATTTCGCCCAATTTGCTCTGAAAATATATATGACATATTTAAGGGTTTAAACGGGGGCTTTTACGCCCCCTAATTAACAACTATGAAAAAACTAAAAACCTGGTTCTTTTGGAGCATCCACTTTCTTTTCTGCCTCAACTTCCATTTTAAGCTGCTCCTTTTTTTCTCCTGGCTGTTTGATTTCTTTTATTTCTTCTTCAAAAGATATATCCTCAACTTCTTCGTTCACTGGCCTTAATTCATTCTGTCTTGATTCTTGTCCATCAAATAAAACACTATCATCTGTAGCCGAAGTAAAATGCTTACAAGCCCGATTTATGACAGTTTTAATTGCCATTTGGTCAGAGAAATTTTCATGCGCTCCGGTCAGCCCATTGCCTTGCCTTTGATTCCATGCTGCTGTGATTTGTACAATATTCATTATCTCAACATACATGGAATCATCATTTAAAGTAACGATAGCATATGCTCCTTTTACTTTATTTGAAAGGTTTTCGAGGGCTTGCTCATGCATTATTATTCGTTTGATTCCGGTTTCTGCTTTCACTTCATGTTTGAATTTATCGCCTTCAAAAATAGCTGCTCCGACAACGTTTTTAACACCTGCATATCTTTTAGCCAAGGCAATTGAACCTTGATAGCTTCTTTGATATTGAAGTTTGCCAGCATAAGGAATAAAATAACACTGACCCTTAAGAGGACTTAATCCTTCGACAACCATTCTAAGCAATGTATTTGCAACGCTTTCACGGCTGCATGTTTCAAGAACTGGTTTTTTATCCTTGTCTTTTGTCTCAGTTAAAATCAAATAGGCTGATTTCAACGCATTTTCAGGACTGTAATCTTTTGGGATTAACAATTCACCACCTTGTTTGAATTGATTTATTTTGGCCAAAACACTATCTGTAATTGTCTTTTGGCTTGTTGGAAGATTTTTTTTTTCTGTCATTATTGTAATTTTTATTGTTTTAAATACTAATTAACTTATTTTTAATTGTTTAACTCCTTTTTTAGCATACAAGAACACCATTTGAGAATCCATCTTTGGAAATGGCTCAGTAACCGATTCCGAATTGTCAACAAATATAGGTGCATAGGTGTTATAATAATTTGAGAACGTTTTAATGATGTCCAGTCCAGCCAAAACCTTATGTCCAGTATTCAAATCGCTATTAAACGGCACACCATTTACCAATGTTTCACATACCTCTTTTTGGCCTCCGTTTATCTGGATTTCGAACATCTTAAATTTGCATATTTCGAACATCGAATTTACTTTACTTTCAATATATTCCATCTTTATTTTGACGAAATTCATAATCGCAAATTCAGTTTTTTCAAGGGTTGCAATTGCCTGAGACTTTGTTTTTTCGTCTTCTGATAATTCTTGCACCCTTTTTCCAATCGCATTAATCCTGTCAGCATCCATTAACTTGATATTGAGTTGATCAATTTCTGCTTTTAAATCAGCTTTTTGGCCTTGTAGCTCAATTGGATTATCAATTGGAAGCATTGTGCTTATTTCGGTTTCTTTTGCTGAAATCTTGGCTTTTAATTCGTTGTATTCTTTTGAATCTAAGGGTTTAATGACAAGGGATTCTAATTGTTTTTTAAGTTTTGCTATTTCTGTTCCCAAGGCTTCGAGTTTTTTTACTATAATATCATTTTCCTTATTTAATCCTTCAATTTTAGCCTCTATTTCTTTTATTTTAATATTGTTTTCTTCTCCTGCATTTCTTAATAAATTAAGCGTCCTTATTTTATCAAGATTGAAATTTTCTTCTAATTCTGCTTTAATTTCATTAGCATTTGGTAATCCTTGTTTGCATGTAGGACATACTGATTTTGATTCGTCAAATTCAAATTTTGAGTTGTTTTTATCATGCCATTGTTTCCGAAGGCTTTCATTAGCGCCCTCAATTTTTAAAATCTCCTTTTCATAAGAAGTAATATCAGCAAAAGCACATGAAAGAAGCTCTAAATCCTTTTCTTTGATCAGCATCTGGATTCTATTCTGTTCATTTACGAAATCTCCATTATGTTCTATTTCAATCCATGCTAACTCTTCTTTTAATTGCCCTAATTCAGTCTGTTTTTCTGCCTTATCCTCATAAAAAGCCTTGACCGATTCGCTTTTATCCTGTAGCTGCTTATCTATTTTAATAAGTTCAGCCTCTTTTGCTTCAAGTTCTTTTTTAAGAGCTTCAAAGTCTTCCATTTCCGGTTTATCTCTTTGAGCTTCGTCAATTCGTGAAGGAATAAGCTTTAATTCGTCTTTAATCCTTTTAATCTTGGCGTTAATCTCTTTTTTAGCATCATTCATACTTTTGCCTTCGTTGAGAATAGCCAGGATAATATCACCTTGCTCAATATTTGACATTTTCTCAACTACATCCTGATCCTCAATCGTGCCAGCTAAATTAATAAGCATTTCACGTCTTTTCTCCCAATGAAGATTGTTGAAGTAAGTTGTAGAGGTGATAAGCTTAAATAAGTCCTCTTGTATTAAATCGTTAATGAACTCGGTGTATTCGCCTTGTTTCTTAGGGACCATATTAATTTCATAAACGGTTTCATTCCCGGTAAATGTTGATTCACTTTCGCCCCTTGTTTTAACCCATTTTTCACGTTGGGTTCTTTTGAGAATGGATTTTTTATCATTAATAAAAAGCTCACCTTCAACTGAATTTTCAAGTTTTGGAAGAGGATTATTGAATTCATCCAATGGCTTAATCTCAAAGTCTTTTTTATCATTGGCGTTTTTACCAAACAATAACCACAACACTGCATCCAATACAGTACTCTTAAACGTTGCATTCTCTCCTTCGATAGTAGTTTGGTCAAGGAAGTCAACCATAAGGTTTTTAATGCCTTTAAAGTTGGTAATTTTGATGTTTTTTAATTCAATTTTCATATTGATCTTGTATAAAATTTACTTATAAACGCATTCATTTCATTAGAGCTGGCATTGCATCTACCTAAATTTGCAAACCTAGTCGTTAAAACCACGTTTTCTATTGTGTACCCTTTCGAGTTGTATAAGCGATCTATGCTTGGAGCCCTCAATACATCTTTACAATCAAAATCTATATCAATACCTAACCAATAGCATTTCCCATTTTGTTTGATCCTGAGTCTTTTTAAAAGAGCAGAATTAACATCTTTGTCTTTAATTATATGAGAAGACTCTCTTGCCCTTTGCCCCATCCTTCTAAGTAAAGGTCTGTACCAGCTTTCTCTGCAATCGGTGCATTGTGCTCTTAATCCCTCTTTACCATCTTTCCGTTTTTCAAACAAAGAAATATCTTTCATATTTTTGCATGTAGTACATTTTTTCTTTTTCATAATCAATCATTTTTAGGCCTTCCAGCCTGGTTCCACTTGTCAATTTTTGTTTTATCGAAAAGCAATCTCTTGCCTAATTTATGATAAGGTATTACATCCCTGTAAACCCAATCGTAAACTGTCTGTTTGCTTGTAATATCTGGCAGGTAGTCAACTAACTGCTCTATTGTCATTTCATCATTCATCATTCATCTTATTAAATTTATAAAGCTTATTAGCCATTTGTAAATATAGCTTATATTCTTTTTTTTGCTCTTCCGTGAAACCTTCTTTTTCTGCAATTAAATCACCACTTTTTAACCATTCATGTATGGTCATGTTGTGACATCCAATTTGAACAGTCCCGCCACCTGTATAAGTAAATGTATATTTCGAGCCATAAATAAATAATCCTGTTATTAAATTACAGTCATTCCCTAAATTACAGCCATTCCCTAAATTACAGTCATTCCCTAAATTACAGCGATACCCTAAATTACAGCGATACCCTAAATTACAGTCATTCCCTAAATTACAGTCATTCCCTAAATTACAGCGATACCCTAAATTACAGCGATACCCTAAATTACAGTCATTCCCTAAATTACAGCGATACCCTAAATTACAGTCATTCCCTAAATTACAGCCATTCCCTAAATTACAGCGATCCCCTAAATTACAGTCATTCCCTAAATTACAGCGATACCCTAAATTACAGTCATTCCCTAAATTACAGCGATACCCTATACTTATATTTCTTTTCTTGAACTCACTTTCTAGCTCATTCAATTCTTTATATTGGTATGACTTCCAATTATAATTTTCGTCTCTCAGGTAAATAGTTTTCATAATTATTTAATTAAGTAAAAATAATACACTGTAAAAAAAAGCCAATTTCTTCGTTTTACTAGTGTTTTCCGATAGCCCTGGGCAACGTTGTAACAAAATTCAATGTCGCGTAGGGAGGTTGAGGTGACTTTTATTTTTAATTTCATTGGGTTTGTTTTGAAGTTGAGTAAGTAATTTCTATATGTGTATCTAATTTGAAATCACTCTCACAATTAGAACATGTGAAATCATAATCACCTTCATTATAGAAAGACTCACTTTCACAATCAGGTTCATGTTTTTCACCACAATAAGGGCAAATAACAACATTCTCATAATCGGTATCACCTTCATTCCATTCAAAACTATCAATCGCATCATTAATCTCTTTTTCTCGACAAGGTTTGCATTGAATTTTTAGTATGCCATCCATATATCTTCCCCATGGGCTTTCTTTTAGCTCTTCTCGTGGAGTTCCACAAGTCATGCATTTTTTATCATCTTTTTCCATATCTCATATATTAAAATCTTGACAAATCTAAGTATAAAAAAGCAATAAACCAAACAAAAAGGAAGAAAAACGAAATAAAAATGCACTTTAAGGGGTGGAGTGCGGAGTGCGGAGTGATAACTTTAAAAAGTATTATAATCCTATCTTAAAATGTGTTATATTTGTACTAAAAAAGATATGTATACAAAGACACTCATACTAATTGACGGCAAAAAGCTTGCTGAAGCAAGAAAAAAGGCCGGTATAACTCAGGTTCAATTATCTGTATTAACAGGACTGCATCAGGAATACTTATCGTATTTAGAAACCGGCAAGGTCCAATCAATCCACAAACGCACAAAAGAAAAAATAAACAAAATAATTCAATTCTAATGGAAAAAATCTCAGAATATTTTGAAAAGTTTCTTGCTATTCAATTGGCACACCTGGTGAAATTAGTAGTTGAAAAGCAATCGAAGGTAGTTAGTATTATAGTCCCAGAAAATAGTTACCAAGCTATTGTATTAATTCTGAACAAGTCAATTGTAAGATATCGGGCTTATGAT
>Ga0307375_10003302_pt1 | contig 15959 bp, 10 predicted proteins | sample TR1MG_FD_202531 | JGI IMG/M metagenome (GOLD analysis project Ga0307375, IMG submission 202531) | Soil microbial communities from Risofladan, Vaasa, Finland - TR-1 | ecosystem: Environmental > Terrestrial > Soil > Coastal area > Acid sulfate soil | place: Finland: Risofladan, Vaasa | collected... | reverse complement strand
GCGTCCAGGGCATCGAGCTGGCCACGCAGGCCAGTCTCGCGGGCACGCAGGTCCGGCATCCGGGACCGCAGCTCATCGATGGTGATCAGCTGCTCCTGGAACGCCTCGATCATGCGGGTGATCGCGGTCGTGGCCTTGGCCAGGGCGAGTTCCAGCCGTTTATGCTGCCTGGTGGCCGGATCGGCGGTGCGGGCCTGCTCCAGGCGCTTGCTGATCTCGGCGCGGATCAGCGCCGGGTCGGCGAGCAGGTGCGTGATGTGGTCCCAGACGACGGTGCCGGGGTAGTCGGCGCGGACTGGCTTGCTGCCGCAGACCCGCCCGCCCTGGTAGCGGTAGTCGTCGCTGCCGAGGCACCGGTAGTAGTAGATCTTGTTGCTGGTGGTGCGGGTCGAGGTGCGGTAGTAGCCGTACCCGCAGGCCGAGCACGCGGCCAGGCCCTGCAGCAGGGAGGGGACCTTGCTGTTGCGGGAAGCGAACCGCTTGTTGTCCTCAAGGCGCCGGGCGGCCCGCTCGAACGTCTCGGCGGTCACGATGGCGGGGACGGGGATCTCGATCCATTCCCCGCGGGGCCGGCCAGCGGTCCCGGGCGCCCGCGGCGTGGTGCGGCCCTCCAGCCGTGCCCGCCGGTTCAGGCCCGGCGATTCCTGCACGACCATGGTCTTGCCGAAGACCGCGGTGCCCGCGTAGGCCGGGTTGCGCAGCATCCCCCAGATCACCGACCGGTCCCAGCGGGACTTGCCGGTGCGGGTGGGGACGTTCTCGATGGTGAGCCAGCGGGCCAGGTCAGCGATGGATGCGCCGTCGTCGGCATAGCGGCGGAACATCTCCGCGACCAGCACCGCCTCATGCTCGGCGATCTCGTAACCAGCCCCGCAGCCGGGGCTCTTGCTGAGGTAGCGGTAGCCGAACGGGGCACCGCCCAGCACGTTCACCGACCCGGACCGGGCCCGGTAGGCCTTGCCGCGCCGGTACCGCTCCATCAGCTGGGCTTTCTCATACTCGGCGAACATGCCCTGGAACTGCACCATCAGCTGGTCCTCGGGGCTGTCCCCGCGCGGGCCCCTGACGAACTCCACCCGGGTCCCGGCGCGGGCGAATTCCTCGATCAGCAGCGCCTGGCAGGCGAACTTGCGGGCGAGCCGGTCCGGGGAATAGCACAGCACCACATCCACCCCGACCCCGGCCACCACATCCCGCAGCCGCTCCAGCGCGGGCCGCACCAGCGTCGCCCCCGAGTGCCCCTCGTCCTCGAACACCCACTCCTCCGGCAGCTCAGCCCCCAGCTGCCTGGCATGGTCCCGCAATGCCGCTGTCTGCGACCCGATCGTCTCGTCTTTCTTCTGCCGGGCACTCGACACCCGGGCGTAGATCGCCGCGCTCGTCACGGGGCGGCCCTCCTTCCTGGCCGGCCCGGATACGGGCCCGCCGCTGCGGTACGAGAATGGCGTAAGCCACCGACAAATCCGTGGCCGCGTGGCGGCCGAAGACGAACTCCGTCTCGACTGCCCGGCCGTTCACCTGCGCGGATGGTTTCTGCTGCCCCGTTCCAGGAACTCCTCCAGCGCCTGGGCCACCACGGCGGAGATCGTGCGCCCCGACGCACTGGCATGCGCGCGGACGGCAGCCGCCAGCCGCACCGGCAGCTTGACCGTGAACACCGCGGCTGGCTCGGGAACCTCGACCCGGCCCGACCGCGCCGCCTGGTCCGCATAACGGCGGGCCTGCCGCGCCGAGCACCCGAACCGCCCGGCCAGCACACGCGCGGCCTCCGCCGCCGGCACGCCGGCCTCCGCCAGCTCAGCGGCCGCGTTGATCCGCTCGGCGTGCTCACCCCCGCCAGCACGATCACGACCAGGCATGCCATAAACATACTACTCACAATGTCCGCACATGGTCAGTGACACGCACGGGCCTCCTCGCCACGGAACTCCCGCGTCCCCGGATTTCGCCGCCACCCGCAGGCACGGAAGGCAGACCGGGCTTCAGATCCCGCCGGGATCCCGCAGTGTGGCGCGTTACGATATCCGGCATGCGGGAATGCGCCGGGTGCGGCCAGCGGCTGCCGCGCCCGCTTCCCGGCGCCGGCCGCCTGATGACCTACTGCTCGCCGGCATGCCGCCAGCGGGCCTACCGCACCCGGGGCGGCCGCGCGTCGGGGACCACCGGAGCCGAACGCCGCCGCCGCGCACGCCAGGATCCCGCCGGCCGCTGACCGCCCGCCCGCACCGTCACGCCCCGGCCAGCACATCACTGCGCCCGCCGCGGCCGTTCCAGCCGCCGGTAGCTCAACGTCACCTCAAAGCAGAAGTTGCCCATTGCGTTGAAGGCGTGATCAGCCCGTTGCTCATGAACGTGGCACTGCACGGCATGGAGGCAGCGGCCGGGGTCCGGTACTACCGCAACGGTGACGCGGTCCCCGGCTGCCCGCTCCTGGTCCGCTACGCCGACGACGTTCTCGCCCTCTGCCACTCCAGGCAGCAGGCCGAGGAGGTCCAGGCGCGCCTGGCCGGATGGCTGGAACCCCGTGGCCTGGCGTTCAACCAGGACAAGACGAGGATCACCCACCTTGCGAGGGCTTCGGCTTCCTGGGGTTCAACGTCCGCCGCTACGGCCAGAAGCTGCTGATCAAGCCGGGCGCCGGGGCCGTCAGGCGCATCCGCAAGAGGCTGGCCGGCGAGGTGCGCGCCCTGCGAGGGGCAAACGCCACGGCGGTCATCCGCACGATCGCCCCGATCGTGCGGGGGTGGTCCGCCTGCTACCGGGGAGCGGTGTCCGCGGAGACGTTCCGCAAACTGGATCACTACCTGTGGCAGCTGCTCTGCAAGTGGGCGCTCTACCGCCACAACCACAGGTCGAAGCGCCAGATCGTCAGCAGGTACTTCGGCCAGTTCCACCCGCACCGGAAAGACCGGTGGGTATTCGGCAACCGGGAAACCGGCGCCTACCTGCCCCGGTTCGGGTGGACAAAGATCGTCCGCCACGACCTGGTAAAAGGCAGGGCGTCCCCCGACGACCCCGCGCTAGCCAGGTACTGGGCTGCACGCCGCAGGAAGAAGGAGCAGCCCCCGCCAGTCAGCGCGGGCAGGCTGCACCTGCTCAGAAAGCAGCAAGGACGCTGCCCCCTGTGCGGGAACCTCCTCCTGCACGCCGACAGCGAGCCCCAGAGCCCCGCAGAATGGGAGCAATGGGCCTCCGCGATCGGGAAGGCGATCGTGCGACACGCGATCACCGCACCGGGCAGCCCGGCGGACAGAGCGGAAAAACGCCTCATCCACGAGCACTGCCGAAAGCGGCACGGCCGCCAACGGCAGGACGGCACCACCGGAGAACCTGCGAGCCCTCCGGGACTTGCTTGAGCCGAGGTGCGGGGAAAGCCCGCAAGCCCGGTTCTGAGGGGAGGGCGGCGCAGCAATGCGCCGCCCTTACCCGACAGGACAATCAGGCCAGCCAAAGTACAACAGCGCAGCTCAGGAGGCTGCTGGCGGACCATCCAGGGACTCGCCGACTTCGCCCTCGTCCAGTCCTACCTGTCCACCGCCGCCAAATGGGGAATCAGCAAACTCGACGCCCTGCGCGACCTGTTCAACGGCCACCCATGGCTACCCCCGGGACCCGAACCAGCCTGACCCGCGAACTCGCCCAGGATCACGTCACGCCGCTGAGGCTTGCTGATAGCTACCCAGGCCTGGGATCAGTGCCCCGACCTCATGGCTCCTTCCCTCGGTGGCTACGGCCGGGCGGACGGCCCCCAGAGAAAGCAGCCCTGGAGTGCCTCGGCGTCCTGGACGCGGTCAGCGGCTTGCTGCATGGTGCTCAACATGAAGCTGGCTGCGGCTCGCTGGTCATAGACGTTTCCCGAGGCGAGCGACTTGAATGCGATGTCGCCCAGGCCGCATTCCTGATCGTGCAGTTAATGCTGCTGACCTGGGTCGGCGTACTCCGCCGTGACCTGGGTGAGCAATACGAGATCAGCATCAGCAGCTTGGCTCGATTGGTCCGACGGCACAGCTTGCATCGCCGACGTCGCAGGGACTTCACATCCTGGCCTCCAGCAACTGGCACGGACTCGTGGCAGTCGCTAAATTGAAGAGCAATGACAAGATCGGAAAGGTAGCCTAACCGGGTTCATCCGCCTTGCATCTTCAAGGCGGGCAACCCCCACAGTACGTCTGGAAGTTGATTAACATGTCAGAGTCCGACAGCCAGCCAGGCACAGAGGCCACAGCCTCAAGCGGTCCGACGCATGCAGAGGACTATCCGACGATCGCCGCGTGGCTCGCATCTGCCGGGCCGGATCATCCCTGGCAGCGGCTCCTCTCGACGCCCGTAGAACCCGGAGTGAACCGGCCGACGGTCGCTGACACCATGCTCGGTCCGCTCGAAGTCATGGCCCTCATCGTGACGAACTCTGGTCCGGACGGGCTGGCGAGCTTCATCACGCAGTTCCGCGATGCGGATATGAAGAATGTCCTCGGCAGGCGTCTTGAGCTGCTGTGTGCCTTTAATCTGGCGGTCCAGCAGCTTCCGTACGCTTTCGGCAAGACCGGCGAACCTGATTTCGTGTGGCGACGCGGCGGGCCGCAGGAGGGCTGGCTCGAAGTGACCAGGGCCACCTTCGATGCCTTCGACCAGTTGCAGTCAAGGCCGCCGACTCCGGCGACGGCAGCAAGCGCTGCCGCGAGGCTGCCGATCCATCTGTCCACCCTGCGCCAGCGCTTGGCGAACTCGAACTGTGTCTCGGCAGCATAGGTCGCCGCCTCGTGAACTCGTTCGGCCTCAGCACGAATTTCTGCAGAGGCGCCCTTGCCGTCGTTCATGAGCTGCTCACCGCGATCTACGTTTGATCAAGGACCGGCTCGGCATGGCTCGCCGAAAGTCCACCCTGAGGAGGCTGGACGGCGGCTTTGCGGCGCGACCACGAGCTGGGCGGGGGCTGGTTCCCGTTGATCACGATCACGGCCACGAGTGACGGCGCCTCGGGGTTGATCAGTCCGTGCAGGGCGGGCTGGAGAGTGAACATGTAGTTCTCGGGCACACCGACCGGCGAGGTCTTGCGGCTCATGTCGAGCACGCACAGGATCGACAGGCGCGCGCCGTCGGCGGCGGCGTACTGGGTCGGCTGGCCCATGTACTTGGGCGCGGCCTCCTGGGAGACGGGGATGCGGCGCTCGACCTTGAGCTCGGCGGTTATGCCGTCGTGCCGGACGTCCAGGAACCCGAGGCCGAGCTTCGATCCGCGTTCCAGCCGGCCGCCCAGCTCTGCCTCGCCCTGAAGGCGGGCGCACAGGTCGTCGTGGAACTCCTTCTCGCTCACCGTGGTGCCGCCCTTGTACCGCGGGTCCCACATGATCTTGAGGCCGGCGCGGCAGACCGCGGTGAACAGACGACAGAACGCCTGGAGCTGATCCTCGTCATACCCGGCACCGTGCAGCTGTTCGTAGAGGGTGAGGAGACGCTCGTCGAAGACGGGGAAATCAGTGAGGAAGTCCCTGGAGGCGTCGAAGGGCCGGAGGCGGAGCTCGCGATGGCCAGCGACATCCACGATCTCAGTGACGGGCTCGCCGTCGCGGGTGCCGCGCCACCGCATCGCGATCAGGAACGGCGGCGCGGGCCGGTCAGCGCCGAGGCCGAACCGCAGGATGAGCGTGCCGTCGCCGGTGAGGATGTCATCGGCCGACGCCGCCGAGGGGCGCTTCCAGGAGAACGCCGGTGTCTCCGACTCCTGGGGGGTGAGGTGGCTGATCAGCTCGGCGTCCAGCCGGTCCGCCCAGTCCGGCCACGCGCCGGGCCGGACTTCCAGGCGAAGCTCGTAGACCGTGGCCGGCTGCAGGACCTGGGGGCCGGTGACGAGCTGGCCATCCACTGACGCGAGAACGACCGCGACCGGACGGCCAGCGGATCGGGCCTCGCCATCGGTCGCAGCGTCGTCATCGCGGGCGGGCCGGCGGATAGGACGGCGGCCGCTGACGATCAGGACTGGCAGCGGGAGCGCGGCCCAGGAAGCCAGGACCTGAGCGATGGCGCCGCCGCTGACTTGGCTAACTGCAGCCAGGGCGGCACGGAGCCTGCTGGCGAGCGGGTCGTCGGCGGTAAATTGGCCGGCTAGGTCTGCTTCTAGGAGCTCGGCCCGCCGCCGGGCCGCGGTCTGGTGCGCGGCCGCCTGGCCGGGGTCTGCGTCCAGCTCGGCTGCGTCGTACCTGAGCAGGTGCGCGGCAACGCCGCACAGCCCGGCGAACAACCGGATGTACGCGGCGGTGACGGTGGCCCGCTCCGACAGGGCTTCCAGATCTTCGCCGGCGGCGGCGATGCGGTCTGCGCGCTGGCGGGACGCGCCAGCCTGATCTGTGGCAGTGCCATCGGTGGTGGCGACCTCATGGACAGTGAGGCCAGCGGGAGTTTCATGGCCGGCGAGGAGGAACCGGGCCGTCACCCGTGCCCTGACCTGGCGCGCCAGGCTGGCACCGAAGTCACCAGCGCTGGCACCGGCAGTGGCAACTGACGCAATCAGCCGCCGGGCTGCCTCCTGGATGCCGTTCGCGTTCTCGGCCGCGACGTCGAGGTCAGCGGCGTCGATGAGGACCTGCGTGATCGCCCGGTGCGAGTCGTAGGCAGGCTGGGCGGGAATGACGTCGGCGACAGTGCGCATGACAGCCACCGCGTCGGCGGGACGCCCGGCCCGCCAGGCCACCTCCGCGAACTCGGCGCAGCCGATCAGGCTGTCCGGCGCAAGCTCAGCGGCCGCAGCGGCAAGATCTCCGGCCGGAAGCGCAGCCAGGCCCGGCCCGCAGTCAAGCAGAGCGCACAGTTCCGGGTCGCCGCGATAGTTGATCCGGTCGTTGATCGCCGGATCACGGGCCTGGCGGAGCCGGAGCGCGGCCATGTCGGCAGAGCGAGCTGCCTGGGGTGACCAGCTGCGGCGGAGAACATTGCGGAGGTCGTAGCCGTCGAGGTCAGCGGCCCGGCGCAGGATCAGTGCCTCGGCATGAGCCCGGAGCCAGTCGTCGTCGCCGGCCAGGGCATCCAGCGTGGCCATCGCGTCCCTGAGCAGCTGGCCGCCGCGGTCCGCGTCGACGGAAGCGCAGATCCAGGAGGTAAACACAAAGAGCCGGATCCGGTCATCATCGCTCCAGGTGAGGCTGCGGGCCGCCGCGAGTACGGCGCGGATCACCCCGACGCTGCGATCGGCCAGCAGCGCGGGCAGCAGATCGGCGACGCTGGAGGGCAGCCGGTGGACGACGCCGATCTCTGCCCAGGCCGTGAGCGCGGCAGAGCGCAGCGAGGCCTCGCTGTCAACGATGTAGGTGTGTAGCGTCGGGAGGATTGCGGCCAGGACGCTGGGCTCGGCGCCGTGACGCTGGCCGATGCGTCCCAGCACCGGAAGGAGCCGCCATACCACTTCCGGCCCGCGGTCAGTATCACGCTCCTCGGCGATCAGCGCGGTGACCGCGCCGCACACCGCAACGGGCCCCGCTGCGGCGGCCTTCTCCACGGCCGACAGCAGCCTTTGCGCGGCAGAGGTGATGCTGGTCTGCCGGGAGAACGTGTCAGTCGCGCGTTCTTGCGGTGAGACGTCGCCCACGAGGATGAGCGAGGATGCGGGCACCGCGCTGAGCTGTCCGATAGCGGTCAGGAACGCGCCGAGGAAGGCGCTGACGTGCCCGAACGCCCACGCTGGATCGATGCCGGCCAGGTCGTCGGCGAGATTCGCGGCCGCGTGCCGGGTACGGTCTCCCCAGTCACCCCCGGCACGGGTCAGGCATGTGGCGAGGATCTGGTCGAAGATGGCGCGCCGGCGGTCTGGGCCAGGCTGCGGGTCGCCGGGCTCACGCCAGCGGTCATCCGGGTCCAGTAGCCGGGCGGTCTGCTCGGCCACGCCGAATAGGCGGTCCCGGACTTCGCTGCCCGCTGCCCGGCCGGCGCGCTCTAGGCGGGCCGTGACATCGCCGATGCCGAGGACTTGCATGGTGGCGAGCGCGTGCTGAACGCTGACTACTGGCTGCGTGTCAAAGCTGTCGCCGTTGTCGACCCCGAGATTGCTGATCAGCGACTCGGCCAGGTGGCTGGCGATATCCGGATGCGTGCCGGCCATTGCCTGAGCCGCGTTCGCGGCACAGATCCGGTCGAAATCGCTGACCTCACGGCCGTCGGCTCCACGGCTGGTCCCAGGCGGAACAAGGAGTGGCGACCGGCGAGCCGGCGCGGGCAGCATTCCGCGGAGCCCGGCGATCACCGTCTCCGGTGCGATGCCTGCGGCAGCCCGGAGTCCGCTCGGGTCCTGGGCGGCACCGCTCCGGGATCGGCGGAATGGCAGTTCTTCGCCAGGCATGCCCGCCAGCATGATCAGCGATCGCGCAATGCCGGGGCGGACGTCAGCGGCGGCCAGGTAGCTGGCGAGGTCTGCGATGCACCGGCCAGCCTCCACCGCCGGGCCGCTGCCGAGCGCGCTGAGCGCCGCTGAAAGCACGGCAGGAGCAACATCAGGCCGGCGGCGAGCGAGGTGCCGAAGCGGTCCGAGCAGGGCGGTGACGCCGACCTGCTCCACCAGGCGGATAGCAAGATCGACCACATTGACCGTGAAGGTCTGGGGTGCCCGGTCGGCAAGCGCCGTCAGGCGGCCGAGCGCACCGCTGACAGCGTCGCGGTCGTCCGGAGCGCCAGGTTCACGGTCGAGGACCGCTATGTCGCCTAGGGCGCCGGTCATCGCCGGGTCGGCCCTGGCGATCACGGCGCGGCGGTGTTCTGCGCGCTGCTCCCACTCACGATGCCGCTGATCGGTGGCACGCTGATCTGCCTCCGTGGCGGCAGCGGCCTGGGCCTTGCGTGCGTCCATCACCGACGCCAGGTTGGGAACCTCGCCGGTCGGCCGGCGCCGCTGGCACCCGACGCAGTGCCGGTCGTAGAAGTCACTGACGATCCAGTCCAGGTTCATCGCCGCGCTATTGCCGCGCGCCACCGGGCAGCTCACCTGACGCGTATTGATCGGCAAGCCACTGGCCTGTTCAGCCCAGCCCCGGCCGCCCCACTCGGTAAAGGTCATGTGCAGGCAGTGCCGGCGCGCCAGTTCCATCGTCGCCAGGTTGGCGCGCCCGAGCGCATAAGCCCGGTCGAGCTCGGACTCAAGATGATCAGTCACAAGAAGACTCTTCCAGATCGCTGCGACACATTCGGCTCCTGCGGAGCCTGCTCACTACTGTCAGAACGACATGTACTACTTAGCGTGACAGCCTTTCCAGGCTGGCGGGTAGCATCTCCATCTCCGCGAGTGCCTGCCCGGTACCTCGGCCGAGTGTTCCGGTGCTGGTGCACCAGGGGCAGTCGGGGTTCTGGCGGGGGATCAGGAGATCTCGTTCTCGGGTGCGCGGGCGGTGGATGACCCAGGCGAGGTCGTCGTCGTGCTGGTGAAGGCCGGTGGCGGCGAGCATGAAGTGGTTGACGGCTTCGGCGGCGGCCAGGTTGTTCAGCGCGATGACGCTGGGAGCGGGCGCTTCGTCGACGTAGCGGGCGGCCTCACGCTCACGGCCGGGATGCATGTCGATGGCCAGCTCGGTGGGGTCGATGAGTCCGTTGCACCACATGCAGCCCTCGCCGGGGATGATGAGGCGGGTGATGGCGTGGATCTGGCCGATGTCGCCGGTCCCGGTGTCGACCGGGATCTTCACGCCGGCCTGGGTGGCGGGGATGAGGTGCTGGTTGACGGTGGCGTTGACCCAGTGCCGGGCGGCGTGGCCGTCGGCGGCCAGGAAGATCCAGTCGCACATGGTGAGGGCCTGCCTGGCGTCGGGGTCCTCGACCCTGGTGCGGAAGATCGTGAGCTCGATATCCGGGTTCGCGCGGCGGGCGTTGCGGGCGGCGAGCCGGGTCTTGGGCTTGTCGATGTCGCCGGGTTCCGCAGCGACGAGCCGGGGCAGGTTCGTGCCCTCGTGGTCGACGGTGTCGTCGTCGATGAGCACGAGGTGGCCGATGCCGAGCCGGGCGAGGAGCTCGACGATGATGCTGCCGACTCCGCCGAGGCCGACCACGGCGACGCGGAGCTGGCGGAGGGTTTCCTGGCCCAGGTCGCCGAAGATGCGGGCCTGGCGGTCCTGCCGCTGGTCGCGCGCTGCGGCTGAGGCCGGGGCCGGGCGCAGCCGGAGCAGGTTCCCGGCCGGGATAATCATCTCGGCGAGGGTGGTGCGCGCGCCGCCGGGGAGCCACAGGTCACCCGCAGCGGCGTGCGGGGTGAGGACGAGCCCGCCGGTGATCTGGCCGGTGAGCTGCCGCAGCGCGGGGTAGCCGCGCTCGTGGCTGGCGAGGTCGACCCCGGAGAAGCCCACCCGGTCCAGCCCGTAGTGGTTGTGGACGGCGATGTAGGCCAGCTTCTCGTCGTGGGCCTGGACCGCGGCGTCCCGCACGAGGTCGGAGGTGAGCATGCGGCTGCCGCGCTGGCCGGGAACGTAGTCCCGGCCGTCGACGGCGAGGATGAGCCTGCTGGCCAGCAGGCGGGGTCCCCGCGGGCCTTCCGCGAGGCCGGCAAGCAGGACAGCGCCGTGCTCCTGGTCATCCCCGAAAAGGTGACCGGACAGGCCGGCCCAGATGCGCGGCGGCAGCGTGAGGCTCCATCCCGCGGCGGGCGGGTTTACCGGTCGGCGAGCCACTTGAGGATCCTTTCCGCCTTGTTGGCCGCGTTGTCGACGGCCGGATTCCACCGGTTGGACCGGCGGGACAGCTGCAGCCCTGGCCGGCCCTGCCATGTCGTCGGCGTGATCGCCTCGCCGAGGCCCCGGCCGTCAGCGCGGGCCAGGACGCCGACGTAATGGGGATAGACGTCGGAGGCCGGGTAGGCCGCGTTGAGATGGAAGCCCAGCCACGTGGCCGCAGGGATATAGCGCGGGCCGACTGCGACGTCGCTGACGATGACGAGGGCGCCGCCGGCGCCGTCCGGGTTCACCTCGACGGCATGGCCGGCGAAGTTCGCCCGGATGGCGCCGACAGCCTCCGCGACCGCGGCGGTCAGCTGCGTCATGAGTTGTCGTCCGGCGCGACGGCCAGAAACTTCTCGCCCTCGTGCACCCGGATCGTCTCACCGTCGCCGACCGGCACGTATCGATCGCCTTGCTTGACCGACAGCGGGAAGTTCAGCTGGATCTGCACTCCCTGGTCAATCGCGTCCTGCTTGATCTCCAGCCCGGTTACCTCGCGGTCGGGGAGATCGACTGCCTGGTTGTTGACCGTCACGCGGATCGCTCGATGCGCGGCGCGCGCCTGCCCCACGTCGGTGCTGCTTGTCGTCAAGGTGACGGCCTCCTCGGCCTAGGCGCTCCCGCATGTCGCAGTCAGAGCAGTGTGTCGTTTGTCGAACAGTTTCAGCATACCGGTCAGCGCTACAGATGTGCAACGAGGAAGGGAAGGGTTCAGCGAGGCGGGCAGCGAGGAGGATTCATGCCTAAATTTCATGACTAGACCGTGTCATCCGGCCGATCGTCCCAGCCGTCTTAACCTGAGACGTTTTAAATATCGAACGGTGGTATGAATGCCATAGGGATCAGAGAGGGCTAGGTGGCATGCCGCAGACACAGATGAACGTGCCAGCGCTGTACGCCGCGCTGGACGCCGTCCGCGAGAGCAGGGGCATCTCGTGGCGGCAGCTCGCCCGCGAGGTGCAGATCAGTCCCTCGACATTCTCGCGCCTGGCTAACCGGCAGAAACCGGATGTCGACGCCTTTGTCGCCCTGGTGCGCTGGCTGAAGGTGCCAGCCGAGCGATTCATGACCGACGGCGACGACCAGGACCGCGAAGAGCCGCCGTTGATGGCTGAGCTGGCACCCCTGCTGCGTGCCCGCCGGGACCTCAACTCGGGGGATAAGAAGTACCTCGAAGAGCTCATCGGCGCCGCGATGCGCCGGTTCGCCACCGAGCAGACAGCCGAGGACAAGTAACAATGGCCCAGCGCTGGACGCAGGCGCAGATGAAGGACGTGGCCGCCGAGGAACGGGGCTGGCTCGGGATCGGTCCGCTGGACCCGCTCGACCCCTACGATCTGGCCCGCGAGCACGGAATCCCGGTCTACCCGATCAACGAGCTACCTGACGGGACCTGCTCGCCAGAAGCCGTCAGGCACTTCACCTTCAACAGGCCAGGAGTCTGGTCTGCCGCGCTAGTACCAGCCGGGCCAGGCCGGTTCATCCTGGAGAACACCGCCCACGCCCGCTGCCGGCGATGCTCAAGCCTGGCCCACGAGCTCAGCCACCACTTCCTGGAGCACCCGTTCGACAATGTCCTGCTCACAGATGAGCACGGCTGCCTATTCGACAAGACGAAGGAGAAGGAAGCCAGTTTCCTCGCCGCCGAACTGCTCGTCCCCTACCAGGCAGCCCTCAAGGCCGCCTTCTCCGAGAAGACCAACGACGAGATCGCCGTCACCTACGGAGTCAGCACCCAGTTCGCTCAGATGCGCATGGCCGGCGCCCGCAAGCACGCCGCACGAGCCCTCGCCAAGCAAGCAAGCACCAGGCGCTCCTGGTAGGCCGCGTGTCGCGACGTGTCAGCGCACTATCTGACGGTCCGCTGGCCGCCCGCGCAGCCAGACGGCGAGACGATCGCCGCGGCAGCGACGGCCATCGGCTCCCTCCGCAGCGCCTCTGCGCAGGTAGGCCGCTTCACACGCGCCATCGATCAGCTCAGCCCAACCCACCGGTCAGGGAACCCGGCCCCTTAATCGGACGTGACCGGATCTCAGTTAGCCAACCTGGCTTGGTGCGACAGACAACGCAGGCCGGCATCGCTCAGCCGCGGGGTCCCTTCCTGCTACCCCAGACAACTCTTGGTCCGCGGGGTAGTCCAGCTTGCCCCCATCACGGGCGCGATCTGGGTGCTTGTGCGCGGCCAGCACGGACCATCGCTGAGTACTAGCCCTCAGGGGTCTCGCGGGCTGGCGTAGCTTCACGGACCAACTGCCGGCGACGGAAGCTAACAGCCGCCAATTGTCCGGCCCAACCGGCCCCGCCATGCCATCGCCCTCGCCGCGTACGAAGGCGGCGACGGAACCGCCCGGAACACCTCAGCCCTCCGAGCCGGACCCCCGAACTCACGCTACTGACAAAAGTACGGAAACGTGCTGACAGCGTAGGAGTCCCGGGAGGACCCGCATCAGCTTCCCGTGTTCACGCCAACCCCGCTCTGCGGCCTCCAGCGGTGCCGACGAGAACTTTTTCCTGACGCCAACTGCCACCCCGTGCTGGCAGAACCAGGTGGCAAATGGGTGGCAAATGATCAAGGCCCAGATGCCATGATCGGCAGCCGGGCCTCCGACCTGCTAGAACTCGTGTAGCCCCGACGGGATTTGAACCCGTGCTACCGCCTTGAGAGAGTCACGCCGCTCTGAGTTGAGCATGCTGCTGAGCCTCGTGACCTGCAAACCGACCCTGACGATGCCGACCACCAGATCTTCATGTCCCGCGAGTTAACCATCAAGACGACAGCATCCTTATGACCCTCACGCGGCATTGTGGTGTGGGTTAGCTGCCCCTGGGGCGCGTGTCACGCGGTAGACGCGGGCACCCTTGCGGGCCTGCTGCTTGGTCAGTGTCGTCTTGAGGCCTACGTGGTCGCCTGCGTGCGCTTCCTCGACGCTATGGTCGCTGAGCTGCAGAGATGTGACATCCTCCTCGACAAAGTCGAGGGGCTGCTCGTAAGCAATTCGGTCGCCCACATGCAGTACTCCGGACTGCAGCCGAAGTCCGAGCGCGGACGCCTGCGCCCAGTACTCGTCGACATGACCAACGAGGTCGTAATGCGCCGGTATCGGGTCAATACGGCCGGAGGTCACCAATAGACCGGCGACATCCTCATGGCTCCAGCCGTGAACAATGCACCCGCGCACGAGGCGGAATAGATCCCATGTAGTCAGTAGGCCGAAGCCCTGATCTTCGGCGTTGCTGAGCACGTCGGCCTGGAAGACGTGTTCATGCTCACGGTCCAGCGCCGGCAGATGCCGCTGGTGGTTGATGATCGCCAGGCCGTGGATATCATTACGGTCCCATTCCCGCATGCGCGGGGCGAGATACTTGGCGACCTGCAGAGCGCTGGCCTCCTTGGGCGTTCCGTTGATTCCCTTTACCTCGACGAGCACGGGCACGGCGGCGTCCATGATCCGCACGTCCTCGCGCCGCGGGCCGGTATCCCCGGCTGCCTTGGCATTAGCATCGACATCGCGCACGTCGGCGAACCCCATGGTCTTGAGCGCGCTGATGACAGCTTGCACGAGGTCGTCACCGCTGGCGGTGAGGAGGTCATGCAGGAAACCGTACTGTGTGCACTCGGCCTCGATCTGCTCCTCCAGTTCGCGGACGCGGATGCGGGTCGCCTCCTGGATCTTGGTGATCTCATTCCGGAATTCACTGACGCGCGGCAGGTCGTATTCGGGCCTGCGAGTCCAGCGGCTTCCCTCGGCGTGCGGGAACAACTGCGGTCTGAGCATCGGGAGTACTGAGCCGACCAGTTCGGCTACTAGGTCATCGCGGCGCTCGATCTGGGGCAGGACGAAGATCAGGCCGTGGTCCTTGTCCTCGTCCTGGCCGGGGAAGATGATGCCGGCCACTGGATCACCGTACTTGCTCGTCGCCAAGGTGATCCACTGGCCGCTAATCGACGCTGACGGCTTGACGACGCACTCGAAGCAGCCGGCATTGAAGTAGCCATCGATGCCTAGGTTCCGCGCGATGCCGTTGTCAGCTGCATCCATCTCGAGCCCGGTGTCACGGTTAACTTCCAGCCATTGCAACTCCGACAGCAGGCTCCAGTTGTCGGCATGGAACGGTTGGGAACCGTAGGGGTCCAGATCGCCGGAGTAGCGGAGCGAGCTGACGATGCATCCTGGGTCGAAACGGCAGGTGGCGAAGATGATGAAGACACCGCCGTGCCGGTAGATGCGGTCCATGTCACTGCGCACATGCCGCATGACGGCAGGCCGTGGGTCGACCAGCCCACTTGCAGTTGACACCCATATAGACCGCACACCAAGGGCCGGCGCCTCGACTTGCCCGTCATCGGTCCTCGGGTCGGGTCCGGCAAGATCAGCTATGACGATCTCCTGCTCAGTGTGGCCAGGGAGATCAGCGCCATGTGTCAGCGGCCGATAGCCGTCTCTCTTCGGAACAACGATAGGCCGCCCGAACGTGCCCGAGCTGACTGCGTAGCCTCGTTGCTGAAGGACAGCCGCGACATCAGGAGCGTCGATAACCAAGATCTTCGGCCGCGGGTATTTCGGCTCAGCTTCGGGCGACGACTCCGCTCGCCCAGATGAACCAGGACCGGACGATATTGCATCCTGAGCACGTGACTTCCCCATGTGACGAAATGACCTCCATGATGTCCACAGCGGCTGAGGGTGCCCGCCTGGACACGCTCATGCTCGATTCGCCGAACCTGCTCAAGATCCGCCAGATCTGTTCAACGAGACCCACAGCCGCCTCGGGTCGCGAGTCATCAAGAAACGATCCGTGCCACCGGGTGCCGCCAGCCGACGCCCAGGACGACGGTCAAATGACGGTCAGACGATCTTGGAACCGCCTAGCCGGACCTGAAAATACGCCCTGACCTGGTCTTTTGCGTGGAGCTACGGGGATTCGAACCCCGGACCTCTTGCATGCCATGCAAGCGCTCTACCAACTGAGCTATAGCCCCTCAGGGCGCCCCGGCCTTCCGGCTGCAGCGCCACGCCAGTGTACAAGAAACCGGTCAGTCCTCGCGCTCCGAGTCCGGGTCTGGGACCGGCTCCGGGAGACTGCCCACGTTGTGCTCCTGCAGCCGCCAGTGCTCGCCGCGCCGGCTGAGGACCGACCACCTGCAGTTGCCGAACGCCCCCAGCATCCGGACCCCGTCCGGAATCCCGAGGAGACGGGCCAGGCCCATGCCCAGATTCGCGCCGTGACCGGTCACCACCGTCAGCGAGCCGCCTGGCACGCTGTCGGCGATCCGCTCCA
>Ga0307375_10003300_pt1 | contig 15961 bp, 12 predicted proteins | sample TR1MG_FD_202531 | JGI IMG/M metagenome (GOLD analysis project Ga0307375, IMG submission 202531) | Soil microbial communities from Risofladan, Vaasa, Finland - TR-1 | ecosystem: Environmental > Terrestrial > Soil > Coastal area > Acid sulfate soil | place: Finland: Risofladan, Vaasa | collected... | reverse complement strand
CCGCCTTCTTCCACAGGCTGGGCAGGTCGTAGGTCGAGAGGAGCTTCCAGCTGAGCCAGACTCCCGTTCCGAGGGCTATCCACACGGCGAATTTCTCGAGCCAGAGCCGGACGAAGCCGACCGGGCCGCCGAGGGCCATGAGGACGACGACAAGGGCGAAGAGGCTCGCCCAGACGGCGAAGTGGTGGCCTCCGAAGAAGGCCGAGCCGATCGCGTCGGCGGCCACGCCCATGATCACGAACTCGAAGACCGTCCAACCGAGGAGCTGGAGGACATTGAGGGCCGTGGGCAGGTAGGAACCCTTTTCGCCGAGGACGGGCCTGAGGAGGACCATCGTGGGCACGCCCGTGTCGCTTCCGATGGCTCCGACCAGGGCCAGGAGGATCGAGCCCAGTGCCGAGCCGACGAGGATGGCCAGGAGGGCCGAGCCGAAGGAGAGGGCCGGAACGAGAAAGGTGCCCGCCAGCATGACGAGGAGGCCGATGCCGAGATTGCCCCAGAGGACCGAATAGTCCAGGAGGCCGAGGACCCGGGCCGTCGGCGGCACGGGGCGGATGCCCCAGTCGGGTGGCGTGTGGATTCTGGGAAGGCGCTCTCGCATCGAAGATAGGATACTCATTGGAACCGGCTCCTTTTTTCGCCTTCCCGGTCTGGGAAGGTCGGAAGCCCCGCTTCCTTTGAAGCGAGCTTCCGATAAATGCAAGGGCGGCCCCTACGAGCGATCAGCCGTCCCTGCGCTGGCATTACCCAGATCAGGTTCATTGGGTCGACGGCTCCTAGCCGCCCTCTCAGCCCGGTCCTCACCGAGCTCCCCACGGATACAGTCTTTTTTTAAGTGGGCCAAAAATACAGCGGGGGGCCGACCTTGTCAACGAGCCCAAGGGCAGAGTCGCCTTTCGAGGAGGTCGATGCCGAAATAGAGGCCCAGGCCTAAAAGGCTCATCGCGACGACGCCGGCGTACATGGCCGGGTAGTCCATCAAAGTGCTGCCCTGAAAATAAATGTAGTAGCCGAGACCCCACTTCGTCGCGAAAAGCTCGGCGATGTAGAGGACGGCCACCGCCGTTCCCACGGACTGGCGCAGGCTCGTCAGGATGGCCGGCACGCAGGCGGGGAAATAGACGTAGCGAAAGAGGGCGCGTCTGCCGGCCCCGAGGCTGCGCACGCTCGCGACGAGGGCCGGCGGGATGGCCGCAGCCTGGTCGCGCACGAGGACGAGGACCTGGAAGAACAGTATTATAAAGATCATCGCGACCTTCGCGAGGTCGCCGATGCCCAGCACGAGGAAGACCACGGGCACGAGGACGACCTTGGGTATCGGGTAGAGGATGTAGACGAGGGGGCCGAGGAGGCGATGGAGGCGCCGGGACATGCCGAGGGCCAGGCCCGCCGGGACCCCGAGGAGGACCGACACCGCGATGCCCGCGGTAACGCGGCCGAGGCTCGCGAGGAAGTGGAGGGGGAGGCCCCGGCCGAGGTCGCGCCAGAAGGCCGCGGCCACCTCGGGAGGGGGAGGCAGGATGGGCTGATGGACGGCGAGGGCGAGGAGTTCCCAGAGCGCGAGAAGGGCGAGGCTGGCCCAGAGTATGTCGCGCTTCTTCATCGCTCCTCCATCGCCGCGCGAAGGCTGGCCTTGAGCCCGGCAGCAGCCCTTGCCTCGCCCCTCGGCTTGTCGAATATCAGGGTCTTGGCTGGCGCCGAGCCCGAGGCCCCGAGGAGGAGGATACGGTCCCCGACCGCGAGGGCCTCGTCGATCGAGTGGGTGACGAGGACGAGGCTCATGCCCCGCTCCCGGCCGATGTCGAGGGTGAGGCCGCGGAGGTCTTCCCTCGTCGCCTCGTCGAGGGAGGAGAAGGGCTCGTCCATGAGGAGGATGTCCGGATCGAGGACGAGGCTGCGGGCGATGGCGGCGCGCTGGCGCTGGCCACCCGACACGTGGGAGGGCCAGGCCTCCGCTATGTCGGCGATGCCGAGGCGCTCGAGCCAGAAATCGACTGAGGCCGCGGTCCGCGCCGAGGCCTCCGCCGCGCTTGCTTTCTTCGTCGCGGCGCCCGCCGCCGCGTGGCCCGGCGCAGCCGAGCCGGAAGGAGCCAGCGCCGCCTCGGATGGGGCGTGCCGCCCGTCGGCTCCGTAAAAGCGCCGCAGCCTCGGACCGAGGGAGACATTGTCGCGGATGCTGGCCCAGGGCAGGAGGCCGTGGTCCTGAAGCACCAGCCCGGTACCGGGTCGGGGCCTAATGAGCTCCTCTCCCCCGATAAGGATGCGCCCCCCTTGAGGCCGCTCGAGTCCCGCAAGGAGGGCGAGGAGGCTCGACTTTCCCGAACCCGAGGCGCCGACGATGGCCCAGGATTCGCCCCTGCCGATGTCGAGGGAAAATCCGGAGAAGAGGGCCTCCCTCCCGGGCCAGGCAAAGGAGAGCTTCTCCACGCGGATAGCCGTGGATCTCATGGCGTCGATGGTTCCGCCTGGGACTTCACCGCGGCCTCACTCGGGGAGGAAGGATCCATCGACCGAGTCGGACCAGGCGACGTCCTTGTCGATGAGGCCCTTCGCCTTGAGCCAGGCGAGGGCATCCTCGAACTCGGCCTTGGATGGGACGCCGGCCCTGGGAAAGGGCGGCATCTTGAAGGTCGAGACGAGGCTTGGCGGAACGATCCGCCTCTCGACGAGGATGGAGGCATAGCTGGCCGGATCGGCGTTGACGAGGGCGCTGGCCTCATCGACGGCGGCGAGAAACCCGCGTAGGGTCTCGGGCTGGGCGGCGATGTAGGCGGTGGAAAAAGAGATCACGCTCGAGCCGTATTCCGGATGGGCGGAATCGTCGAGGGCGACGAGGGCGCCCTGGGACCGCGCCATGGTGGCGAGGGGATCGGGCATGACGGCGGCCTTGAGGCGGCCGGATGCGAGCAGGGCCATGCGGTCGGGCATCTTCGGCACGTTGAGGGTCTTTATGTCTTCGTCGCGGATTCCCGCGGCCTCGAGGAGTCGCTCGGTGACATACTCGATGATCGTGCCCTGGGAGACGCCTATCTCGACGCCCCTGAGCCCCGAGGCCCCGACGATGCCCGAGCCCTTGGCGGCGAGGATGAAGAAGTGGGGAAAGCCCGGGGCGGGCCTGAGGGCCCAGCGCAGGACCTTCATCCGGGGGCGATCGCGGTTGAAATTGATGACCGCCTGGATCTCGTCGACGGCTCCGTCGGCGCGGCCCGAGGCGAGGAGCTGGTCGCGCTCGGGGGCGGCTCCGACGGGGATGAATTCCACCGCGAGGCCCCGCTTGGCGAAGAGGCCTTCCTTCTCGGCGACATAGAGGGGGACCATGTCCACGATGGGGAGGGCGGCGAAGCGCAGGGCCACGGGGGCCGCCGCCGCGCCGGAAAGGGGGCCGAGAGCGACGAGGGCCAGGGCTGCCAGGATGGACGGGGAATTTCTCTTCGACATGACTACTCCTGAAATTACGAGCTGATCTTCGCCTCGGCCGTGCCGACGCTTCGAAGAAGCATGGTCCTGAGGGCCGGAAGGGAACTTTCGGGATCGGGGGAACCGGTCTCGATCCAGCCGAGGACGATGGCGTCGAGGGCCCCCATCCAGACCCGGGAGGCGAGCTCCGTGTCGATGGGAGGGATCGATCCCTGAGCGACCGCGACGGCGAGGTTCTCGCGGATGATGGCGACGAAGCGCTCCTCGACCTCCCTCCGCTTGGTTTCGAAGCCCATGCCGAGGCCCCTGGCCTGGACGAGGACAATCTTGGCGAGGCTGCGGTACTTCCCGAAGATGTCGAGACAGACGGAGAGGGCCGCTTCGAGCCTCTCGCCCCCCCCCTCACAGGCCGCCAGACGCTGGCGGAGCCTTTCCTCGAGGAGTCCGGCGAAGTTGTCCACGAGGGCGAAGAAGATCCTTTCCTTGCTCGGCCAATGGAAATAGAAGCCGCCCTTCGAGCTTCCCGAGGCCTCCACGATGTCCTCGACCCTCGTGTCGTGATAGCCCTTGCTCGCGAATACGGCGGCTGCGGCCTCGAGGATTCTCGTCTTGGTGTCGGGACCCTGTCCCCTGTCATTGTCGCTTTTCATTTTACAGACCCGCTGGTCGGTCGTACACTAGCACCCGTTTTCGATATGTTCAAGCCGAGGCTGTCCGTTCCGGGTCGCAGGCGGCCGCGGCTACTAGAGGCCTGGATTCCCATCAGAAAACGGAGGGCAGCTTGATCCGACGGCTTGGGACTTCCCCGGAGAAGAAGGCGTCTTCCCTCGGGAAGGAGGCGAAGGGGCTCCTCCGACTCATAGACCTCCATGACCGGCTCTTTTCGGCCATCCTCCTCGCGACCACCCTCGTCCTTCTTGCCCTTCGGCCCCGACTTTCGGTTCCGGATTGGGCCATTGGCCTATCCATCGCCGCCTTCGCGATCGGCCTCGTCCTCGTCGCGAGGGGTTACGTGAGGCGCAGGGTCGAGCGGGCCCTCGAAGAGGCGAGAAAGGCGGGGGCGGCCTCCGGGATCTCGATCTTCGGCAAGGACATCCCCGGAGGGAGGAAGGTCGAGGAGGCCCTTCGAGATAGTGAGGAGCGCTTCAGGGCCATAATCGAACATGGCCATGACGGCATCCTCCTCGTGGATCGGGAGCGGAGAATCCTGTATGCGAGCCCATCCTATGCCCGCTTGCTCGGCCGCGAGCCCGCGGAACTCCTGGGGAAGCCGGCCTTCGATTTCGTGCATCCCGAGGACCTCGAAATGAACCGGGGGATCTATCTCGCCATCCTGGCCAAACCGGGCAGGACCCTTCGCTGGGAGTACCGCGTAAGACACAGCGACGGCTCCTGGCGCTGGAACGAGGGCACGGCCACCAACCTCCTCGATGATCCTCGCGTGGCCGCCCTGGTCCTGAACAGCCGCGACGTGACCGAACATCGCTCGGCCCTCGACGCGATAGTGACTTCGCTCCGGGAAAAGGAGATCCTCGTCCAGGAGCTCTACCACAGGACCAACAACAACATGCAGGTCATCTCCTCCCTCCTCCTCATGCAGTCGGAGGGAGAGACCGAGCCCCGGGTCCTCGAGGCCTACAGGAATCTGGAGAACCGCATCGGGGCCATGGCCCTGGTACAGCGAATGCTCTACAAGTCACGGGACCTCTCGAACATCGAGCTCGGCGACTATGTCACCGAACTCGCGGAGCTGCTTCGCGACTCCCTCGTCGGTCCGGGGGGCCGCGTGGAGGTGGAGGCCGAGGTGGAGAAGGTGATCGTCCTCCTCGACACGGCGATGTCCTTGGGAATAGTGCTGAATGAACTCGTCTCGAATTCCCTCACGCACGCCTTTCCCGGGGAGCGGCGCGGAAAAGTGAGGGTGGCGTTGAGCGGCTTAGACGATGGCCGGATCGAGCTCGTCGTCGCCGATGACGGCCCGGGCCTTCCCGAGGGCTTCGATCCCCTGCGCGACGGCTCCCTCGGCCTCTCGAGCGCCATCGGCCTCGTCGAGACCCAGCTCAAGGGCAGCATCGACTTCGAATCGAAATCGGGCCTGCGCTGCGTGATCAGATTTAGGGACAACCTCTATAAGGCGAGGGTGTAGGGCGGCGGAAGCCGCGCCCGCGCGAGCCCCCTGCGGGAGTCGCGCGCGAGCCCCCGACTGTCGGCGCTGGCCGCTGGCACAGGCTGTAGGCGTCGGCCACCTCAGCTCCCCGGCTTCGAGCCCTCTACCATGGCGACGGCTCCACCGAGGAAGTTCCTGATCCTGAGCCGGCCAAGGCCCGCCGCGGCGAAACGACGGGCGAGTTCCCGCTGGTCGATGAAGGCCTTGGCCGATTCGTGGAGGTAGCGATAGGCGGAGGCCTTGTCCGACACCGCCTTGCCGACGGCGGGCACGAAGAAGCGGGAGATGCCCCAGTAGGCCCAGGCCACGGGAGGGAAGCGGGGGTGGCCCATGTCGATGGAGACGACCCATCCGCCCGGTTTCACGACCCTCGCCATTTCGCGGAGGGTGGTATCGAGGTCGGGCACATTGCGAAGCCCCCAGCCGACCGTGGCGGCGTCGAAGGAGGCGTCGGCGAAGGGCAGCCTAGTCGCGTCGGCCTCGATGAGATCGATGCGACCCTGAAGCCCCGGGGCCGCCGTCTTGGTCCTGGCCTTGGCGAGCATCTCCGCCGAGAAATCGAGGCCTGTCACCCTGATGTCAGGACCGGATTTCGCGAGGGCCAGGCTGAGCTCTCCCGTTCCGCAGCAGACATCGAGGACCGAGGATCCAGCCTCGAGCCTGCAGCTCCTGGCGACGAGTTCGCGCCAGCGGCGGTCGCGACCCAGGCTCATGACGCTGTTGGCCGTGTCGTAGCCCGGGGCGATCTCGTCGAAGAGCCGCCTCACCATCGATGCCTTGTCGTCCCGCTCAGCCGCCATAACGCTCCCGTCGCTTCGCGGCCAAGGACCGCGCGCTGCAAAGCTCTATCGCCCTTTTGCCCGGCCTGTCAACCGAGGGCAGTGCCGAGGGCGACGCCGGCGGTAGCACCGGCGACCGTACCGCCCGTCAGGCGAGGGCGGCCTAGCCCATCTCGATGGCGATGGCGGTGTATTCTTTACGGTCGCGGGCGAAGATCGATTCGGAGAGGACGGCTACCCTCCACTGCCCGAGATCGAATTCCCGTGAAAGGGCTATGCGGGACGGAAGCTCGGCGTTGCCCTCGAGGGATTCGGCGAGGCGGGGATCGTTGCAGAGGACGAGACAGCCCCCCTGGTGGGAGATCAGGCGGAAGGGAAGGAACCTCGCCCCCTGGGCCACCATCATCGGCGGCATGCTCTCCCGCGAGGAGACGATGGCCTCCTTCGCCTCGAGCTTGATCATCCGCGCCTTGGCGTCGGGCACGGCCCCCGCGAGGGCCAGGCCCACCCAGTCGAGGAGCTTGTCCCGGACGGCATGGATGTCGGGCATCGCGGAGATCACCTCGAAGGATTCCTCGGAGGCGCTGATAGCCTTCGCGAGGCCGGAGACCTCCTTCAGATAGGCGTTCCGCTCCGAATCGGGGACGTAATAGAGGATGATGAAGTGGACGGGTTTCCCGTCGGGGGAGCCGTAGGCGATACCCTTGGGCGACCAGCCTACGGCGCAGCGGAGCTCGCCCTCGTCGGGCGTGCGGCAGTGCGGGCAGGCCACGCCCCTTCCCATGCCGGTGTTGGCCTGGGCCTCGCGCTCCATCACTCCCTTGAGGATGTCGCGCTTGCTTCCGATGTCGGGAATGGCCTCGACGAGGTGGGAGAGGAGCTCGATCGACCGCAGCTTGTCGCCGTCGGGCAGCTCGAGGAGGCGGCCCTCCTCGAGGGCTTCGAGAAGACTTTTCATGCGCGGACTCCTTTGGGCTTGTTCGTCCTATCCTGGCGGTCCGCCGCGAAGGCCGTCTTGACGAGGCTCGTGAGCGCCGAATAACCGAGAAGGAAGGCCGCGATCCATCCCCAGTAGGCCAGGGGGAGGGGGACGAGGCCGAAGAAAGGCGCGAGCGGGGAGTAGGGCAGGAGCACCGCCGCGCACATGATCAGGAGGGTGGTTCCAAGCATCGGCGAGGAGGCCCGGCTCTGGATGAAGGGAATGCGGTCGGTCCTGATTATATGGACTATGAGGGTCTGCGTGAGGAGGGACTCGACGAACCAGCCGGTGTGGAAGAGGGCCTCGTAGTGGGCCTTGCCGAGGGGGCTGGCCGCGAACCAGCCGCCGCAGCCGAAGACGAACCACATGAGGGCGAAGGTCGCGTAGTCGAATATCGAGGAGATGGGGCCGATCCTGAGCATGAATCGCCTGATGAAGGAGATGTCCCAGCTTCTCGGCTTCGCGAGCACCTCCCGGTCGACGTTGTCCAGGGGAATGCCCGTCTGCGAGACATCGTAGAGGAGGTTATTGAGGAGGATCTGGACGGGCGTCATCGGGAGGAAGGGGAGGAGGAGGGAGGAGCCGAGCATCGAGAACATGTTCCCGAAGTTGGAGCTCGCCCCCATTTTGATGTACTTGATGATGTTCGCGAAGACCTTGCGACCCTCGACGATGCCATCCTCGAGGACGAGGAGGTTCTTCTCGAGGAGGATGATGTCGGCCGATTCCTTGGCGACGTCGACGGCGGTGTCCACCGATATGCCCACGTCGGCGGCCCGCATGGCGGGCGCGTCGTTGATGCCGTCTCCCATGAAGCCGACCACGTGAGCTCTGGCGCGGAGGGCCCGGACAATCCGCTCCTTGTCGGCCGGGGTGAGGCGGGCGAAGACATCGTGCTCCTCGACGGCCCTGCCGAAATCCTCCTCGGAGAGGGACGCGAGCTCGCGGCCCACGATGACGCGTGGATCCTCGAAGCCGACCTGCGAGGAGACCTTGGCGGTGACGAGCTCGTTGTCGCCGGTGAGGACCTTGACCCGCACGCCCCGGGAGGCGAGGGAGGCGATGGCCTTGGCGGCCGAGTCCTTGGGAGGGTCGAGGAAGGCGAGGTAGCCGAGCATGATGAGACCCGACTCGTCGGCGGTGGAGAAGGTCTCCCTCGTCTGCGGGAAGTCACGGTAGCCTATCGCGAGGACGCGATAGCCGTCGGAGGAGAGCGAGCGGTACTCCTCGAGGATGTCGGCCTTCACGAGATCGATGAGGGGGAAGATTTCGTCGTCGACCTGGTAGCGGTCGCAGGCCTCGAAGATTGCCTCCACCGAGCCCTTGCAGATGAGGACGTTGTCGCCCTCGTACTCCACGACGACGGACATGCGCTTGCGGACGAAGTCGAAGGGCACCTCGTCGACCTTGCGCAGGCTCCGCTCGACCTCGAGCTTTTCGTTCGAGAGGATGGATTCGTCGAGGAGGCTCCGGAGGCCGGTCTGGTAGTAGGAGTTCATCCAGGCGTAGCGGAGGACGTCCTCGTTGGGCCGGTTCGTCACGTCGACGTGCTTCTCGAGGATGACCCTGTCCTGGGTGATGGTGCCCGTCTTGTCGGTGCAGAGCACGTCGACGCCGCCGAGGTTCTGGATGGCCTTGAGCTTCTTGACGATCACCTTCTTGCGCGACATGAAGATGGCGCCCTTCGAGAGGCAGACGGTGACGATCATCGGCAGCATGCCCGGCGTGAGGCCCACGGCGACGGAGAGGCCGAAGAGGAGGGCTTCGAGCCAATTGTGACGGAATAGACCCTGGACGGCGAAGATGACCGAGACCATCACGATCATGAAGCGGAGCATCAGGCCGACGAACGATTTGACGCCGCGGTCGAACTCGGTGGCCCCCTTGGGCTCCGCGACGTCCTTGGCCACGGCCCCGAGGAAGGTGGAGGCTCCGGTGGACACGACGAGGGCCCGGGCGGAGCCCGAGACGACGGTGGTGCCCTGGAAGCAGGCGTTGGCGAGGGAGAGGACGTCGGCCTTGATCTGTGCTCCGGGGCCCTGGGCGGCGGCCGGCGCGGAGACTTGGGTTTCGCCCGTTCCCGTTTCAGGGAGACGCGAAGAGACGCTCTTCTCGACGGGCATCGATTCGCCGGTGAGGGTCGCCTGGGTGACGAAGAAGTCCTTGGCGGAGACGATGCGGGCGTCGGCGGGGATGATGGAGCCGGCGGCGAGGACGACCAGGTCCCCGGGGACGATGGCGCCCATCGCGACCTCGACCTCGATGCCGTCGCGGATGACCAGGGCGCTGGCCTGCACGAGCATCTTGAGCTTCTCGGCCGCCACGCTCGAGCGCCTCTCCTGGAAAAAGGAAAGGAGGACGCTGAGACCGATCATGCCGAGGACGACGAAGCCCGAGGTCGGGTCGCCGGTGGCGAAGGAGGCGACGCAGATGACGAGGAGGACGACGACGAGGGGATCGACGAGGCGGCCGGCGAGGTCCTGGACGACCGACTTCTTCTTCTCGCCGGCGAGGACGTTGGGGCCGTATTCCTTGGCCCTTGCCTCCACTTCCTCGCGCGTGAGGCCGGTGGCGCGGCTCCCTTGGGCCGCGTAGGCCTGGTCGAGGGGCTTCTCGCAGATTTCCCGCAGAAGGGCGCCGGAATCGGCGACTGCGGCCCTTCCCTGTCCGGCCGACGATCGTCTCGTCCGTTTTTCCATCGCTGTCCTCCCCTCTGCGCCGTCACGCTTCCATCCCCGAGAGGGGGAGGCGCGACCTGCGAATCCCGTTGAGACCGCCGACAGCCCTGGGCGGTCGTTGCCGATTGTATCGTGGAGAAGGCCCAGCGGGAAGCTCGTCCGGCGGGGGCCTTTTCCGCCCGTCCCGCGTCCGCGGTCTAGCCGCAGACCTCCCCGATCACCCGCAGCCAGTTGCCGCCCATAACCTTCTCGACGTCGGGGCGCGAGTGGCCGCGGCGGAGGAGTTCCCCTGCGATCCACCGATAGGCGTTCGGCGAGGAGAAGCCGAGGCCGAAGCGCTCCGTGAAGCCGTCGAAGTCCGAGCCTATGCCGACGTGGTCGGGGCCGAGGAGGGAAAGGAAGTGCTCGAGGTGCTCAAGGATTCTTTCCTTAGTGACCCTGGCCGGATCGGGGTCGACGAAGAGGCCGGCGAAGGTGATGCCCACGAGGCCGCCCGTCGCGGCTATCCTCTCGGCCTGGGCGTCGCTCAGGTTGCGGCGGTGCGGGACGAGGGCCCTGCTGTTCGAATGGGAGGCCACGACGGGGCCTTCCGCCAGGTCGAGGACTTGGTCGAGGGCCTCGTCGGAGAGGTGGGAGGCGTCGACGACCATGCCGAGCCTCTCCATCTCGCGCAGGACCTCGACGCCGAAGGCCGTGAGGCCGCCCTCGCCGTCGGCCGGCGTCCCCGTGCCGGCCCCGCGACCGATCGCGTTGCGCCGGTTCCAGGTGAGGCCCATGAGCCTGAGGCCACGGTCGTAGAAGGCGCCAAGCTCGCCGAGCTCCTCGCCGATGGCCTCGCCCCCCTCGATCGAGAGCATGCCCGCGACCCTGCCCTCGGCGCGGGCGGCGAGGATCTCCGCCTTGTTCCGCGCGAGGACGATGCCCCTGTTCCCCTCGAAGACCCCCTCCATCGTCTCGAGGAGCCTCCATGTGTGTTCCCGGGCCATGGGAACGTACTCGTCGTCGGTGAAGAGGGCGAAGATCTGGCAGCCGACCCCGCCTTCGACGAGGCGGGGCAGGTCGACATGGCCGCCCTCCCCGCGGGCGAAGAAATCGCGGGGACTCCTGTCGTCGGTCGAGAGCGAGAGACCGACGAGGTCGAGGACGGTATCGCAGTGACCATCCATCACGAACATAGAATCGAGGTAATCCTCCGCCGCCATCGTCAATCCCTTTCCGTCGCGATCGGCTTCCCGATGCGCTTCGTCGTCGATAGAATCGCCTTCCATGAAACCGAGAATCGGCATCACTTCGTCGATCGAAAGAACTCCCCTGTCGCGGGCCATCCTCAAGACGGCCTATGCCCGGTCGGTGGCCCTCGCGGGCGGCCTTCCCTTCATCCTGCCCTCGGCCGCGATAGCCGTCGAGCCCCGGGACTTTCTCGATGGCCTCGACGGCCTCCTCCTGTCGGGCGGGGGCGACGTCTCGCCTCTCCGCTATGGCGAAGAACCCATCGCCGGCCTCGGCACGGTCTCCAAGGAGCGGGACGACTTCGAGATCGCCCTCGCCCAGGAAGCCAGGAGGCGCGGCATGCCCATCCTGGGCATCTGCCGCGGCCATCAGCTCCTCAATGTCGCCCTCGGCGGGACCCTCTATCAGGACATACCGAGTCAGGTGGAGGGGGCGATCTCGCACCAGCCCCCCGAAGGACAGGCCGTCGACGAGTTCTGGCACTCCATCGACATCTTGCCCGCCTCGCGCTATCTCGAAGCCTCCGTGGAGGGGAAATTCCTCGTCAATTCCTTTCATCACCAGGCCGTCAAAAGCCTCGCCGAGGGTCTCGTCGAGACCGCCCGAAGCGCCGACGGCCTCATCGAGGCCTTCGAGTCGGTCGAGGGCTCCTGGATCCTCGGCATCCAGTTCCATCCGGAGACCCTGACGGCCCGTCATCCCGCCTTCGTCGGCATCTTCGTCGCCCTTGTGCGAGCCGCAGCCTCCTGGGCGGCGGCTCGGCCGAGCCCAGCCTAGGCCCTCGCGCCTTCAGCCGCGACCTCGGCCGCGCCGACATAGACCCGCGGCAGTCTGAGGGCGGCGTGGCAGGCGATCTCGTAATTGATGGTATGGGCGAGTTCCGCGATCTCGTCGAGGGAGGGGCCGCCCGGGCCGGCGAGGATGAGTTCGCTCCCTTCGACGACCTCGGGGGCATCGGTGGCGTCGAACATGCACATGTCCATGCAGACCCTCCCGACCTGGGCTAGGCGGGCTCCGCCGGCGCCGGCCCAGCTCCTCCCCGATATGATGCGGGGGTAGCCGTCGGCATAGCCGAGGGGGATGGTGGCCAGTCGTGTCCTCCTTGGCGCCGTCCAGGTCCTGCCGTAGCTCACGGTCGTGCCCGCCTCGATGGTCCTGAGCCTGACGACCCTGGCGCGGATGGAGAGGGCGGGCAGGAAGCCCCGGTCGAAGACGTGGCCCGAGGCGGGATTGAGTCCGTAGAGGGCGATGCCGGCACGTACCATGTCCAGCCGCGACTCGGGCATCCAAAGGGTGGCCGCGCTGTTGGCGATGTGGCGAAGGGGCGGGGCGAGGCCCGCGGCGGCGATAGCCTCGAGGGCCGCCGAATAACGCCCAAGCTGTTCCCGCGCGAAGGAGAGGTCCTCGTCGTCGGCGTTCGCGAAATGCGAATAGGCTCCCGCCAGGGTGGTGCCGGGAAGGGAGGCGATGCGAGCGGCGAGTCCCGGCGCCTCCGAGGGCTCACAGCCGACACGGGACATGCCCGTCTCGATCTTGAGATGGAGAAGAGCCTTCTTTCCCGCGCGGCGACCCGCCCGATCGAAGGCCTCGATCGCGGCCTCGTCGAAGACGCTCGCCTCGAGGTCGGCGGCGACGGCGGCCTCGGCCTCCTCGGGCCGCACGGCGCCGAGAAGGAGGATCGGCGCCGCGATGCCGGCCTCGCGCAGGGCCAGGGCCTCGGCGAGGAGGGCCACGGCGAGATGGGAGGCCCCGCCCGCGAGGGCGGCCCGGGCCACCTCCACGGCCCCATGGCCGTAGGCGTCGGCCTTGACGACGGCGCAGAGCCGCGAGCGGGGGCTTGCGAGATCGAGGAGTCGTGCCGCGTTCGCGCGGATGGCGGAAAGGTCGATTTCCGCCCAGGCCTGTCGTGTCGTATCCATGGTGTTTCAGGGAGAATAGCCGTGTCGGCTCTATGGGACAAGTCCGGGCCCGCATTCGGGCGACCGAAGTCCCCCGGAAGGCCGGACCCGCCCCGGGAAGGCCCCCCTCAGCGGGGGGACAGGCTGGGAGGAAACTCGAGTTCCCAGGCGGTGCCGCCCTCCCGATCGATACGCCAGCTCGCGCCGAGTTGGCGGAGGAGGGCCGATATCAGGCTCGCGCCGAAACCCTTGGAGTTTTCGGGATCGAAATCGGGCGGCAGGCCCTTCCCGTTGTCGCCGCAGCGTATGACGACACGGCCGTCGCGCATGGTCCCCGAAAGACTGATGAGGGGGGTCTTCGTCCCGTCGAAGGCGTGTTTCAGCGAATTGGTCATTATCTCGTTCAGGATGATCCCGAGAGGCGAGAGGAGCTCCGCTCCGAGTTCGATGTCATCGAGATCGAGGGCGAATCGGACCGCCGGTTCCCGGGGAAAGAGTTGGGCGACCTCCTTTGTCAGGGAAGGCAGGTAGTCGCGGATCGACAGCACTCCGGAGCTGCCCGCTCGGTGAAGCGATTCGTAGAGTTCGGCCATCGTCGTGAGTCGGGCCTGGGCCTCGGTCAGTATCGCCTCGGCCCTGCTGTTCCCGGCTCCGCCCGCCTGGAGGGACAGGAGGCTGATGGCCACGCCCAGGTTGTTCTTGACCCGGTGGTTGACCTCGCGGAGGAGGAGTTCCTTCTCCGCGAGGAGTTTTTCTATTCTTTCCTGCTGCCGCTTGTGTTCGCCGATGTCGGCGAGGAGGGCGAGGGTCGCCGGCCTTCCCCGGTAGGGGATGACCGAGGCCGAACTCGAGACCCAGGAAATCGCTCCATCGGCGGAGACAAGGCGAAATTCCTCGGAGGGGGGCAGCCCCTCCCCGGCGAGCCGCGCCCTCTGTCGCTCCTTGACGCGCTCGAGGTCCTCGCCGAAGACCCAGCGGTCTATATTTCCGCCGACGAGGGCGGAGGAGGAGGGGGCGCTCACCATTTCGGCGGCGCGGCGGTTGGCGAAGACGATGAAGCCGTCCTGGATGATGACGATCGCCTCGTTCGCCCGCTCGGCGACGGATCGATACTTCTCCTCGCTCTCTCGAAGCCTTTCGTCGTCTCTTTCCTTCACGAGGAGCATGAAGCCGATCGTGCCGACAATTAGTACGATGTATTGGGGAAGGAAGGCGAGGTACTGGACCACGGAGGGGGTGAAGAGCCCGAAGGAGTTGTCTTTCAAGGCGATGACGGCCCTTGCGATCATGACCAGGGTGTACAGGCCCGTCGCCACGCCCATCGTGAGGCGGATCGGCGAGCGCTTGGCCCTCGACAGGAGGATGGTGGAGAGCCTGGCGTAGATGGCGCCCGTCACCAGGGAGGCGGAGACGATCCGGAGGTTCGGCAGCTCCAGGAAAAGGAGGAAGGCCAGGAATCCGAGAATGACGATCAGCGCGTACCAGAATTCCTGGCGTCGGTCGCGGCCGCCGATCGTGCCGAGGGCCAGGGCCTCGGCGGCGAAACCGAGGAAGAGGAAGCCGTTGCCGATGTTGATGGAAAGAAGGTCGGGGAGGATGGAACGGAAGGATAGCAGGGTCCATGCCAAGGCCTGGAAGGACTTGCCGGCGAGAAAGGCGGCTATTGGCTGGTCGCTTCGAACGCTTCGCGGATAGGCGAGGATGATGGCGATTGCCGCGATGTCGCCGAGCACGAGGAGGGCGATGATCGTCCGAATATCGAGCGCCACCTTCAACTTCCCCCTTCCGTCTTTCCTTTCCTCAAATCCCGGACAGCCGAAGCGCTAACTCCAGCATAGGCTTCCGGCATGGCCCTGCAAAGGGCGGGACCGCGGGGTGGGGTTATTTTTTTATTGCATCGCCCGGGAATTACCCTTACACTGTCGCTTCGCGCGAACCGGTGGCCGAAGGCCGCCGGTTTATCGTATTTAAGGAGGATTCCGATGAAGAGGACGATCGCCTTGCTGCTCGTGCTGTTCGCCGTCGCCGGCGCATCCATCGGCCAGCAGAAGTTCATCACCATCGCCACCGGCGGAACCGCCGGCACCTACTTCCCCCTCGGCGGAGCCCTCGCCGAAATCTGGAACAAGAACCTGAAGGGCGTCAACGCCAACGCCACCTCGACCGGAGCCTCGGCAGCCAACCTCGCCATGCTCAAGAACGGCGAGGTCGATGTCATCTTCGTGCAGAACGACGCCGCCTATTACGCCTTGAACGACCTCGAGATCTACAAGGGCAAGGCCGTGCCCGAGCTCCGCGGAATGGCCTGTCTCTACAACGAGACCGTCCAGCTCGTGGCCCTCGCCGATTCAGGCATCAGGACCATCGCCGACCTCAAGGGCAAGCGGGTTTCCGTCGGGGCCGCCGGTTCCGGTGTCGAGCTCAACGCCCGCCAGGTCCTCGCCGCGGCCGGCCTGGGTTATGGCGACATCAAGGTCCAGTACCTCTCCTTCGCGGAGTCGGCCTCCAACCTCAAGGACGGGAACATCGACGCGGCCTTCAACACCGCGGGCGCCCCCACCGCCGCCATCCAGGACCTTGGCGCCTCCAAGAAGATAGTCGTGGTGCCCATCGACGGGGCCGTCGCCAAGGCCCTCATGGCGAAGTACGCCTTCTATACGCCAGAGAAGCTTCCCGCCAACACCTACATCGGCCAGAACTCCGAGGTGCTGACCGTCTCGGTCAAGTCGATGCTGGCCGTCAGCGCCAAGATGGACGCCCAGCTCGTCTACGACATGCTCAAGGCCATGTACGCCAACACCGAGCGGCTCGCC
>Ga0307375_10003299_pt1 | contig 15963 bp, 14 predicted proteins | sample TR1MG_FD_202531 | JGI IMG/M metagenome (GOLD analysis project Ga0307375, IMG submission 202531) | Soil microbial communities from Risofladan, Vaasa, Finland - TR-1 | ecosystem: Environmental > Terrestrial > Soil > Coastal area > Acid sulfate soil | place: Finland: Risofladan, Vaasa | collected... | reverse complement strand
CGTGCACCACCGCGGCGACTTCGACCTCGGCCGCCACCAGGAATACTCGGGCAAGAAGCTCGAGTACTTCGACCAGCCCAACAACCGGCGGTTCGTGCCGTTCGTGGTCGAGACGTCGGTGGGCGCGGACCGCACCGCGCTCGCGGTATTGGTGAACGCGTATCGCGAGGAGACGGTGGAAGGCGAGACCGAAGGCCGCACCGTGCTCGGCCTCCATCCGTCGCTGGCGCCGATCAAGGCCGGCGTGTTCCCGCTGGTGAAGAAGGACGGGATGCCCGAGTTCGCCGAGAAGCTGGCGGCCGAACTGCGGGCGTCGTTCCCCGTGTTCTACGACGAATCGGGCGCCATCGGCCGCCGCTACCGCCGCCAGGACGAGGTGGGCACGCCGTTCTGCGTCACCGTGGACGGCCAGACCATGGCCGACGGCACCGTCACGCTGCGCGACCGCGACACGCTGGCCCAGGAACGCGTGGCCGCCGATCGCGTGGGCGCCCTGATCGCGGAGCGCGTGGCCGAGTGAGTACGCCGCTCTCCCTCGACCGCCTGCGTCACGACGGGCAGGCGTTCATGGAGGCGATCTCGCGCGAATTCTATCTCGCGCACTCGGGGCAGAAGCCCACGGCCGAGTTGCAGCCGCTGTACGCGCAGTACGCCGACATCATGAGCGAAGAATCGCTCGCCCTGGTGCTCGACGCCTTCCGCGCCGCCGACCCGGCGAGCGAGGACTACCGCGGCCTCCGCCAACTGCTCGACTGGCAGGTGGAGTCGCAGTCGTCCCGCGAGCTGGCGGCCCTGGACGAGCGCGAGATCGCCTGGGAGGGCTCGGCGCTCGTCACGCTGCCCGACGGCGGCAAGGTGCCCTTCCAGCGGGCGGCCATCGACATCGCCAACAGCGACGATCGCGACGAACGGCTGGCCATCGAGTCGGCGCGCGCCACGCTGGTCGAGCACGAACTGGTGCCCATGCGGCTGGAGCACTTCCAGCGCGAACGCGACATCGTGGAGCGGCTCCGGCTGGCGGACGGGTACAACGGCACCTTCGATCTCCTGGCCGGATTCCCGCTGCTGGAACTGCGCGCCCAGTGCGAGCAGTTCCTGCGCGACACGCGCGACATGTGGGACGAGGTGTACCCCGAGTTCGTCAAGCGCATCCTCGGTATCGCGCCGGGCGACGCCACGCGGGCCGACGCGCTGGCCCTGATGCGGGCCCGTGAATTCGACGGCGGCTTTCCCTGGGCCTCGATGCAGGAGCGCATCCTCGGCCAGACCGCCGAGATGGGCATCGTGCCCGACGCCGAGGGGCGCGTGGTGTTCGACACCGGCGACCGCGAGGGCAAGCGGTCGCGGGCGTTCTGCGCGCCGGTGCGCGTGCCGGACGAGGTGTACCTGGTGCTGCGCCCGCACGGCGGCCAGAACGACTGGAACACGTTCCTGCACGAGCTGGGGCACGCGCTGCACTTCGCGTACGCGCGGCCGGCGCTGCCGTTCGAGTACCGGTGGCTGGGCGATAACTCCGTGACCGAAAGCTACGCCATGCTGTTCGACCACCGCATGCAGGACGCGGGGTGGCTGGCGCGCTACGCATCGCTGGGCAAGGCCGACGTGCCGCGCTTCCTGCGCAGCGCCGGCTTCGAGGAGCTGCAGTTCCTGCGGCGCTACTGCGCCAAGCTGATCTACGAGACGCACCTGTATGGCGGCGACGTGCCGTGGAACGCGCTGCCCGATCTGTACGTGCAGCTGCTCACCGGCGCCACCAGCTTCCGCTACCACACGGCCGACGCGTTCGTGGACGTGGACCCGCGCTACTACTCGGCGCGCTACCTGCGCGCCTGGCAGCTGCAGGCGCTGCTCAACGAGACGCTCACCGACCGGTTCAACGACGACTGGTGGCGCAACCCGCACGCCGGGCCGTGGATGGCGCATGAACTCTTCGGCAACGGGCAGCGCGAGCTGGCGCAGGAACAGGCGGCGCGCGTGTCGGGCAAGACGCTGAGCTTCGCACCGCTGGTGCGGAGTGTGGAACGGCTGCTGGGATAGTCCGGCCCGGCGCCAATCACGGGAGAGCCATACGATATGTCGAAACCCACGGCCGTGATCACCGGCGCGTCGCGCGGCATCGGCCGCGCGATCGCCCTTCGCCTGGCCGCCGAATACCACATCGTGGCCGCCGCGCGGTCGCAGGCCGGTCTCGACACCATGGCCGCCGGGATCGCCGCCGCCGGTGGCACGTGCACGCCGGTGGCGGTGGACGTTGCCGACCCCGACGCCGTGGCGCGGGCGTTGACCGGCCTCGACGCCGACGTGCTCGTGAACAATGCCGGCGTGGGTATCATCAAGCCGCTGCTCGAAACCACCCCCGAGGAGTGGCACCGGCAGGTGGACGTCAACTTCAACGCGCTCTACCACGTGACCCGCTCGCTGCTGCCGGGCATGCTGGCGCGCGGCCGCGGCCACGTGCTGATCATCGGTTCGATTGCGGGGCGCAGCGCCTTTGCCGGGGGCGCCGCCTACACGGGCACCAAGCACGCCGTGATGGCGTTTGCCGAGTGCCTGCTGCTGGAGGTGCGCGACCGTGGGGTGAAGGTGTCGGTGGTGAGCCCGGGGGGCGTGGCCACGGAGTTCGGGGGCGGCGACCCGGCCGCCAAGGGCTGGGCGCTGCGGCCCGAGGACGTGGCCGCGTCGGTGGCCCACGTACTGGCCACACCGCCCAACGTGCTGGTGCATCGGGTGGAAGTCCGGGCGCTGTCCAAGGCGAATCCGGCCACTGGGGACTGAGCGCTGATTACTGAAAGCGGAGAGCTGTCAGTTGCCAGTTCCCCTCCCCCCGCCATAAACAACTGTCCAAACATACGTCTGGCCGGTTCCCGCCAATGGCCGTACATTCTGGCCGTGACCCGGGCTCCAGCGATTTCCGGCGAAACCCGCCTGCGCACGCCCGCCGAGGGCGTGGATTTCGGACTGCGCGAGTTGATGGCGGTCCGGGAGATCGTTCACGCCTTTCTGACGGCCGATCGCCCCGAAGAGGTCTTCCAGTTCGCCCTCGACCGGGTGAGCCCGGTGGTGGGCGCCACCTTCGCCTGCGTCTACCTCATTGACGGCGCGTCGGAGCTGATGCGGCTGGCGGCCGCGTTCAACTGGCCCGAGCGCTACACGCCCTTCCTGGGCGAGATGCGCGTGCGGCTGGGATTCGGCCCCAGCGGCGAGGCGGCCAGCGAGCGGCGCGCCATCGAGGTGCCCGACATTTTCGCCGATCCGTCGCTCGAGGACTGGCAGGAGGTGGCGGCCGAGCTGGGGTTCCGGTCGCTGGTGGCCTTGCCGCTGCAGACGGGGGCCGGCGTGCTGGGCACGGTCACCTTCTACTTCGGTGCCGCCGGCGGGCTGAGCGCCGAGTCGCGCAGCCTGCTGCGCATGGTGGCCGACCAGATGGCGGCCACGGCGCAGAAGGCGCGGTTGATCGACGATCTCCGCCGCGCCAATTCCGCGCTCACCGACACCAACGCCGAGCTGGAGCGGCAGTACGCGGCGCTGCTCGAAGCGCGCCGGCTGCAGGACGAATTTCTGGCCAATCTGTCCACCGATCTGCGCGTGCCGCTGGCCGAGTTGGTCGGTTACATTTCGAGAATCCAGTCGGGAGAAGCCGGTCCACTCACCGCCGCGGAGCGCGGGGCGCTGCTCGAGGTGAAGGGATCGGGCGAGGTGTTGCTGGACCGCATTGCCGACCTGCTCGAACTGTCGGAGTTGAAGCGGGGCGAGGTGGAGCCGGCGGTGAGCGTGTTCGACGCGCGGGAGCCGATGCGCGAGGCGCTGACGCTCACCACGGGGCGGCGGGACGGGGTGTCGCTGCAAAGCGTCGAGCCGGACGTGGAGGTGACGATGGCGAGCGATCGCCGTCGCATCGTGCGGTTGCTGTCGCGGCTCATCACCAACGCTTACGCGTTCACCGAACGCGGCGCGGTGCGGACGGCGGTAGAGGTGCATGAGGATCGCGTGGTGTATCGCGTGGAGGACACGGGGATCGGCATTCCCGTGGAGGCGCAGCGCTACGTGTTCGAGGAGTTCCGGCGGGCCGGGGGATCGGCGGCGCTGGAGCCGGGGGCCCGGGCGGGCGCGGGGCTTGGGTTGCCGTTAGTGCGGCGCACGGCGCGGCTGCTCGGGGGCGACATCGTTCTCGTGAGCGCGCTGGGCGAAGGCTCGACGTTCCGCGTCGAATTGCCGTTGGTGTATGAGGGGCCCGCCGAGCGGGCGCCGGGGGTGGCGGGTCGCAGCACGCCCCCGGGAACCAGAATCAATCCGGAATGACCGCCATGATGCCGTCCAAGATGACGCTGCAGGAATACTTCACGCCGCTCGCCGGCGCCGAAGTGATCGCGCGGGCCAATCAGTTCTTCACCCAGCGCAACACGCTCTACGCCGCGTTCCCCGACCAGCAGGGGCCGGGGTGGGCGAGCTTCCGCGGGCAGGGGGGCGAGGAACTCGTCGTCGCCGCCGCGCCCGTGCCGGGCGGCAGTCGCGTCACCGGCTCGTCGTACCTGTTCACGATGCAGGTGATGCGGTTCTTCACGACGCTGCCGCCCATGGACGCGCCGGCGCCGGCGGAGGTCGCATGAGCGCCACCGCCCCGTTCACGACGCAGCTGCGCGCCCGCCGCGACACCATCGGCCTGGGCGGCGCCGACGAGCCGACGATCACGATCCGCGTGGAGATGCCCGCGGTGTGGGATACGGTGCGCCTCCAGACGCCGTCCACCGAGATGGTGGAAACGGTGAAGAAGCGCGCCCTCGACGCCCTCTTTCCGCAGGCGCAGTACCATGAGGATTTCGTGATCAAGCTCGACGGGTGGGAGATCCTCAACGAGCGCGAGTCGCTGGCCGACGCCGGCGTCCAGGACGGCGCAATCCTCCTGCTCATGCACCGCCGCCGCCGCACGCTCCGCTGACGGGCGGGGGCCGCGGCGCGGCCCCCGGCGCGCCCATGTCGCTCGCCTACCTCTCGCACTCCGACTGCGGCCGCCACGACACCGGGTGGGGGCATCCCGAACACGTGGGGCGGTTGCGCGCCGTGCCGCGCGCGCTGCGCGAGGACTTCGACCTGTTCCAAGCGGTGCAGCACGTGGAGGGACGCCACGCCACGGCCGACGAGCTGGCACTGGTGCACGATCCGGCCCACGTCGCGCGGGTGCGCGACCTGGCGGCCGCCGGGGGCGGCCGGCTCGACCCCGACACGGTGGTCAGCGAGGGGTCGTGGGACGCCGCCCGCGCCGCCGCCGGTTGCGTGCTGGACGGCGTGGACATGGCGTTCGACGGCCGTGCCACGCGCAGCTTCAGCGTCGTGCGGCCACCCGGCCACCACGCGCTGCGCGACCGGGCCATGGGATTCTGCCTGTTCGGCAACGTGGCGCTGGCCGCGCACTACGCCCGCCGGGCGCATGGGACGGAGCGGGTGCTGATCGTGGACTGGGACGTCCACCACGGCAACGGCACGCAGGCGCTGGTGGAGGACACGCCCGATATTCGCTTCGTGTCCATGCATCAGTGGCCCTGGTATCCGGGCACGGGCGCGGCGGACGACCGGGGGCCGCACCGGTCGGTATGGAACGTGCCGATGGCGGCCGGGCTGCCTCCGCAGCGCTACGTGGACGCCTTGCTCGCCGCCGTGGACGACGCCGCGCGCGGCTTCACCCCCGACCTGGTGCTGATCTCGGCGGGGTTCGATTCGCTGGCCGGCGACCCGCTGGGCGGGTTCACGCTCGAATTGGAGCATGTGACGGCGCTCACGCGGGCGATGGTGGAGCGGGCCGAGGGCTGGTGTGGGGGGCGGGTGGTGAGCGCGCTGGAGGGTGGATACGCGCCCGACCGGGTGGGCGCGGCGTGCGTGGCGCACCTGCGGGCGCTGGTCTGATGCAGGGGGGGCGCGGTCATGCTATGTTCTGACTCATCCGTCATCCCCGCCCCCATGGCCCGGCGACCGACCACGTGGAGCGCCTAGCATGTTCTGTCCCGATTGCGGCACCTGGAATCGCGCCACGGCCGAGAGTTGCACGCGTTGCGACGCGGCGCTCCCGGACTTGGAGCGCGCGCCCACCGAGAAGCCCAACGAGACGATCTCGGCGCTGCGCCAGGCGACGGGCAGCCGGTATCGCGTGTTGCAGCGCCTGGGCGGAGGCGGGATGGCCGACGTGTTCCTGGCCGACCATGCCCAGCTCGAGCGCCGCGTGGTGATCAAAGTGTTGCACGTGCACCTGGCCAAGGACACCGAGATGATGGAGCGGTTCCGCCGGGAGGCGCAGGCGGCGGCGCGGCTGGTGCATCCGCACATCTGTCCGGTGATGGACGCCGGGAGCCACGGCACGACGGTGTACACGGTGATGCCGTACCTGGTGGGCGGGTCGCTGTCCGACCGCATCACCAAGGGGCGCGTGGTCGATCCCGTGGAAGCGGCCACGGCCATCGCCCAGGTGGCCACGGCGCTGGACTACGCGCACCGCCGTGGCATCGTGCATCGCGACATCAAGCCCGACAACGTGCTGTTCGACGAAGATGGCAACGCGATTCTTACGGATTTTGGTATAGCCGAAGCGCGGCATCAGGGGCGGCTGACGGCGTCGGGCCGGGCCATGGGCACGCCGCACTACATGTCGCCCGAGCAGGCCATGGGCAAGCTCGTGGACGGCCGCAGCGACGTGTACGCGCTGGGCGTCGTGCTCTACGAGGCGGTGGTGGGGTTCCCGCCGTTCGACGGGCCCGACGCCTTCTCGGTGGGCTACAAGCAGGTGCACGAGCAGCCGGTGTCGCCGGAGCAGGTGGACTCGCGCGTGCCGGCCGCGCTGGCGGCGATCATCATGCAGTGCCTGGCCAAGGCGCCCAGCGCGCGCTACGCGCGGGCCAACGATCTGGCCGACGCGCTCATCGGGTTCATCGAGAGCGTGCCCGGCACCGCCGACGCGCGGCGCTCGGCGTGGGTGGCGCGGCATTCGGCGGGCGCGCGGCCGGCGTGATGCAACTCGCCTACGAGCGGATCACCGTCCACACCGCCAACCCGTTCGTGATTGCCCGCGGGGGCGCCAGCGCGTACGCCCGCGTGGTGGTGACGCTCACCGACGGCGACGATGCGCAGGGACTGGGCGAGGCGGCGCCGAGCGCGTACTACGGCGAGACCGCCGACACCGTGGTGGCGGCGCTCGAAGCGCTGCGGCCGGTGGTCGAGGACGCCGACGCGTGGGCGCTGGAGGATCTGGACGCGGCGATGGCCCGCGTCCTCCGCGGCAACGCGTCGGCTCGCGCGGCGGTGAGCGCCGCGGCGCACGATCTGGTGGGCAAGCGGTTGAACGTGCCGCTCTACACGCTGTGGGGGCTGACGCCGGCGCACGCGCCGCCGTCGAGCTTCACCATCGCCATCGCGCCCACGGAGGAGGAACTGGTGCGGCGCGTGGAACAGGCCGCCGCCTATCCCGTGCTCAAGGTGAAGCTGGGCACCGACCGCGACGACGACATCGTGCGCGCCGTGCGCGGCGCGGCGCCAGGCAAGGTGATCCGCGTGGATGCCAACGCCGCGTGGACGCCCAAGCACGCGCTGGCGATGATCGAGCGGCTGGCCCGTCACGGCGTGGAGTTCGTGGAGCAGCCGCTGCCGCCGGCCGACCTCGACGGGCTGCGCTTCGTGCGCGAGCGCTCGGCGCTGCCGATCATCGCCGACGAGTCGTGTGTCACCGCGGCCGACATTCCGCGATTGGCGGGCGCCGTGGACGGCATCAACATCAAGCTCGCCAAGTGCGGCGGGGTGCGGGAGGCGCTGCGCATGATCGCCGCCGCCCGCGCCCACGGCATGCGCGTGATGATGGGCTGCATGATCGAGACCAGCCTCGGCATCACGGCGGCGGCGCACCTGGCGCCGCTGCTGGATTATGCCGACCTGGACGGCGCCGCGCTGCTGGACGACGACCCGTACGTGGGCGCGACCGTCGCCGGCGGCCGCATCGCCATTCCCGACGCCCCCGGTCTGGGAGTGCGCCCGCGCGGGCGATGACCCCCCGCGCGGCGCCGGGCGCCGCATGCTGATTTCCGTCGCCCTTCCACTCCCGCTGTTCCGCGAGTTCACCTACGCGGTGCCCGAGGCGCTCGTGCCGCGCGCCGGCGTGGGCGCGCGCGTCGTGGTGCCGGTGCGCGGACGGCGCGCCATCGGTCTCGTGGTCGGCATCGCCCAGCCCAAGGAGGGGATCGTTGCCAAGGAGATCCTCGCCGCCCCCGACGATGCGCCGGTGCTCGATGCGTCGCTGCTCGATCTCGCGCGCTGGATGTCCGACTACTACGTGGCCCCACTGGGACTGGTGCTGCGCACCATGCTGCCGGCGGCGCTGCTGGCGGTGCACACCCCCAGGCCCACGCAGAAGGAACGCCGCGTAGCGCGGCTGGCCCGCGAACTCCCGTCGCTGCTCGAACGCGAGGCGCTGTTCAAGCGCGCGCCCAAGCAGCGGGCGGTATACGAGATGTTGGAATCGTTGGGTGGTCGCGCGCCGGTGGAGCACCTGGTGGCGCAGCTGGGGGCGTCGCCGTCGGCCATCACGGCGCTCGGCAAGCGCGGGATCGTGGCGTTCGATCGGGAAGTGGTGGTGCGCGATCCCTTCCTGTCGCGGCCGGCGCCGCCGGCCGCGGCGCACCAGCCCACGCCGGCGCAGCAGGCCGCCGTGCACGCCCTCTGCCAGGCCGGGGGCGGCGAATCGTTCGTGCTCCACGGCGTGACGGGCAGCGGCAAGACGCTCGTCTACCTGGAGTTCCTGCGCCGGGTGGTGGACGAGCGGGGGCAGACGGCCATCGTGCTCGTGCCCGAGATCGCCCTCACGCCGCAGACGGTGGACCGGTTCCGCGCCGTGTTCGGCGACCGCATCGCCGTGCTGCACAGCGGGCTGAGCGACGGTGAACGCTACGACGCCTGGCTGGCGCTGGCCCGCGGCGAGAAGCGCATTGCCGTGGGGGCGCGGTCGGCGGTGTTCGCGCCGCTCGCGAATCTGGGCGCGATCATCGTGGACGAGGAGCACGAAGCCACGTACAAGCAGAGCGAGACGCCCCGCTACCACGCGCGCGAGGTGGCGCTCGTGCGGTCGCGTCGCGATGGCGCCGTGGTGGTGCTCGGCAGCGCGACGCCGAGTCTGGAGAGCTGGCACAACGCGCAACGCGGGCGGCATCACCTGCTGCGCCTGCCCGACCGCGTGGGCGGGGGCGTGCTCCCCGAGGTCACCCTCGTGGACATGCGGCGGCCCGACCCCATGACCCACCCCAAGCGGCTCACTCCCGACGAGTACGCGCTGCGCTACGTGCTCAGCGAGCCGCTGGAGCGCAAGCTGGGCGAGCGGCTGGAACGCGGCGAGCAGACCATCCTCCTGCTCAACCGGCGCGGGTACGCGTCGTTCGTGCAGTGCGACGCGTGCGGCGACGTGGCGGCCTGTCCCAACTGCAACGTGAGTCTCACCTACCACCGCGTGCCCGAGCGCCTCGTGTGCCACTACTGCCAGTACGCCGAACCGATGCGCGCGGCGTGTCCCCGGTGCGGCGGGCTGGTGCTGCGCGGCCGCGGCCTCGGCACGCAGCAGGTGGAACAGCTGCTCGGCGAACACTATCCGTCGGCGCGCATCGCCCGCATGGACATGGACACCACCAGCGGCAAGTGGGCGCACGCCAACATTCTCGACCGCGTGGGCCGCGGCGAGGTGGACATCCTGCTCGGCACGCAGATGATCGCCAAGGGGCTGGATTTCCCCAATGTCACGCTGGTGGGCGTGGTGGACGCCGACGTGGGCATCAACATGCCCGACTTCCGGGCCTCGGAGCGCTGCTTCCAGCTGGTGAGCCAGGTGGCGGGGCGCGCCGGGCGCGGTCACAAGCGCGGTGAGGTGATCGTGCAGACGCGGGTGCCCCAGCACCACGCGCTGCAGTGCGCCGCGCTGCACGACTACGACGGGTTCGTGGCCCAGGAGCTCGCGGCGCGGCAGAGCCCGCCGTATCCGCCCTTCTCGCGGCTGGCCAACGTGATCGTGAGCGGATTGTCCGAGAACGCCACGATGGAACTGGCGCAGTCGGCGGGGGCGTGGCTCCACGCCCTGGTGGCGCGGCGCGAGCCGGGGGCGATGTCCATCATCGGGCCGGCGCCCTGTCCCGTGGACCGGGTCAAGAAACGGTGGCGGTGGCACCTGCTGCTCCGGGCCCAGGACGCGGGGCCGCTCACGCGGGTGAGCCGGTATTTCGCGTCGCGGTTCCCGGTGCCCTCCAATTACGGCCTCCGGGTCACGGTGGACCGGGACCCCGTTTCGCTGCTCTGACGGGGGGAATGGGCCGGGGTGTGCTGCCACGGGAAGGGGCGCGTGGCTTGTTCGGGTTCATCCCCCCGGCCATCTTTCAGGGGTGATCATCATCCCACCCCCGAACCTCGACGCGCCGGAGCTGGTCAACGCTCCCGACGCCCGGTTCGTGCCGGCGCCGGCCGACGGCGTGGTGCCCGACGGCTTCTTCTCCACTACCAACCTGCCCACGTACGTGCGCATCGGCGGCACGTGGCGCACGCCGCGCGAACCGCGCATGGATGCCTCGCTGGTGCTCGATGCCGCCGGCAACGTCTGGGCGCGCGAGATGCGGCGGGTGCAGAAGGGCGAACTGGTGGCGGTGGGGCGGGCCGAGAACGGGAGCGAGGGGATCTTCGTGTACGACCGCGCGCTCGACGCCGGCGGCGAGGACCAGTTCCAGTTCATGGGCAGCGCCGTGTCGCGCGAGAAGCCCATTGACTACGCGCTCATGGCGCGGCTGCTGATCGACGAGCGCGACCGCGGCGGGTATCCGGTGTGGGTGGCCGGTCCGGCGCTGGTGCACGCGCGGGCGCGGGCCGATCTGGTGTGGTTCATCGAGCGCGGCTTCGTGGGCGCGCTGCTGGCGGGCAACGCGGTGGCGGCGCACGACATCGAGGCATCCATCTACGGCACCACGCTCGGCATGACGGGCACCGGCATTCCCACGCAGGGCGGCCATGGGCTCCATATGCGCGCCATCAACAAGGTGCGCGAGGCGGGGTCCATCAAGGCCGCGGTGGAACAGGGAATCATCGTCGAGGGCATCATGCGGGCATGCGTGCTGCACGACGTGCCGTTCGTGCTCGCGGCGTCCATTCGCGACGACGGCCCGCTGCCCGACGTGATCACCGACATGCTCAAGGCGCAGGAAGCGATGCGCGTGCACACGATCAAGGCGACCATGGCCATCATGATCGCCACGGCGCTGCACGGGATCGCCACCGGCAACATGCTGCCGGCGTTCGTGACCGACGCCGACGGCGGGATGCGCGAGTTGATCACGATCTGCGTGGACTCGTCGGAATTCGTGGTCAACAAGTTGAAGGACCGCGGCACGCATCAGGCGTTCGGCGTGGTCACCAATGCCCAGGACTTCATGCACATCATGCGGCTCTATGTGGAGCGGGAGATGGACGCGCGCGACGCGGCGGCGCTCGCCGCCACGGTGGGCGCGCCATGATCCCGAGCGAGACGCTGGAGCGGTTCATTCTGGACGTGGCGGCGCAGTTGCCGGGCGCCGACATCTTCGAGGCGCACTTCTTCACCCCGCGGCGCGTGGGCGGCGTGGAGAGCGGCGTGGCGGTGGTGGCGGCGCGGTTGCCCGTCGTGGAGCCCGAGCCGGACGCGGGGCCGGAGATTGATCTGGAGTCGGCGCCCGAGGGCGAGCCGGTGGGGGGGGAGGTGGGCGAGGCGGTGGAAGCCGAGGCCGCTGAAGCCGACGTCGAGGCGGAGGTCGAGGTGCCGGTCGAATTCTCGGCCGACGAGTCGCCCTACGCGCCCGAATTCGAGGACGAGCCGGCCCCCGAACACCCGCAGCGCTACACGGTGTTCAGCGCCACCTACCGGCACACGCTCAAGGGGCCCGAGCGCGGCCGGTGGGAGGTGACGGTGAAGGCCGAGGCCGATGCGCCGCTGGTGACGGTGGACGCGGTGGTGCGCGGGGTGCAGCGTCGCGCCGAGGACGCCGAGGGAGTGGACCGGATGACCGGTGACGAGATCCGCGCTGTGGTGGACGCCCGTCAGGCGCGCCCCGAGGGCGCGGCGGAACCGGTGCGGGTGTCGTGACGGGCGGCGGGGGGGAGATCGGCCTGCTGGTGGCGTTCGCCGCCGGGCTGGTGAGCTTCGTCTCGCCCTGCGTGCTGCCGCTGGTGCCCAGCTATCTGACGTTCATCACCGGCATCTCGCTCGAGGACGTGCACTCGTCGCGCCGGTTCGCGTTGCTGCACGCGGTGCTGTTCGTGATCGGGTTCTCGATCGTGTTCGTGACGATGGGAGTGGCGGCGAGCGCCATCGGCCGGCTGCTGCTGGTGAACCGCGTGTGGGTGGCGCGGGTGGGTGGGGTGGTGATCATCCTGTTCGGGCTCTATCTGACCGGGTTGTTCAACCTGCCCTTGCTCGGGCGCGACACGCGCGTGCACCTGCGCAACAAGCCGCTCGGATATTTTGGAACGGTGATAGTCGGCATGGCGTTCGGGGCCGGCTGGTCGCCCTGCCTGGGGCCGATCCTCGGGTCCATTCTCACCTTCGCCGCCACGTCGGGCGACGCCGCGCGCGGCGCCGTGCTGCTCAGCGCCTACTCGCTGGGGCTGGCGGTGCCGTTTCTGATCTCGGCGGTGGCGCTGGAGGAGTTGATCGGCTTCGCGCAGCGCAACCGCGCACGTCTTGCGTGGCTCACCAAGGCGTCGGGGGTGCTGCTCATCCTCGTCGGCGTGCTGCTGGTGAGCGGCTATCTGACGGTGCTCACGGGGATGCTGCAGTCCATGACGCCGGACTTCATCCTCAAGCACATGTAGGCGTGGCCGGCGAGCATCAGGATCGCAGGGGTTGAACACGATGCTCCGGATTGGACGGATGCTCCGGATCGGAACATTTGGGGGCTCGGGCGGAAAGATCTCTCCGCCGGAGCCCCCAACGATTTCATCCGGAGCATCCGTCCAATCCGGAGCATCCGGCCGATCCCCTCAGTTCTGGATGCCTGCCCGGCTCACGTCGAGGGCACCGAATCCTCGAGCGATTCCTCGAGCTGCTGGCGGTTGAGCAGCGACCAGTAGCGCCCGCCGGCCGCGAGCAGCGCGTCGTGCGTGCCCTGTTCCACCACGCGGCCCTCGTCGAGCACCACCGTGAAGGTGGCGTCGCGGATGGCCGACACGCGGTGCGAGGCGATGAGCGCCGTGCGACCGGCCAGCGTGGTGCGCAGCGCCTTGAGGATCTCGGCCTCGGTGTGTGTGTCCACCGCGCTCAGCGCGTCATCCAGCAGCACCACCGACGGCTTGCGCGCCAGGGCGCGAGCCAGCGCGGCCCGCTGCTTCTGGCCTCCCGACAGATTGATGCCGCGCTCGCCGAGCATCGTGTCGTAGCGCTCGGGGAGCGCGTCGATGGTGGTGGTGAGTTGCGCCACCGACGCCGCCCACTCGCGCGACGAGTCGTCGGCCGCGCCGTAGTCCAGATTGTGGCCGATGCTGTCGCTGAACAGGAAGCTCTCCTGCTGCACGTATCCGACCTCGCGGCGCCAGGCGTCCAGATCGAGATCGCGCAGCGGCGCGCCGTCGATGAGGATCTCGCCTTCCTGCGGATCGAAGAACCGCGGCACGAGGTCGAGCAGGGCGCTCTTGCCGCTGCCCGTGGCGCCCACCACGCCCACGGTGGCGCCGGCGGGTGCCGTGAAGCTCACGTGGCGCAGCACCCAGCGCGGTTCGTGGCCCTCGGCCGTGGGATAGTGGAACCCGACGTCGCGGAACTCGATGGTCCGACCGGCGGCCACCCGGGGCAGCGCGCCCGCGTGTTCCGGGATGGCGATGGCCGGGTGGGCGTCGAGAATGTCGAGCAGGCGCCCCATGGACGCGGCGCCGCGTTGGAACAGGTTGGTCACGAAGCCGAGCGCGATGAGCGGCCAGGTGAGCATGCCCAGATACAGCCCGAACGCCACGAACGCGCCCACCGTGATCGTGCCGCGTATGGCCAGCGCGCCTCCCAGCCCCAGCACGACCACGCTGCCCAGCCCGGCCAGCATCTGGAAGGTGGGGTGCATCATGCCGTACAGCAGCGCCAGCCGCATCTGCTTGGTCAGATACTCCTGGCCCAGCGCCGCGAACCGCGCCGTCTCCGGCGCCTCCTGCCGGTAGGCGCGCACCACGCGCACGCCGGAGATGTTCTCCTGCGCCATGGTCGTCATGCGGCCGAAGTGGTCCTGCACATCCTCGAACCGGTGGTGGATGGCGCGCCCCAGCCAGATCATGGACACCGGCAGCAGCGCCATGGGCAGCAGGGCGATCAGCGTGAGCCGCTGGTCGATGTTGAGCATGAACAGCAGCGCGAACGTGCCGCCGGCGATCGTGTTGGTCAGGTACATCACCGCCGGCCCGGCGGCCATGCGCACCGCCGACAGATCGTTGGTGAGGCGCGCCATGAGGTCGCCGGTGCGGTTGCGGGCGAAGTATGCGGCGTCCAGCGTCTCGAGCTTGGCGAACAGGTCGTTGCGCAGGTCGTACTCGATCCAGCGGCTCACCTTGTTGATCGTCTCGCGCATCATGAACCGGAAGAACCCGCCCACCAGCGCGACGCCGATCATGGCCCCCACGAGCAGCCAGATCCGCGACATGGGTGCCTTGTTCACGAAGTCGTCCACGGCCTTCTGCAGGAACCAGGGGCCGGCCGTGGAGAACGCGTATGAGAGGACGGTCAGGGAGAGCCCGAGGACCATCTTGGCCCGATACGGCCGGTAGTAGGGGAGCAGGCGGCGCAGAGGCTGGCGGTGGCTCATGGCCGTCTCCGGGCTGCCACGGGCGCGCCCCCGGTCACCGCCCGGGACACCGTCGGTCGAGCCGTGTATACTTCAGGGATAGGACCGGAATCCATATCGGGGGAGGGCACATGACCAAATATATCGGTCGCCTGGGTGCCGTGCTGGCAGTGACGTCCCTGCTCGCGGCATGCGGCGGCAAGAGCGATTCGGCGCGCGCCGACTCGGCGCTGACCACGGACCTCCAGATGGCGGGCGGCTCGACGGCCGCCCAGCCATCGCTGGGCGACACGGCCAAGGCGCCGGCGACCGCGCCCGTGGCAACCGTCCCGGCCAAGAAGCCCGCCACCGCGACCAAGCCACTGCCCAAGGCCGCCGCCCCGATCTCCACGCAGCCCACTACCCCGATGTCGCCGGTCGCGACCGTCGGTGAGGTGGCCGCCGGCACGACGCTCATCCTGCATCCGAGCGAGAAGGTCTGCACCAACACGCACAAAGTGGGCGACGTGGTCTCGGCCACCGTGGCCGACGCCGTGGCCGGCAGCAACGGCGTGAGCATTCCCGCGGGCGCGGTCGTGCAGATGGAGATCACGGCGCTCAAGCGCAGCGAGAACGTCAAGGATCCCATCGACATGGGGTTCAAGGTGACGTCGGTCGCGTTCGACGGGCACACGTACGAGATGAGCGCCACGGTGATCAACGAGCCTATCGACCGGGTGCGCAACGAGCCGACGAGCAAGGACGTGCAGAAGGTGGTCGGCGGCGCCATCATCGGCGCCATCGCCGGCAAGATCATCGGCAAGAGCACCAAGGGCGCGGTGGTCGGCGCCGCCACCGGGGCCGCGGCCGGCGCCGGCGTGGCCGCGACCACGGCCAACTATGAAGGCTGTATCGCCCAGGGCAGCAACATGACCGTCCAGCTCTCGGCTCCGGTCACCATTAAGAAAAACTAATACCCGTTCCGGCGGGACGCCGGCCGCGCAACGGCCGGCGCCCCGCCGCGCTCCCTCCCCCGGAATCCGTGGCCCCTCGAGACCAGGACCCGCGCCTCACCGAGCAGCGCAATCCCCGCACGGCCGACATCGACCTCGCCACGCCCCTGGAGATCGTCGATCTGCTGGCCGCCGAGGACCGCGTGGTGCCGGCCGCCGTGCACCACGAGCGCGAGCGCATC
>Ga0307375_10003296_pt1 | contig 15972 bp, 14 predicted proteins | sample TR1MG_FD_202531 | JGI IMG/M metagenome (GOLD analysis project Ga0307375, IMG submission 202531) | Soil microbial communities from Risofladan, Vaasa, Finland - TR-1 | ecosystem: Environmental > Terrestrial > Soil > Coastal area > Acid sulfate soil | place: Finland: Risofladan, Vaasa | collected... | reverse complement strand
CTCCTTATGAACGAACTTCCCGATCACGATGGCATAAATGACGGCGAAAGCTCCCGATTCCGACGGCGTGAACACGCCGAACCGGATACCGACGATCAGGAGAACCGGGAAAAGCAGCGCCCATACGGATTCTTTGAGGTTCAGAACCAGTTCGTGGATTGTCAGCCTCGGAGCCTCGGCCCGGGGGGGATCGTATCTTTTGATTCGGCTGGTCAGGGATGTGGTGGCCATCAGGAACGCCATCATAATGAGACCGGGGATGAGTCCACCCGCGAAAAGCCGACCGATCGATACCTGGCCGACAAAGCCGAATATGATAAGGCCGAGGCTCGGCGGAATCGTCGCAGTAATCAGGGATGTTGTGCAGTTCACCGCGCAGATATACCCTTTCTTATAGCCGATCCGCATCATTTCCGGGCCGAGAATGCGGGTTTCCATGGCCGCATCCGCAGTGGCCGATCCGGAGACTCCTCCCATCAGCGTGCTCATTACAACACTGACCTGGGCGGTCCCCCCGTACATGCGACGGGTCACAAGCCGCGCCAGGCCGAGCAGCCGGCTTGTAATACCCGACACGTTCATGAGGTTCCCGGCAAAGATAAAGAACGGTACCGCGAGAAACGCGAAGGACTGGCTCTGCAGGACAACCATCTGGACGGCGCCTTCGAACGGAAGCATAGGCTGTGTAAAGAAGTACATGAAGCCTGCAATGCCGATAACAAAGGCGATAGGCATGCCCATAGCGAGGAACAGAACGAATGAAAGGAGCAGCAGTGTCATTTAGATATCCTCATCCATCTTCATCTGATCGTCGGGGCCGGCGTTCGGATTCGATGCCGTGCTCTTTCCTGCCATCAAAAGAACAACTCTTCGGATCTTCTGGATTGTTGTGAAGACCATGGAGAATGCCGCAAAAACGAGACTGATCGTTACCAGAGAGTAGGGAATGGGCATGGACTGATAGGTGCTGACTCGCTCGCTCCAGGCGAGCCTGGCACCGAAGATGAACATGATGACCAAAGCGGCCAGTACTATGGCATAGACCGCGAGTTGAATGACACGCTGAAGCGCCACCGGCAGAGTACGAGTGAGGATATCCACTCCTATGATCTGGCCGCCGCGCCACGCAATATCGGCTCCCATGAACGCTGTCCACGCCAGTAAGAGCATCGCCAGGTCGATGTTCCAGGACATTGAAAACCTGAAGAACCGCAGGATGGCGGACAAAAATACAAACCCGACAAGAAACATAAAGCCCACGCCGCAAACCGCTTCCTCGGCCTTGCAGTACCATCGGTATATCTTCTTCATAGTTTCCCCATGGAAATGGGGCGGAACAGGCGAGATGTCCGCTCCACCCCTTGAACGTTTTCCTGTGATGCTAGATCCCGAGCTGTTTGAAGAGCTTTTCCTTGAGGCCCGGGGAGAACTTCAGGTCGTTGTTGGTGTAAAGCGGTGCGATCGCGTCCTGAAACTCCTTGATGTTCACGTCAGTGATGGTCACGCCGTGCTGCTTCATCTGGTCATACAGGCCGGCTTCGGCTTTCTCGCCGATGGTTCCATACTCGAGAGCTTTCTCGCGGATGGTCTTCAGGAAGAAATCCCTGGCGTCGGCAGGCATTCCGGCAAGAAGTCTTGTCGAGCATACGAAGGCCGTCTGGAGCATGTAGTGCTTGGTCATCGCGATATACTTCGTAACATCCCAGAAAGCATTTCCCGCGGCGGCGGAAACCTGAACTTCGGTTCCGTCCAGAGTCTTTTGCTGGATGGCCGGGAAGACTTCCCCGAATGAAATTGCGACATTCGCGAAGCCGAAGTATTTGGCCAGAGCGTTTCCGATGTCGTTGCCGAATCCCCGGATGCGCATACCCGAAAGATCCTTCACGTGTACCACCGGCCTGGTCGTGTAGAAGTTACGGAAGCCGTTGTACATATCGGCGATGAGGACGATGCCCTGGGCCTCGAGCTGCTTGGACCATTGTTTGAAAAGCTCCGTATCCGGCAGAGTCTTGAGGACTGCAGGATCCGTCAGGATGTAGGGAGCCATCAGTATGTTCATGTCGGGGATGGCGAACTGGCTGGCAAGACGTCCGGGATCCGACGGTACCACCAATGGGACCCCCAGCTTCGCCTGGGTTACCAGGGCATCAGTGTCTCCGGTCAGCGCACCCGCAACCAGGACCTTCGCGTCGAAGCGGCCGTCGGCATTCAGGGCGTCCGCGACCGCCTGCATCATCTTGCTCTGCGTCGTCGTCGCGGCTTCCGTACCCGCGAACGTTACGGTGATCTTTCCGGAAGACGCACCCTTTTCTGCCTGGCCGCCGGCGAAGGCCGCTGCCGGAAGAATCATCAAGGCGACAGCAAAGACCGTCACAAACCGAATCCGTTTCATATGTCCTCCCTTGAAGCGATTTAGATGATTGGAAAACCATCCAGGTGCGAATGATAGGTGCGAAAGTGCGGGCGCGCCTCCAGAGAATTACTGATTCTTCTACAAAATATTACGCTTGCCGTCCGATTGCCGCGTCGATATCGTGAGAGAGCTTGTCAAGTTCACGATGAACCGGGCTCGCGCCTGTGTCGAAAACTCTGCGACTGGACACTACCGCTTCCGCGTGGGTAACTTTCGTCGGGAGCAGTCTTTCCCGAAGGAGGCCGTGAAGAACGTGCGAACCCCCAGATCGATTGGACCTATTCTCAGATTCACCGCGACCATGCCTTTCGCGCTGTTCTCGCTTTTCGTGCCTGCCGGCGCTGCAGCGGAAGGCGCGCCGAGCTGGACGGATGTTCCGGGCGTGGTACGACCGGTTGCTCAGATCTATCCGATGCCGAACGACAACGCTATCGGCGACCCGAAAGCGCCCGTGCGCATTGACGAATACGGTGATTTTCAGTGCCACTACTGTCGTCAGTTTGCCCTGGACGTGGAACCGCAGATCGTCGATCGGTATGTAGCCACCGGCAAGGTCTACCTTGTCTTTCATTCGATGGGAAACTTTCTCTCCGACTTCTCGAAGACGCCTGACACCGAGTCGCAGGATGCCGCCATGGCTGCCTATGCGGCGGGCGAACAGAATAGATTCTGGGATTATCATGATGTGCTTTATGCAAATCAGAAACCGGCGGATACCGGATATCTGACCCGCGCCCAATTGCGGCTTTTCGCACAGGCGGTCGGTCTGGACATGAAGAGGTTCGACACTTCACTCGATAGCGGGAAGTACGCCAGGCGCGTGGAGGACGACCGCACGCAGGGAGAGCTGAAGGGTATCACCGGAATTCCGGTCTTCTTCATCAACAGTCAGGAGATAATCGGTGCGAAGCCGTTCTCGGACTTCCAGAAGGCCATCGATGATGCTCTCGCGGCCAACCGATAGCGGTCGGAAAACGATGCGCCTGTTTCGCCTTTTGCCGGGTACAATCGAAAAACTTCTGTTCAGAAGTCGTCGTTCCGGCACGACGGAAGCGGCAAGCTTCATTTCGCTCAACCTGATACTCATCCTCGGTGTGTTCTTCATCCTGCTCAACAACGTCGTCTACGACTGGACAGGGACAATGTATACACACGGATTCCATCTCAACACTTCCCTCGACGATGCCATCCCCTTTGCGCCGGCGTGGGCGGTATTCTACCTCTATCTCTTCTATCCTCTCTCGGCCGTAACGATGCTCTATTTCTGTTTCATAGAATACAAAGCCGGTTACGCGCTCGCATGGTCCCTTGTGCTCATCAACCTTATCTCCGATGTCGTCTACATTCTGTTTCCCGTGACGACCGACATATATCGGGCGACTCTTCTTGCCAATCCGATGGTCGGGAACCCGCTCGCGAGCGCAATGTACCGCCATTACGCGGCTGACCCGTCGTTCAACTGTTTCCCCAGTCTTCATGCAGCGGTCTCAGTCATCTGCTTCTACGCCTGGTATCGATACGCACGGGTACGGCCGAACCGGATCACCGGAACAATCGCTGTCGGGATGGCGATTGTCGCGCTGGGAGTGGTCCTCTCCACCCTCTTTGTCAAGCAGCACTACATTGCGGACGAAATCGCCGGAATCCTGCTCGCGTGGGGAATCGGCGCGTGGGTGTACGGGAAAAAGGGCGTCCTGGCAGAACGCGAATAGGAAACCTCCGCCCGGGACGACGGTGTCGCTTCTCGTTCCTCTTTACATCCGCGCTCGCGGATGTTACACTGCCTAATGTTATTTTCAGAAACTAAGTAAAGAGATCTGCCGAAAGGACGTATCCTATGGAACTCCAGACCATATACAAGATGAGACCTCTTCCAAAAATCGGACTGCTCTTTCTCGGGCGAAAGCGGCCCGGTTTCGATCCGGAATGGGCTGCTGAAGTCCGAGCGGCCACACGAAACCTGTTCGGAAAGGCCGGATTCGACGCGGTGATTCCGACGGATTCCGCGGCGGACGATGCTGCGGTGCGCGATGCGCTGTCCGCCTGCAGGGCCGCGGGCGCGGAGGTTCTGGTAGTCATGCAGCCGACGATCAGCGACGGCCGCCTCGCTCCGGTAATCGGCCAGCTCTGGGATCGCGGCCTCGTGCTCTGGGCGACGACTGAGAGGCCGGTGGGCCCGATGATCAGCGCGAACTCCCTGGTCGGGACACACGTGTTCGCGGCCACGCTTCGGCAGCTCGGCAAGTCCTTCGAGCTTGTCTACGGTCACCCGGAGGACGGGGAATGCCCGAGAGAGCTCGAAATAGCCGTACGAGTTGCCGGGGCGGCGCAGACTGTTCGCAACGGAAAGACGGGCCTGGTCGGCTATCACGCCCCGGGGTTTGTCGATCTGCATTCCGATCCGGCGGTGCTGAGCCACCTCCTTGGCGTTCAGCTTCATCACCTGGGGATAACGGAATTTGTGGAGCGGGTGAACGGCGTTGACGAAGCGGCCGTGACCGAAGACGTTGCTCAATTCAAGAGGTTGAAACTTCCATACGGAGTCGGCGTGACCCAAGATGTTCTCCCCATGCAGTCGCGCATCTACCTCGCTGTGACCTCCCTTATGCGGGAGGAGCAGCTCGCCTCGCTTGCGGTGCGCTGCTGGCCGGAGCTTCCGAATCTCCTCGGCCAGTGGCCCTACCTTGCTTTTACGCGGCTCGCCAGTGAAGGTGAGGCGGTTTCGATGGAGGGCGATGTGGATGGCGCACTCGGGAATCTGATGGCTGAGCTTCTCGGCCTCGGTCCGGTCTACATGAGCGACTGGCTCGAGCACGACCGGAGCACTGTTGCGATCTGGCACACCGGAGCCATGCCGCTTCAGATGTGCGATCCGGTCGGCAGCCCAACCGGTCCCGTAATATCGGTTCAGTTCAACAACAAGAGGCCCGCGGTCGTCGACGGCACGATACGGTCCGGGATGGAGGTAACTCTCTACCGCTTCTGGCGCTGCGACAACCGTTATCACATGGTCATACTCGAAGGCCGAACTGGAACGCCGCGAATCCACCTTCTCGGTACGAATGGGCTGTTTGAGACCGATGAGGTAGACGTTCACGAGTGGTTCGACGAGATGGTCCACGAAGGGATGCCGCATCATGTTCACGTCATCCGGGGAAGGCACCGCTCGACGCTCAGAAAACTGGCGCGATACCTCGGGATAACCGTGCACTGAGGCCTCCCGCGGGAGGAGTTGAAGTTGGCACCGGATCCCTTGCGTTGTGGTGATCCGGCACGCTTCGCGTGCTCAGGCGAACGGATCGGGGATGCCGCCGAGCGAAATGTGTTTGGTTTCGAGAAACGAGTCGAGACCCTCGCTGCCGAGCTCGCGACCAAGCCCGCTCTCTTTCATGCCGCCGAAAGGCGCGTTGCTTGTGGAGGGCACCGCATCGTTGATGGCGACGGTCCCCGCTTCGATGCTTTCGGCGAGCCGCCACATGCGATTCAAGTCGGTGGTGTAGGCGTAGGCAGCGAGTCCGTAGCGGGTGTTGTTGGCCGCGCGGATTGCCTCTTCTTCTGAATCGAAGGCGGCGACCGGCGCGATCGGCGCGAAGGTCTCCTCGGTCATGCACAGCGCCCCGTCGGGAACGTCGGCGATGACGGTCGGTTCGAGGTAATGTCCGCCGTTTTTCGTTATTGCCTTGCCGCCGCAGACGATACGCCCGCCCATCGATTTTGCGTTCTCGATGTGGCGGAGCGCAGTCTTCACACCCTCTTCATTGACGATTGCGCCGATATCGACCCCCTCGTCCAGGCCGTAGCCGACCTTCAAGGCAGCGGCCTTTCTGCTGAATAGCTCGAGAAACTTCGCGTAGATAGACCGTTCGACGTAGATTCGGTTCGCGGCGATGCAGGACTGCCCGGTGTTTCGGAACTTTGTGATCATTGCTCCTTCCACCGCAAGCTCCAGGTCGGCATCTGCGAAAACCAGCACAGGTGCGTGCCCGCCGAGCTCGAGCGAAAGTTTGGTGATGTTGCGAGCCGATCCGGCGAGAAGGCTTCGACCCACTTCAGTCGAGCCGGTGAAGGTGATTTTGCGGCAGATGGGATTCTCGAGAAACTCCTGCGCCATGGGCACCGCAGGCCCTGCGATCACCTGGAACACGCCGGCCGGGACGCCGGCCTTCTCCATGCATTCGGCCAGGTAGATCGCTGACAGGGGGGTCTGGCTGGCCGGCCTCAAGACTACCGGGCAACCGGCGGCGAGTGCCGGAGCGACCTTTCGCGCGGAGAGGACCAGCGGGAAATTCCACGGCGATATCGCAACCACGACGCCGACAGGGACGCGGATAACCAGGTGGCGCTTGCCGGGCGCCTGGTTTGGTATAATTCGGCCATAGGCCCGGCGAGCTTCCTCGGCAAACCACCGAAAATGGTCGGCGGCCACCATAACCTCTCCCAGGCTCTGCGAGAACGGCTTGCCGTTTTCGCGCGTCACATCGCGAGCTATCTCTTTCTGCCTTCGCAGCAACTCCTGAGAAACGGCAAGCAGGTAGTCGCTTCGCTTGATTGCCGGGAGGGCCTGCCACGCCGGGAGCGAACGCTGCGCCGCTTCAAGCGCATGTTTTGTTTCGGCGCGTCCTGCGGCAGGGATTTCTGCAATCGTCTCTCCGTTACCCGGATCCACTACCGCAAAATGGTCGGAGAGATCCTCCCATTTGCCATCGATGTAGAGTTTTTTCCTTTCCATTCCTGCGTCCCCTATTTTGGTACTTTTTCCCAGTCTTTCAGAAATGTCTGTATGCCGATATCGGTGAGCGGGTGGTCGTAGAGCATCGACAGAACGTCAAAGGCCATTGTTGCCACGTCGGCTCCGATCAGCGCGGAATCGAGAACATGAATAGGATGGCGCACGGCGGCGACGATGATCTGGGTATCGTAGTCGTAGTTGTCGTAGATCGTCTTGATCTGCTCCACGAGCTCCATTCCGCGATGACCGACGTAGTCGAGCCGCCCGACAAAGGGGCTGATGTAGGTGGCGCCGACCTTGGCGGCGAGGAGCGCCTGAACCGGGGAGAAGTTTACCGTTACGTTGGTCTTGATGCCTTCGGCCGCGAGCCGCTTTACGGCTACCAGCCCCTCTTTCATCAGCGGGACCTTGACCACCACATTGTCAGCGATTTTCGCAAGCTCTTTTCCCTCTTTGAAGATCTCATCAGCTTCCAGGCTGACCGTCTCGAGACTGACCGGTCCGGGGACGAGTTTGCAAATTTCCGGATAGAGATCGCGCGGAGATTTGCCGGTCTTCGATACATGTGTCGGGTTGGTGGTAACGCCGTCTATCACCCCGAGGCGCAGTGCCGTTTTGATCTGTTCAACGTCAGCCGTGTCTAGAAAGATCTTCATGATTTCGCTCCTTCCGCTCGAGTGCGCTTGACAACTCAAACGATCCGATGTACAAAGTTTTATAGTTTCTTATTGTAAGAAATAAATGAGAAGCCGTCAAGGCTGATCATGGCCGTCCACGCGGCGGTCTGACATGTTCCACAGGGGGCGAACTATGAAACACGGTGCGCTTATGCACGAACCCGAAGATGATGTTGCGGTGGTGGTCGCGGACACTCCCGCCGGCACCGAAATTCAGGCGGTCACACTGGACGGCAAAGAGGTGACCACGGTGAAGGCTTCACAGGATATCCCGCTCGGGCACAAGATCGCGGTTCGTGACGTTGCGGTCGGAAAGGACGTCATCAAGTACGGCAGACCCATCGGCCGGGCATCGGCGGAAATCAGGAAAGGGTCGCACGTGCACACACATAATCTCAAGAGCAAGAGGTGGGCGTAATGGCTAACGAAATGAAACTGACCGGGTACCGAAGAGAAAATGGCCAGGTTGGCGTACGCAACTACGTCGCAATCATTCCGGTTGACGATATTTCCAATTCGGCGGTGGAGGGCGTGGGCCATCTGATACGGGACACGTTGCCGCTTCCGCATCCCTATGGCCGCCTGCAGTTCGGCGAGGACCTTGATCTTCACTTCCGTACTCTCATCGGGACCGGACGCAACGCCAATATCGCCGCGGCAATCGTCATCGGAATCGAACCAAAATGGACCCAGAAGATAGTCGACGGAATTGCGGAGACCGGCAAGCCGGTCGCCGGATTCAGCATCGAACGCTACGGTGACCTGAAAACTATCGAGATGGCGGCGCGAAAGGCGAAAGAGTTTGTTCAGTACGCCGGAGAGCTTCAGCGCGTGCCGATCAAATGGGGCGACATCATCATGAGCGCGAAGTGCGGCGAGTCGGACACCACCCTCGGGCTGGCATCGAACCCAGCCATCGGGCGGTTACTCGAACGTTTTGTCGCGCAGGGCGGTTCGGCGATCTTTGGCGAGACAAGCGAAACCACCGGTGGCGAGGACGTCATTGCCGATAGCGCAATCAACGACACGGTCCGTAAAGAGTTCGTGAAAGTATTCCAGGACTACCAGGACTTCATCATGGGCACGGGCGCGGACCTGTTTGGCTCGCAGCCGACCGAGGGCAATATTCGCGGCGGACTTTCGACAATTGAAGAAAAGGCGATGGGGAACATCCAGAAGAAGGGGCGAAACAAGCTGACGTCGGTGCTGCAGCCGGCCGAGGAGCCCAAGGGTCCGGGGATGCACTTCATGGACAGCTCGAGCGCAGCGGCCGAAATGGTGACACTCTGCGCCGCCGGCGGATCGGTGCTTCACTTCTTCACCACCGGGCAGGGTAACATCATCGGCAACCCGATCATCCCGGTGATGAAAATCACCGCTAATCCGCTTACCATCGCGACGATGTCCGAGCACGTCGACGTCGATCTTTCAGCTATGCTCCGTCTCGAAATGAACCTCGAGCAGGCGGCCGACGCTGTTATGGACGTGATGGCGCACACAATAAACGGTCGTCTGACGGCGGCTGAGGCACTGAAGCACAACGAGTTCGTGCTCACGAAACTGTATCGAAGCGCGTAATGCGCACAGCCGCGCATGAAAAAGAGCTACGAGATTCCCTATGGCAGTTCTACCACCTTGTTCACGCTTCCCGGGGAACTGCCGACGGAAATCATAGCTCCGCGGGTGGTTCCCGCCGCCGCTGACCCCGTGGCGGAGGTGGTACGGGCGCTCCACTCTCCCTGCGGAAACCCTCCGTACGGGGGGACCCCGAACGGGAGCGGAGCGGAACCCATCGCGGCTCAACTGCGCCGACTTGCGGCCGTTGATGCCACGGTGGCCGTCGCTGTAAACGACAAGACTCGTCCGGTGCCTCACGGACATCTTTTGCCTCCGCTTGTCGCCTACCTCGAGGAACTCGGTTTCCGGAAGGAAAAAATAGTATTCGTCATCGCCACCGGAGCGCATCCGGTCATGACGGTGGACGAGTACCCCTCCATCCTGCCTGCGGAAATCCTCCGGAATCACCGGGTGGAGTGCCACGACAGTCACGACCCGGCACGCCTTGTTTCCCTGGGGTCGACGATTCGCGGGACACCGGCCTTTTTCAATCGCACGTACGCGGAGGCCGACGTTCGCGTTGTGGTGGGCAACATCGAGCCTCACCAGTTCATGGGCTACTCCGGCGGAGTAAAAAGCGCGGCAATCGGACTGGCGGGCACCCAGACCATAAACGTCAATCACGCCCGGATGCTTAACCCTGCAGCGCGCCTCGGCTCCTATTCCGACAATCCGGCCCGCGCCGATGTCGAGGAGCTTGGTCGGATACTTGGTATTCATTTTGCGCTGAACGCCGTGCTCAATGACCACAAACAGATAGTCAATGCGTTTGCCGGCGACCCGGTGGCAGTCATGGAAGCCGGGATCCCGCTTGTGCGGGAGAACTTCGAGGTGTCGATTCCCGTGCCCTTTGATCTGGTGATCGTCTCTCCCGGCGGTCATCCGAAGGACATCAACCTCTACCAGGCGCAGAAGGCGCTCGCGCACGCCTCGATCATTACGCGTGACGGTGGAACCATTATCCTCGCTGCCTCCTGTCCCGAAGGGTCGGGCAGCGGGAGCTATGAGAAATGGGTCCATGACCGGCATTCCAATCAGGAGGTGGTGGATCAGTTCCGAGCGGAGGGGTTCCGGGTGGGACCGCACAAAGCGTTTCAGATAGCGCGTGACGCGCTCAAGGCACGGGTAATTCTCGTTTCGGACATGGCGGATGAGATAGTGAGAGGTTTTCTCCTCGAGCCTGCCGGTTCGGTCGAAGAGGCTTTCGAAATGGCAACCGGGCACTCGGATAAGCCGCTTTCGATTGGTATTATGCCATATGCGAACGCGACAATTCCGCGTCTGTCGGGCGCGTAGTTTCGCTTTCTCAAGGACAGGGAGGGCTTGTGTCAGATAGGCATCCGCTGCGAAGCAACGACATTCGTGAGCAGAACGAGAAACTCGTTCTCCACCTCATCTACTCGAATCGTGGAATCTCTCAGTCGGAGGTCGCGAATCTCACGGGCCTCAAGCCACCCACGGTCTTCCGAATTTTCAGCACGCTCGAGGGCGAACTGCTCATTCGGCCCGCAGACGAAACAGTCATCACTCCGGACAAGAAGGGCCGCCGACCTTCGCCCTACGTCGTAGTTCCTGAAGCACACTTCAGCATTGGTGTCGATTTCTGGGCTCGCACCGCGGCGGTGGCGGTCTTTGATTTTTCCGCCAGAGTCATCTATCAGCGCAGCGTGAACTTTCCCGCAGGCGTCGATGCCGGGACGGCCGTCGATCAGGTCATCGCCCTCATTGAAGAGGCCGTCGTGAGCTCCCTTATCCCACGCGACAAAATCCTCGGCATCGGGATCGGAGCCCCGGGAATCGTCGATATCGAAACAGGCGTGGTTGTCGCCTATGACCGTATTCGCGGGATGAATCGATTTGATATCAGAACCCGGATCGAAGAACATTTTTCCGCAGCAGTTGTCATTCATAACAACTGCTCGGTGATTGCGCTCGGCGCCTACCGGTACGGAAGTGTGCACGGAGAAACCTCGCTCGTGGCATTTCTCATCCGGTCCGGACTCGGGGGCGCATTCATCCACGACGGTCACCTCTACGTGAATCAGGGAAGAACCGCGTTCGAAATCGGACGAATTGCGCCGATCTTTCCGAGTGCGAAAAGCCATGCCCACGGCGGATTGCCGGATGACAGGAGTCTCGAGGACTACATTTGTGAGGACGCAATCCTGCAGACGGCCCGGGATTCGGCGGGAGCCGAGAGCTGGGAAGATATCGACCGCCTGCTACTCGAGAAGAACCGGGCGCTGACCGAGGGCCTGTCGGTACTTGGTCGGATATTTTCGCAGACGGCGAGAAATCTGACCCATCTGCTTAACCCGGATGCAATTCTCATCATTTCACGCTCGCAGCCGGTATCCGACTATTTCGGCCAGGAACTGCGGAATCAGATGGCGGCTGCACACGACGAGGTGCTGGTCGACGTGAAGAGAATCATTCCAACGGCGTACGACCCGCTTCCCGCATGTCGCGGCGCGGCGGATCTTGTTTTCGACGACTACTTCGCGCTGCCGCACTGAGCGGCGTCACCCGGCAATATTGACGGTTGACAGGGACGATTAGACGTGCTTTTATTTAGTTATCGAAAGAAACTAATAAGAAAGGAGTACACTATGCGAAGACGGTTGGTAACGGTTGGCCTTATCGCTGCTGCATTCATTGCGCTTCCACTTGCCGCGCTGTTTGCAAACGGTGCGAAAGAAAGTGGACCGATCACCCTGAACTGGCCAAGCATCTGGGTCGGCAAAGATTCGAAGGCTCCTGCGGTCGCGGCCCTGGTCGACCAGTTCAACAAAGCGAACGTGGGAAAGATTCAGGTTGCGGTGGAACCGAATCCGAATTACGATGCCTATCGGGACAAGATCAACACGCAGATCGCCGCCGGTCAGGTCCCGGATATTTTTGTCTTCAATCCCGATCCCACTACCTTTCAGTACTACCAGGGCAACGTGCTCATGGACTTCACAAAGGACCTGCAGGGTGACTGGGGCAGCCAGTTCGTGCCTGGCACCGTGAAGCAGGCCACGCGTGACGGCGCAACCAAGTCGATTCCTTACGAGATCGGTGTCACACCCATCTGGTATAACATGGCGCTCTTCCAAAAAGCCGGGATCGCGGCGCTTCCCAAGACGATGGACGAGTTCTGGGCGGACTGTGACAAGCTGAAGGCTGCCGGGATCGTCCCGACGTCGCAGATGACCGGCGGGTCTAATGCCTGGACTTCGATGCTCTGGTATTCGCACATCCTCGCCAGTATCGGCGGACCGAATATCTGGGACAAGCCGCTCTTCGAAGGGCAAGTCTACGTAGACGCAGCGAAGATTCTGCAGCGCATGTATCAGGAAGGAAACACGACGAAAGATGCGGTCGGTGCCGATGCCAATGTCGCCGGTGGGCACTTCCTGTCGGGGCAGGTTGCGATGTTTCTCAACGGACCGTGGTACATCGGACGCGTGAAGAAAGATGCACCCGACGTCTATGCAAACACAAAACTTGCGCCACTTCCGCAGGTGGCAGGCGGAACGTTCGGTGGAACTATCGCTTTCCCGCTGTCGAATCTCGCCGCCGGAAACACGGACAACGCAACAAAGCGGGCCGCGGTCGTTTCCTTCCTCAAGTTCATGACTGCTCCTGACAACGTGAGAGCAATATCGGAGTCGTCCGGTTCACTTTTTGCGATCAAGTACAAGGTCGATACGTCGAAAGTTGATCCGCTGCAGGCGCAGTTCACCGACAGCCTGAACAGCGCCGCATTCGCGATTCCTCACATCCAGTTTCAGCTGCCTGCGAAAGTTACCGCCCAGCTTGGTCAGGGATTTGGCGCAATGGCGCTCGGCAACATGACGCCGCAGCAGTTCGTGGATTTCATGCACCAGCAGCTGCTGGCCGCCCAGTAGGCGAGACCCGCATTTAAGGAAAACGACCCGGTGTTCTACCGGGTCAAACATATCCGGCCGCAGGTTTCTGCGACCGGCCGGGGCCGGCCGGCGCCACGCGTTGGCGGCCGCACGGCTCCCCGTCATACGCGGGAAATATGAGGAAGCGCAACAAGCACTGGAAAGGTATCATTCTGTTCATTCTGCCCGTGCTCATTATCTACGGGGCATTCTTTCTCTATCCGCTCGGTTTTGTGGGCATTGTAAGTCTGGTGAAATGGAACGGCGTCACGCCGATGAGATTTGTCGGTCTGCAAAACTACATCAGCAACTTCGCAAACCCTGTATTTCAGACGGCCTTCAGAAACAACTTCATCTGGGCATTTTCGCTGGGCTTCATTCAGGTGGCCTTCGCTGCGCTCGTTGCGCTGATTCTTGCCCGCCGCCCGCCGGCGTGGAAGATGCTGCGAACCATCTTCTTCCTGCCCAACGTCATCTCAAAAGTGGCGATCGCGATGATGTGGCTCGCTCTCTACAACGCCGACTACGGGTTGATCAACACACTTCTGGGCAAGCTCGGTCTGGCCGGCCTCGAGCAGAACTGGCTTGGTCAGACTACTACTGCGCTTCCGGCCGTCATCTTTCAGGAGGCGGTATACATCGGCTATTTCATGATCATCGTCCTCGCCGGCGCCATGTCGATTCCCGAATCGTTCTATGAGGCCGCGGAGATGGACGGCGCAAGCGTTTTTCAGCAGGAGCGGTTCATTACGATCCCCATGGTGCGAGGAATTCTGGTGACCTCGATGACTCTTGCTGTTGCGTTTGGGCTGCGGCACTTCGAGTCAACATTTCTGATGACGCGCGGGGGACCGGCAAACAGCACGCAAACCATGGGGCTTCTTTTATACGAAAACCTCGGCTCGCTAGACTACGGGCACGCAAACGCGATCGGCGCTGTGCTCATCATTGTCGGCGCGGTGATCATCGTGATTATCCGAAGGGTATTCGGTGACCGGGAGGCCGGCGCCGAAGCGCGACAGTAGGCACAGGAATGAAAGATCGAAGGCTCACCCCGACCGACATAATAGCAAAAACCGGCAAATGGTTTCTTCTGATGTTCTTTCTTTTCATAACATTCGTGCCGCTGTTGTGGCTCGTCATTTCGTCGTTCAAGACAAATATCGAGCTGCAGACGAAACCGTTCAATCTGCCGGCGGTGTGGCAGTTCTCGAACTATGTCGAAGCGATTCGAATCTCGGGACTGCCACAGCTCTTTCTGCACTCGATCATCATCGCGCTATCCGCCACATTTCTGAATCTTCTCGTGACCTCCATGGGGGCATTCGCCTTTTCCCGGGAGAAGTTCCGTTTTCAGGGTGCCCTGCTCAACCTGATGCTCGCGGGCGTGCTCGTACCAATCATCGCCTTCATGGTGCCCTACTTCAAGTTGATCGGCGCCTTGAAGATCTACGACACCCTCTGGGGACTCATCCTGACCTACTCCGGGATCAACATTCCGATCTCGATGTTTCTGGTCACGGGCTTCATGCGCTCCATTCCGGCCGAGTTGGAGGAGGCCGGTGTCATGGACGGGTGCAATTTCTGGCAGCGGTATACGCGGATCGTGATGCCGCTCTCCAAAATCGGACTGGTCACAGCGGGAACCTTCGTCTTTCTCTATGCCTGGAACGAGTTCATCTACGCTCTGCTTCTTACCTCGTCGATGAAAGCGCGCACGCTCCAGCTCGGCATCCAGTTCTTCAAGAGTCAGTTCGTCACCGACTATACATCGATGTTTGCAGCGATTACGCTGACCATCATCCCGAGCATCGCAGTTTACATCTTTTTTCACGAACGTATTATCAAAGGGCTCACTGCGGGCGCAGTAAAAGGCTGAACACAGATGACAGAGCGCAAGATCTACCCCATCGAAATCACATCTTCGGATAGCAGATACCCGCTCCCGGTCGAGGTCGTAGATACCGACGAGGATCTCTACTGGCACATTGCGCATCTGCTCTATTTCACGATAGCCGAGGATGCCGGACAGAATCGAAAGACGGTGGTGATCCTCCCGGTCGGCCCGGTGTTCCAGTACCGGCGCTTTGTCTCACTCTTTCGGCAGGCTCCGATCGACCTTCGCGGGTTGCGTTGCTTCTTCATGGATGAGTACCTCGCCGACGAGCGTACGCCGATCGGCGCCGACAATTCTCTCTCCTTCCGCGGATTCGTAGACCGCGAGTTCACCGACCCACTTGCCGAACTGGGAGCCATCGATCGATCGCAGATCCGATTCCCCGATCCGGCCCGCCCGGACGCCTACGACCGAGAGCTCTCGGAGCTTGGCAACGCCGATCTTTGCGTTGCCGGTGTCGGCATCAGCGGCCACGTCGCCTTCAACGATCCGCCCGAACCCGGCCAGGAACTATCTGAAGCGCAGTTTCGAAACCTTCCGACGCGGGTGGTGCGGTTGAGCCGCGAGACGGTGGTCATCAACTCGAACACGGCCATGCGCGGTGCCTTCGAGCAGATACCTCCGCTTGCGGTAACAATCGGCATGAAACAAATCCTGGACGCGCGACGGATCCGCGTCTACCTGAACCGACCGTGGCAGAGCGCAGTTGTGCGCAAGATGCTTTTCGCCGAACCTTCCCCATCGTT
>Ga0307375_10003295_pt1 | contig 15975 bp, 21 predicted proteins | sample TR1MG_FD_202531 | JGI IMG/M metagenome (GOLD analysis project Ga0307375, IMG submission 202531) | Soil microbial communities from Risofladan, Vaasa, Finland - TR-1 | ecosystem: Environmental > Terrestrial > Soil > Coastal area > Acid sulfate soil | place: Finland: Risofladan, Vaasa | collected... | reverse complement strand
TACAACGGTAGTATGCCTGATTGCTGCTAGGACGGATACCAGGGTGTGGCATGATATTGTGTGGAAACAGGCTAGGGAGATTAGATTTTTGAAGGGCAGGGTTAAGTTTGTGGGTGGTACAGCTTCTGCTCCTTTCCCATCTGCTGTGGTTATTTTCCAGAAACATTGTGTGGATGACATGGTGGATGTTTGGGGTTGGGACTGGAAGAAGGAGCCTGCTTATGACAAACAGGGCTTTGCGCAGAAAACATGCAGAGAGAATGAAAAGGAGAGCCCGTAAGCTTTATGCAGGCACCAAGTGTCCTGAGAAGTTTGCGGAGCATCTGGCCGTGTGTTCTTGCAATATGTGTGGAAATCCCAGGAAGCACCCATGGCACGAGGTGACTCTACAGGAGCGTAAGTTTTATGGACGAAGAAGAGCAGAAGCAGGCCAAGAGCTATAGTTTTCGCAGGCTGTGTGGAGATACCTTGGAGGTTACCTTTGCTCCGGACGGGTCGCTTAGTGCTGCTGTTTTGTGTGTGGAAGGTCAGAACTACTGTGTGACCGTTTATTTTAAGGGTCTTTTAGAGGAACAGCGTGTTTTCTTTCTGGGTGTGTTTGGTTTTGTAGAGCAGCTTGACCCTGTTGCGATGGAGCTTTTGCCAAAGGTCCTGTCTAACCTTCCTGATGGGTGTGTGGTAGAGAGTATAGTAGAGGTCAGGGGGGGTGTTTTTAGGCTGGTTGCTATATCGGAGGAGGAGCGGTCCTGCCCGACTGCCGCTCCTGTGATGCGGATATATTTAGATGCGGAAGGCCGTTTGTTGCGGTGAATTGAAAAAATAGTTTTGAAGTACATAAAAAAACTCCCCTTTTCGTGTATATACTAATGTAATGAGTAGAAAACACTCTAATATTACTGTGCCTAGAGCCATGTTTAATGGTAAATTGAAGAGTAAGGCCACGGAGTGCCCAGATTGTGGGGCTCCTGTCTACCGCTATAAGGGTGCTTATCAGAAAAGGTGTCCTAATTGTGGTGGTTCCCTTAGAGTGTTGGGGCTTAATCAGCTTAAGAGGCGTCCAATGGACAAGGCCCAGGTAGAATCCCTGATAAACGAGATTGTAGGAAACAACCTGTCCCCTGGGCAGGCTGCTCAAAAGGCTTTAGGCATAGAGCAGGACGAGCATGACACAGAGATCATAAACAATGCCAGGACTAAGGTTGCCATGGTAGGTATGCTCGATTCTTATGTGGGTGATGAGTTTGATTCTGAAGGGGGCTTGAAGCTTTACTTCGGGAAGGGGGCCAAGCCAGAAGATTTGAAGGGTTTGTTTGACAAGCTGGCCGTTATGAATATAGGCGGACAGGACATCGAGCTTTCCATGACCATACAAAAAGTAGATGATCCTCCTGCTGAGTGGATGGTGTGGCTGCGGCGTCCTACTACTGGACAGCCACAGGTTCAGGGAACCCTGGGTGTACAAGGCCCTGCCTCAGGAGAGGTTTCTGTAGGAAGATAAAGCTATGGTAAGATCTGTTCAACTACGTTGCCCTCACTGCGAAAATAGGCAGTCTATTAAAAAGACTACTATAACAGAGGGGGCTAGGATGACTTGTGTTGTTTGTGGCACACAGTATGATCTTTCTGCCAAGGTCCTTGAGCCTGTTCAGGCCCAGCAGGGAGGAATGGGACCTGGAATGCCGGCCCCACCCCCACCAGGCCCAGAGGGAGGGACACCAGCCCCACCAGACGCAGGAGGTGTCCCTGCACAACAGATGGCGGCTGCTTTGAAGGATGTTGATATTGAGAGGATCCTTGCTGAGGTGAATGGTGGTCTTGAACCCCATGCTGCCTTAAGGAAGCTTATGGGAGAGTGGAAGGATGACGGACTGTTCTTGGCAGACTGTGTAGCAGGTAAAGTCTTAGTGGAATGGGATGGGGTCGTTGAGGTTCTCAATGAGGACGAAGCGGTTCGTTACCTGGTTTTCCTTGGGGAGGACGAAGCTGTTGCCAAAGAGGCTGTAAAAACCCTGCTATATCCTGAGCCAGATCCTCCTAGTATGGACTATGAGGGTATGGCGAAGAAGCTGATCTTTGCAGAGGCGGAAAAAGAGGACAAGCCTGCTACCAGCCCTAAGAAAACTAAGGCCGATGATAATTGGCGTGGGTCGTTTGCCGAGTTCAACACCAAGCTATCCGCGTTGATGGACGAGCTTGCTGTTGATGACGATATTGGAAAGATTGTGGAGCTTCTCCAGGATGGCGGGTCTATGAATATAGAGGGGGAAGAGATTGTTCTTGACCTAACCAAGACACAGAAGGTTTTTGTAGACCTGCTGCAGCCTGAAGAGCCCGATCTTGGCGGCATGGATGAGGTTCCTGCGGGGCCTGAGGTCAAGCCTGTCCCAATGAGTATGCCTGTTGATTTGCCGCTTGACCAGGAATTGGGCGAGCAGGCACCCAGTGCTATCCCTCCGGAAGAAGAGCCCCTAGACGAGCCTATTGACGAGCCTATGGATAAACCTATTGACGAGCCCATTGATGAACCTATAGATGAACTACCCATCTCCCTTCCCGAACCAGAGGAAGAGGATACCGAGTTGGAAGACAAGGTAGCTGATGGGCTTAGGAAATTCTTCTAGGAGCGACTGATGCCTAATAAGCCCTGTATCCGCTGGTATTTTGATATTACTGAGAAGGACTATGCTGTATCAGCCCAGCATGAGGATACTCTGGCTGGGACACACCAGCTACAAGAACAGTACCCTATCCATTTTGCTGGGGCCTGTTTGTTTCTAGCCAACAGCACTAATGCTGATGTAGTGGTTTCTATTCAAGAGTCTGCTGACGGGACTACTTGGGTACCGGTCACTTTTTCTACCCATACAGTAGCAGGAAACCTGACAATTACAGTGGCCGAGCAAAGCTACGCAGCCTTGCTGTTCGTATCGTCAGCCCTGTGGATCAGGTTCATGGCAGTAGATTTAGCCGGGGAGCCTGTTCGTAACGGGGTGTTCTGTTATCTGTGTGAGTATCCTCCAGAAACAGCACGGTCAACCATTTACTAGTGGAGACGATAATTATGTCAGACAAGCTTCCTGAAAAGATTCAAGCCACTTACAGCTTGGTTGAAAAGTGCTGGAACAGGGCTCGGAAGCGGAAGAAGAAGGGTGCCGAAGACATCTTCGCCTCTGTCAATTTCAGGCTGTCTCGCAAGGGTAAGCCCGTTATGGGAGAGGATCTTCTTTTGCTTGGCCTACCTGTAGAAGTGACCCTGGAGTGTCTTGGCCCATTAGTAAAAGATCCTAAGGTAGAGGACGGCTATGATAAGGTGGTTGCTGCTGCCTTTCTGGTTGAGCACTGGAAAGTAGAGAGCGACAAAGAGTCCGCTGTTCTAGAAAAGACAGATGAGGGTATTGTCCTCAAGGAACAGTTTGTAACAGGGCTTACTGAAGCGGCGACTCAGAAAGGGACTGCTGACTACTGGAGAAAGCTTTTCCCAAACTGCCCTGAGCTACTGATTGGCTACTTGGCTAGTGTAACAGGTTAAGTAATGTCTTGGTGGCAACTATTCAGGCCCGGTGTTTTTAGTGAACCCGATAACCTACCACCCTATGATCCGGAGTTTTCTTTCTTTTGCTTTGTCAGAGAGCCCTTTGAAAAAACCATCATTTTGGTTTTGCCTGACGGAGACAGCTACGAGTTAGAGCCCAGAATCCTTGAGCGCTATTTGAAGCTTTATGGTGTTCCTGAAGATCTGATCTGGGGGCTGCTCACTTATATTTGGAACTTTTATGCTGTCTGGTTTGATAGAGAATCAGGAATCTACCAAAGTCTTCCCAAGGAGGAGATCGTAGATGAGAATACTGAACGAATCAGGGTCCCCGCTTTCCTGCAAGCCCATTATAGTGGAGCGTAAGGAAGGGCCTGTGGGAGAGAGGCTGCTTGTTCGTGGCCCGTCTCAGCGGGTGGGTATAAAAAACGAGAACGGTCGAGTTTACCCCAAAACGGTCTGGGAAAAGAATCTGGCTAAAGGCTCTCGTTTTTCTTCTCTGCTCCAGGAGAACAAGGTCCTGGGGGAGCTTGAGCATCCAGAAAGTGGCAACACTCACCTGGCTAGGGTAAGCCACCTTATGAAGCGGGCTTGGATTGAGACCCTTCCAGATAGCAATGCCTACGGGGTTCCTGCCGGTGAATATGTGATGACAGAGAACCTCATCCTTAACACACCTAATGGCAGGATACTAAAGGAGCTATTTGAAGTTGAAGTGCCTGTGGGGATCAGCAGCAGAGGCCGTGGGGATACTTACAAGGAGGGCGAGGCTGACATTGTTGACGATAATTACGAAGTAGATTGCTGGGATTATGTATACAGACCCAGTGTTCAAGAGGCCCATCACAATAAGGTTGAAATGACTATGAAAAATGACAAGAGACGGCGTCTTGGGGAGCAGGATGGGATGCCCCCTCCTCCTCCTCCTCCGGCTGATTCGGAAGTAATTGGTCCTGACGGTCCTATTGGACCTAACCTTCCGCCACCCGGCAACGAGATTGAGGCCCCTATCACTATTCCTGATGACAAGGGATCTGACCTGAGCAAGGCCCAGGCCCTTGTTGATAAGTACGCCGACCTTGTCAGGGGAGAGGATGTAGGATCTTGTATTGAGGTCCTGCTGGATGCCACTGAGGCCGTGGATGACCTGGGTGGGGATACTTCTGAGGAAGCCATCAAGCTCCGTGGGCAGCTTATCATGCTGGTCAAGGGGTTGCTGATCAAGGTCGGGGATGCCTTGCCTGACAGCGTTAAGAATAAGCCTAGCGACACTGCTCCAAGCAAAAGCTCCGGTGCAGGTAGTAGTAGCTCTGACAGTGATAGCAAGTCTGACGGCGACAGCAAGAAGTCTAATCCTTTCGCAAAGTCATCTGAGGACAAAGATGACGACGAGGAAGACAAAGAGGAAAGTTCCAAACAAGGGTCCCTTTGGGTAATTGAGCATATTGACGAGCTTGTTGAAGAAGAGAAGACTCGTCGCAAGAAGCTGGTGGAAGCTCGCCCACAGAGGGGTTCTAAGATTACAGAAACCTCTGGAGATAAAGAAATGGCTAAGCCCAGTGTAAATGAGGTGGTATTCTTTAGGCAGATCGTTGAGCTTTATGCCTCAGAGCGAGACAAGAACAAGCGGCTTAGAGAGAGGTTTGCTGGCTTCAAGGATATGGTTTCCAGGGACAACTATGATAAGTCTGTTGAGCTTTGTGCAGAGATTACTCGACAGAGCAGAGAGCTTGTCAGCGAGAAGAAGGAAACCGACAAGAAGTACAGGGCTGCTCTAATGACCATTGAAGCTCTCACTACTAAGTTCAATGAGCTTGACAGAAGTTACTTTGTTGCTCAGAAGATTCTGGATGACCCCAGGCTTGCCGAGCATGAGAAGGATCTGGTCGCCTGTGAAAGCAAAGAGGCTATTGAGACCAAGATCACAGAGCTTGCTGGCGTGCTTAAGGAAAGAACCAGGGTTACTTCTAAGGTGATCAAGGAGTCTACCGAGCCGCTGCCTAACAGATTGCCTGGAGAGAAGTGGACAAGCTCTGATAAGACAAAGGTCGAGTCAGAAGAAGAAGCTCCCGAAAAGAGGAAGCCTGCGGCTGACCTGTTTGAGGGTGTAGTTAGGAACATGAGTAAGTAATGGTGTCTGCCCTTTTGCTGTGTCTCTGCCAACCCTATATGGAGATTACGGTAGGAGACAAGTACTTGTGGTAGACCCTGGTCCGATACAGTAAAGAAACCATTGTAGCAAAAGAGGTTAATTATGGCTGAAGATCAAAAAGGAACTCAGCAAATGATGGAGACGACCATGGCTACTGGTCTCCAACTGGCTGAGCGTTGGGAAGCGATGCCGAAGGCGGCAATCCGTGGCTATGAGAATAGCAAGCGGGATCATATCGACTTCCTAGCGGGTGTAGACAAAGATACTGACCGGGCAATGCTTGCCACTCTCTATGAGAACACTCTTAAGTTCTATCAGAGAATGGAAGAGTCAACCAGACAGTTGCACGTAGGAAGCTTTGAGAAGTTTGTCTTCCCAATCATCCGTGCCCTGTATGCCAACCTTGTAGCCAAGGATCTGGTGACTGTTTACCCACTGAGCGCTCCAACAGGACTCGTGTTCTACTTCGACGCTCTGTACGGTTCTACCAAAGGAACCGTTAACCGTGGTCGTAGAGTGTTTGATGCCAGGACTGGTCCTGCCAGCGACTACCACTACACCGACGAGGTTGTAGAGGAAGAGCCCCTGGCAACCGGTGATGGAGTGACGACAAACTTTGTGGGTAACCTGAGCTACACCCCTGTACGCCCAGGTACTGTGGACATCAATGATGGCACACTGCATGCTGTAGATGATGGTAATGGTAACCTGGTAGGCGACGTTAACGCCCTGGGTAACAACACCATTAACTACGCAACTGGTGCCTATGATGTCACTTTCTCAGCGGCCATTGATAATGGCGATGCAGTAGTGGCTACCTATGAGTACAACATGGAAGCCAATGCCAATCTGCCTGAGATGGACATTATGCTGACGAGCGCTCCCGTGACTGCTCGTCCCCGTAAGCTGATTGCTCGTTGGAGCATTGAGGCCCAGCAGGACCTCCAGGCTTACCACGGCATGAATGCTGAGGTAGAGGTCGTTGGGTTTATGACGAATCAGATCGCCAAGGAGATCAATTACCAGGTGATTAGGCATATTCGCAGCATTGCTAATGCCGGCAATCGTATCTGGGATCGTACTCCTCCCGCTGGTGTCCAGTGGATTCTGCACAAAGAGTCCTTCTATGACACCCTTATCATGTTGAGTAACGATATCTTCTCTGCTACCCAGAGAATGAACGGCAACTGGCTGGTGGCTGGTGTAGAGGTCTGCAACGTCATCGAGGCGTTGAGCAGGTTCACCCCTCAGTCTGGTGCTGGGACTTCTGTGGCTGGTGTGAGACGAATCGGTACGCTGGGTGAATACAGTGTTTACAAGGATCCTACCTACCCGACTGATGAGTTCTTGATGGGCTACAAGGGTGGCAGCTTCCTTGACACTGGATACATCTGGGCTCCTTACCTGATGCTATATACCACGCCTACAATCGTCCTCGAAGACTTTATTGGTCGTAAGGGTATGATGCAGAGAACTGGTCTGAAGGTTGTTAACAGCAACTTCTACGCTACTGGTAGCGTAACCCAGTCTGGTGGTGCCTTCGGATAAGTTGTGGTGTTCTCCAGTCCTGGGGGGCCTTCGGGCTCCCCAGGACACACCCCTTTTCTTTTGAGGTTGTGATGAAGCTTGTAGATCTTGTTTCTTTTACACAGGAGGCTGCTTATTAACAGCCCATTTAGGGCAACTATGTGTGTGTTCGTTTTCAGTGAGTACTAGAAGATGAGTACTCCAAAAGTAACAAGGAGTTACGACTATGCCTAATGGCGAACCTGTTGTTGGCGGACTTGTGATGGATGCTCCTTACGGGAGCCAGTGTTCAACAGAGTGTGCAAATATCGATCTCATGCGGGTCATTGAGAAGCTTGACCGCTGGGCCCAGGAGCTTGCTTGTTCTCAGTCGGCAAGTATCAATGGTGGCCTGATCGATCCAGATGCTGCTAGACAGGTAGATTATTTGGCTGATTTCAGAGCGTTTCTTCATTTCATTATTCAGAGACCAATTCCGGACGTTCCTGAGACACATGGCCGAGTAGCTGATACAGTGCCTCCTCCGTATGCCCAGATGCCAGAGATTACTGATATTGAGAATGGAGATATCAGACAGATCCTAAGGCAGATGCGGGCTTATAGGATTGAGATGAGTCGCTGTCAAAGTTCAAGGTTGGTGATGGGTGTACTTAGGTTTGACCAACAGCGTCTTGAAGACGGGCTTACCCGTATTGAGAACGAGATGGAGTACGCTGCACAGCACGAGCCTTCGGACTTCCCAGAGACTACTCCTAGTGAGCCTCCGGTTCCTGCTGGCCTGTAAGGTAGTTAGTGTTTTTGCTGGTTAAGATAGCTCTCCGGCACTGCTCGTTTTAGATGGCCTGCACGGGCCGGAGAGCTATTTCATTTTGGGTTACGTGCTAATGAAAAGATACCAACCCTTTGTTTAGAGCTACAGGAGTTCTTTGATGCCCGCCAAGCCTAGATACAAGTTTATAAACCGCAATAGTTTTCCTGTGGGGGTTCCTGGTAAAAGAGGAATCAACATTACGTTTGGCCCTGGTCAATGGGCTACCGATCCATGGTATGGTCAATTTGTAGGCAAGCGAAATCTTAGCAGAGAGCCCATTAATCCTGGTGAGCAGGGCTACGAGAATTCTGAGGCTGTTACCCTGGACAAGAAAGATGAGCTTTGGTGGTTGAAGACTAAAGAGGCTGAGCCTCCTGCTAAAGCAGAGGTCCCTGTTATCCCACTCAAGGCTCCAATTGATGTGGTAAAGGCTACTTCTGAGGAAACCATAGATTACGTAAAGAAGATGGGCATTTATGTCTGTAAGCATTGTGCTACATTCAGGACTGGTAGCTTGAGAGCTTTCAAAATGCACCTGTCTTCTTATCACCAAATGGGTGGCGAGCCTCTGATCAAGCCTATCACGGTAGCTTCCAAGCCTGACATCATCGAGGCTGCTGCGGAAGAGGTCGCTAGACCCGTGGTTGATACTGATGTTGACTTCCATACTGGCGATGCCGACGAGCCTGACTATGGGGAGCCCGGTTCTCCTGTCCCAGCAAAAGAGTCTGGGAGAGTGGTGCCGCTAGGTGGCCTGAAGGAAGATGACGGGGTTGCAGTTACGACAAGTAAAGGCTTTGCCTGTGATACCTGTGGCAGGTCGTTTGGGTCAGAGCCTGGGTTGAGAAGACACATTACCGTAAAGCACGGTCGCAAGGAGTAGGTAAATGCCTGTTGCTAATCTGGAGGAGCTAGAGAGTAGTTCTGACTGGATTGCTACCTTCAGTTTCAAAGACAACGAAAACAGGAAGCGTGTCCTTATGAAGCATCCTGTAGGAGAAGGACTGTTCTGGAGAGAGGTAGGGCCTGCTGGCCTGCCCTGGCAGTGGGGAATCACCTCTCTGTATGAGGGTGACTCTTTCCTGCTTGATATTGTGGAGGCAGGAGTGTTGAGTAGGGATAGTGGTACCTACCCTTGGGAACTGGAGCGGGTAACGGTTGAGCCACCTGACAAGACTGCTGAGATCCAGGCTGAGGCAACAAAGCTTATTGGTTTGAGTGATTAGTGTTAACCTCTAACTTCTTTGGTAAGAGATGGGATGAACAGAGAGAAGAAGATTAAACCCTCATGGGATGAGGGTGATATCTTTTCCAACAAAGCCAGGCAGATTGATGGTCCTGGTCCTGATGTGATTAAACTACAAAAGAAACGCTATCGTAAGCGATTCCGTAGAGAGACTAAGGAAGAGCTTAAGGACTGGGAGGGAAGGGTGGAATAGGTGAACCTTACTAGAGACAGTATAGTTGACTATGTAAAGCAGTCCCTTGGCTGGCCTCTGGTGGATATAGAGCTAGAGGACTCCCATCTGGATCAGGCCATAGACGATACATTGATGCTGTTCAATCAGTATCTTGGGGAGATGCAGCACAGGGCTTATTATAGCTGTGCCGATTCTTATGTTCTTGATATGGAGGCCGATGTCAGGGGGGTCTGCGAGGTCAGGGCTTTGTTCCCTGAGAGTAGCAGAGTTTACTCTCAGCTTAACATCTTTGACCTGCTCTACAGGCTGGTCTATCCCCAACTTCCAATTGGTGACTGGTATATGCTCAGGACCTTTTATGAGCAGTTCCAGTACATTCGTGGCGTAGAGCCCGACTGGGTTTATGACGAGTTTAATAGGCGGCTTTACGTTGACTGTCATGGAGGTCCGTGGGACCTTCATATTGTGGTGGTGAAGGATCTGGTTGATGTTGAGGTTTTTGAAGAGGGGTTTAAGGGCTACCGAAGGATTTTCCTGGATTCAGTAACTGCTTACAGCAAGCGAATCTTGTCCAAGGTCCGGGGGAAGTTTGCTGGCACCATTCCTGCCCCTGGCGGGACACTAGCTACTGATGCCGACAGGCTGGAGGCTGAGGCTACGGAGGCCCTTGCCAAGACGGAGGACATCCTGGAGAGAGAGGCTGCGTTGGTGACTCCGATTATCTATGGCAGGTAAAAATGCAAACCAGATTTCCCACACACATAGTAGACCTGAACAGAGGGATCTTTAGGATCCTGTCTGACTATACACGGTTGCACTTCCCAGTGGTTTCCTGGAGGGTGCTGGCTACACCTGACGCTGAGTTAGACCCTACCCACCTTGAAGTAGATGAGGTTGAGAAGGAGTGGGCTACGGGGATCAACTTACGGGCTTATTTTGTGCCTGAGGAAGAGTCTTATCCACTGACCCGCTTTGGTCTGGAACAGATCAGAGATGTGACTTTACAGATAGCCGTTCCCGATCTCGTTACGTCTGGCCTTGCTACCATGGACAAAGAGACGGGGGCTATTGTGCTGGTCTGTTCCATAGGGGACAGGTTTGTTTACAGTACACTTGAGTATGACGTTAAGGAGATTTGGAGGGGCCCTCCTTTCGGAAATACAGACATACCCATCTATTATTTTGCCTCAGCAGAGAAGGTTCGTCCGCGAGCCGAGCTATACGCAGGGATATAAAAACTTTGAAGCAGAGAAAAAAGGAGGCTTTTCCTCCTTTATATAGATAGAGAGTGATAAGCTACTAAGTACAGCTAGCCTAAGTACCACTCATCTGAAAAGTACAAGTCAGTGATTCGTGTAAGTATTGAGTTAGATGATTTTAAGAACCAAAGCCGCCGAGACTCTTTTAGCCAGCGGGTTTCTACAGCCGTTGCAGACAAGCTTGTTGACGAGGTGCAACGTCGCTTTGAGCTAGAAGTTAGACGAGCGGTGCTGAATACCTACACAGATGAAGAAATACAATATTACGGTCCTATCCTGTCAGCACCAAGCAAGTTAGCCGAAGCAATAATAGCAGGCTATAAGGTTTCTGTGGTTCCTGACAAAACAGGGGCCTCAGTGGTGATAGAGCCCAATGAGGAAAAGCTGGCAGCCAGTGGTGTCTCAGGTGAGTTGCTTTATGCGTTGGAGTATGGATCTGTTTCTCTTTCTGGCATAAGAGCCCCGTTGAGGACTCTGATAGCCGCTATCGAAAGCCATGCCCGAAGCAAGCTTAGCAACTAGACGTTTGACACCCACCATTTTGGAGGCCAGCAACAAATGGCTATGTATGATGGCAAAGCATTTGGTGTCTGTGCGAGGTCCTTACGGACGGAAAATTCTTCCAAAGCTGATGGTGCCATGTCCCAATTTGATGTGTTGCTTATGGTGTGTGAGGGTTCTCCGACAAGAGCTTTCTGCCATCTTGGAGGAGGAGTCGGATTTACGCTGGACGAGACGGTTGCTGAGGCAGTCAGAAGCGTTGGAGCAGACCGTAAGATCGGTTCTCTTAAGAGAGCCTGTAAGCATGGGCTCAATGATTATGAGCGTAATGCAGGGGTTTCTTGACCCAGCAGAGGGTGTAGAGTATGCCAGCTACGACATCGGTTCAAATCTATGGAAACTATGATAAAGCTTTCGTCTCGTGGGTTCATTCCTTACAGCACCACGACAGGCCGTTGCTGTGCGTTTTTGCTACCCCAGAACGGGCGTTTTGTCTGGCTGGAGATACTGAGGTTCCTTTGTTAGATGGCAGAACGCTAACAATGAAGCAGATTGCAATTGAGTTTAAGGAACAATCTTTTTGGGTTTACTCCACGACTGCTGATGGTCGCCTGGCTCCGGGTAAGGCCCATTCTGCTAGGAAGACAGGGACTAAAGTTTCTTGCGTAAAAGTTCGGCTGGACAACGGGAAGGTTGTTCGTTGTACTGCTGATCATCTTTTCATGCTTAGAGATGGTAGTTATAGAAGGGCAGGCGATTTATCCTCAGGCGATTCTCTAATGCCACTGTACAGAAAGAAGCCTTTTGGAATTAGAAAACACAAATGTGATTACAGAGTGATACAAAGCAGGCTCGAAAAAGCTGGGTTAGATTGGAGAGAGAGAAAATATGCTAGGGTTAACCATAAGGTCTTGTCTGTAGAATCTGCTGGATCCTGTGATGTTTTTGATTTTGAGGTGGATACATATCATAACTTTGCTTTGTCTGCAGGTGTGTTTGTTCACAATTCACAAATGAGCAGGTTGCTCACTGCAAGGTCGGGGACCACTCCGAAGACGATACCCCTGCCCTTCGCGTCAATAAACAGGGTGAGTGAGGCATATGACCCGCAGAGGTTCAACAACAGCTATATGTACAGGGTAGCTGCAAATAGTGACCTGACAGAGTGGTATGGGATGAAGCGTCCTGCTCCTTATAACATTACCTATCAAATAGATTTGTGGGCAAGGAATCTGAAAGATCTGGATGCTCTGGGCAACCAACTGGCTCTTAGACAAAGAGCAGACGAGATTTATCTTACGGTGGACCATCCTGTTATTCCTACCCATGATTTGAGCGGGACAACACAACTTTATGCCCTCACACTGTTGAGAGGGATTAACGAAACTTCTGAAAAGGAGCCAGGCAGAAATCAGCGGGTGCTAAGACGGTCACATACGTATGAAGTGGCGGCTTGGAAAGACTATGTTCCTGAACAATATGGTGTTGTTGAAACTGTTATTACTGAGATTTGGGATACTGACGACGACCAGCCGCTAGAAACCGGAACAGATCTGTTGGATACGGTTAGAGTAATTGGTGTCCTAGAGGACTAAGTTTAGATTAGGAGAGTGGAAATGGCTGTACTTGTAAGCCCAGGCATTCAGACCAGAGAAATTGATTTCTCTGATTATGCCCCGGCTATGTCTACCAGCCGGTTTGGGATGGTTGGGACTGCAACTAGAGGCCCTGTTGATACTGCTACCCTCATTACAGATATGGGTAGTCTGGTGGATACATTTGGCCCTCCTAGTGGAACCCACTATGGTTTGTATGCTGCTGAGAGATACCTGAGAGCAGGTAGGCAGCTTTGGTTTGTAAGAGTAGCTGGAGACTACTACGCCTCGTCTGAGATTGCCTCTGTAAAGGCTGGTGGCGGATCTCTTACTATTACCGCTAATACCCCAGGTACTTGGGGAGATAATGTTACTGTTGTTCTTGGTAGTGGCACAGATGCCGGTACTTATAAGATCACGGTTCAGTATAATGGTTTTCCTGTAGAGGTTTATGATCTGGTAAGGGTGGGTACGGCAAGTGCAAGCCATGACAACTATATTGAGACCAGAATCAATGGCCTGTCTGACTATATCAGTGTAACTGACGCTGGTGTGGGGGCTGCTCTTACCGCAGGAACAGTCACGCTGACAGGCGGGGATAACGGTACCCCTGTGACCGATGCGGACGTGGTGGGGGCGTATGGGACTCCTCCTACTGTGCCCAGCACGGGTCTACACTGCTTTGACAACCCAGATACTATTCAAATTGATATTGTGGCTGCTCCAGGGTTTGTCAGTGACACGATCATAACAGCGTTGATTACACTAGCCAGCACTACCCGAAAGGACTGCTTGGCTCTGATTGATGCTCCTTATGGCCTGTCTGTGTCTGGGGTGGTAGCTTGGCATAATGGTACCAGTGGACTGGCTGGGGCACCTACTGCCGCTATCGACTCATCTTATGCTATGCTTACCTACTCGTGGGTCCAGGTTTTTGACAGCTACAACAACACAGATGTTTGGATCCCTCCTAGTGGGCACGTTGCTTATGCCATTGCCAATACTGACTACGTGGCAAACCCATGGTCTGCTCCCGCTGGAATGACCAGGGCTGCTTTCAATGATATCAAGGCTGTTGAGCATAGTGCTACTCAAGGTGAGCGTGACTACATGTATGCTAACGGAAATGCAGTAAACCCTATCTGCAAGCCGTTCTACAACGCTCCTTTCTGTCTCTGGGGCCAGAGGACCCTTTCCAGAAGTGCTACTGCTCTGGACAGAGTAAACGTAAGGAGAATGTTGCTGTCCTTGCGTCAGGTTGTGGTTTACGTTGCTAGAAATCTTATTATGGAGCCCAACGACAGGTTTACCTGGAGTAGGTTTGTTCGTATGGTCAAGCCTACAATGGAGGAATATAAGAACCGTAGGGCAGTTTATGATTTCCGCATTATTTGTGATGCTACAACGAATACGGCAGCGGTGATTGCTAGAAACGAAATGCGAGCCAAGATCCTTCTGAAGCCCACGAAGACAGCAGAGATCATTTCCATTGATTTCATTTTGCTGCCTACTGGTGCCACCTTTGAAGAGATTTCTCAGGCTAACTAAAGGAGCCCTACAATGGCTGTTAACAATGAACTGTACGGTATCTCTGCTAACCACATTGCTCCAGGGGGTGTTAACAAGCCTACCTTCGAGCCGCAGAGAGTTAGTAACTTTGTTCTGGAGGTGGGTGTTCCTGGTACTCAGGTAGATGGTACTATTGACGCCGGGGCAGAGCGGATTATTGCCCTGTCTGTCAGAGAGTTTCCTATGCCGGAGGAAAGGACAGATGCTATTGAGCTACAGTACGGTAATGAAGTCCGGTATGTAGCTGGTAGGACCACTTTCGGTGAGGAAACCCTGACCTGTGTTGACTATATTGATGTGGATACAGCAGGATATATCTATGACTGGAGACGGCTGGTTTACAATCCAGGCCCCAATGCTTTTGGTAACTCTGGTGGTGGTAAGCAGCTTGAGCCCGGAGCCATTGGCTATGCTTTCATGTACAAGAGTACTGGATCTATCTGGTGGTTGGATCCTATGGGGAGCCAGCCTCCTGGACGGCGTTTCCTTATGCACGGAATGTGGCCGATGACCGTTAGATATGGTCGAGGCAACATGACTGCGTCCGAGCCAAACATTATTGAGGTGACTTTCAAGGTTGACCGTATCGAGCGGGTCACTGGAACGGTTGATGATGAGGCTTCTTTGGGATCAGGTACCTACGTCTAATCTTTACTTTCTAGGAGTGTTTTGGTATGGCTAATGGTGTTGCGTCTGAAGCGGTAGAGGCTGTTGCAGAAGCTAGAAAGCAACAGGGAGCCGGTCAAGGTCTTGAGTTCAAGCCGAAGATCTCTTTGAGCAAAGAGACTGTTCTGCCTAGCCGTGGACTGCTTTATGGCACGGCTATGCCCGGAGGCCGGCTTTCTGTTCGTAGTATGACTCTGAGAGAAGAGAAGATATTAGCCGATCCAACCATTGGAAGAAACCAGAAGGTAGACAGGATCATTCAGGCATGTGTAGAAAACTTGCCTATTCCCTACGACAGCTTGCTTGTGGGGGACCAGGTTTTCTTACTGTTTGAGGTAAGGAATATTTCCTACGGTTCTGACTATGAAGTTTCACTTGGTTGCTCTGCTTGTGGGCAACAGTTTCCTCACTCCGTCCAGATCCCTGGAGAGGTAAATGTAAAGGTTTTGTGTGATGATCATACAGAGCCTTTTTACGTGGAGCTTCCTGTAGCTGGCAATACTCTTGGTCTGCGATCTCTGCGGGTCTCTGATGAGAGAGAGATTGAGCGGTATTCCAGGCTACCCGCTGTTGCCAAGCTTCATGCTGGCGATCCTTCTCTTACTTACAGGCTATCGAGGCATGTTATAGAGGTAGATGGTAAGACTGTAGCGGGCCAAACGGGTCAGTTACTCGTGTTCCTGGAGCAGTTGCCAAGCAGAGACGTTTATGCCATGCTGGACTGTGTAGATGATAATGTGTGTGGTCCTGATATCAGAATGGTCCTGCCATGTCCTGCTTGTGCTGCCGTTATTAACTGTACAATGCCTTTGAATGAAACATTTTTTCGTCCAAAGCGTACCGGAGCCAGTGGGCATGGAGTGTAGTGGTATCGAGGCTCTTTTGCAGGAGCAAGTTAGCTTGTCTATGCTTGCTCATATTCCTCCGGACTGCACAGAGAAA
>Ga0307375_10003294_pt1 | contig 15981 bp, 14 predicted proteins | sample TR1MG_FD_202531 | JGI IMG/M metagenome (GOLD analysis project Ga0307375, IMG submission 202531) | Soil microbial communities from Risofladan, Vaasa, Finland - TR-1 | ecosystem: Environmental > Terrestrial > Soil > Coastal area > Acid sulfate soil | place: Finland: Risofladan, Vaasa | collected... | reverse complement strand
AGAAGCTCTGGCCAGGTTGGAAGACCGAAAGAACCCGCGCTGATGCCGAAGGTTCTCCAGCGCTCGGCAGCTAGGGCCGACCTGGTTGAGCACTTCGTCTATCTGGCGGAAAACGCAGGGATGGATATTGCCGAGCGGTTTCTGACGAGCGCCGAAGCCAGCTTTAGCGATCTTGCGGAGCAACCGATGATTGGCGCACCAGTAAAACTGCGGGCTCCTGAGTTGGCGGGCATCCGCAAGTGGCGCGTCAAGGATTTCGACAACTATCTGGTCTTCTACCTCCCCGTTCCTGACGGCGTGTCGATCGTGCGGGTGTTGCATGCCGCGCGCGATTGGTGGAGTTTGCTAGGAATCGAGCCCTAGCAAAGTGGTTCAAGCCTAAGTCCATCTCAGGTGGAGAACAATGGCTTTCGCCATCGCAGCATCGCGTTCCAGCTCGGGTTCCCTAGGGCGTCGGGTCAATTTGCAGATTTATCGGAGACCCTGATTCCAGAAAAGGTTATTTTCGTGAGAAATTGAACTATCATGATTATTGGCCTAATCATGATAGCATTAGCATGCGGCAATTAAAAAGCGCGCTTTTTTGAACCTTTGAACTCTTTGCGCACGCCAGAACCGCTGTCTCTAAGAATCGCCGTCCGCCAGGACCCGCGAGGACATCGCCGTCCGCCAGGACCGGTGATATGATGTGACGCATCACCGAAATGGTGATCGTTATGGGAGGTGCCATGCCCCAACCGAAAAGCGCCAAGTCCCCCCGGGAAACGCCATCTGCCAGGATGCCGTCCGCCAGGACTCGCGGACGGCCGCCGAAGGAAGGCGCGCTGAGCGGCGCAGAACGGGCGCGGCGCTATCGGAAAAAACAAAAAGCCGCGGGCCTTATTAAACGTTACGTCGTCACGGATAATAACGCGCCCAGCCTGGCGGAAGATCTTGACTATTGGATTGCCAACAACAAGCGCATCGGCGAATTATTGAGCAAAGCGAATTCTGAGCGCGATTACCTGAAAGGGGAGGTCGAACGACTGCACCGGGAAAACGAAAGCTTATGGGCTCGCTCGAAAGAGGCGGAACGGTATAGCGCGATCAAGGAAAAGGAATTGATTGTCGCGCGTCAAGAGGCAAGCCGGACCCAGGAGGCGCTCGCAGCGCCATCGCCATTACCGTTACCCGTCACAAAATTACCGCCGTCGTCAAGACGCGCGTTACCGGTAACCACAGAAGAGAAGAACGTCTCTCTTCCCAGGATTCCGGCTAAAACCCCCGAATCCATCGTACGGGATCTGAAGCAGTCGGAAAAGGTCCTGCTCAGGAAGCGGGCGCAAATCGAGAAACTCAAGAACGAGGCCGCGGCAATAGAAAAAGGTTTTAGGGAAACCGTGGCAGCGTGCAAAGACTTGTGAAGTCTGGCCATGAGTAAATTGAGCATTCCGATTGAGCACTTGAAATGGAGCGGCAAATACTGATGACACCCGTGACTCCTCCGCTCAAGGAATCGCCGTCCGCTAGGACACGCAAGCTGGGTCTCTCCCATATCGCATTCTTCCGTGGCTACATCGAGGGCCTGCCCTTAGACGAGATCGGCGAGTTGTATCTGGAGACGGGCAAGGATCAAAAGCGCGCAAAGGCGACGCTGCGGTGGATCCGCGACGAGCTGATCAACGCCGCCCGGCGGGAAAAGCCGTCTTACGCCCGGCTCTTCCGGATTCCGCCCACGCAGCTTGCCGGCCCTGGCGGGCAGCAGGTTTCCGGTGCCGGGGTGCATGTCGGCGGCCCGCTCGCCGGCATCCCCAGTCTCGAAGCGTTCCAGGCCGAGCGCGATCCGGAAGGATTCTTCAGCGAGGCCGAGCTCATCAAGGTGTACAACGAAGAGTACGCCAGCCGCTTTGACCCGACGGCGGTGCGTAGGGCAGGGCGCAATCAGAAACTCAGAAAACGGATTCGCGACGCGCTCGCGTGGTTCGAAGGTTTCCTCCCGGAAAAGCCCCAGCCAGGCGACCAGTTGGCCGCCTGGCTCGACGAGGTGATCGCCAACCGGCTGCGCCGGGGCGGGATACTCACCATCAACGATCTGGCCGGGCTCATCCGGAGCAAGGGTGAGTCCTGGTACAAGATCGTGCCCTGGTTCGGGCGAGCCTCGGCGGCCCGGGTGATGAACTGGCTGACCTTCAACCAGGTGATCCCCATACCTGAACGCGCCCTGGTTCCCTACCGCAAGCTTACCCCGAAGCTGAAGGCAAGCCGGGAACTGGAACCGGGTATCGTTCCCCTGGAATATCTGAAATTGCCGGCGGAAGTTTCAGGGGCGGTGGGAACAAATCGGGCCTACGGCAACCGACTCGCCGCGGTCGACGACTTCGAGGCGATCAATGCCTGGATCGCCAAGAAGGGGAACCAGCGACCCCATACGGCGAGGAATTACCGGACCCAGGCCGAGCGGTTGTTGCTCTGGGCAGTGATGGAGAAGGGCAGGGCACTCTCGTCGCTCACGATCGAGGATTGCACCGAATACCGCGACTTTCTCTACGCATTGGATGGCGAGCAGGCCCTCGCGGGCGGCGAAACCGTTGCCGGCCGCCAGGCTTCGCAGCCCGCAAGGGCCTGGCGCTGGCGGATCCCGCGGGAAGCCTGGATTGGCAAGCGCAATACGCCGCGTTGGCACGAGGACTGGCGGCCCTTCGCAGGGCCTCTGTCGCCGGCGAGCCAGAGGCAGGCGCTCATTGTGGTGAGCGCCCTATTCGAGTACCTCGCGCGAAATCGCTACCTCGACTTCAACCCGTGGAAGGAAGTCGACCAGATGCCGGTCGCCGATCGCAGAAGACTCAAGACCGATCACGCCCTCACGCCAAAGCAGTGGCAGTTTGTCATCCAGCATCTGGAGGAACGTGCCCGCGACGAACGCTACTACCGCCTTCGCTTCATTCTATGGTTGGCCATCGGCACAGGGCTTCGGATTGAGGAGTTGGTCGATGCGAGGGCAGGGGACATTGACGCGGACAGTTCTGGTGACGATTACGAAATCACCGTCGTCGGAAAAGGGACCAAGGAGCGCCGCACAACGTTTCCCAATGGGCTCATGCCCATCCTCGCCGACTACATGGAAGTGCGTGGTCTCGGCCGGGAACTCAACAAGTGGCCCTCGGATACGCCATTGATCGCTACCTTAGCCACCAAGAATCAAGAAAACCGCCGGGCAGTGTCGGCTGCGACGCTGCACCAGATTTTGACTGGCCATTTTGCAGAAGTCGCAAAGGCGATCGACGCCGAAGACGCGAAGGCCTCGGAAAGGCTGAGGTCAGCGACGACGCACTGGTTGCGTCACACCTTCGGCACCATGAACGCCAACCGGAACACGCCGGTGCAGCTTATTCAGGCGGCCTTGGGGCACGCGGATGTGGGGACCACGGGTATCTATCTGGCGGCTGAGCGACGGCAGAGGGCGCAGGTGATCAACGAATTCTTCAATGAAATTCCGCGATGATGCATCGCTAAGCCGGGACACATCCCGCAATGGCTTGCGTATATGGACTTTCCAAGAGTGCCTCGGTGGCTTCATCCAGCGCGGAAATTAAGCCGTCGGGCAGGTCGACGGCCACTGCGGACCCTCAAGGCATCGTCGATCCACCCAGTACAATGGATGTTGATTCGGTTATCATCGAAACCCCGTCGAATGGGACAGTCAGCGACTTTGAGGGCTCCGCCAAGAGATAGGGATACCCTTGAGCTTGTCGTCGAATTCCAAGACGCGTGCCCCGCACTACTGAAAACGATCGCATATGCATAAGCAAGCACCAGAGATTTTTCAACGCCCACTTACCTCACTCGATCTGCCCGGTTTACCGCCAAGCACCGATCCGGGGTTTGAACAGACTGTCATTTCCCATTACGCCTTGCAGTACGCGGCAAAGGGATGGAATGCGGCGGTGGTCGTGAGTGACGGGATGGTGCGCGTTGTGGCGGTGCCTCAGCAGGGGGTTGAGCCGAAAGCTTATCTGCTTGGCCTGCTCCAGCATGGCTACATCGAAGATGCGCTGCCTGGACTGGAAGCCATGTACGGCATGGTCGATGACCCGGACATCTGCTTCAACTACGGTGTAGCGCTCTCAGAGCTTGGCCGCGTCGAGGACTCGCTGGCGCCCTTGAACACCTGTCTCAAGCTTGATCCTGGCTACGACAACGCTGCCATTGCCATCGGCGTTTCGCTCTCCAAACTCAAGCGCTACGACGAGGCGGCAGTTGTTCTCAAGGCGGCAGCGAAAATCCAACCGGACAATGCGCTCGTCAAACAGAATCTCGCCGCGACATTGGCCCGGGCTGGACAGTATGGGGAGGCGTTGCCCTATTTCCGCCAAGCGGCATCGCTGGTGCCAGATAACCCAGGGATTCTGATGGGATTGGCGCACTGCCTCAACTCGGTGGACACGCACCGAAATGAAGCGCTGAAGGTCTACAAAGACGTGGTGAAGCGTTTTCCGGATTCGCAGTTCGCGGAAGAGGCCAAGCAGATTTTGAATCAGGCTGGACAGGCGGATCTGCGGAAGGCTGTCGATGACGGGGTCCGTCCGGATGCGGTTGAGTACATGATGGGCGCCATGAAGCGGTTCGCCGAGATGCCGCGTGATCAAGTCGGGCGTGCGGTCATGGAAATCGCACAGCTGGGTGAGACCGGGCTGGCCATCAACGATCCCAAAAAGCGCTATTCGCTCACGAACCTGGACGGAGACTTTTCCGGCCTTCAGCTACTGTGCTACATGCATGTGGGGACGGCGCTATTCGACCCGAACGTGGATTGCGGTTCCGGCTTGCAGCGTGAATACGTCATTGCCAAGGGCCTGGCGGGCCAGTGACCCACCCGGCTATTCAAAGAGCTAATCATGATCGAAGCCCCCCTCAGCACACCACCGCAGGCGTACATGGAGATTATCAGTCCCTTGATCGACAAGGCGCGGAACCTTCTGGAGGCCGGCAAAAAACTTCAGGCTTTCGCCTTCGTCGGCAACCTGGCCACCCAGCAAGTGGCTCCGGTGATGATTCAGCCGGGAAGCGGGGAAGTCAAAGATCAGTCTGCGCGGGAGATTCAGTTGGCGGCGCGGATATTGGACGCTGATTTCGTTTTCGCGATCATGGAAGCCTGGTCGCTTCGCCCAGACAAAATGTCGCAGATGGACACGATCCTGGACAAATACGGCAGCATAGGGGCCTCGCCTTACGCGATCGATGTGTGCGTGCTTTCCTTGGAAACAAGGAGGGGCGTATGGGTAGCGCAGCAGCAGATCAAGCCCATGGGAATTTCCAAGAAGAAACGAACCATTGGGGGAGTCGAATTCCGTTATTACACCGAAGTTGAAGGCCGATTCATGCACCTGCTGCCCAAGAAGGACGACGACGAGATGCCGACGATTTTGCATTGAGCGTACAGGGGGGGACGCCCAAAGACGGATGACCGGCCTACGGCCAGAGACGCGCCGGACCAACGCCGCGCGGCGAGCGCTGCTGCGTGCCGCAGGCACGCCTGGCTGAAGGTGAACAAAGCGCGCAGCGCGACATTTGTGCCGTGTGCAGGCCGATCAGGCATCGCCTGTTCGGCGGACTTACGGGGCGCCAAGCCTGCGCGGCGGGGTGGGCGTCAGCCGACCCCTGGAGGCAAGCGCAGCGCGCAGCTTCTCCTCGACGCCAAGGACGCAGCAAAAAGGGGGCAAAGCCCCCTCGGGCTACAACAGCCCGCGTTCGGAAAACTATGTTGCGCTCAACATGCTTCGCAGAATGTGGACGACTTTGATATGTGGAGTTGCTCCACCGGTATCCCCGGGAGAACTGGCGCCACAAGGCCGTCTAAGTCCACATATCTGGCTCACCTCCGCCGCAGCCAGCCGACCAGATCGCGGCCGTCGGGCTGGAACCGCCCGCCGCGCGGTGGCGCCAACGCGTCCGGGAACACCTGCGCGATGGCCTGCCGCTTGAGGTCGATGTCGGCCCGCGCGTAGCGCATTGTCGTGTTCAGGCCGGCGTGCCCCAGCCACTGGCTGATGGTGGCGAAGTCCACGCCCGACTTCAGCAGCGCGATCGCCGTGCTGTGCCGCAATGAGTGGGGGTGGATGCTCTTGTCGCGCATGCTTGGCGTGAGCTTGGCTGCAGCAGCGACATATCGGCGCAGCAGGTAGCGAACGCCAAAGCGAGTGAGCGGCCGGCCGCGGGCGTTGGTGAACAGCAGCGCGTCCGCGGGGTCCTGGTCAGACGCCGGCAACTCGTCGATGAAGGCGCGCAGCAGCTTGGCGGTCACGGGCCAGATCGGGCACAGCCGCACCTTGTTGCCTTTGCCGTGCAGCCGGATCTGCGGCGGTGCATCCAGGCGCACATCGCGTCGGCGCACATCGAGCGCCTCCTGCACGCGCGCCCCGGTGTTGAACATCAGGGCGAACAGGGCGTAGTCGCGCCGGCCCAGGGCATTGCCTCGGTCGATGCTCTGTAGCACCGCCTCGATCTCGGCGCGCTCAAGGTAGTCGATCGGCGCCTCGCGCGCGCCGCGCTTGTATGGCACACCAATCACAAGCTGCAGTGTGCCCATAGCCTCAGGCATGCGTGCGGCCAGGAACCGTGCGAAGACATGGATGGCGCCGAGCCTGGCGTTGCGCGTGGCGATACCGTTGCCGCGCTCGGCCTGCAGGTGGTTGAGGAAGGCGGTCACCCGCTCGGCCGTGAGGTCAGACACCTGCAACCGGTCGACCGGCCGCTTGGCGTCGGCTGCGGCGAACTGCAGCAACAACAACAAGGCGTCGCGGTAGCTGCGTACTGTGTTCGGGCTCAAGCCACGCTGGCCCGGCAGAAAGTCCTCGAAGAAGCGTACCAGTTCGCGCCCGAGGTCAGTGGGGGCGTAAGGCTTCATGACGCACCCCATTCGACCACCCCGGCGCAAGCGCGCGCGAACCGGGCCGAGGCCTGGGAGATCACGGCCGGCATCCAACGCAGATAGTAGGCTGTCGAGACGATGTTCACGTGCCCCATGTACAACGCAAGCTTGGGCAGGTTGGACTGCACGTCGGCGTCGGCCTCGTACCAGCGCAGCAGCGCCGACACGGCGAAGCTGTGGCGGAAGTCCTGCACACGGGGGCAGCGCCCGGCGTCATCACGGATGCAGGCGCTGCGAAGCAGCTGCTTGAGGCTGTTGTACAGCCCGCCGCCGGTGTAGGCGCGTGAGCCTAAGCTACACAGCAATGGCGCGGACTGCCGTTCGTCAAAACCGACCTGCCGCCGAGCGGCAAGGTAACCCTGCAGTTCAGCCTGCGCACTGGCCGACAGCGGAACCCATCGCGACTTGTGGAACTTGGACTCCCGGATTCGCAGCACCCCGGCTTGGGCATCGGCGTCACCTACCGTCAGGCGCACCAGTTCGCCGCGGCGAAGCCCTGCGGTGTACAGCAGCACGACCGCCAGGCGCATGGTCTGGGCGCGCAATGGAGATCGACGGCAAGGCGGCAACTCCGACACGTAGGCCAGCAATTGAGCCACCTGCTCGGGTTCGATGATCGTCGGCAGGGCGTGCGCGTTCTGGCGCGCGAGCGACTCGCGATCGGGCAGGAAGCAGCCCAGATCGCTACGCCGCCGGTAGCGGCATAGCTTGTAGACGGTGTGCTCGCGCGCGAAGCGCGAGCTCGAACTGAGTTGCTGGAACTGCGCGCGCCAGCGGTCGAAGAGCGCGCCATCCAGGTCGGCACAGCCACAGCGTTCGAGGAAGCTGCGCAGGTTGCGCAGGATCCACCGCTCGTTGCGGTAGTCGCGGCCGATCGCCAGGCGGCTGGCCAGGAAGGCGGCGACGACGGCGTCCCAGGCGTCAAGGTTGTGACCATCACGCATGGCTGGCCCCCTGACGAAGACCGAGTTCCGGAACCTCCAGCGCAACGCCGCGCAGCATGTCGATATCCAGTCGCAGGTAGGTGCAGGTGCTGTCCAGGCTGTGATGCCCGAGCAGGTCGCCGATGGCTTTGACGCCCACGCCGCGGGTCAGCAATCGCATGGCGAAGGTGTGTCGCAGGCGATAGACGTTGTGCCCCGGCAGATCCAGCTTGGCCTCTCGCACCCGCTTCTTGAAGATATCGCCGATCGCCCAGCGTTCGATGGGGCCACGGGGGCAGCGCGCCCGCAGGAACAGCTCGGGATCCTCGGTGCCGTGAGCGCGCCGTTCGTGTGCCAGGTAGTCGCGTAGGATGCGCAGCGTCTGCGGCACCAGCGGGAGGAACAGATCGGACCGGGTCTTGCGTTGCCGTAGACAAAAGTGAAGTTAGTACTGGCCGCCTGCTGAAAAACAATGGCTTAGAGAAAATAGTACCAACATTACTTACGTGGAATTTGTAAGTAATGTTAGTACTTCGCCTTTGCCGAAGTAAAGTTGGTACTTTGCCTTTGTCGGTTTTGCCGGCGATTCCGTCAAATCCATAAAATGCCATGATAATGGACAGCGGTTAAGGCTCGTGCTGAAACTGTCAGCGTCAATTGGCCTAGATCGGATGTAGCGCTCAACGCAAAATCTGCCGTTGTAGCATCGGGATGCGAAATGGATAGCGAAGGGCAGGCGCCGACAAGGGAATCTCTTTCCATCAACGGCTGAGACAAGCCTGCGGTATCGTGCGGTGCCATGAGTGAGCACGTACGATTTTCGACGCCGATCAAGAACAAGCGTCCGCGGGGCGCAAGATTGATTGAAGCCTTCAGCCCAAAGGTTGGCCGGCGGGTGAGATTTCATTCCCGGCAGGCGTTTGAAGTGTGGCTGGGTGCCGAAGCTGATCCAGCTGTTCTTTCGTTCTGTGAGCGGCCTGCGGTGATGACTGTTGATGAATGCGAGCGGACCCTGGATATGTGGGTGCGCTATGCAGACCGGGAAGCATTTCTACTGCTTGCTGATGACGACGCGAAACTGTCCGGAGATTGGTTGAGTACCCCGGTTCGTCGCATTACCGCCGCCGATCTTGCGGCGACGCGTGTCTGGACATCCAATTGGGAACGGATGCTGCCGACCATCAATCTCACGCGAGATAGCGTATCGAAGCATCACTTGGCGGAGGTTCGACGATATGTCAAAGAGCCGATGCCGCTTGCGCGAATTGAACGGGAGTTTGTCACGAGCGACCCGATGTGGGTTCGAGGTGCCCTATTCCGATTGCTGGCGACTGGAAGCCTGATTGCACCTTCCCTCAGGACAGAGCGCCTGTCGTTACAGACACTATGGGAGCCGGGTCCATGAGCCATCGACATTCGGAGCTGGCCGCAATCAATCTGGCCGAATGGTTCGTCGTCGACACCACACAGCTCAATGAGGTTGAGCGGGAGGCATATGAAAAGCGCGAGCAGGCCATCCGGAGTTACATTTCAGGCGCAAAGCTGGATTCCATTGCGCTGACCGGCATCGGGCGTGGGCAGCTTTATCACCTGTTACGCCGTTGCCTTACTCAACACGAAGATGGGCAGCTATTCGGGTTTCGGGGCTTGTTGCACCATCGGCGGACTCAAACCTATCGCCGCAGCGCCGCAGCGCACACTGTCAGACTCAAGGGGCAGGGCGGCGCAGCAGGCGCTTTCGGGGCCTTAATTGAAGCGTATCCGACGTTGCAAGAGTGGCTGCGCAAGCAGGTCAAGGAACGTGCGGTGTACATCGAGCAGATTAGCACCGACGGGGAGTTGCGGATCAGAATGCGCAAGCTCGGCGCTCTTCACGGTGCCTTCCTGAACGAATGCCGAAAGCTAGGCCTGACTGCGACGGATTATCCGTTCAACACGCAGGAGATGGGAAGTCGAACCTTGGCGGCTATGATCAAGGCAGAGATTCTGCAGAACTTTGGCCGTGCGGCGCGCGCTTCCGGCGCCACCCACCTCAAGGGGATGCCGCGAGACCCAGCGCTTGCTGCGCCGGCACCGCTTTGTGCGCTCGATGTGGTCGAGTTCGATGGCCATCGCCTCGACGTAAGATTGAAGATTGTTGTCCGAGATCCTCTGGGTTTTGAACAGGAGTTCGAGATCGAGCGCATCTGGCTGCTGGTCATCATCGATGTCTTTTCGCGCGCGGTTCTCGGCTATCACGTCTCTCTTAACCGCGAATACAACGGGCATGATGTTGTCAGCACCATAGAGCGGGCACTGGAGCCGCACCGGCCGAGGACATTCACACTTCCGGGGATCAGCTACGGGCCATTGGATGGCTTCCCGTCGTCGAAGCTGCCGGAACTGGGCTACGCCACCTGGACCTGGATCAAGCTGGATGGCGCCAGGGCCAACCTGGCCGATGATGTTCGCCATGCCTTGACGGAGTTTCTGGGCGGTTTCGTTGATGTCGGTCCGGCCTATACGCCGGATGACCGACCCTACATTGAGCGTTTCTTTGGTTCTGTTGCCGCCAATCTGTCCTCCAGACTTCCGGGCTACACGGGATCGAATCCCAAGGACTTGCGCCGGGCGTTGGCCGATCCCAAGGGCAACCTGCGTCTGTTCGTGTCGCTCGCTGAACTGGAGGATCTGCTGGAAATCTCGCTGGCGGCTTATAACGGGACACCGCATTACGGGCTCAATGGTCGTACGCCATTGGAGGCCATCGAATACTCCCTCCGGGATCCCGGAGCGCTGCTGTCCTGGTTGCCCGAGCACAAGCGGCGGCGACTGTGCCTGATGCATACGCCAAAACTGGCGACGGTCCGCGGGTATCTCGCGCAAGGGCAACGCTGCCATGTGAATTTCTATAGCGTGCGTTACACCAACACCGAGTTGGCGGCGGGCACGGCCTTGCTCGGCAAGGAGCTCAGGCTCTATTACGACAGCCAGGATCTTCGCACCGTGAGGGCTATGGCGCCAGACGGAACCGATCTCGGTGTGCTGAAAGCGCAAGGCGCCTGGGGCAAAATGGTCCATGACCTCAAGCTTCGTCAGGAGATCCGCAAGTGGCAGGGCAGCAAGAAGCTGAAAGCGCAGCTCAGTCATGATGTCATCGAGCGATTCGTGCGGGACAAGCTCAGTAAGGCCAAGGGATCCCGGCGTGCGGCCAGCAATCTGGCACGAACGGTGAGGGCGCTGACAGCGGCGCCGACGAGCACCACGCTGGCACCTGCGGCGACAGCGACGACGCCAAAGGAAGAACCACAATGCTCCGCGCCAAAGCCGTCGAAGAAGATCAAGCCGCAGCCCCTGGACGAACTGTCACGGCCGGTGCCGCCGTCCGGGAAGAAGATAGAGCCAGAGATTCTGTCGATCGGGACTGGCTTTGCTGGAGATATTCTATGAAGTCGCTCACATTGCCCGGCGTTCGCCCGATAGACGTGAGCTTGCATCCGATCGAAGCTGGTAACTACCGGATAGGCACACCGGCGATCCAGACCTTCTACGATCTGGTCACGCGCTGTCTTCGGTATCGAATTACCGGCGCGCTAATTTATGGACCGTCCCGGATCGGCAAGACGCGCGCCATCGAGTATTTGCGGATGCTGCTGGCGGAAAGCAGTCCGAAGATCACCACGTACCATGTTCAGGCAGAGCACAAGCCACGTCACGCGGAAGGGCCGTTCTTCGCCAACCTGCTGGACGCTGTCGGGCACCCCGATCCGGACAGTGGCACGAATCAGAAGAAACGTCTTCGTCTGGTGTCGAAGATTCGCGAGGCCTGCGCCAAGAATGGCAGCGGCACCGCCGTCATCTTCATTGACGAAGCACAGCGTTTTGACGAAAACGAGTACGAGTGGCTGCGGGACGTGCATGACGCCCTGGACCGACTGCAGATCCGTCTGTTCACATTTCTGGTCGGGCAGCAAGAACTGCTGTCGGTGAAGACGGCCTTTCAGCGTGCCCGTCAGACCCAGATTGTGGCGCGGCTGATGGTGGAGGAGTTGGCCTTCTTTGGGATCCGCGATGTCCGGGATGTGGCGACCTGCCTCAATGGTTATGACCGGACCGAGTATCCCCGCGGAAGCGATTGGAGTTTTACGCGCTTCTACCTGCCACAGGCGAGCGGTAACGGCTATCGGTTCCATGAAGACGCCCAGACGGTGTGGTCGGCATTTGACGAACTCCACAACAAGCACGGCTTGCCAAAGGAGATGCAAATCCCGATGGAGTCATTTACCCGGGCGGTCGAGATCGTTCTCAAGGAAAGCTGGGTGCGCGATGTTCCGGAGTATCGTCCCTCTGCAGACATGTGGCGCAGTGCCGTGCGCAACTGCGGGTATATCCAGGCGCGTCAGGCATTGAGCGAGGAACTCCCTGCGGTGGGGTGGGCCGCGTAATCTCATGCCGGCGTTTCTTCCCATCCTGATGCTCGATGAGCATCGTCTGGGGCCGAGCTTCGGCTATGTGTTCAACTCAGACTGGCACAATCCGCACGAATCCATCGTGTCGTTGCTGTGGAAATACGTACGTGGCAACGCCATTGCCGGCCATGTGGTGGTGGCCGAAATTGCAAAGAAGGCTATTGATCCCTACGAGGGGATCGAGGCCTTTCGGGAAGCCATCGATATTTCGCGGCTGAAACTTGCATTGGGATTGTCTCGCAACATTCTTTACGAGGCCTTGATTCCGGCACACCGTCGTGGCGCGCTCAATACTAATTTCCGCTACTGTCCATCCTGCCTCGGCCGGGGTTACCACTCCGTGGTGCACCAGTTCGCGATTGTGGGGCGTTGTCCGATTCACGACTTGGGGCTTGAGACTGCGTGTCGGTGTTGTGGCTACAGAGCGCCGTACCGGTTGACCGCCCGATTACTTGAAACACCGTTTGTCTGTCCGCAATGCCATCGTCGTTATGGAACCTGGCACCCGAATTCCAGTCAGCTATACCGCATGCCCATGAAGGACCTTATCCCGATCAGAAGAATGCGCATCGCATACGGCCGTTACTGAAGCGTCTTGCAAATAACGGTAGGGCGATCCGCTGAAAACATAGGGGAAAATGGCGTTTTAGCAGGTCATTGCCGATTTTGAGCGCGAACTTGCCAAAACTATCTGCAGCTCCCTGATAATTCGTGCGAAACGCTGCATTTGTCGGTTCATCTTGGCGCACAGTACTAACTTTACTTACGAATTAGTACCAACTTTACTTCGGTCTACGGTTGCACGACGTGCAAAACCGACGTGTCCCAGTTGATCGAGTCCAGGCGAAGTGTCACCACTTCCGATGGTCGCAGCCCGTAGTGGGCCATCAGGTGCAGGATGCAATGGTCACGCCGGCCGGCCTTGCTGGCCAGATCCACCGACTGGATCAGCGCCTGGACCGCCGACCACTCGAGCGCCTGCGGCGGCAACTCACCCCGGAAGGTTCGGGGCGTCTCTATGGCGTCGAGCCGACGGCTGGTCTGGCCTTGTTCATGACAGAACCGCAGGAAGCTTCTGAGATACGCGACCACGTGCTGCAGTGAGTGGCGCGACAACTCGCGGCTGCGCAGTGCGACGTAGCGCTCGATGTCCGTGAGGGTGAGTGCGTTCAGATTCTGCTCGGCATCGAGCCCACGGGCCAGGAAGTCGGCCACCGTCATCGCATGGTGTTCGCGCGACGACAGCGACAAACCACGCACTTCGAGCAAGTGGCGCTGGTAGGCACTGCACAAGCTGGCGTGGTGGCCATCGTCGCCGGACCTGAGCAACCGGCCGCGCGCGAGAAGGAACCGGCAGTACGCCCGCTCGGTGGCATGGAACACGAAGGGCCGGCTCGGGACTCCGCGGCCGACAGCACCGAAGGCCTTGCGCAAGTCGTCTGCGCTGCACATCGGTCCAGGCAGGCGCGGCAAGACCTGTTCAAGCCGAAGCAAGTGGCTCTGGACCACACACGGCGTGTAGCGTTCGCCGCCGAGCCAGATCGCAAACGCCTTCAACTCCGACGCATACGTCGACCGCGCCAGCAGTGCGCGGGTATTGCTGGGAAAATCGGTGACCATGATGCCCTTCCTTGTGCAGTGGATGGACAAAGCACGGTACGCGTATAGGGCGGATTTATGTGCAGTTCATCGGCGCCGCAGCGCCGGCAGGAGCCGCTTGGGCTCCCGCACTTCACATATCAAAGTCGTCCACATTCGGCAAAACTCAGGATGGCGCCACCGGCGACGATCAGGTGATCCAGCACCCGCACATCCACCAGCGCCAGTGCCGATTTCAGCGTCAGCGTCAGCATCTCGTCGGCCCGCGAGGGCTCGGCTGCACCTGACGGGTGGTTATGCACCAGCAGCAGCGCAGCGCTATTCCTGGCCAAGGCCTCCTTGACCACCTCGCGCGGATACACCGATGTCTGGCTCACCGTGCCACGGAACATCTCGACGTAGTCGATGACACGGTTCTGCGCATCCAGGTGGATGACGGCGAACACCTCGTGCTCCAGCGCCCCCAGCTTGACCCGCAGGAAGTCGCGCACCACCTGCGGCGAAGTCAGTGCTTCGCATCCGCGCATCTGCGCTGCGAGCATACGCCGCGCCGCCTGCAACACCTCCTCGGCATTGGCCGGACGGTAGTCGCCCGTGACATCGCGAACGAGAAGGGAAGAATCGAGAGAAAGAGAAAGTTGCGACATGATCGTGCTCCAGTCCGAATCGGGCGGAATTGCCCGGAACCGGAGGAACACGGCGCAGCGCAGCAGTCAGGGGTCGCAGACGGCCGTATGGACGCCAGCGTGCAAAGCACGCGCAGCCCTTGACGGCGAGAACGGCGTGGTACGTTGAAGGGAACAGCAAGGCCACCCCCCACACTCCACTGCCTCAACGGCAAGCGGCGCGCGCAGGCCCAAAGGGCCAGAGGCGTCAGGGATCAAAGCCGCATGGCCGCGACTCGGCACGAGGCGCGGGGCAACGCCTGCAAGCCCGACGGCGGAACGCCGGGACGCCCGACGATGCTTCTCTGAAGAGATGAAACTGATGGCTAGCCTGTTGCCGCCGAGATGATCGACGCAAACGACGCCCTTGTGAATAATCACCCACAGTAATAGTTATTGACAAATGGTGCGGGGCCGAGCATAATTCGCATTGAAGGGTGAGTGCTATCGCTCACACGTTCTTTAAATCAAAGATTTCTCCAGCTTGAAGAGCTAGGTTTGCAGCTGCCGGGGTAGGTTGCCCGGCGCTGGATGCAGCCAACATCCGGCTTTCATCGGCTCAGCGTTGAGGCGGCGCGGCGTAGTCCGCAGGTCGTCGTACTCAGCGCTCAGTCGATAGCAGTCGGCCATCGTCCCTTGGGGCGACTGGTCAAACTGAGTAGACGGTGGTGGGCTTCCGGGGCATCAGCAACTCCTATCCGGCCTTGCTTTCTGGCGACTGGGCATGTGCCCGGTTTTAGGAGATCGAAAATGTCTTCCGATTTGAAGAAACTCGTCGGGGAACTCGAAAGGGTTTTCGCTGAACGAGGTGGTTCGCTTGATGCCCCCGCTCGGGATGCATTCCAAGCTCAGATCAACGGCCTCATGAGGGCCGTCGATGAGGCAGACGCCGCAGAGATGAGTCGATTACGTTTCGACGCACTCAACGTTTTGGCGGCTCTGCTCAGCGTGATCACGAATGTGATGACGTTTCTGAAGTGAAGAATGTTGCTGAGCAAAGAAGCCCAACCTCTTTTTGGTGGTTGTTATGGAAATTGGACATGCCCTCAAAGTCTGCCGCTCAGCCAAGAAATTGTCCTTGGATGAGTTGGCAGCGCGGGCTGGTCTCTCCCAGTCTTATCTTTCGATGATCGAGTCTGGCAAGCGTGAGCCGACCCTATCGAGCATCGAACGAGTCGCGAAGGCACTTGGTGTACCGATGCCCATTCTGATTTTTCTCGCCGCAGGGAAGGGCGAGCTTGAAGGGCTTGATGAGGAGACGACCCGTCGGTTGTCAGCGGCCGTCCTCGATGTCGTGCGCGCGTGAGCCAAGATGGATCGCCCGACTTATCCCCATCGCCGGATTCAAAGCGTCCAGGCCGTATGCCGTGCGCTGGGATTGGCGGAGCCAATGTTACGGTCCATCACCGAGCGCGCACCGAAGATGTACATTGGGCCAA
>Ga0307375_10003290_pt1 | contig 15985 bp, 16 predicted proteins | sample TR1MG_FD_202531 | JGI IMG/M metagenome (GOLD analysis project Ga0307375, IMG submission 202531) | Soil microbial communities from Risofladan, Vaasa, Finland - TR-1 | ecosystem: Environmental > Terrestrial > Soil > Coastal area > Acid sulfate soil | place: Finland: Risofladan, Vaasa | collected... | reverse complement strand
GCCGAGCGTTGCCACCACCAACGTCACCCCCATCACGGTATTGATGGGTCAGAATTGTGATCTCCGCGGCTCGCAGATCACGGGCAATCCCGTTTTGCACCCCACGGCGACCCTGCAGCTCCCGATCGCCAGCATCCTAACCGGCGGGTTCTTCGGGCACTTGGCCGATCAGGTGCCGGTCACTGTTTGTCTTCCCAATCTGCCGTAAGGTAAAAGGACTTCCAAGAGGACTTTGAATATGCGTACATTCCATAAAAAACAGCAAGGCGTGTCAACCTTGATCATGATCCTGGCCATTGGCGCAGCCTTGGCCGCGAGCATGTATGGCGCTTATAGCCATATGGAGGCAAGCGGCAAATCGCAGAACACGAGTAGCGCGCGCACCCAGGCCCGCGCGCTTGCGCAAGACGCGCTTGCCGCCTCGGCCGGCTACCTGAACGTCCTCTTTTGCGGTTCGAGCGCCGGCACCTGCATAAGCGGCAACAGCACGAACTTGAGCGCGAGCGCTCTACCCGCAGGCACGATGCTCGTGAATCAGACGATCGGCGCCAATAGCATGAGCGCATTGGTGGTGAGCAATACGTTTGGAAGTAACGGTCAGATCGAGGTGGACGCCACGGGCAAGACGCCGACGGGCTCCGCCATGCTCCGGTCCTATCTTCACGCCGCCACGATCTATACCACCACGCCCTTTGCGTCTGCGTTTCTGATCAACGGCAATCAGAACCTGACCGGAAATGTCTCCATCAATACCGGGACGTCGTCCATGATGGTGATGGGGAATCTGTCGGTCGGCGGGAGCGCGAGCATCACCGGTACCGCCCTGGCTACGGGTACGATCACGGGCTGCTCCTCGACTGCGACCTGTACCTCCAATGACACGACCTCCAACATCATCTCGCCGACCATCAACGCCTACAACCTGACCGCGGAGGCCAATGCGGTGTTGTCCGTCGATGCCAACGGCAATGCCCAGGTGACGTTTGAGAACAATGGCGACTTGGTGCCGGCGGGCACGACTTTGTTGAGCGCCTTCCCTTCGAGCTCGACGGCCTTATGTGCGGGCGGGGGTGAGAGCTGTATAAGTTTGGCGTCCGGCAACACGGCTTCCTGGACGATCACAGGCACGCCGAGCCCCGGGGTCTTGTTCTTCTATGGCGACGTGGCCGTTGGCACTAAAATGATTGGTGACGCTAGTTCGGCGATCCCTGGCTACGCCACGATCATAGCGACCGGGAATGTGGACGTGGGCAAGAACAACGACATTGTCTCCTACGGCCAAATGCCGAATGTCTGTAACCCGACGACCAATCCCACGGTCGTGCCGACCAATGTCTGCCCGTTTGGGCCGACTACGGCCAACAATGGCGAGGGCTCAGGGCCGGTCGCCAATGCCGTGGTGATCAGCGGCGGTCTCGTCAATTACCCTTATGTCGGGGGCAGCACGGTCTATGTGAGCGGCACGTCTTCGACGGGAATACCCGCGATCGCTGCTACGACCGAGAGTGCCGCAAGCGACATCACGCAACCAAGCGGTATCGTCGGAGGCTATAATTGCACGACGAGCGGCACGACGGTCGGTAGTAATGCCAGCTGTCCTAGCGGGAGCACCACGAGCGCCATTCTGACAGGCGGCGCTGTGACATTAGGTGGCAACAGCGATCTCACCGGGGTGGTGGCGGCGTCCGAATCGCTGACTGCGCTCGGCACGGGCACGATTCTGGGCATGATCGACACCGCGGACGCCAATATGGCATCGAGCTCGATGATGGGCGACACGACCAGCACCAACGACGTCAATGGCAATTTGAAGATCACCTTTGCCCCCGGGGTCTCGAACGCCACGAACTTTGGGGGTGGTGGAAACACCCCCATGCTCGCCTTCGTGCCATTGTGGCAACGGTTCGTGTCTTGATGGCGAGGGGGCTTTAAGGTCCATCGAAAAAGGATGCCGACAAGGAGTGTCGGCCTTCTTCTCAGATCCCCTGAGGACATGGGTCTTCAGGGGATTTTTTGGTGCAGAGCTCCAAGGCGTTGCGCCGGGACCGGGGCGGTCGTCTTGCCTGCCGAGGAGTGGCGCACTATGGGTCGATGCCTTTCTTCACGGACAAACCGAGGCGACTAGGCCCTTTGATTATCGTAAAGAGGATTTACCCAACCGGCTTTTCCCTTTGTGCTCGCAGGCCGCGCCCGGCCAGAATTACGCTGGCGGCTCGGTTCTCCCGAGGGATTAAGAATCCCTTGAGGCCCACGATCCTCGTCGTGGCGCCTATGTTTCTGTAGCGTCTGGCATTAAGACCCGCTTTTTAAGTCAGGGCGGTTGAAGGCTTCTTGGATTGTCGCAATCAGCTCATCAGATATATCTCTATCGGCTAATAACGGGAATTCCTTGAGAAGCTTGTTCGACACCTTGCCGCCATGATCGCGTACCGATCGGATAATACGATCGATATCCCGGTCCGGTCCTTCAACGATTTGTTTTACACGCTCACGGGCCCGGTGCAGGCAGCGCAGGTAGCTCGCCTCCTTGCGCATTTCGTGCTCAATAGTTGTTTGCACCACGTCCGCCAAATATTCGACATGGGCGGTCATGTCAGGATAGCGCCAAGAGGGGAGCGCGTCTTGGTAACCATCGAACTCTAGATTGTAGTGCACGCCATCCAAGGCGGCCTGATCTGCGCCGAAACGCCAGGATTCGGCGTATTTACGCATGAGCGGTCGCGAGAAGAGTTCCAGCACTTGGTCATACCCGCGCCGGTTGATGACCGAACTCGTGATCGTCGCCGATACCGGCAGGATGAAGGGCGCCGGAATGGCCTTGTCCCGTCGAAGCACATCGTTGATCAGGAACCGGGAAATACGGCCGTTACCGTCAGCCATGGGGTGGATATATACGAAGCCGAATGACAGCACGGCGGCGCGCACCAGCGGCGAGGCCCCCGTTGTGCGGGACGTAAAGTCCCGTAAGCCCTCTAATAATTCGGGCACGTCGTTCCAGTGAGGGGCAATATAATGGACCGCCTCTACGAAACTGTCGGCCTCCCCGACGAACACCGGCGAGCAACGTATGCCGTAGCGCATGGCTCGCGGCCCAAGGATCTGCGTCTGTAGCTCGCCAAGAGCGGCTTCCGACAACGGTTCGTCGTAATAGCCGCAGCGCTGCTCCATCACGGAAGCAAAACGTCGTATTCGATCGACGCGCCGTTCTTCATGCTCAATCGCGAAACTCGCCCGACTCTCTTTGATCGTCAGCCAGACGGTGCTACGCTGTAACATGTCAGCGCCGAACTCGGCCTCCAGATCGGCTAGATGTCGCGCGCAGTCGTACTGTTCTGCCTGTTGCACGCGGGGTGTGCGCAGCACCAGCGGACAGTAGTTATGGGTACCCGGCAGGTTGTCGCGCACCCGCCATCGCGGGTTGTTTATCGGTCGGCTGGCGGTCAGGTAGATCTTTTCATCCAAAGCGTTGACGTAGTTACCAGCTACGACGCCGGCAAATGCCAGCCGTTCCCCGGTTAGGTATTCGTAAAGGAAGCCCGCACGGCGCGCATACTGGCCAGTCGGCTCGGCCGGAATCCAGGCCTCCAGATCCGTAGCCCCAATCGCTCGAAATAGCCGCGCCAGGAATTCCAGATGGATACCTTCATGTTTCAGTGCGAAGCCCAGATGGCCCGCCAGGGTGTCGGGGGGGCGAAATACAGGCGGGTAATGTGCGTGGACGAAGCCATCCTCCCGTTCGGTAAACCGGGATCCCGCGATAGCGCTATCCGTGCGGAACGGCTGCACTGGCGAGACGCCATAGCGTTCCGCAAGCCACTGGTATCCTATCCAGGTTGTCACTGAGATCTCCGCACCGTTTGCAAAAACGATTAATGCGCATGAATTTTAATTAAAAACACAGCCATCGTCAAAAAAACTATGATAATCCGTTACCATAGTGCGTGTTCGTATAGAGTCCCCCGCTCCACGCCGTTGCGAGTGTTCGGGCCCACCCCAGCCGCAACCCAATCATTATGTTGCCTCAGGAGCCGTCCCCGGGGAGGACAATTCCGGGTTTTAAAACCCGAGCGATAGTAGCGTCTGTGTCGAGCAGATAGACGGCGTGGTTTGATGCTTAAGGACAGCGACATCGGGGCTATGCTCGCCCGATTCAGGCAACAGTTCGATGACGAAGAAGCATTGTCGCCAACGCTGCTCGCGACCAATAAGATCGCCGCGGGTTTATCGTGACCTTCGGGATTGAAGTCGGCTTGGCCGCTGGATGTGGTCGCCAGGATCGCCAACGCCCCTATCGTGGCGCAAACCCCGAGCGGCTATGCGCTACCCTCTTTCGCCCAACACCTGGCACAGGCTCGCTCAGATACCATAATTCTCACACCGCCAAAGGCGTGTTCGTTTGTATCACCTCACATTCGCCGCAAGCCCTCTGTACTGGTTCGCGCCCGCCGCCATTGTCCGCAGGGGCCAACCCTCTCTCGGGCCGATAATCCCTTTAAGCCCACAGTCCTCGTCGTGGCGTCCAGACCTCTCATGCTATGATCTTGTCATCAGGGAGGCCTTATATTGGAGTACGCAGAGCGCTATGAGGTGATTGTGGTAGGCGGCGGCCATGCCGGTACGGAGGCCGCGCTTGCGTGCGCGCGCATGGGCCGCAAGACCTTACTCCTCACCCATAACATCGAGACCCTGGGCCAGATGTCCTGCAATCCCGCGATCGGCGGGATTGGCAAAGGTCATTTGGTCCGCGAAATCGACGCCTTGGGGGGTGCCATGGGGCAGGCTGCGGATGCCGCCGCCATTCAGTGCCGGACGCTCAACGCCCGCAAGGGACCGGCTGTGCGCGCGACCCGCGTTCAGGCCGATCGGGTCCTTTATAAGGCCGCCATAAGGCGTACTCTCGAGCGCCAACCCGGTCTTCATATCTTTCAGCAAGCGGTTGATGACATTGTCGTCGAGGGGCGCCAGGTGGTGGGCGTTGTGACCCAGATGGGCCTTACGATCCGGGGCGAGGCCGTGGTGTTGACGACCGGGACCTTTCTCGCAGGCCTCATCCACATCGGCCAGAGCCAATATGCGGGCGGGCGCGCAGGCGAGGCACCGGCGCGGGCCTTGGCGGAACGTTTGCGGGCGCTCTCTTTTCGCGTGGGTCGCCTAAAGACCGGCACGCCCCCGCGCATTGATGGCCGCACCATCGATTTTTCTGTTATGGAGCCCCAGGCTGGTGATACCCCCGCGCCCTATTTCTCGTTTGCAGAACCCGCCCGGGCGCGCCAGGTGCCCTGTCATATCACGCACACAACGGAAAAGACCCACGCCATCGTGCGCGCAGCCCTTGATCGATCGCCGCTTTATACGGGCGCCATCGAGGGCATCGGTCCGCGCTATTGCCCCTCGCTAGAGGACAAGGTCGTCCGTTTCGCGGACAAAAGCGCGCATCAGATCTTTCTCGAGCCCGAAGGCCTCGACACGCCCGAGGTCTACCCCAATGGCATCTCGACTAGCCTCCCCTTCGATGCGCAATGGGATTTTGTGCGCTCGATCCCCGGTCTTCATGGTGCCATTCTCACCCGCCCAGGCTATGCTATCGAGTATGACTATTTCGACCCGCGTGACCTAAAACCCTCTCTTGAGACCCACGCCCTCGAGGGCTTGTTCTTTGCCGGACAGATTAACGGCACCACGGGTTACGAAGAGGCTGCGGCCCAGGGCCTGCTGGCCGGCATCAACGCCGCCCTCAAGGTGCGTGGCGAAAGGGCTTGGTGGCCGCGGCGAGACGAGGCCTATATCGGGGTTTTGGTGGATGACCTCATCACCCAGGGTCTCACCGAGCCCTATCGTATGTTTACGTCGCGCGCCGAGCATCGCCTGCTTTTGCGGGAGGATAATGCCGATCAGCGCCTAGGTGCCGTGGCCTATCGTTTTGGGCTCATTAGTGGCGCGCGCTATGAACAGATTGTGCAGCGCAACGCCGCAGTAGAGCGCGAGCGCCTGCGCTTAAACGCCATTATCGTGCACCCGGGAGATGCCCGGGTGGTGGCGCTTTTGGGTCAGGATTTGGCCCATGAGCACCCCGTTTTGGATCTCCTGAAGCGTCCAGGGATAGGCTACCGCGACGTGGCGGCCTTGGCGGGGGCGCCTTCAGAGGGGCTTTTTGAGCCCAAGGCCCAACAGCAGCTCGAGATCACCGTCAAGTACGAGGGCTATATCGCAAGACAAGATGATGACATTAAAAGACGCGCACACCACGAGGAACTCATGCTGCCCCAGGACCTTGATTATCAGGCCGTACATGGTTTGTCGACAGAGGCGCGCCAAAAGCTTGCCCGGCACCGTCCGGCTACCCTCGGACAAGCGGCGCGATTGCCCGGCATGACGCCTGCGGCCGTCTCTATCCTGCTTGTGCATTTAAAACGCCAGCGGGCCTGACATGGTGATTATCGACAAAGACGAAACCTCGTGGCACTTGGCGGCGCAACGCCTGGAGGAGGGCGCGCGCGATCTCGGCCTTTCCATGAGTCGCGCAACCGAAGAACGGCTCCTCTCCTATCTTGAGATCATGAGGCACTGGAATCGCGTTTTTAATCTCACTGCCGTTCGCGATCCCGAGGAGATGGTCACGCGCCATATCCTCGATAGCCTGGCCGTGCTTCCCTATATTCCCCCGGGTGCCCTTCTCGACGTCGGCAGCGGTGCCGGACTCCCCGGCATCCCGCTTGCCCTGATCGAGCCCGCCCGCCCCGTGACCTTGCTGGACAAGTCCCACAAGCGCATCGATTTCTTAACGGAGGTTGCGGCCCAACTGGTCCTTCCGAACGTTTCGCTCGTCTGTCAGCGTGTCGAGGATTATAGGCCGACCCCCCTCTTTGATGTGGTGATCGCGCGGGCCTTTGCGAGCCTGCATGACATAGTGACGGCAACGGACCATCTCTTGGCCGAAAAAGGGGTCCTCATAGCCATGAAGGGCGCGCTGCCCACGGAGGAGCTGGCCGCGATCGCGCCGCCTTTCGCGGTGCAGGCCGTTCACGCCTTGCACGTGCCGGGACTCAGCGCAAAGCGCCATCTCGTGGTATTGGCGCGCGCCGCATGACCCGGGTTATCGCTGTGGCCAACCAAAAGGGTGGGGTTGGCAAAACCACCACCAGTATCAATCTGGCGGCCTCGCTTGGGGAGCGTGACCAACGCGTGCTCTTGATCGACCTGGATCCCCAAGGCAACGCCACTATGGGCAGCGGGGTCACGGACGTGAAAAGCGGTGTGTACGACGTCTTATTGGCAGACGCCGATGCGGCGAGCGCGGTAATGCGCCTCTCCTGTGGTTACGATTTGTTGGCGGCCCATGCCGATCTGTCGGGTGCCGAACTCGAGCTCGCCTCGGTGGCGCATCGGGAACGCCGCCTCACGGATGCGCTCACGCCGCTTCGAGGCCGCTATGACTATATTTACATCGATTGCCCCCCCGCGCTCAACCTTCTCACGGTTAATGCCTTGGTGGCCGCCGACGCCGTCTTGATTCCTATGCAGTGCGAGTATTATGCGCTGGAGGGTCTGACGGCCTTGCTCGCCACGATTCGCCGCGTGCGCGGCTCGCTCAACCCATCGTTGACGATCGAAGGCCTGTTACGGACCATGTTTGATCCGCGCAACAGCCTCGCCGTTGAGGTCTCAGACCAGCTTGTCCACCATTTTGGCAATCAGCTCTTTCAGACCGTCATTCCCCGTAATGTGCGTCTGGCCGAAGCGCCTAGTCACGGAAAGCCTGTGATCCAGTATGACCGACTCTCCAGAGGGGCCCAGGCCTATTTGGCGTTGGCCGCGGAGATTTTAGCGCGCGAGATATCAGAGCCGGCAGGAGAAAGCGCTTCATGAAAGAGAAAAAGCCACGCCTGGGACGCGGATTGGACGCGCTTTTTGGGGATAGCCCAGCCCCCAGTGCGGCAACGGAGATCTTTAAGATTCTCCCCATAGAGCGATTGCAGCGCGGTCGCTACCAGCCGCGCACGCGCATGGCCCCGGAGGCCTTGAACGAGCTTGCCGAGTCGATACGCGCCCAAGGGATCGTGCAACCGATTCTGGTGCGCCCGTTTCAGAACGATTTTGAGATCATCGCCGGCGAACGTCGCTGGCGGGCGGCGCAGATCGCGGGACTGACCGAGGTCCCGGTGATTGTTCGAGACATCCCGGACCAGGCGGCCATGGCGGTCGCCTTGATCGAGAATATTCAACGCGAGGGCCTAAGCCCCATAGAAGAGGCCGCCGGCCTAAAGCGTTTACAGGAGGAATTTCACCTCACGCACCAAGAGATTGCGTCCCACATCGGCCGGTCGCGGGTCATGGTCACCAACCTCTTGCGCCTTTTGGGTCTGGCCCCCGAGGTCCGCGCCTTTCTCGAAGAAGGGCAGCTCGAGATGGGGCATGCGCGCGCCTTGTTGGCTTTGCCTCCCGAGGCGCAAGTCGCGCTTGCGCGCGAGGTGGTAGCAGGCGGTCTCAGCGTCCGTGAGACCGAGCGGAGGGTGCAGCGGTATAGTGAGCCGCTCGCAGCACCCGCCGCGATCGATCCCGATGTCGCGGCCTTGGAACAGCGCCTGAGCGATCGATTGGGCGCGCGCGTACGCATCCAGGCCAAACGCACGGGCGCCGGCCGCATTACGATCGACTATCATAGTATGGATGAGCTCGAAGGCCTTTTGGGCCGATTTTCCTGAAGGGGGTTTGATGAAGCCGTGGATTATGGTCGCCGTTACCCTTTTGGTGTGTACCTTGGGGGCACCCCCGGGCGCCCACGCCGATTTAAAGACATTGCGCCGCGAGGCCCAGAGTGGCGTTCCGCAGGCGCAATTCAAGCTCGGGGAGCTTTATCAGTATGGGATTGGCCAACCGGACCATCTTGTTCACGCGCTTGCGTGGTATGAGCGCGCCGCGCCGAAGATTGCGAGGGCCGCGACTCTGGCTCGGCGCATCGCGGCAAAGCTTACGCCCAAAGAGCGTCAACAGGCCGCAGCCTGGGCCAAGCCACCGCTCGGACCCCCTTAATTCACCCATGTGGTGTAGTTCCCCGTGTGGTGTAGTCCTATGTTCGCGGGGGCCGCGCGCTTGCTAACATGACGGCATTGAAGCTATATAAGAGAGCGCTCATACTGCGTAGTCATTCAGCTCCCTTTGAGGGGCTACCATTATGACGCACGCGGCTCGGGTATTGCGTAAGGGTGTGCGGCGCGTGCTCTGGTGGCAGACCGGAGTCGCCATACCCGTGGGCGTTGTGAGTGTCTTTTTAGGGCCCCACCAGGGCGGCCTGGCTCGTTTTCTTGCGGCCTTGGCGGGTGCTTCGATTGCCATGTTGGGCACCTTTGTTTTGGCCTACACGATCGGGCGCACCGATGACAAGGCGAGTCCGGCCCAGGCGCAGCTCTGGCTATATGGCGGGGCCGTGGCGCGCTTCTTTCTGGCGATCATCCTGCTCGGTTTGGGTCTCGGGGTCTTCCGTCTGTCGCCCCTGCCTTTTTTAATCGCGTTTGCTTTGGGTCAGATGGCGTATCTTGCCCCTGGGATTTCGTCGGAACTATGAGTCGCAATGCCGTCGGTTTTATGGAGGAGCACCTTAAGAACCTGACCATAGGTCATGGCTTCCTAAGTCTCCATCTGGACACCCTGGCCGTTGGCTGGGTCTTGGGGGCCTTAATTGTTTTGGTCGGATGGGTCATAGGCCGCCATCTCGAAGAGAACGAGCCGCATGGCATCCAGAATGTCCTTGAGGCCTTGCTCGAGTTTGTGGATGAGCAGGTGAAGGGAATATTCCCCGCCACCGACCCCCTGCTGGGCCCGCTGGCCTTTACCGTGTTCCTGTGGGTTTTTCTCATGAACGCCATGGATCTTTTGCCGGTTGACCTCTTACCCATGATAGCGCGGGCCTTTGGTATCCGGCATTTTCGTTCGACGCCGACAGCCGATCCCTATACGACGCTGGCGCTCGCTTTAAGCGTTTTCCTTTTGACGCTCTACTACCATATAAAGACCAAGGGACTTTGGGGTTATTTCAGGATGTTTCTGGTCCATCCCTTCGGGCCCTACCTGTTTCCGGTCAACATCCTCATGAGCGTGGTCGAAGAAATCGCCAAACCCTTGAGTCTGGGTTTGCGGCTCTTTGGTAATATGTTCGCAGGCGAGCTCGTATTCCTGTTGATTGCGCTCTTGCCTTGGTGGGTGTCGTGGGCGCCCGGGATCCTTTGGTCGGCGTTTCACCTCTTGGTGATCACCCTTCAGGCCTTTATCTTTATGATTCTGACGATTATGTATGTGGCGATGGCGGCGGCTGAAGAGGGCGACGCCCACTAATGTTCCATTTTTTTACTTTATTCCAAGGAGTTGCTTATGGTTGATCCGCAGCTTGTATCGGTTATCGGCATGGTGTATTCCTACACGGCCGTAGCCGTTGGTATCATTTTTGCCGGAGCTGCTTTGGGCTCAGCCCTGGGCTGGGGCCTTATCTGCTCCAAATACATCGAGGGCATCGCGCGTCAGCCGGAGATGCTGCCCACCCTGCGCGTCCAGATGTTTATCACGGCGGGACTCATGGAGTCATTTCCGTTTATTGCGGCCGCGTTTGCGATGTACTTTACCTTTGTGAATCCGTTTGAGGGCGCAGCGCTCGCGGCTATCAAGCAGCTTGCTCACTAAGCGGTTTTAAGGAACCTATCAGTTAATGCCTATCTCCATGACCCTCGTTGCCCAGATGATCACCTTCGTGGTGCTCATCTTGCTTATTAACCGCACGCTCTGGGGACCGCTCACGGCGGTTATGGCCAAACGCCGACAGCGCATAGCGGACGGATTAGCGGCGGCGAACGAAGGGCTGAAGGCCTTAGGCGAGGCGCACGCGCGTGAAGAAGAGATCTTGGCGTTGGCCCGCGAGCGCGCAGCCGAGATTCTCAATCACGCCGAGCGCCGGGCTCGCGAGATGATAGAGGAGGCCCGCGAGCGCGCCCAACAAGAAGGCGAGCAGGCGCTTACCATCCTACGCGCCAGCGCGGCGGCCGAAATGAGCCAGCTGCGCGAGCAGCTGCGCCGCGATGTTGCGCGCCTAGCCTTGTTGGGCGCCGAGCGTATAGTCGAGCGCGAAGTCGATCAGGGTCTGCACGAGCGCCTGTTACAAGAAGTCGCGGAAAGGTTGTGATGAACGATGACGATATAGCCATTGCGCGCCCGTACGCGCGCGCCCTTCTGGCCGTATCGGGCGACCAAAAGGGGCCGATCCTCGCCTGTCTTGAGGCCGCTGCCGAGGCCCTATCGGATCCGCGCATCGCGGCCCTTGCCGCAAGTCCTAAGATCGAGGACGGAGCGCTTAGCGAGGCCTTCGCGTTCGAGGCCGCGTGCGCGCCTGTAGGGCGCCTCATCGCCCTTTTAATAGCAAACGACCGACTGAGCGCTCTTCCGAGTGTCGCCGTAGCGTTTGCGGCGCTCAAAGACGAGGCCGAGGATTGTGTGCGGGCGACCGTCACAAGCGCGCTACCGCTCACGGCGACCGAGATCGAGAGCCTACGACTAGCCCTTGCGCGACGCACCCAACAGCGGGTCGATCTCACGGTCGAAACGGATGCCCGGCTACTGGCCGGCGTCATCGTGCAGCAAGGCGATATGGTGTTGGATGGTTCCGTGCGCGGCCGATTGGCGGCGCTCGCCCACGCCTTAGGCCCCTTTTAGAGGAGATGTTATGGACCTAAAACCGAGCGAGATCGCGGAGCTTATCAAGCGGAGAATTGAGAAGCTTGCGCCCCCGGCTCCGGCCCTTACCGGGACGATCGTGAGCTTGAGCGACGGCATTGCCCGCATCTATGGGCTCGCCGATGTCATGCTAGGCGAGATGTTGGAGTTTCCGGGAAACACCTACGGGCTAGCGCTCAATCTCGAGAGAGACGCCGTGGGCGCCGTGATCCTGGGCAACTATAAACACCTCGCCGAGGGCGACACGGTCCGGGGCACGGGCCGCATACTGGAGGTTCCAGTCGGGCCGGAGCTCCTGGGCCGAGTGGTTGACGCCTTGGGACAACCCCTCGATGGCCGCGGCGACATTGGGGCAAAAACGACATCGCCCGTGGAGAAGGTGGCGCCCGGCGTCGTCTCTCGGCGTTCCGTGACCCAAGCCTTGCAGACCGGTATCAAGGCGATTGATGCGATGGTGCCGGTCGGCCGCGGCCAACGCGAGCTCATAATCGGCGATCGGCAGACGGGAAAGACAGCGTTGGCGCTTGACGCCATTCTCGCCCAGCGCGGAACGGGCGTGATGTGCATTTATGTCGCCATTGGTCAAAAGGCGTCGAGTGTTGCCGCAGTCGTACACCGGTTGACGGAAATGGGCGCCATGGAGCACACCATCGTAGTCGCCGCGACTGCCGCCGACTCGGCCGCCATGCAGTACATGGCCCCCTATAGCGGCTGCGCCATGGGCGAATACTTCCGGGACCGCGGCCAAGATGCGCTGATCGTCTATGATGATCTGACCAAGCAGGCCTGGGCCTATCGGCAGATCTCGCTCCTTTTGCGCAGACCCCCTGGTCGCGAGGCTTACCCGGGCGATGTGTTTTATCTCCACTCGCGGCTCCTCGAGCGCGCGGCCCGTGTAAACGAGGCCTATGTGGAGAAGCAGTCGGGCGTGAAGGGTCGTACCGGATCCCTTACGGCCTTGCCTATCATCGAGACCCAAGCGGGGGACGTGTCAGCGTTCGTGCCAACGAACGTGATCTCCATTACCGATGGCCAGATCTTCCTTGAGACCGACCTTTTCAACGCCGGTATCCGGCCGGCCATCAATGCCGGTCTTTCCGTGTCGCGCGTAGGGGGCGCTGCTCAAACCAAGATCATGAAACGTCTCGGCGGCGGCGTGCGGTTGGCGCTTGCCCAATATCGGGAACTCGCCGCGTTCGCGCAGTTCGCCTCCGATCTGGATTCGGCTACGCGCAAACAGATAGACCGCGGGCGACGCGTCACGGAGCTCATGAAGCAGGCGCAATATAGCCCCCTGTCGGTGGCCGACATGGCGCTCTCGCTGCTGGCCGCCAATATCGGCGCGCTTGACGATCTCCCGGTAGAAAAGGTTACTGCCTTTGACAGTGCCCTGCGGGCATCGGCCCACGCCCTGCACGCCGACGCCCTTGCGCGTATCAATGAGGTCGGTGAGTACAATGACATCGTCATAACCATGCTCACGCGCTTCATCGAGACGTTCAAGACCCAGGGTGCCTATTAATGGCCCAGGGCAAGGAGATCCGCAGCAAGATTCGGAGCGTGCAGAGCACGCAGAAGATTACGCGTGCGATGCAAATGGTAGCCGCGGCCAAGATGCGCAAGGCCCAAGAGCGGATGCGCACGGCGCGCCCCTATGCGGAGAGCCTGCTCGCGATCATGGGGCATGTGCGTGCCGCCCACCCCGAGTATCGCCACCCGCTTCTGTCCGTGCGACCCGTTTTGCGCGCCGCGGTGCTGGTTGTGACCTCGGACCGGGGCCTTGCCGGCGCCCTTAACACCAATGTGTTACGCGCGGCCGTAGGTGTCTTAAAGGACTGGCAAGAGAGCGGGATTCAGGGCGAGGTCGCAGTTCTGGGGGCGAAGGGCGCGGCCTACTTTCGCAGATTGCATGCCCCCGTGATAGCCCAGGTAGCCCCCGTGGGCGATAGGCCCCGTCTCGAGTCCCTGCTCGGGGTGATCAAGGTGCTTGTAGACGCCTACCATGAGGCCCGATTGGATCGCATCGCGCTCGTTTATAATCGCTTCCAGAACACCTTGACCCAAAAGGCGGTCGTGGAGGACCTCCTGCCTCTGCCGGCATCGGAAAACCGCCCCTTGGGGTATCGCTGGGACTATTTGTATGAACCGGATGCGCGCTCGGTCATCTCGGACATACTGACCCGCTACGTGGAAACGCGCGCCTACGGGGCGGTTATCGAGAATCTGGCAAGTGAGCAGGCCGCGCGCATGGTCGCCATGCGCGCGGCCACCGATAACGCTGGCCGTCTCATCGCCGATCTCAAATTGGCTTATAACAAGGCGCGCCAAGCGGCGATTACACAGGAGTTGGCGGAAATCGTAAGCGGCGCGTCAGCTGTCTAGGGGGTAGGATGTCAACCGGAAAGATTGTTCAAGTCATAGGCGCCGTGGTCGATGTCGAGTTTAGCCCCGACACTGTGCCTAAGATCTACGATGCGCTCAAGGTGACCGAGGGCGGGCTTGTGCTAGAGGTCCAGCAGCAGTTGGGCGACGGGGTCGTACGCACTATCGCCATGGGGGCGACCGAGGGCCTAAAGCGCGGGCTTCGCTGTACGAATACCGGCCGGGCTATCCAGGTTCCCGTGGGGGAAGTCACTCTGGGCCGCATCATGGACGTTCTGGGGCAACCCATAGACGAGCAGGGCCCTATCGAGAGCGAGATCTTGCGGGGGATACACAACGCGCCGCCGCGCTTTGAAGATTTGGCGGCGAGCACGGAGTTGCTGGAGACCGGGATCAAGGTGATCGATCTCATCTGTCCCTTCGCCAAGGGCGGCAAGGTCGGCCTGTTCGGAGGCGCCGGGGTGGGCAAGACCGTCAACATGATGGAGCTCATCCGCAATATCGCCATAGAACACAGCGGCTACTCGGTCTTTGCGGGGGTCGGCGAACGCACGCGCGAGGGCAATGACTTCTATCACGAGATGAAAGAAGGCGGCGTCTTGGATAAAGTGGCGCTGGTCTATGGGCAGATGAACGAGCCACCGGGGAACCGTCTGCGCGTGGCGCTGACGGGCCTTACGGTAGCTGAACATTTCCGCGACGAGGGCCGCGATGTTCTGCTCTTTATCGATAATATCTATCGCTATACGCTCGCGGGCACCGAGGTTTCGGCGCTCTTGGGGCGCATGCCATCGGCAGTTGGTTATCAACCGACATTGGCTGAGGAAATGGGTACGCTTCAGGAGCGCATCACCTCCACCAAGACAGGTTCTATCACCTCCATCCAGGCCGTCTACGTGCCGGCCGATGACTTGACCGACCCATCGCCTGCGACCACGTTCGCCCATCTCGATGCCACGGTCGTGCTATCGCGCCAAGTCGCTGAGCTCGGCATCTATCCGGCGGTCGATCCCCTCGACTCGACGAGTCGCCAGCTCGACCCTCAAATTATAGGTGAAAGCCATTACGAGACCGCCCGCAAGGTGCAATCCATCCTGCAGCGCTACAAAGAGCTACAGGATATTATTGCGATTCTCGGCATGGACGAGCTCTCGGCGGAGGATAAGTTGATGGTCACGCGCGCCCGCAAAATTCAACGCTTTTTGTCCCAGCCATTTTTTGTGGCCGAGGTCTTCACGGGCACGCCCGGCACCTACGTCTCGTTAAAGGAGACGATCCGCGGGTTTCGGGGGATCGCCGATGGCGAGTACGACGAATTGCCGGAACAGGCCTTTTATATGGTCGGCACCATAGACGAGGCCGTGGCGAAGGCGGGGCACCTCTAGGTATGGACAGTTTCCGCGTCGACATCGTGAGTGCCGAAGAGTCGCTTTTTTCTGGCGACGCGGCCTTTGTTCTCGCGCCTCTGGCGGAGGGCGAGGCTGGCTTCCTGCCGGGTCATTCCCCCCTTCTGGGCCGGCTGAAGGCGGGTGCTTTGCATATTCACGACACGGCCGGGGTCGAGCAGGCGTTCTATGTCAGCGGCGGTTTCGTGGAGGTCCAGCCCGATCACGTCATTGTGCTGGCCGATAGCAGCCAACGCGCTGCGGATATTGACGAGGCGCGCGCCTTGAAGGCCGTGCAAGACGCCGAAGAGGCCGTGCGGGAACGGCTGGGCAAGGTCGACTACGCCCGCGCGGAGAGTGAATTGACAGAGGCTCTTGCTAGGCTGAGGGTGGCGCGCACGTTCCGGGGTCGCGCCCGAGGCCTGCCCCCCAACCGTATCGCTTAAGGAGGAACAAATGGTTAGAAAAGATAAGATCGTGTCGCTCACCTACACTTTGCGCGA
>Ga0307375_10003289_pt1 | contig 15986 bp, 17 predicted proteins | sample TR1MG_FD_202531 | JGI IMG/M metagenome (GOLD analysis project Ga0307375, IMG submission 202531) | Soil microbial communities from Risofladan, Vaasa, Finland - TR-1 | ecosystem: Environmental > Terrestrial > Soil > Coastal area > Acid sulfate soil | place: Finland: Risofladan, Vaasa | collected... | reverse complement strand
ATTACTGTACCGCTACTGTACTTCTTGGGGGTATGAAAAACAAATGGGCCATACTGAAACAGTATAGCCCATTGTTTTATATGGTGGGTCTGCACAGACTTGAACTGTGGACCAAGGGATTATGAGTTTGCTGTTAAAACAATATGTTATTGATATCACAGCGAAAGAGAGCGTAAGTAACGTAACGCTACTGTAGTTCATAAACAATAGGTTAGCGTAGTCTAGAGAAGCCTTTAAAAGCTGATCGGTGTACCAATACTGTACCCACATTTTTTAGTTAAAAGCTCCACATATTGAACTGTTGTCGTTAGCCAATTGTAGATAACAGCCGAACCAAACGGCCGGCGATGCGTCGACTATGGCAAGTAGCTAGATTTAACGCATCGGTCTTACCACTTGTTCATAAAATTTGTAGGGAGCGCTGTTCCTCGGAAAACGAGCGGGCCACAACAAAATCTTCAACATCGAGTTGTGGTGCGATTTGTGAAGTTGCAAATATTAATTGGTATTCGCAATCAAAACCAGAACATTCATTAACGATAATTTCTTGCAAACGATGCGAACGCGCAAGCTCCATACCGCCATCCTCAATACCGTCAAGCATCAAGAATCGCGGGAAACGCATTGCTTGCATACGCGTAGATGCGCTCAATAACGCCAGATGAAATAGGTGCCTCAGGACGACCGTAGAACTCTCAGAAAATTGAGTCGCACCATCAACCGAGATGGCATTATCAGTGAAGCTGAATTGAATGTTCTCCGCTTTACGAAACTCTTCTTGCCTGTGCAGATCCTCCTGCAACAAACGGCCAAGGGTCAATGCAACTTCACAAGCAGTTTGTTTCTTCCTCTCCTCTTGAGTGAACATTAACGATTCAATTTTTGAGGAAACTTCACTCTCTCTATATACAAGATCATCTCGCTGAGATTGCAACTCCCGAATAACTTGGGCTAACCGCTGACTTTCATAGAGTCCTTTTATCTCCTGATCCAGCCCACCGATTTCTGTAGCATTGAGTTCAATTGCCGCTTCTATATCTGTAGACCAACTATGCGTCGTTTCAGCATACCTACGCTCTAACAACATCAGATTCTGGCGAAGAGATGGTATCCGGGTCCTAAGATCACGAATTTCGACTAGGCGCAAAGCAATCAAGCTATTAGACTCAGCGAGCTGAATCCGCAGTTCATTACGCATCCTCAATATCTGCGCGTCAGCCACTGATGATGTAATTTGGTTTTTGCACAGAGAACATTCACTCGCATTGCTAGATTCCGGCTTGATTTCAGACAAGCAACAAGGACAAAAAGCAAAGGCTAACGAACCAAAATAATTACGCGTAATTTGTGACTCATCCAAGGTCGAAAGCCGTAGCTCTAATTCACGAACAAAGTTCTTAGAATCCTCAGCCTCCAATTCTCGTTGGACTAATGCATCTTGAGCAACTGCTAGCGTTTTCTTGGCCACATCCAATTCGCTGCGCAAATTAGCATCAGTTTTTGTCGCAACTGCATCGCTTGTAACAGTCCTTTCAGTTTTGAGCCTGGCCAACTCTTTCAGTTTCCGGTCGCGTTTTGCTTCTGTATTTAGAATCTCTTGGCCTAAGAGTTCAATATTGGCATTTTGTCCTGATTTTGCGAGAACGACAAAGATACTCTTGAGCTCCGCTTCCAACTGCTGAATTTCTTTGACTAAGTTCCGCTTCTCCAATTGCGCCAAATACAATTTGTCATCATATATGCCGCAAAGATATGACCCTACTGTTTCACGCGTGAGCGCACTATCAAATGAATCAGTGCGGAAAATTGGACTATGTAACGACGGTTGATCCGCGTAAAGAATTCGCAAGAACTGGTGCATGGTTAAGTTCGACGCTCCATCCCCTTGAGCCTCTGGTAGATCGAGAGCTAAAAGAAGCGCCTGAGTAAAACTCAGTTTTGACGAACTTCGTCGGAACCCATATATCTCCCACGAGGAAAAGGATGCCTCAAGCGCGTCTGCTATTGGCCCCCAGAAAATGTAAAGTGGATTAAGCGGCTTGTCATTTACTTCACGCCTAAGCGTCACTCGATTTCCATTAAGTGATATCTCAGCGACAGAATAATCACAAAGAAGGGCTTCTTGTTTCCAAGGAATGTATTCAGCTCCAAGAGTATATGCGATGAAGTCAAGAACCGTAGTCTTTCCAGAACTATTGTGCCCCCGGATAATATTGACTCCTTGATGAAAGGCAGCCTCAAAAACTATCTGTCCGTCTTTGAATACAACTAAGGTATTCAGCAATAAGCTAGGCTTAAGCAACGTCATAACGATATTCCATCAATCCAGTTCGATCTTTAAGTCCATTGGAACCATTAAGAGGCAAGACTCCAAGTTTATTAACGATGTATTCAACAACAATACTGTCTCTTTCTAAAACAGCATCAATCTTTCTTTTAAGTTCCTCTTTGAGGGCAACACCTGTTCTTTTGATAACCCCATCTTCAATCTTAACTTGGTCAACGATGGAGGATGCAGCAAGTGATTTAAATGCAGCTAATTGTATGTGTTCCATATCTCGAAACGCCTGATTCATGCTGATTGGGCCGTGGTAGTCATTTCGGAGTTCCAACGCCAATCGTTTTGCCTCTGAATGTTGACGTGGGAGTCGCACTTTACTAAGCTCGGATGGGAAACATAAGAAGAAATCAAGAATGCGCAACTTCTGAAGCTCGATAGATTCCAGTGAATTTGTTAGTAGAAGCGTGCGAAACACACAGTGGTATGCATCGTATGCCGGATGATAAATCAGCATGGATCCCACCTAACATGACAATTTCCACCGAGAAAGAACAGCAGACCTAGTAAATCAGCTTGCGTCAACATTAGGTCATTGTCGCCCAGCATCTCCAAAGCGGGCTTTAACACTTTTTCGCTTATGAGCGCATCGACATCAACTCTAGGCGCCCCAGCCTCAATAGCAGGCGTTACATTCAAAAAAAATTCTGTGTACAGCTTTGCAAGAATATGCGTAAGAATGTCTTGGGCAATACCAGATGTCTGGTATTTCATCACCGTCTTGGCCGCTGACTCCTTTAACTTAGTAGCGACCCTAATTAGATCCATGCGATTAGAATCAGAAAGCTTTGCTTCAAGCCCCCGCACGTCACCATCGGTGACCGCAGAACAGTAATGCTGCAATTGCTCTGATATCTGTGCGAAATAGGGTTGTGACTGATTATCTGTACGCAATCTTTCATACAAACGGGCAAGTGGCGATTGATTGGTAAAATTGTTGGTTGTGCTCGTATATTTATTTCCGCCAACAAGGTCACCACCGACTGTGTTGCCAGACTGATTCGTAAACATTTATTTTTCAGTCTTCTTAATGCTATCGCCTGCAATTATATCGCGACCAGCAGTATTGCCTTTTTGCGACACAAATCGCATAAAGAAGCTTTTCTTGTTAGTGCTAGTAAAAGCGAATTTGAATACCAGGCCGCCAACACCTAAAGCTAAAATAATACTTGCAACCCACTTCCCGATCTCGACCCAATCCATACAACCCCTCGGAATTTAGATGGTTATCCGCACATTTAAATCGTCAGTACTTTGGGAATAGCTGTCCCCAATAGCATAAACAGGTTACACGAAGAGCGACATTTAGCAAAGAGAACCATGTATTTACGAATTCCTGCAGGCATGGCAAGGCGCAAGCCGCAAGAAATAGATGGCCAAGCAGGTCGAGCGACACGCTCGTACCTCGCCGGTTTGAAGCATCAGGACGAAAGCTTTCGATCAACAACCGATTTACCAAAATCGGGGAATTGGTCAGCGGCCTCGATCATTATCTTTCCCTTGGGCTTTATCCTGCTCCCTTCGCTGTTCAAGCCTCTCTCGATACGTTGATCCTTTGGCATCAGGGGCGAGCGTGGGCTGCTTCTGGTCGCCCCGCTCGCACTCTTGCTGCCTACGCGCTGCTCTAGCTTTTCGCGATAGGTCTGTGGGCGCTTCGTCGAGTGCCTGCTCAATGTGAATCTCGAAAATGCACCCCTACCACACTACCAAGCATCATAAATGCCATGTGGAACTGGTGTTAGTCAGACATTGTTGTTTTCTAGCAACCTAAAAATAATAATTTTGAAAATTTGTTGTGTCAGATTCCGTATTTTTTTCTAACCTATTGGTTCATTGCGCAAAGTTAAATACATTTTATTGAATTGTTTTAACAAATCACGATATCTACTCTGCATATCTCAATATCTGCATCGCAACCGACAATATTTACACCGCAAATTTCCATCTCTACACAACAAAAACGATTATTGTCATTTGATTACAAAAGGGTTTTTGACTTTCTGTATTTCACGGTGCGATACTCAATCCATCGTTAGCTTACGTTTCATAGGGATATAAAATGTCCACAACAGCAGAATTCATGATGACCAAATACGGCCCCCTACTGAGCCTCACACAACTGGCCGCACTCTTTGATCGAAGCGCTGACGGAGTTCGACTCAGCCTTCTTGCGGACAATGACTTTTCCAGACGAATTAGGCCAACGAAGATAAAACTTGGGCGGCGCATCTATTTCAAAACCGAGCTAGTCGCAAAAGTTATTTCCGGAGAAATCGTGGAAGCAAGCAAGGTTTGATGGTGTCTTCAAACATCCAAGGTCAGCTAGGTGAGGCTTTAAACCGCCTGCTGGAAAACAATCATCGAAGGAAGGATTCAAAACCGATACTGGTAGGTAAAGACGTCCAATTACCGCTATGGCCAGAACCAACGCGAGGCACGCCAAATTCATGGCTCCGTGGAGCATTATTCGCTGCAATCCAAGGAAAAGAGCGCCGGGCACTCAAACGCGAGTTGCTGGCAACAGTTGCAGGGCTTCAGATCTATTTTACCGGTTGGCAACTTGATCAGTCAGATATGGATGTTTGGGACACATTCGTACATCTCTCGCGTATGCAAAAACTTGGGCAGCGAGTGGAATTCAGCGCACATTCTTTGTTGGTAGCGCTGGGGCGCAACACGGGCAAAAGTGACCACGAATGGCTTAAAAACTGCGTAGCGCGGCTATATAGCGCAGGCGTGGAAATCACAATAGACCAACATAGTTACTTTGGGGCAATGCTCAAAGGCGAACGAGACGATGCAACTGGACGATATACCATCGAACTGGATCATAAACTATTAGCCATGTACTCAGCTGGATGGACGAGAATCGATTGGGCGGAACGCCAGGCGCTACGACGCAAACCTCTTGCTTTGTGGCTCCACGGTTGGTACAGCAGCCACGCCAAACCCTATCCATTACGCGTTGCAACGGTTCAGCGACTCAGTGGTTGCCGCAACACACAATCAGCAAGCTTCCGGCGCCAGCTCGTCAAGGCATTGGATGAATTGGTGAAGATTGGAGCCATCGAATCTTGGACGTTTTGTGATGACCTAGTAGACGTGGTAAGGAAGCCGACCCAAGCGCAGAAAAAACATTTAACCAAAGCAGCTGCGACCAGATCAAAACTTGGGGCACGGGATACGATGCACATTGGTGCGGAATACAGTGTGCCGAGACACGGGATACGATGCATTTGAGTGCGGGATACGATACACCTTAATGCGGGATGCGGTGCAGCGAGACACGGGATACGATGCATTTAATTTACGTTGCGACAAGCCTTGAAGCCGCACATAGCGGCGATCTTGGCAGATCGCTAAATTTAGCTAATCTGTTTTAATCATTATTAATCAATTGGTGCGTGTCAATGAAGAACATGATGGCCGCTATGCGACTATGTTTCCCTTCCATGCAGCTCGGTTCTCAGCCCATCGGGTGTGTGTCTTATTGTGCTGCATGGTGCCATAGCGCGGTCGATGGCCGGGTCACCCTTAAAGGATAAAGCTCTTTAAGGCCGCCCCTTCAAGGGCCGCTGCGCTCCAGTCCTCACCCGTTCGGTGCTCACCCGACAAAAATCAGAAGCGCCGGGCTGCGCTCCGCATGCGGCCTCCGGGCTGGCCCTTGACCCCCGCCCTCATACGCTATGGCGCCAAGCATCACAGACACGCACCCGATGGGCAAAGCAGTAAAACCAAGCTCCTACGGAAAAAGAAAATTAGGGTGCGCGCTGATTAAGATATTATTGTAAATGGCCTTAAATGAGGAGCGATAAAATGTTAGACGCATACATCAAGGCGACTGGAGGAATGATTAAATGGCTGGTGTTCATTCTCTTTAATTTCGTCGGGCCTCTCATTAAGGGTATTTGCCTCGTTCTAGTGGTTCTCAGCCTGTTTGCAACCTTACTCGGCCTGCTGGTGCTTAATCACCCGTTTCAAATGCGGGAGTGGTGGGGCGGCTTGGGTTTGGGAGTGGTCGGAATGGCCGGCCTGATTAGCTACGAAATTATGATGGTCCGCATGACGATGGAACGGATCATGGGAAATGACGAAGAAGAGGAAGCAAGCGGCTGGCTCCGTCTGCAAAACTGGCTGGCTGGACTGGCGCTGCTGTCGGTCTTTTCTGCTGCATCGTTCTATTACTTCCACCTGATTAACATTATTGAAGGATTGGCATTCGGCTATGGTTGGTTTCTTGCGGTCGGGGTTGTTGTGAGCGTTGGCCGTTGGCTGATTCGCCAAGGAATGAATGTGCTGGCCACCAATCAAAGGGAAGAACGCGATGTTAGGGCTGACCTGGTGGACTGGGCGGCAAATGAATCGGGACAGCCTAACGAGCGCGTTGTGGTGCCATTCAAGCGGGTTTAGCGCTTTACCGTGACCCTTGCGGTATCAGATGTGCCGACACGGCTAAGGGCGATTTCATGCTGGCGTTGCGCAATCAGCTTTTGTTCAGCCTGTATCTGCTGATCCATGGCGGACAACTTTATCCGGGTGTTCTCCAGCTCTAGTTTCTTCGCGTTCAGCGCAGCATTCAGGTCGGCGATGGCTTTGGGATCGTTGGCCTGGTCGATCTGGTCGGTTAATCCCTGAATCTCCATCAACTGCCTGCCGGCTACATCGGTTGTCTGGTCGGCCATCGCTTTTTGCATCGCGCCCAGGTTGCGGGTACGCATCAGAATGTCCTTCATGCCGGGACTCATGCGATTAACCTGATCTGGCGTGAGTCCGGCATTACTGGTGATAATCGAATTCACCATCTGGCCATAGCTGCCCGTGGTGCTTTGCACTTGTTGCAGAATGGAGTTCCAGGAGCCGGGTAAGTCCCTGACCGCGACCATCGCGGCTCTGGCTCCCATGCCACGCGAGCCGGTCGTCATTTCAATCTGCCGCTTCCAAGAGTCCACCTGGTATTGCAGCGCCTTGATCTTCTGCACGTCATTGTCGAGCGACAAGCCCTGATTGATGTAGTTCGCTATGTCAAACGTGGGAATGCCGGCACCGGCTGCGTGTACGGCAGTGCCGGCAAGCATCGAGGCGACAAGGGCAAATGAAACGGCGGTTTTCTTCATGTTTATCTCCTGATGATTATTCGTTGACGGCTTTTGCGGCTCTTCTGATGCGTGGCCGACGCTGCACACGTGTTTCTCTCGGTTCGCCAGTTTGCTCGACGGAATTGTTACCCTTCTGGATTTTCTTATACGCGGCTTGCGCCAAGTATTTCGTACCCTTGCCGACCAATTTGGCGCTTCCTGCCGCACCTTTGCCGGCCCTCTTGGCCACAGCGGTTCCCGCCCCGAAAGTCGATAAAGATAGGCCTCCAGCCAGAGTCGAGGCCAATCCTGTTACTTGCTTCAAGACCAAGATGCCGATGATACCGGTTGAGGCGAGGGCGACCAGGTCGGCGATTTTCGCAGAGCCTCCCAAGGCGGCTATATCAGTGGAGGCATCGGCGAACATCGAAAGAATCAATGCGTTGACGCCAACGGCAAGGGCGGCCACCAGGCCGTATTGAGTCAAAGCGCCGATCCATGAGACAAACCAGTTCTTAGTCGAATCGAACAGCAAAAAAGAAATGTACAATGGCCCGATGGCGAGCATTACGGCTGTTACTACTTTGCTTAGAACAATTAAGAATCCGACATACCCGGTCAAAGCAAATCCAAATATCCATACGCCGAGGGCGATGATGTACATCCCTATTTCCGTGACGCCCCCCACATCCCAAAAGCTTTTCCCAATCTCATGGATGTTTCCGGTGATGCCGTCCAGCACTAAGCCCATTGACCCGCTCAATGTGTTGCTTCCATTGAGCGGCACATCGGAAAGGGCGGATGCAAGCGCTACAGGGGAATCTTGAAACGTGCTAACAATGACATCGTTGTAAATTCCGGTAGCGAATGCGGCGCTCAGAATAAGCCCAAACTTTAAGGCGTTATGCACAAGCTGCATAAACGGTTCTTCGACTGTGCCGGATAAGTGCCGGTAGCCTTGGATCATGAAATAAAGACCTCCGCCTGTGGTAACCAGTGGTTCCAGCATGACTGTCACCGCCCGGCTTTTCTCGACGACGAAGGCTATCAAATGGTTGTCGATATTGGCGAAGATGTTTTGATAATTAGTGAATGGCATGCCGCCCCCCTTTCTGATTCAGTCGGCGCACCTGGTAATAGCAGATCAGCAGGACGAAGGTGATCGTTGCCAATTTATGGGGAAGCCGGATAAAACACAAGAACGGGGTTAACAGCAGCAAGAGGTAGATCGACCGTCTTTCCCACTTATTGCGCCAAGCGCGATAGCGCGAAACAAAGTTAGGCGGCGCGTCCGCGACAGGATCATTGGCGGCTTCTGGCTGGCGGCGTTTGGACAGTGGAATTATTTTCATTTTCGTATCCTTAAAATGTCCAGATGAACTCGCCGGATTTCATCATTTCGCCTGATCGAATTAAGCCGGCCAGTATTAGCCAACTGGCCAAGCTGTTAAGAACGGCAATCTTTTCCTTGGTGGCATCCTCTATGATAATGATTCCGTATTCACGGTTTGGGTGTTTGGCCACTCTCTCAAGCGTTTGAGCCATGAAATTAAGTCGCTTCGACAGGCATTCGATTTTTGTTGGGGCAGGTGATATTCTGGATTTAGCCATTATTGATCTCCAAATGATCGGTAGTGGTCAGGCTGGGTAGGGAGCACCACCTCCTCACCCAGCCGTTTTATTGCGTTCTTTGATGTTACGCCTGAAATGGAAAAAAGCAAGCCAAAAACATGCGCAAGCATATGAAACTAAAACGATTATTATATAAGTGTTAAAGTGTCGTGGTGTAATAATGTACAGAATATGAGGGCATAGAATTGCTATGGTTGCCACACCATTTTTAGTATTTTATGGCTTCCTAAATCCACCTGTTGGACATGTCCAACTTTATTCAGGCATCCGTAAATACATAGTTAATTTCTGGCATGTACTGGGTGTCACATAAATATAAATTTGTGTTGATTGGCAAATATGGGAATGCCCCCGTTGTGCCATTTGCTGTCAGTAGGGGTGTAAGATATCCAGCAAGAAAGCCGCCATTCATGAACTGCAAAGAACAATTTGTTTGAGAAAAGGGAAATGCTATGGAATCTATCAAGGCGTTCGTTGCACACAGCTTCTCAGATGAAGATTCTGGTGTCGTTGCAGTGATACTGAAGTGTCTTGATAGAGTCGCCGAGCTTCATCCCAAATTCAGTTGGGCACATGCAGAACACCCAGAACCTTCATTAGTGGATGCAAAAGTTCTGTCGCTTATATCTGATAAAAATCTATTTATCGGAATTTGTACAAAAAAAGAGCGCGTGGTTTTGCCATCAGCACTATCTCCAGGTTGGTTTGGGCTTGCTAGTAGTTCGCTTACTGCCAAGGAATCTGATTTTGAGTGGAAGACATCAGATTGGATCATCCAAGAAATTGGACTCGCAATTGGCAGAGACATGAAGATTATTCTTCTAGTCGAAGAAAATACAAAATCGCCAGGTGCGCTACAAGGTAATTTGGAATATATCGAGTTCAGTCGGAATACACCTGAAAAGTGTTTTGACAAACTTCTCGGCATGATTGCTTCATTATCACCCCGCGCTGCTAACACTTCCGTGTCAGAGCAGGAAGCCAATCCACAGAGTGGTCAAGACATCAATCCAATACAACTTCCTGCTGAAAACCATTGGACAACACATAAGCCTGATTGGATAACGGCTGATTACCAATTAGCCCTTTGGTGGTACATCCGCCAGAAGGATGAATCAGGAGAAAAGCGTATAACCGAGCTGTATTACGCATCACCTGAAGGTGGTGATGACGAAAAAAGGAAGGAGTGGATAGCACACCAAGAAGCGTTGCATGTGATTCATGGCCGTGGTGATTTGGCAAAACTTGAAAGATATTCCGCTGATTTGCCGATGAATAGTGCTATTGCCACTGATTTGGCATCAGGATACCTACACTATCAGGAGCACGACAAAGCGGCGAAAGCATATTTGCTTGCGGCTGACACATGCAAGGATGAGCGTAAAAAAATTAAATTATTAGGGGATGCTGCATTAAATTATCTAAAAGCAGGAGATCAATCCCAAGCACGCGAGTTGGAAGCTCGCATGATTCAGCTAAGCGAAAAATCAGGGCAAGGTGAGATGGATGTACTGCAAGCCAAGAAGGATATCGCAGAGCAGGAAAAAGATGATGAAACAGCCTTGGCTGTATTAGAACGATTAATTGAAATTAATCCTGGCGACATTGATGCTCGCTTCTCATTAGCCTACAAGTATTCAGAAATGGGCCGAGATAATTTGGCCGCATTCCATTATTCACGAATTCCGCCGGCGGAACGGAAATCATATGCATGGAATAATTTAGGTGTCACCTTGGAGAGGCTTGGTATGCCGATTAAGTCAGTCGCGGCATACAAAAGATCCGAAGAACTTGGAGAGACGCTTGCTATGAGTAATCTCGCTATAAAGCTCCGTAGTGCAGGTTTTGCCCAGGAAGCTCACAATACTCTTGATGCAGCGTTAAAAATAGCGGATCACCATAAAAACGTTGAGGTTACGCTTGCCTCAATTAAGGATGAGCAGGATGCTGAGGACAAGAAAGAAACTGCAACTTATGAGAAGGCCAAGCCAATTTCCGAGTTCTACAGGCATTACGGCCGCTCATTGGTAAGAGCAGTGGCAAATATTGCCGGCAAATGGCAATCTCCAAACTGTCCATTGGTATTTACAGTAGATGGTGCAACAGTAAATGCAACTGGCTCATATGAAGTTCCTCGTTTGGGGGTGTTCGCAAATCCATTTGCAAAAAATAATTCTACGCCTTTGCAATTTATTGTGGAATACAAGGGGATCATTCAGGGCATGGCAATTGTCGGAACAGTGCAACGCAGACCGGCAGAGGATGCGCCACAACAGATTGCTAGCGTATTGGCAAGTTCGGAACCCCATCCTTCTGTATTAATGTGGGTTTCGGAAGATTGTCTCAAAATTCATGTTCTTGAACGCAATGTTAACAGTGAACCAAAAATCCACGAATTCACGCGCGTTTGATGTTTTTGAAAGATTTTGATACATAAAACGTATGTATCGCCTCAAAACTTGCGATGATCAAAGGCTAAAATAGGCCGAGCTCTCGCTGCCGCGTTGCGTGAAAGCGGCTCGGGACGATTCTCGCATCTATGGCCGGTGATGATGCCATTTTGACCACAACACCAATAATCATGTCAACGATCTTAGGCTAGCTGGAGACCTAGAGATGGAAAAAGGAGGAACACATATTGAGCCAGACCGAATCACGGCTGTAGTTGAGGGATACTTCCGCATTCCGGCTGTCTGGATTGGTGCCGCGCCGTCCGATCACACAGGCGAGTTAGGTATTAACCTCGGTCGGCAAATTGCCCTCAGGACAACACTTTCATGTGGCATCGAAGCATATGCAATGCGGAATGGCATGTTCCTGTTTGACTTTCTAAAGAGTAGCGTTGGAGAAGTGGTACGCGTACCGGGTTACGAAAGGCCTGCGACTCTTCCACATACTCCACCTCGCACACATGCCGTGGCGGGGGCGAAGGCAGAGCAAATTAGCCTGCTCCGGGCTCAGATCATGAACGTGCATCAGGCTTGTTTGATCTCATCAGAAGCGATTGTGAAGCACAGGTCAGCTGCCATGGGTTTTCCGGTGACGGCATGGAGCACCGTTAAGTCAATTGGTATTTCTCAACCGGTGCCGTATCACGACGATGTAGAGGATGTCCATGCTCTTGCGCGCAACGTTCTTGAAGGAAAATATGCACCCGCGTTCGTGTCACGGCAGCGGAGGATTATAGAGCCGGAGGTTGTGGCCCACTCTTTTCGAACGCTCGACTATATCCTCTCTCTCGAAGGCGGACAATATGTACCAATCGTAGAAGCTGCGTATCAGTCTGCTTGCCGATCAGTAGAGCTCCGATTTGGTGAGAGTATCGCAATTGGGTGGACAGTCTGCGAACAACTGATTTCGCAGGAATGGAAGGACCTGCTTGCGAAGAATGAATCGGCGAGAACCGAAGACAGAAAGATGTCGCGTGACCGCCGCAAAAAGCTACTTGGAAGGGACTACACAGCGTCTGTCATGGTCGAGATGCTTGAACTTAGCGGAAAGCTTACTGGAGAGATTTACAAGAACCTCGAGACGACACGAAAGGCCAGGAACAATTGGGCGCATGACATGGCGGTTCCCTCTGGGAGAGACGTGTTTGCGTGCCAGTTGGCTATAAAGGAACTACTCTCTCGGAAGGGAATCCACTTATCTCTTCAATCCGGATTCCGCGGTGCTGGAGGAGCCGCTTGGCCATTGTGGATATTCCAGCAGGTGCATGGCAATGATGTGCCGGGCTTCACCTCCGATCCCGAAAACGCATGATCTGCGATTCTTTGGCGCGGGCAGTAAATTATTCGTAACTCCTAACTCTTTGCCCGAGCATATCTCTACAGGCAACCCAAAGCGCCCATCAAAGATTGAGAAGTGCCCTGTGATTCGGAGACTATTCACTTTATTCTAAATATGCTCGCGACCGGACTATTTTCGGAGTGGGTTTATCCAAGAGGTGAGCCTCATGAGTTGGTCATGACCAACGTTTTTCTTTCCGTAGTAGCTAATGCAGGATAGACAAATGTGTTACATTTGGGTGTATTTGTTGTATGAGTTAGTAAATTGAGGCGCTGCAAATGGGCGGGCAGATTGCCCATCAACAAACATTTGGACATGTCCAACAAACGGTTGAAGCCCTGTTTTATATCCGACAAGGAAAGACGCTGTGCCCAAAAAACCATATCTCAAAAGTGACGTGACGCAAGAAATGAAGGATCAGTTTGCGGCAAAGGCAAGGGAATTGGGGCGAACTGAAGCAGGCCTTCTACGGCTTCTCATAGAAACGTTTCTGAAGACAAACCCCGTTGAAGTTGAGATTCCCGCTCCCACGGAAACAAAAGACAACTATTTGCCAGTGAGATTAAGCTCCGCCACAAAAGGGGCATTGCTAAAGAGGGCCTCTGAGCATCGGATGAAAACCGGCCCTTATGTTCTGGCATTGTTAAGGGCACACCTGTCACAGAAACCATCTTTTACGGAAATTGAGTTGGAGGTGTTGCGCCAAACGAATAACGAGCTTACTGCCATTGGCCGAAACGTGAACCAAATTGCGCGTGCCTTGAATATATCAATAGATAATGTGCACTTGGTTAAAGCAAATGAAATGGAGTCAGTGGCAAGGAAGGTAAAGGAATGTCGGGATTATGTTCGCAACCTGATAAGGGCGAATCTTGCCTCATGGGGGATCGAGCGTGATAAAGAAAAATACTGAAATGCTAGCATTTCAACTTGTGCCGCACTAAGAGCTGTTCAGCTCAAATCGGTTAGTCCCGCATTAAGGAGCAAGAGGAGGTCTCACGATGCAAAAAATCTCGTGGGTAGTGCTACGGCAGTTAGAGGCATTGCGGGAATCCGTGGCCTTTACGCTCAATGGCGGTGCCATTGATATAGGAACAGGAAAACCAGATGAATACATAGCTGCGTGGCTAACAAGCCAAGGTGTAGAACCTATCTACCGGCATCACGTTGATGAAGATTGCCACGTCTTGCACATGCTATCAACAATTGAGAACGCTGTGGCCGAACACGGAGTAAATCAGCACCTTGTCCGACTCGCTGGCAAGCGGTCACGCTTCAGTGAAACTGATGTCGGGTTTGAGCGCGGCAGTACGGGTTGGGATCGCCTACCAAATTTCATAACGAGCTCGGCATTGGTTCGACTGCTTGGCGCGTTGGAGCAGTTTGAGATTGATGTTCTAAAGGCTCTCCTCTACTATCGCCCTGCGGGTAAGGAACATGTCAACGATGCGGCGGCTTACACGGTCGTTGATTTGGCCGTTGTAACTGAGCCGCCAGACCGAAATGATCGTTACGCAATGCCAGCTTTGTGGTCTTGGGTCAAAAAATCGGCGGAAAATTCGGTTGAGCGAAGGAAGTTTTTCAAAAGTGTTTTTGACATCGAGTGCTTCCCTTCTTCTTTCGGTTCCCGGAAGCCCTCTGAGATTCGTAAGTACTACCAGAGTCTTTATGAAAAAAGAAACTCCCTTGCGCATGGAAGGGAGCGTATCGACGTGACATTGGCGGAGTATTGCAAAGCCGAGGCATTTGTCTTAAGCCTTGTAATGCACCTCTCAACTGCTTGCGAGGACCGATACAACCTGGGCATATAACCGCGTTGAATGGGGTTGATGGATTAGTCTGAACAGCCTTATTGATTACATGGAGTGTCACATGCGAATTTCACAAGCATGCCTGTTACGAGCCACACAATTTATCAAACTTCTCGCAAAGATTTTCAGTTCTCAAATGGGTGTATCTCCTCAGCATCTGCATGGATTTGTGCCCACTGATCGCCGACACTTCCTGATCGGACAAACCGGCTTCAACCAGCCGACTTACCGCCTCATGGCGCAAGTCATGGAAATGCAGATCTGCGAATCCCTCCTGCTTTTTGAGATTTGCCCATAGCTTGGTGATGACATAGGGCCGGCGCTTTTTATCCCGTCCTGGCTCGCCATAGAAGACCAGATCGGTATCAATCGGTCTGATCGGGTTATCTAGCGCAGCACGCATGGCTTCTCGCGCCTCCGGCCATAGGAGAGGAACGGTACGCGAATCCCCGTTTTTTGTGTCTTTAAGCAGAATGGTACGTTTCTTCAGATCGACCTGGTTGCGCTTGAGATTTTGGATTTCGCCGGATCGCATACCCGTATAGAGCGCCAATCGCACCATCCAGCCAAACATCGGGTTGCTATGCGCGTCTGCCGCCGCAAGAAGGCGCTCACACTCTTCAGCCGTCAACCTTCTGTCGCGGCCCTCACCTGGTGAGGGCTTCCGAATATTGGCCACGGGGTTATAGGTAAGCCCTACACGCCATTCCCTGATTGCGGTCGTGAATAGGTGGCTTAGAAGGGCAAGCTCGAGGCGCACGGTGTTATTGCTCTTGCCCTCTGCGATCCGCTTGTCGCGATAATCGGCAATCAGATCGGGCGTAACAACCGCCAGGGAATACTTGCCGAGTGCAGCGCGCAGCTGGTTGGATTTTTTTAGTTCCGCCTCTTGGGTGCTGGCCTTCTTCGTCGGCGTCACTTCGCGTAAATAACGATCCAGAGCCTTAGCCACGGTCATCTGTTCAGCCGGGGAACGTTGGACATAAGCACCCCGAACCATTTCATCTTCTGTCCGTCTTGCCCAATCCTCGGCATCCCGTTTTATTCTGAAAGCTTTTTTTACTGGCGGCCATCCGGCCTTCCGAATAATAGCCTTCCAGGTGCCTGCCGGAGTCTTGATAATGGTCGCCATCTTTCCCCTCTCGAATAGCTCACTGTACCCAATACTGTACCCGCGAGGGAAATAAAAAACAAATGGGCCATGTCGAAACGACATAGCCCATTGTTTTATATGGTGGGTCTGCACAGACTTGAACTGTGGACCAAGGGATTATGAGTCCCCTGCTCTAACCAACTGAGCTACAGACCCGAAAAGCTTGCCTCGCGACGATGCCTGGCCCG
>Ga0307375_10003288_pt1 | contig 15987 bp, 15 predicted proteins | sample TR1MG_FD_202531 | JGI IMG/M metagenome (GOLD analysis project Ga0307375, IMG submission 202531) | Soil microbial communities from Risofladan, Vaasa, Finland - TR-1 | ecosystem: Environmental > Terrestrial > Soil > Coastal area > Acid sulfate soil | place: Finland: Risofladan, Vaasa | collected... | reverse complement strand
TGTTTCGCAACGCCATCATGGCCCTCGAGGCCGAAAGGGGAGGAAGTCTCTTTTTACTCGGTCGAGGGTATGGATACCCGAGGTAGAGCCATGCAGGAGCCATTGCCGAGACTGGCGCGATCTTGGCGCCGCATGAAACACAACGGCTGGTGGTCAGCGGCAAGACGGGACATCATGTTCTCCGACGCGAATCGGAGACGGGATTTTGCGTGCCTATTGACCTGGGGCGGCGAAATGGTGATCTATTTAATGACATAGTAGAACTAAGGAGGAAGTCGACGAACCATTCTGACTACCGATAGGATTGAACAGCGCCGAGGGCTGGCGCCCTCGGTTTCCACCCTTGTTCAATTTTCAGTCGGCAGCAACAGGCTCAGGTTGCGGCGGTGCTGGTTCGACGCATCGTGCGTGCGGCGTCGACCATCGCTGCTAGCGCAACACGGGTTTCCGGCCAGCCACGCGTCTTCAATCCGCAGTCCGGATTTACCCAGAGCTGCTCCGGCTTCAGCACCGAGCTGGCCTTGTTCAGTAGTCCGATCATCTCCGAAGCATCGGGCACGCGTGGCGAATGGATGTCGTAGACGCCCGGGCCGATTTCGTTGGGATAATGGAATTTCACGAAGGCATCCAACAGCTCCATACGCGAACGCGAGGTCTCGATCGAGATCACGTCGGCATCCATGGCTGCGACCGCGTGGATGATGTCGTTGAACTCGGAGTAGCACATGTGCGTGTGCACTTGAGTATCGTCGGCCACGCCGGAGGCACTGATGCGGAAGCACTCGACTGCCCAGGCGAGGTACTCAGCCCAATCGGCGCAGCGCAGCGGCAATCCTTCGCGCAATGCCGGTTCGTCGATCTGGATCACGCGGATGCCAGCTGTTTCGAGATCCAGCACCTCGTCACGCAGCGCCATCGCGATCTGCCGGCACGTGGCGGCTCGCGACTGGTCGTCGCGCACGAAAGACCACTGCAAAACGGTCACTGGACCGGTGAGCATGCCTTTCATCGGCCGGTCGGTAAGCGACTGCGCGTATTGCGACCAGCGAACCGTCATTGGTGCTGGTCGCTGTACATCACCGTAGATGATCGGCGGTTTGACGCAGCGTGAACCATAGCTTTGCACCCAGCCAAGCTTGGTGAAGGCGAAGCCATCGAGCTGCTCGCCAAAATATTCCACCATGTCGTTGCGTTCGAATTCACCATGCACCAACACGTCCAGACCGATCTCTTCCTGGAAACGTACACACTGTTCCGTTTCCGCCGCGATGAAGGTGTCGTACTCGGTTTCCGACAACTTGCCGGACTTGTATCGCGCGCGCGCCTCGCGAACTTCATGGGTTTGCGGGAAGGACCCAATGGTGGTGGTCGGAAAGGGTGGTAAACGTAGCCGCAGTTGCTGTACCACGCGACGCTTCGCATATGGAGCTTTGCGCCGGGTAGCGTCGGCACCCAAAGCTGCGATACGCGTAGCGACCGCCGGCTTGTGCACCTTCGTCGAGCGGCTGCGCGTATTCAGACGATCACGCGCGGTATCGAGTGCCGGATGCACGGATCCCGGATCGCTGAGCGCGTCCGCCACAACACGCAACTCCTCGATTTTCTGCCGCGCGAATGCTAGCCAGCGATGAAGATCCGCCGGAAGAGTGGTTTCCAACGTCGCATCGATCGGCACATGGAGCAGCGAGCAAGACGGTGCGAGCTGCAGGCGCTCGCCTCCAATACGGTCGTGTGCGCGACGAGCGAGCGACAGTGCGTTATCAAGATCGGAGCGCCACACGTTACGGCCGTCGATCAGGCCCAGGGACAACACATGCATCTGTGGCAGCACATCCAGCACGGCGCCGAGTTGTTCCGGTGCACGGACCAGATCGACATGCAGACCGTCAACCGGCAACTCTGCTGCCAGCGCGAGGTTGTCGCCAGGCGCACCGAAGTAGGTCGCCAGCAGCAGCTTGGGGCGGTCTGCGTTGGAGAGCGCGGCATACGCCTTGCGATAGGCGGCATGGTCGTCGACGTCTTGGTCGAGTACAAGGAACGGTTCGTCGATCTGCACCCATTGGGCACCTGCGCTCTTGAGTTTGCTGAGCAATTCGATATACACGGGTAGCAAGCGATCGAGCAACGTCAACCGATCGCTGCCGTCCACCGTCTTCGACAGCAGCAGGAAACTGACCGGGCCCAGCAGCACGGGGCGCGCATCAAGACCAAGCGCTTTTGCCTCAAGGAATTCAGCTACCGGCTTGTCGCCGCGCAGACGAAAGGTCTGCCCTTCATGCAGTTCCGGCACCAGATAGTGGTAGTTGGTGTCGAACCATTTGGTCATCTCCAGCGCGTGAAGGTCGATGCCGTCGCGCTGCTCACCACGAGCAAGCGCAAAGTAACCGACCAGCGGGTTGCTATCAGCCAGCGCGCGATAACGCTCCGGAATTGCGTCGAACAGAAAGGCCGTATCCAGCACGTGGTCGTACAGCGAGAAGTCGTTGCACGGCACAACATCTGCGCCGGCCTCATGCTGCAGACGCCAATGCCGTTGGCGCAGATCCTGTGCGGTCTCCTGGAGGTGTTGTTCGGTAGCTTCGCCACGCCAAAAGGCCTCAAGCACGCGTTTGAGTTCGCGCTTGGCGCCGATGCGCGGGAAGCCCATATTTGCAAGAGTAGTCATGTAATGCATTTCCTCGATTCGTGATGAATGAGGAACGAAGGAACTACGCGCCGGATCGCTTGTGCACTCAAGCAACCAGTCACGTCAGCGACCTCCGCCCCCGCGGGCGAACCGGACCTTCGTGGGAACGCGCGAGAACGCGCCGTGACGAATGCCACGGCGCATGCTCCGGCCACCTCCCCTCGGAAGTTCCAGGTCAGACAGGGATGAATCCCTGGCCGAGGCAGGTCTTCGGGCTCGTGGACATGAGGCGCTGATCCGCCTCGCCTACTGTTCACCGCTTCCCGGTCCAATTAAGAACCAGTGCTATTGGTGAAGATCGTTTCCACACACCGCTGCGGGGCAGCGCCGGAATTGGCCTGTGAGGGCCGTACCGGCTTCCCTTTTAATTCCATCTCTTTATCTGCATGAAGAGATGTATACCATCGGCGGATGAAAGATACGCGCGATACGCGAGCGGTGTCAAGTTTGCCCAGCCAGGTTCTTCAGCGGATCGCGCCTTTCATGATCTTACGGGCGGATCGATCGGGTCAGGGGGTTTCACAGTTCCTGAATTGCTGCGGCGGTGAGCCAGTCGCTCGCCTGTCGCCCGGCGAATGGCCGACCATCGCGGGCTTGCTCAGTGCATTCGCTAAAAGCGTCCACCACCCAAAACGGGCAGAGGGGGCGCCGCAAGGAGCAGTTCTCTTTGCCTTTGTCTGATCCAGATCAAGCAATATGTTGTTGTTAACATGCATGATAGACACAACATCTTGTGTAAACGACGGCGGGCAACATGAGCAAACCCAGTGGAATCAATGCCGAAACAGTCCATGCGCCAGGTCCGGACGACCGAATCCGGGTCGATGTTGTCGACACCATCGACGAGTACCTGACCCGCAGCGACTGGCGAGTCAACGCCAACGCCAACCAGGGCTATTCGTTGGGCGGCCTGATTCTCAATACCTCAGGCAAGGTCACCGCCAATTACTGGCTGTCCAGGGTCTATCCGCCGGAGGTTGGTCATGCCCACCGCAACGGCGACCTGCATATCCACGATCTGGACATGTTGTCGGGATATTGCGCCGGGTGGTCGCTGCGTACCCTGCTGCATGAGGGGTTGAACGGCGTGCCCGGCAAGGTCGAGGCGGCGCCACCCAGACACCTGTCCTCGGCCGTGGGGCAGATCGTCAACTTCCTGGGCACCATGCAGAACGAATGGGCTGGCGCGCAGGCGTTCTCGTCGTTCGATACCTACATGGCCCCGTTTATACGCAAGGACAACCTGGGCTACGAGGCCGTCCTGCAGTCGATCCAGGAGCTGATCTACAACCTCAATGTGCCCTCACGCTGGGGCACGCAGACGCCGTTCACCAACCTGACCTTCGACTGGGTCTGCCCGGCCGATCTGCGCGAGCAGGTGCCGGTCATCGGCGGCGAGGAAATGTCGTTCACCTACGGTGAGCTGCAGGCCGAAATGGACATGATCAACCGGGCCTACATCGAGGTGATGATTCGTGGCGACGCCAAGGGGCGCGTGTTCACCTTCCCGATTCCCACCTACAACATCACGCGGGATTTTCCGTGGGAGTCGGAGAACGCGCTGCGGCTGTTCGACATGACCGCCAAATATGGCCTGCCGTACTTCCAGAACTTCATCAACTCCGAACTCGACCCAAGCATGATCCGATCGATGTGCTGTCGTCTGCAGCTGGATCTGCGCGAACTGCTCAAACGCGGCAACGGCTTGTTCGGCAGCGCCGAGCAGACCGGCAGCCTGGGGGTCGTGACGATCAACTGCGCGCGTCTGGGCTACCTGCATGCCGGCGACGAGGCCACGCTGCTGCGCCGCCTGGACGAGCTGCTGGAGTTGGGCATGCGTAGCCTGGAGATCAAGCGCAAGGTGATCCAGAAGCTGATCGACGAGGGCCTGTTCCCCTACACCAAGCGCTACCTGGGAACTCTGCGCAACCACTTCTCCACGCTGGGAGTGAACGGTCTCAACGAGATGATCCGCAACTTCACCGGCGATGCGCACGACATCACCAGCAAATGGGGCCACGATTTCGCGCTGCGCCTGCTCGATCATGTCCGTGCGCGCCTGATGGATTTCCAGGAGGAAACCGGCCACCTCTACAACCTCGAGGCGACACCGGCCGAGGGCACCACCTACCGCTTCGCCAAGGAAGATCGCAGGCGCTGGCCGGACATCCTGCAGGCCGGCAGCGAGGCACAGCCCTACTACACGAATTCGTCGCAACTTCCGGTGGGCTTCACCGACGATCCGTTCGAGGCGCTGGAACGGCAGGATGCGCTGCAGTCGCGCTACACGGGAGGCACCGTACTGCACCTCTATATGAGCGAGCGCCTGTCCAGCAGCACGGCCTGCCGTGAACTGGTCCGGCGCGCACTGAGCAACTTCCGGCTTCCCTACATAACGGTCACACCGACCTTCTCGATCTGCCCGGTACACGGCTACCTGTCAGGGGAACACGAATTCTGTCCAAGCTGCGACGAGGACATCCTGAGTCGCAAGCGCGTACAGACCTGCGCGTGAGCGCAGTGCATCGCACCACCCACCAACACAAGGAGAACCACTCATGACGTCATCCGTATCCCCACTCGATCGCCATACCATCACCCTGCACGACGAGGAGCGGCAGCGCTGCGAAGTCTGGACCCGCGTGATGGGTTATCACCGCCCGGTCTCCAGCTTCAACATCGGCAAACAGGGCGAGCACAACGAGCGCCGCTTCTTCGTCGAGAAGGCTGCCAGGCTGGCCCGCGCAGCGTGATCCGGGTGGGCGGAATGACACCGCTGACCACGATCGACTTCCCCGGTCGACTGGCAGCAGTACTGTTCCTGCAGGGCTGTCCGTGGCGCTGCAGTTACTGCCACAACCCGCACCTACTGCCCGCCCGAGCCGGAACCGGCGTCGAATGGACGTCGGTTCTGGATTTCCTGCAGCGCCGGCGCGGCCTGCTCGACGGCGTGGTGTTCTCCGGCGGCGAGCCCACGCTGCAATCGTCGCTGGACGACGCCATCGCACAGGTACGCGCGCTGGGTTACCACGCTGCGCTGCATACCGGCGGCATGTATCCGGAGCGGTTGCGCCCGTTGCTGCCACGACTCGACTGGGTGGGCTTGGATATCAAGGCGCCATGGCATATCTACGACAGTGTGACGCGCGGGCGCGGCGGCGGGCGCAAGGTGGCTGCCGCCCTGCGCCATGTGCTGGACAGCGGCGTTGCTTACGAATGCCGCACCACTTGGCATCCAGGATTGTTTCCCGAAGCCGCGTTGCAACAGTTGGCTGACGAGCTGGCGCGTGCCGGGGCAAGGCATTGGGTATTGCAAGAATGTCGCGTCGACGGGCGACCGCACCCGGATTGGAAGACACCGGATCTGCAGCGGCTGGGAGCTGAATTCGAATCTTTCGAGTTCCGCCGTACCTGAGACCTGGACTTCGGAACACCGTCACCACTAACTGACCCTGGCCGACGCTCGGTCAGCCGTTTTTGACAGTATCGCTCGCCGCCGTCCAGCACAAGGAAGCGGATTTCAAAGGGTCCTCTGCTCGTCATGGGGCAAATTACACAGCGCCCCGGTAGAAAAGAAACCCCCGTAGCCGAACATCAAGCGGCGGATCGTGTTAAAAAAAAGCCCCTGCAAATACAGGGACTTAATGAATCTTACTCACCGCTTTAGAACTAGTGTTGTCTAGAACGGAATCTCGTCGTCCGCAAAACCGCTGTCGGCCGGGGCCGGGGCCTGCCGCGATGCGCCGCCATGATCTTCGTCACCGCGTGACGAACCGCCGTAGTTGCCGCCGCCCTGGCGCTGACCACCGCCACCCTGCGAACGCTCACGCTGACCGCCACCGCCGCCGCCTTCATTGCCGCCGAGCATCTGCATCTCGCTGGCGATGATGTCGGTCGAATAGCGCTCCACACCCTGCTTGTCGGTGTATTTGTCAGTGCGCAGCGAGCCTTCGATATAGACCTGACGGCCCTTCTTCAGATAGTCGCCGGCGATCTCGGCCAGCCGGCCAAACAGTTTCACGCGGTGCCATTCGGTCTTCTCGACCTTTTCGCCGCTCTGCTTGTCGGTCCAGCTTTCGGAGGTGGCCACGTTGAGCGTGGTGACCGCGGTGCCGCCGCCGGTGTGGCGCATCTCCGGATCCGCACCGAGATTGCCGACGATGATGACTTTATTGATACCGCGTGCCATGGGATGTCCTCGTTGAGCCAGCCGTACGTCAAGGTGGATTACGGCCGGAATGATGAAGCTGAATGGCTATGATAACCGCGTCGCGGGCCGAGTCCAGACTACACAGGGCCTGAGCCACCGTAGGCGAACGCCCCGGTAAGCATGCTGCGGTGAGGCAAGACACCAGCCGATGGCTCGGGATACCCGATTCCAGAAACGGTCCTGGCGCCCTTACCGACTTGCCAGAACTGTCGACCGATCGTCACTCGCAGAGGATGGCAGTCGCTCGATCTCGTAGCCGGCCTCGTGCCAGGCATCGAGGCCGCCCGCCAGCGGGCGCACGTGGCGAAAGCCGGTCGCCATCAGCAGCTTGGCGGCCTTGGCGGCGGAAACTTCATTCGGGCAGCTGCAGTAGATCACCAGCTCGCTGTCGGCCGACAGGTGGCCAACGGCCCGTTCGAGGGAATTCAAATCGGCCAGCAAGGCGCCGGGGATGATCCGGGTATCCAGCAGGCGGGCCGCCTCCGAGCGCACATCCACCACCACCGGCTGCTGCCCCTGGGCGATAGCGTGGTTCAGTTCATCGACCGTGATGCGGGCCATGCGCAAGGCCACCAGCAGGCGCCGGCGCTGCCACCACTTGGCGACGATGTACAGCGCCAGCAGGCACAGCAGCAGCTCGAACGCGAACGTACCGGCGCTGGCCAGGAACGAGAGCAATTGATCGACTTCGGTCGCGAACGCCTGGCCCAGACCCACCGCAAGGCCCACCCACAGCAGCGAGCCCAGTCCATCGAGCAACAGGAATGCGGGTAGGCGCAAACCCATCGCGCCGACCAGCGGCGGCGCCACGGTGGACAGACCCGGCACGAACTTGGCGATCAGCAGCACCCCGCCGCGCCAGCGCTGGAAGCGCAATTCGGATTGCTTCACGCAGGAATCCGGCGACAGCGAAATGCGACAGATCGTGCGCATCACGCTGGCACCGTAGCTGCGCCCGGCGCAGTACCACAGCAGGTCGCCGAGCAGGCAGGCCAGCACCGCCACCAGCACGACGCCCGGCAGTGGCAACTGGCCATTCGCGGCCAGTGCGCCGGCAACGACCAGGGTGGGTACCGCCGGCACCGGCACGCCGATCTGCTCGATCAGTACATTGCAGAAGATCAGCAACAGCCCGTAGTGGGCAATCAGCAGGATGATGTCATGAGCCATGGGGGCGCCAGCGAAGGCGCGGCCGAGCGAACCGCGCAGACAGCCATTCTGGGGGTCCGCTGCCGCTATTCAAGACCCGCCGTGAACGCCACTCCCGCCAGACGCGATTGCCGTCACCCTGGTCAGACGGCGAGTGCAGCGTCGGCAGCCACTACCCGCGAATGCCCCCACAGCAGCAGCGGGAGCCACAGCAGAGTCAGCGACGCCGCCGCCGCGAAGACCGCGGACAGGCTGATGTGCTGCAGCATCACGCCGCCCAGCACGCCGCCGACCCCGGCGCCCAGAAACTGGCTGGTGGCATAGGCACCCAGCGCCGCACCGCGCATATGCGTCGGCGCCAGTCGCGAAACCAGGCTGGGCAGGCTGGCCTCCAGCAGGTTGAACGAGCTGAAGAACACGATCGCCGCCAGCCACAGCAACAGATGTCCATTCCCGGCAGCACTGAAGCCGCACAGGGCCAGACCCAGCCCCAGGGCACAGACCAGCACCAGGCGCATGCTGCCCGCTACCGACGTCACCCGGCGCAACACCCCGCCCATGACCACGACGGACACCAGCATCACCGGCAGATACAACTCCCACTGGTGGTCCAGCGTGATCCCGGTGTTGTGCACCAGCATCAGCGGCAAGGCCACGAAGGCGGCCGTCAGCATGGTGTGCATCATGAAAATCGACGTATTGAGCACCATCAGCTGCGGTCGCACCAGCATGCGCAGCACCGCTCCCGGACGCGCCGAATCCGGTGCCGTGCGCCGTGCCGGCCGCGGCACCAGCAACCACAGCAGGCCGACCGCGATCAGCGCCAGTACCGCGGTCAGCCAGAACAGGCCGGACAGGCCGGCGAGCTCCGCCAGCGGCGCACTCAGGATGATGGCCAGGATGAAGGCAAAGCCGATGCTGACCCCGATGATGCCCATCACCTTGCTGCGGTTGTCGTCGCGCGAATGATCGGCGGCCAGCGCCTGGCTGGCTCCGGATACCGCACCCATGCCCTGCAGCACGCGGCCCAGAATGATGCCGTGGATACCATGCGCCAGCGCCGCCACCACGCTGCCGAGAACAAACACCAGCAAGCCCAGCGTGATCGTCACATGCCGGCCGATCCGGTCTGACAAGAGCCCCACCGGCACCTGCAACAAGGCCTGCGCAAAGCCGTAGACGCCAATGGCGAGCCCGATCAGCAGCGGCGTCGCCCCCGACAGGTGCAGCGCATAGGCGCTGAACACCGGCATGATCAGGAACAGGCCAAACATGCGCAACCCGACCACGCTGGAGAGGGCAAAGGCCGTCTTCAATTCACCCTTGCTGAGTTTGCTCACGGCAACAGACCACACTTGATGACCACGGAAGTGGTCGATTATAGGCAGGTAGGCCCCCGCCCCAGTGCGACACAACGCCACGATCAACCGCGTGGCGGACGACACCTGCCGGCACAGCAGCACCCACGCCAGCAACGACACTTGCGGCAACCCCCTATAATCGGCGCTCACACCCTCACGAAGGCTCGCATGAGCACGCCCGCCGAACCCGTCACCGGACCCTCAAACGACTTCGCCCGCGTGCGCGACCTCGCTGCTGCCGACATGCAGCGCGTCGATGCCCTGATCCGTCAGCGGCTGTCGTCCGACGTGGTGCTGATCAACCAGATTGCGGATCACATCATTGCCAGTGGCGGCAAGCGGCTGCGCCCGATGCTGCATGTTTTGGCGGCGGGTGCGGCCGGCTATCAGGGCGAGCACCACGCCAAACTGGCGGCGATCATCGAGTTCATTCACACCTCCACCTTGCTGCATGACGACGTGGTCGATGAATCCGACCTGCGCCGCGGCCGCAAGACCGCCAACGCGCTGTGGGGCAACGCGGCAAGCGTGCTGGTTGGCGATTTTCTCTACTCGCGCTCGTTCCAGCTGATGGTGGAGCTGGATGACATGCGCATCATGCGCATCCTCGCCGATACCACCAACACGATCGCCGAAGGCGAGGTGCTGCAGTTGCTCAACATCGGCAATGCTGATGTCAGCGAAGCAGCCTACCTGGCGGTGATCGAGCGCAAGACCGCGGTGCTGTTTGCCGCGGCCACCGAACTGGGCGGCATCCTCGGCGGCCTGCCGGAAGGTCAGGTCAGCGCGCTGCGGCGCTACGGCATGGAACTGGGCTACGCCTTCCAGATCGCCGACGACCTGCTGGACTACGTCTCCGATGCCGGCACGCTGGGCAAGAACATCGGCGATGACCTGGCCGAGGGCAAACCCACCCTGCCGCTGATCTATGCGCTGGAAAAGGCCAAGCCCGAACAGGCGCGGTCGCTGCGGCATGCGATCGAACACGGCGGACTCGACTCACTGGACCGGATCATCGCCTCGATTCGCGATTCCGGCGCCCTCGAGCGCACCCGCGATCGCGCCTTGGCCCACGCCCGGGCGGCACGCAAGGCACTGGCCCACTTGCCCGCCTCGGCTCACCGTGATGCGCTGGCGACCCTCGCCGACTATTCGGTACAACGCACCTTCTGAGCCGCGCAGAAAGCACGGGCACAAGCGAATACCGACGGGATTGGGACGGAGGACGAAACCCAGTGTTCCGCGTTCGGTACTGGTCGCGGCACCGGCAATCGGACAGACTTCAGCCCATGTTTGGCCTGCCCCCCACCCGTCACCTGGCCTGGTTTGCCGCCGCACTGCTGGCGCTGGCACCGCTGCAAGCCGGCGCCGCCAGCTATCGCTACGACGTGGTGCACAGCCAGATCCTTTTCAGCATTGACCACGACGGGTACTCGCACCCGTTTGGGCTACTGCATATCGCCCGCGGCTGGCTTCGCTTCGACCCGCACGACTGGAGCGGCGCCGCCACCGAGCTGGACATCGACCTGGCCGGGGTGGACATGGGCGATGCCGGCTGGAACGCCGCTGTGTGCAAGCGCGCCCTGCTCGACTGCGCGAACCACCCTTACGCCCATTTTGCAAGCACCCGCGTCGAGCGCCAGGATGATCACCATGGCGTGCTGCACGGCGAACTGACCCTGCGTGGCATCACGCAGGAGGTAAGCCTGCCTTTCACTCTCAACCGCGCGGCGATGACCATCTACGGCCTGCATACCGTCGCCGGCTTTTCCGCCACCGCCATGCTGGACCGACGCCGCTTTGGCAGCACCGCCTTTTCCGGCTCGATCGGCCAACACGTCACGGTATGGCTGGAACTGGAAGCCATTCGCGACGAAACCAGTCATTCCACCTCCAGAGAACAACCATGACTCTGCGCAGCAACGACCGGCAATGGGGCGCGGTCGCGAAATTTTTCCATTGGATCATTGCACTGGCCATTCTTGGCAACGGCGTCTTCGGCCTGCTGATGGATCTGGCCCGCTCACCGATGCAGAAGATCAACTGGATCGCCCTGCACAAGTCGATCGGACTGACCGTGCTGGCCCTGGCCCTGCTGCGGGTGTTGTGGCGCTGGCTGGACAAGCGCCCACTGGAAGATGCTGGTTCGCGCTGGCAGCAATGGGCCGCGCGCGCCGTGCACGGCATGCTGTACGTGCTGGTCCTGGCGCTGCCGCTGAGCGGCTGGTGGTTCAACTCCGTCGCCGGCAAGCCGCTGCAATGGTTCAAGCTGTTCAACCTGCCTGCGCTGGCGACCAAGAATGACGGCATCAGCGACTGGGTGCTGGACGTGCACGAATACCTGTTCTGGTTTCTGCTGCTGGCGCTGGTCGCGCACGTGGGGGCGGCACTAAAGCATCATTTGAAGCACAATGACAACGTGCTGCGCCGGATGTTGCCATTCGCGCGCCTGCGCAACGGTTCGACTTCAACAGGAGAACGACCATGAAACGACTCGCCGCCGTGCTGCTGGCCCTTGCGCTGCCCTGCGTCGCCGCAGCCACCGACTACACCGTGCGTCCCGCCTTGAGCCAGCTGAACTTCGAGGGCACCTACCAGGGCGCCAAGTTCGATGGCCAGTTCAAGGACTGGATCGCCACCATCAGCTACGACCCGGCCAACCTCGCCAACTCCAGATTCGACGTGGTGGTGACCTTGGCCAGCGTCAGGACCGGCGACCATGACCAGGACAGCGCCTTGCCCGGCGAGAGTTTTTTCAACGTGGCGAAATTCCCCACCGCCCATTTTGTCACCACCGGTTTCCATCGTCAGGGCAACCTGGTGATTGCCGATGGCCAGCTCACCCTGCGCGGAGTGACCAGGCCGGTCAGTCTGGGTGTGGTGTTCCGCGCACAGAGCGCGACCAGCGCCACGCTGGACATCGCCGGTCACGTCCAGCGTCTGGATTTTGGCGTCGGCAGTGGCGACTACGCCGACACCTCGGTCATCGGCCCCACCGTGCGGATCACCGCCCACGTGCAGCTCACGTCGAAATAACCCGCCGACCTGATGGCGACAGATACGCTGTGGCAGCGCCTGCGTGGCTGGCTGGCCCCGGCCACCGCACACACCATCACCGCGCCGGCGCCTCGTCGTGAAGGCCGTGGCCCGAACCAGGTGGCCGGACAGCCTGCGCCATCTGCTCGACGACCCGTCCATCCCGGCCTCGGTTCGCAGCGAGCTGGCGAGCGACTTCAGCCGCATCGAAAGCATGCTGTCACGGCTGGAGCGCGGTGAACTGCACGTGGCCGTGTTCGGCGTTTCCACCGGCAAGTCGGCACCGGGCAATGCCCTGCTCGGCCGCGAGGCATTCCGTGTTGGCGTGCTGCACGGCACCACCAGCGATGCCGAACCGGTCAGTCTCGACGAGGCACAGCACGACGGCCTGGTGCTGATCGACACTCCCGGCATCAACGAACTCGATGGCGAGGCGCGCGAGCAACTGGCGTTCGAGGTGGCCGAGGTAAGCGACCTGGTGGTGTTCGTCTGCGACGGCGACCTCACCCGCGAGGAACTCGACGCCCTCAAGACCCTCGCCGCCACCCAGCGCCCGCTGCTGCTAGCCTTGAACAAGGCCGACCGCTACGGCAACGATGAGCTGGCCGATCTGCTGCAGCATCTGCGCCTGCGCGTGGCCGGCCTGGTGCGCGAGGAAGATGTGCTCGCGGTCGCCGCCCACCCCGCGCCGGAGCGGCTGGTTGAGGTGGATGCGCGCGGACACGAGCAGGTGCGCGAGCAGGCGCGGGCACCGCTGGTCGCGGCGCGGCGCGAACGCCTGCTGACGATCGCCGCGCGCGAGGGCAAGACGCTGTCGGCGGTCAACGCCGGCCTGCATGCGGGGCGACTCACCGACCAGGTCAGCACGCGCATCGCGCAGACGCGCCGGGCGGTGGCCGCGAAACTGATACGCCAGTACTGCCTGGCCAAGGGCGTGGCAGTGGCCTTGAATCCGATCCCGGTGGCCGACTTGCTCGCCGCTCTGCGGGGCTGGATGCCGCGATGCTGGTGCAACTGTCGCGGGTTTATGGACTACCACTGACGCGCAGCGAATCCGGTCGCCTGGTCGCGGCGATCTCCGCCCAGCTCGCTGCGCTGATGGGCGCCATCTGGGGCATGCAACTGGCCGCCTCGGCGCTCAAGGGCGGTCAGCGCCGGCCTGTCGGTGGTGGTCACCGCCGCCGCGCAGGGCGCGCTGGGCTGGTATGCCACCGTGCTGATCGGCCACGCCGCCGAGCAGTACCTGATCGCCGGCAAGTCCTGGGGCGAGGCCGGCGCCAAGCGTGCCGGCGCCAACATCATGGCCAGCCTGGACCGCGACTCGATTCTGCGCGAGCGCGGAGGCACGCGCTGAGCTGAATCCCGGCTAGCGGCTTGAAATGCCGGCCGCCTTCATGGGCCACGCTTGCCCCTAGAATCCGCTGCTTGTCGTCCACCCATGTTGGCGGGAGTCGCCGTGTCGGAAGAATTCGAGGTTCGAGGGGTACACGAAGATCACATGGACGAGGCGGCCGGGCGTGACCCGCAAGGCATGGCTGGCAGACTGGCGGTGATCACCGCCATGCTGGCGACGTTGGGCGCGATGTTTTCCTATATGGCCGGCGCGACGCAGGCGGAGGCGGCGTTGCTGAAAAACGACGCAGCGATCGCCAAGACCGAGGCATCGAACCAGTGGAACTACTACCAGGCCAAGGGCAACAAGCAGAATCTCAGCGAACTGGGGCTGGAGCTGGCCCGCGATGCGCGCAAACCGTTTTTTGCAGATCAAGTGCAGCACTACCAGGCCCAAAAAGCCGCCATCAAGCCGATCGCTGAGAAGTACGAACAAAACTCCCTCGACTTCGACAAGCAAAGCGAAGCGCAGATGCATCACCACCATCGCTGGGCGCAGGCCACCATGCTGCTGCAGATCGGCATTGCCATGGCCGCGATCGCATTGCTCACCCGCAAGCAATGGCTGGGCAAGCTGGTGCTCGGCATGGGCGCCGCCGGCCTCGTGGTCGGCGCACTGGCCTTCGCCGGCATCTGAGCGGCAGCGCGAACGCGGGCAACGACCGACGCTCTCGCACCGACTAGCGCGTGCGCTGCAGGCCCACCTGCAAAAACGCCTGAACAGCATCGGCATCGAAAGGCCAATCCAGCTCCCGCCCATCGGCCTGATCTCGCAACACCGGCACGCGCGTGCCATAGCGCTGCTCCAGCTCGGCGGAATCGTCCACCCACACGCTGTCGAAATCCGGCGCCTGTGCCGCTGCCATCGCAGCCAGCGCCAGATCGCACAAATGACAGTAATCGCGCTGGTACAGGATCAGGTCGGACATGCGGCTGCGAATGGGTTGGGACGCCGCGTAGAATAACCGGTTATCCCTTTACGCCCAGCAGCAAAGCCCATGGCCATCAGCGTATTCGACCTTTTCAAGATCGGCATCGGGCCCTCGTCCTCGCATACGGTCGGGCCGATGCGCGCCGCCGCGCGTTTTGCCGAACGCTGGCTGGAGGAAAAGGGCGTGCTCGGTCAGGTGACGCGGGTGCAGGCCGAGTTGTATGGCTCGCTGGCGCTGACTGGCCGTGGTCACGGCACCGACAAGGCCGTGCTGCTGGGCTTCGAAGGGCAGCACCCGGACACCGTCGACCCGGATCGGATTCCGCAAGCGCTGGAGCGCATTCGTGGCACCGGCCGACTGCAGATCCTTGGCCGGCATGAAATCGTGTTCGACGAAAAGCGCGACCTGATTTTCAACAAGCGCCAGAAGCTGCCGTTCCACACCAACGGCATGCGCTTCAGCGCCTACGACGCCAATGGCAACGAACTGGCCACCCGCGACTACTACTCGGTTGGTGGCGGCTTCGTGGTCAACAATGACGAGGCCGCCGAAGACCGCATCGTCGCCGACACCACCGCGCAACCCTACCCGTTTTCCACCGGCGACCGGATGCTGGCGCTGTGCAAGCAGCACAACATGACGATCGCCCAGCTGGTGATGGCGAACGAATCGGTATGGCGTCCCGAAGCCGAGACCCGCGCCGGCCTGCTGACGATCTGGCAGGCGATGCAGGACTGCGTCAGCCGTGGCTTGCGCTCGCCCGGCGTGCTTCCCGGCGGCCTCAAGGTCACCCGCCGCGCGCCGGCCATGCTCGAAGACCTGCGCAACCAGCCCGAAGCCGCGCTGCGCGATCCGCTGACCATCCTGGACTGGGTCAATCTCTACGCGCTGGCAGTGAATGAGGAAAACGCCGCCGGTGGCCGCGTGGTCACCGCACCGACCAACGGCGCCGCCGGCATCGTGCCTGCCGTCGGTCACTACTACCTGCGCTTCTGCCCCAAGGCCAACGACGACGGCATCATCGAATACCTGCTCACCGCCGCCGCGATCGGCATCCTGTACAAGGAAAACGCCTCGATCTCCGGCGCCGAAGTAGGCTGCCAGGGCGAAGTCGGCGTGGCCTGCTCGATGGCCGCCGGCGGCCTCACCGCCGCGCTGGGCGGCAACGTGATGCAGGTGGAGAACGCCGCCGAGATCGGCATGGAACACAACCTCGGCCTC
>Ga0307375_10003287_pt1 | contig 15988 bp, 15 predicted proteins | sample TR1MG_FD_202531 | JGI IMG/M metagenome (GOLD analysis project Ga0307375, IMG submission 202531) | Soil microbial communities from Risofladan, Vaasa, Finland - TR-1 | ecosystem: Environmental > Terrestrial > Soil > Coastal area > Acid sulfate soil | place: Finland: Risofladan, Vaasa | collected... | reverse complement strand
GTTCGTCGCTGGAAGAGCTCGGCGCCAAGCAGTGCCGCGATTGTTCCGAGGAGCCACTCCATCCGCCAGACTTGTACGGCCTGCCATTGGACGAGCGTGACAGACTTGTTCAGAAAGCCGGTGAGAATGGCTCCAATGGCGCATCCAACTCCACAGACGAAAAGCGCAAAACTCATCGGTGTGAGTCCGGACCTCAACTGAAGCCCGTGCACATCGAAGAGATGGCCGAGCCAGATCAGAGCCCTGGTGGGTGCCGTGGACTCACGGCCATTGCCACAAACATGGCAGAAGCGCGCACCGTCGGCGAGGCGGTTGCCACAGTTGGTGCAAAAGTTGATCGCTGGCGTATCCGGCGAAGCGTCTTCGAGTTGGACCGGTTTCCAATAATGGTGAGGGATTTCCTTCTGCATGTCGGACATCGATAATCCTCCGCAATAGGGAATGGCATGTGCACTTCCAAACGGGGGGAGACCGGAAGTTTCACTGGTGGCGCGGTTTACGGGTGATGCCTCGGCAGGGGGGCGGAGTGGAAAGGGAAGGAATTACGGTGAGAGTGAAAGAAGTGCCTATCTGCCAATCAGGTGATGCGAGAAACGGGTTTTCCCGACGAGTCCGCTTCGGTAAGACCGCAAGATCGGGTAAACTTCTGCGTAGTACAAGATCATGACACCGAACCGAAGTCTTTTCGTCCGCCGCATAGTACTTGCTGCATGCCTCCTGCTGATTTGCCTGCCAGTGTTCGCCGCGTCCAACGAAAGTGAAGGGTGTGCCTATAACCCGGACGGATTCATCAGCCCGCTCAATAATCCGATTGCGAAGCGCGGGTTTGACGAGTTCTACAACATGGACTACGACAAGTCGATCCATGACTTCGAGACGCTGGTGAAGGAGCATCCCGACGACCCGTACGCGAACAACTATCTGCTCTCGTCGGTGGTGTTCAAGGAGCTCTACCGCATTGGAGCGATGGACGCGGAGAGTTACGCGAACGACAGTTTCCTGGACGGTAAGGCCAAGCGGCCCCTGGACCCGGTGGTGCAGAAGCGAATCCACGATCTGATCGCGCGGTCGGTGGCGCTCTCGGACGCGCTGCTACAGAAGAATCCCAACGACATACAGGCGCTTTATGCGCGGGGCGTGGCGCGAGGGATGCGCTCGACCTACATGGGGATGGGAGAAAAGGCGTGGCTGGCGGCGATCCGCTCGGCGCTGGCGGCACGTCGTGACCACGACCGTGTGCTGCAACTGGACCCGTACTACACCGACGCGAAGATGATCGTCGGGGTACACAACTACATTGTGGGGAGCCTGAGTTGGCCGGTGAAGATCGGGGCGTCGATCGTGGGGATCAGCGGCAGCAAACAGAAAGGGCTCGAATACCTGCGACAGGCGGCGCATTCGAATTGTCCCGCCAGCATGGACGCCAAGATCGCTCTGGCGCTGTTTCTCCGTCGGGAGGAGAAATACCCAGAAGCGCTGGAGCTGGTGAAGGAAATGACACAGCAGTATCCCCGCAGCTTCCTGTTGGCGGTGGAGTACGGTGAACTGCTCAATGCAGCCGGACACGGATCGGAAGCCATCGTGCAATATCACGCCATGCTGAAGAACTACAAGGAAGGGAAGTACTCGCTGCCGGAACCGGCGTCGGCGGCGTGGGGCCTGGGAGTGGCGTTGCGCGGACAGCGGCGGTTCGAAGAAGCAGCGCAGGCATTCGATATGGTCGGGACGTTTCCGAACGCCGACAAGGAGCTTGTCCAGCGTGCGAACCTGGCCTCGGGACAAATGTATGACACGCTGTTAATGCGCGATGCCGCAGTGAAGCGGTATCAGCAGGTGCTCGCCTACAACAAGTCCGATGATGAGGCCGACCTGGCGCGCCAGTATATGAAGAAGGCATACAAGTATCGGCCGCAGTAAAGACCGATAAGACGGATAAGCCCGCTGCGATGGCGGGCTTTTTCTATTGGGGACAAATGTTCGCGATCAGGCGCGGAACCACCGGAAGAGCATGAAGTAGACAACGACGCCGGTGACGGAGACGTACATCCAGATCGGATAGGTCCAGCGGGCGATTACCCGGTGGCGCTCGTCGCGGCGCTTGAGACCGCGGTAGAGCGTCGTCAGCACGAGAGGCACGATGACGATAGCAAGGATGGTGTGCGTGATGAGGATGGTGAAGTAGACGGGGCGCGTCCAGCCTTGTCCCTTGAAGTAGATGATTCCGGCGTGCGCATGAAAGTAAAGGTACGAGCAGAGAAAGAGAATCGAGGTGGCGACGGCGGAGAGCATGACCCACTTGTGCGCCACGATCTTGCCGCGCTTGATGAGGGAGCGTCCGGTAAGCAACAAAACCGCACAGGTGCCATTAAGCACCGCGTTCAGCGCAGGGAGATCGTAAAGCACTTGCATGGATGGGGCTTTCGCAACTCCTCTGCCTAAGCCGCGGGCTTCGTCGTCCGACGATTCGCGACGAAGAAGGCGATGGTAAACAGCAACACCGTGAATACGCCAAGGACGATGAGATCAAGTCCCAGTGGGAACTTCGGCGAGGCAGTGGCCGGGAACATAAGTGCGCGCAGAGCCTCCGTACCGTAGGTAAGCGGGTTGATGCGCATCAGGAAGCGAATCCAGAAGGATGCGCCGGTAATAGGAAAGAGCGATCCCGAGAGCAGCCAGAGCGGAATCAGGAACAGATTGATGATGGCGTGGAACCCGGACGTGGAATCCATGGGCCAGGCGATGATGAAGCCGAGCGCGGTCAGAGAGAACGCCACGAGGAAGATATCGAGCACGATCAGCAGGAAGCTGAGCACGGTGAAATGCACGCCGACAAGCGGCGCGAAGACAAGAAAGATGATGCCCTGTAGCGTGGCCAGCGTTGTGCCACCAAGCACCTTGCCGAGCACGATCACTGAACGGTTCACCGGAGCGACGAGCACGGAGAGCAAGAAGCCTTCATTTCGATCTTCAATCAGCGACATCATGGCGAAGATCGAAGTGAAGAGGACGATCATGATGAGCGCGCCGGGAAAGAAGAAGTCGAGGTAATGCTGCGAGGCTCCGTTGGCGCCGTTGCGGAAAGAGGTGCCGAAGCCGGAGCCGATAACGATCCAGAAGAGCAGCGGCGAAGCAATTACGCCGACGACGCGGCTGATGTTGCGATAAAAGCGGACGACTTCGCGCTGCCAAAGCGAAAACGCTGGCAACAGGCTGAAGGTGTTGCCGGCGACCGGACGTGGAATGACGTTGGATTGCGTAGCCATGAAGCGTTACTTTCTCCGGGGCCGAGGCCCGGTTATGACGACCGTATTAATGTTTCTTCTTCTTGTCCGCTTCGGCGCGTTCCTGCTTTGCCGCCAAATCTTCATTCCAGAAGCGATGACCAGTGCGATGGATGAACACGTCTTCCAGCGTTGGCTTGGCGATGGAGACCGCGTCGATGGCGCCGGGAAAAGCTTCTACCAGGTCGGTGACGAAGCGGTGGCCGCCCTCGCGTTCGAGGCGCACCTGGGTGTCGACGATCTTGGTCTCGATGCCGAAACGCTGCTGAATTTTCTGCGCGAGCGCCTCGGGAGCCTTCGTCTCTAGCGCAATGACATCGCCGCCGATCTCCGACTTCAACTCGGTGGGCGTGCCGAGCGCGACAAGATGTCCGTGGCTGAGAATCGCCAACCGGTCGCACTTCTCGGCCTCTTCCATCAGGTGAGTGGTGACGATGACCGTGACGCCCTCCTGATCGCGCAACACCTGGAGATATTGCCAGAGGTCGCGCCGCGCGCCGGGATCGAGGCCGGTGGTGGGCTCGTCGAGCAGAAGCACGGACGGATGATGCAAAAGTCCCTTGGCGAGTTCGAGTCGCCGCTGCATGCCTCCGGAGAAAGTTTCAGCGCGATCGCCAGCACGGTCGTCGAGCGCCACGCGGCGGAGCATCTCGCTGACGCGCTGCTTGAGCGCGGAACCGCTGAGCCCGTAGAGGTGTCCGACATGCGTCAGATTTTCAGCGGCGGTCAGCTTGACGTCGATACTCTGCGCCTGGAAGACGACGCCGATCTCGCGACGAACGCCGGAAGGATCCGTGGCGGTGTCGTGTCCCATGATGACGGCACGGCCGCCGCTGGGAATCATCAGCGTAGAAAGAATGCGGAACATCGTCGTCTTGCCGCTGCCGTTCGGACCAAGCAGGCCGAAGATTTCAGCGGGATGGACATCGAAGGAAACGCCGTCGAGCGCCTTGCGGTCGCCATATGCGTGACGAAGGTCTTGAACGCTTATGACCGGAGAACTGCCTGCCGGCGCTGAGTGGATAGAGGATTCAGCCGGAGCGGAAAGTGTACTTTTTGTGGTCACTATTAGATTGTAACAACGCGGCCGCCGAGTTGGGACTCGCAGCTCGCCGCAAATCAGCGCGAAAAACTAGACCACGCTGTTGATCATCATAAGAGCGAACAGCAGAGGCAGGTAAATTACAGTCGCCTGTAACAGGTGTCGCGCGAGAACCTTGGAGCGCGGCGCCGAAGGCGGCAGGACTTCCCGCCAGACCCGTACGCAGAAATAAAATAAGGCCAAACCAAGTACAGAAGAACCCATCAAGTACCATACACCGGTCATGCCCATAAGGGTTGGCGCCATGGTGGTGGGTAGCAACGCGCTTCCATAAAGCATGATGGCGCTGGCCGTTGAACGCCCGTCGTCTTCCACCACGGGCAACATACGTATGCCGGCGCGCTCGTAGTCTTCACGATAAAGCAGCGCGATGGAATGGAAGTGCGGGAACTGCCAGAAGAAGACGATGGCGAAGAGCACGAACGATTCCCACTCGAGACGTCCACGAATTGCCGTCCAGCCGAGGACACCGGGCATGGCGCCAGGGAACGCGCCGATAAAAGTACAGATTGGCCCGACTTTCTTGAGCGGCGTGTAGGCGAGCAGGTAGACGAGAGAAGTGGCCAGCGCCAGCGCAGCCGTCAGCCAGTTGCACTCGATGCCGAGGTACACGGCGCCGCCAAGAATCATCACGAGCGAAACGGTAGTGGCGTGCAGTACGCTCATGGACCGGGTGACGAGCGGACGGATGGCGGTGCGGCGCATCAGCGCGTCGGTATCGCGTTCGATGACTTCGTTCATCGCCGCGGTTCCGCCGGAGACAAGCCCGATGCCGGCGAGCGCGTGAAACAGCGTCCACGAAAGTGCTGGAACGCCGGACTTGAGCGCGCCGAAGTAATAACCGCACCAGGCGCTCATCACGATCAACGTGGTGACGCGAACCTTGACCAGCTCGGAGTAGTCCTTGAATAGACCCGCGACTCCGGTGCGGGGCATGGTGAGTTGCTGCGTGGCTGTACTCATGCGTGCACCGCCTTCTGCGTGGAAGCCACGGGGACCTCACTGGATACGGCAAGATGTCGACGTGCCTGAATCGCAAATACGACCGAGGTCGCAAGCACCAGCGCTCCCACGGCAACGTGAGCCACGGTCACAATGACCATGCTCGTGAGCGGACGCGGCGCGTTCTTATCCCAGACGACCAGCGTGAGATATGCGCCAAGGCCGAGCGTGAGCTGAATCCAGAGCAGCGAGTGCAAGAGCAGGGCCGCTTTGCGCAACTGCGGAATTCCGCGATAACGGCGAAGCGCCGTGAGAGTCGTCCAGAGAATCATGGTGGTGACCACACCAGCGCTGATGATGTGCGGAATCAACTTGAGTCCGTTGTGGCGGAAGGCCGCTCCGAGCACGAGTTGGACGAACACCGAAAGCACGGTCAGAACACTGAGCGTCGTGAGGCGCGGACTCGAAGGCTGCGGCAATTGTTCGGGCGATCCCTCAGTCCAGTCGCGATTGGTAAAGAGCGCGATGCTGACGAGGATGCAGAAGAAAATTTGAGCCAGAGTGGCGTGAGCGGTAGAAATGGCCGGCGGAAGGTAGAAGAGTACGGTAATGCCGCCAAGGATTCCCTGCGCGATGACGACGCCGAGGGCGGTCCATCCAAGCGCCCGCATCCACGGTCGGCGATCCACTTTCTGCGTCCAAACCGCGAGGACGATGGTGAAGATGCCGATGAGTTGCGCGATCATGCGATGGCCGTGCTCATAGAGGACGCCGCCGACGAGCGGAACTTCAAAATAACGGTACGTGACGGGGAAGCGCCCGAAGGAAGTCGGCCAATCGGGGACGGAAAGGCCAGCATCCTTGCTGGTGACCATGGCCCCTATGATGATGAGCAGGAACGTGCAACACGCGGTGAACACCGCAAACCGGTGATGCGCGCGGTTATAGGGTGTGCTGGACGCGTTCGTAGCGGACTCCTTAATGTATTCGAAAAATAATTATGTCTGGAAAGCGAACCCGGACGGGAAGCCTGTCTCCGGGGCCCGCAGGTTTACGCTTCATCACAGCATCACCCCACACTGTGATGTAACTCACAATCATACCGTACGAGGCTACAGATGCGCACGAAGAGTTCGCCGATGCAGAGATAAAGTTGGAAGAATCCGATGGTTCTAATTCGGTACCGGGCCGCGAGGAAATGGCCACGAAAGGTCCATGCAAGGGGGAGCAAGAAAAACGGCACAGCCGAAGCCGTGCCGCAAGGGATCGAATTTCCGCTAAGCCTGTTCGCTCATCTTCGCAATGACCGCATCGGCGAATTCGCTGGTGCTGGCCGTTCCGCTCATATCCTTCGTTAAGTGCACGCGTTCGGTGTAGACGGCGTGGATAGCGTGTTTCACGCGGTCGGCGGCTTCATTTTCTCCGAGATGCCGGAGCATTAAAATTCCCGAGCGGGTGACGGCCGTGGGATTGGCGATGCCTTTGCCTGCGATGTCCGGAGCAGAGCCATGGACGGCTTCAAAGATGGCGCATTCGTGTCCGAAGTTTGCTCCGGGCACAAGACCCAGTCCGCCGACGAATGCCGCACAGAGATCGCTGACGATGTCTCCGTAGAGGTTCTCCAGCAGCAGCATGTCGTACTGGTACGGGTTGGTGACCAGTTGCATGCAGGTGTTGTCGACGATGTGTTCGGCGTATGCAATCTCGGGGTATTCCTTGGAAATATTGCGCGAGCAGCGGATGAAGAGGCCATCGGAAAGTTTCATGATGTTCGCTTTGTGGATGGCGTGAATCTTCTTGCGTCCCATCTTGCGCGCATAGTCAAACGCCCAGCGCGAGATCCGCGTGGACGCCTTTTCGGTGATGATCTTCAGGCTCTCCACCACTCCGGGCACCACCTCGTGCTCGATGCCGGAGTAGAGACCTTCGGTATTTTCGCGCACGATGATGAGATCGACGCCCGGGTAGTGCGTCGGCACGTTAGGCAGGTTGCGGATGGGGCGGAAGTTGGCGAACAGCTCGAAGTGCCGACGGAGCTGAACATTGATACTGCTGAATCCGCCGCCAATCGGCGTGGTGACCGGGCCTTTGAGCGCCACTCGCGTCCGCTCGACGGAGTCGAGCAGCGGCTTGGGGAGATATTCGTGGTACTTCTCGTAGGCGTCGGCGCCAGCCTCAAAGCTCTCCCACTCGAACTTGAGGCCAGTCGCTTCCAGAATACGGACGGCCGCGCCGGTAACTTCCGGCCCGATACCGTCACCGGGAATCAGGGTAACTTTATAGGACATGATCTTGTTCGCTCGTGCCGTTCGCGCGGAACGGCCGGCTCAGCCCCACCAGGCGAGCCTGAATTGTCAGTGTTGCCGGCGCCGTTTACAGGATCAAGCCATCTACTCCAGCGACCCATTGCTCCATCGGCCCCACTAGCCGTTAGATGCTCAGCGGCCCGCTTTCGACTTGGCGGAAGACAAAAGCTTCGCGATATCTTTTTCGCGAGGCTCCTTGCTGCGAAGCAGGTCCTGCAACTCCGACATGAATTCGTGTACATCCTTGAAGTCGAGATATACCGAGGCGAAACGCACGTAGGCAACCTTGTCGAGGTTGCGCAGGCGATTCATGATGAGCTCGCCGATCTCGCTGGTGCGGCGCTCGCGCTCGGGGGAATCGATGACGAAGCCCTCGGCCTCATTGACGATCTGTTCCAGTTTTCCAATCGAAACGGGGCGTTTCTCGCAGGCGCGCAGCAACCCGTTGAGGACTTTCTGGCGGTCGAATTTTTCGCGGCGGCCGTCTTTCTTGACAACCATGTACGGTATTTCGTCGATGCGCTCGTAGGTAGTGAAGCGCTTCTCGCACTTGAGGCATTCACGGCGGCGGCGAATCGATGCGCCTTCCTTGCTCTCACGCGAGTCGACTACTTTATCGTTTGCAAAGCCGCAGAATGGACATTTCATGGGCTGATCGCGCCAGCGACGCTCTCCCGCACGGGTAACGGAGTCTGGCAGGAAGTGCTGACTTCCCTGATTGTAACAGGGGATGGGAAGCCCAATGACCGGGAGTGGGAAAATGCCAGCGTAAATTTTGCAGCAAAGGGAAGCTGGGATTAGAGGGCGGAGGACTCTTCCTTTTTCTCTTCTTCCGCCTCGGTTTCGCTCTCGGCGCTCAACTCCCGCAAGGAAATGCGCTCCCGATGGGCCAGGATGAGTCCCGCCGGAATGACTGACATGAACGTAACCAGCCACAACATGATGCCGCAACTGGTGGCGAGCTCAGGAGTGATGTTGTAGGGTTCGCCGCGGAAGATTTCCGAGGAGAGGATGCCAATCACGGCGAGTTGCGATCCGCCGCCGACCCCCGGCAATTGCACCACGGACCCCACCATGCTCGAACCCATGACGAGAACAACGTCTTCCAGGTGCATCTTGTGGAGGCGAACGGTTCGCATCACCGGCGGCAGCGGATTACCATCGCTGTCCACTCGCGTGACCGTGACCTTCATCTCGGGATAGGCGTGCAGCACCTGGATGTACGCCTGTGCGACCGCCAACCAGATGACCATGGAAAGCGCGACGATGGAGAGGAACGAGCGCAGATCCTTAATGGTGTGAAGTCCTTCGCCAAAGGACTTTACCTTGACGGTGACCGAGGCGGCCATCTTGTGCGAGAACTTCGAAATCAGCCGGCCAAGCGTGACACAGATGAATTCGGTCCTCCACCAGAGAAGGAAGACTGAAATGGAGAGCATGGCTGCAATCCCGAGCATCGCAAAGCCAAGCTCGGCGACCTGTGGCACGGCGCGGTACTTGCTTCCCTTGAGCGCGAGGTTGACGCCAAGCAGCACGGCAACGGCGGCGACATCGAAAACTCGCTCGACCGCCCACACCGCCAGTTGAGAAGAGAAAGTGACGTTTTCGCGGCGCGCAATGAGGAACGGCCTGACAAGTTCGCCGGGGCGGCCCAGCAGCGCAAGACCCGTGAACCCGATGACCTGCGGCGCAATAAGACGCTTCACGGTGGTATCGTGCGACGGCTTGAGGAAGATCATCCAGCGGATGGCGCGCAGGTAGTAGACGAAATAAATGAGCCCTATGCCGGCCAACACGGACCACTTGTTGATTCCGCTGGTGAGAAGCCAGAACTCGTGCCAGTTGAAGGTGCGCCAGTGGCGGACCTGGAAATAGACCAGCAGCCCCAGAATAACGAACACAACTGCGGTGGTGATTGCGTGATGACGTTTCATTCGCGGGTCGTTTCGTCCGGCCACTGCGCAGAAGCCGAAACTACAAGGTACTTGACCGTGCGACGCCGGTCAAACTACTGGAGGATCAGTTCGTGGATTTTTGAGTCGCGGTTTCTTTCCGGGCTGTCTGCGCCGCGCGTTCCTTGCGGCGGTTGAATTCGCGAATCACGCGCGTCACGTAGTCGCGAGTCTCAGTGAATGGCGGCACTCCATTAAATTGCTCGACACGGCCCGGCCCGGCGTTATACGCGGCCAGAGCCTTGATGGCGTCACCGTTGTAACGCGCCAGCAACTGCCGCAGGTAACGGCTGCCGGCGTCAATGTTTTCCGCGGGATCGAACGCGTTGCGCACGCCGAGTCGCGCGGCCGTTTGCGGCATCAGTTGCATCAGCCCCTGCGCGCCCTTGGGAGAAACCGCGTGGGGATTAAAATCGCTCTCGTTATGAATGACGCTGGCGAGAAAATCCTCGTCGATGCCAGTGGCGTCGCTGGCACGGGAAATATCTTCACCGACGGTGGCAGGTTTGGGATTGTTCACAGCGGCGACGGTGTCGGCTTCACAGTCTGCAATGTCGCTCGTTGGAACATCGACAAAGCTGGCGGAACCGGAGTCGAGGTAAAGCCGCGTGTTTGCGCCCTGCACTTCCTTGTGATTGAAGCGAAGGTTGAAGCCGTTGCGCAGATGCGCGAGTTGCTGGGCGCTGGCCGCGGAAAGAAAAGCGGCGATCACCAACACGATTTGCAGCAGACGCTTCACGCGTTCAGCACCTTTTCCACGACGTGCGCCACGCCGTCCTGATCGTTGCCCAGGGTCACGGTCCAGCCGGGTTTCTTCAGATCGTCGGACGCATTGCCCATGATAACCGGCACTCCGGCAAACTCAAGCATCTCAATGTCGTTGTAGTTGTCGCCGATGGCCATGATTTCCGCGCTTGGAATTTCGCGATGCTCGGCCCAGCGGCGAAGAGCGTGCCCCTTGGAGCAGCCCTGGTTGAGCACGTCGACGATGCAGAGGTTGCGTGCCTGGTACTGCGTCTTCAGTACGGTGACTCGCCGCAGCAGTTCCGGCGCGGAAAGCAGATGCGCCTGCGCCTCCTCCATTCTTGCGATGGAGCCGCAGAACATTGCCTGGATGGGGTCTTCCGTCAGCGAGCGTTCAATGGGGCGGACTTGCTCGATATACTCGGCGTTCTTTTCCATCCAGCGCTGAATGGCAGCATTCAACTCGTCCACGCTTTCCACGACGAGCGCTCCGCGGACTTCCCGATCGAAAGTCAGCACGAGATTGTCGCGAAAATTCGTCATGTGAGCGATCAGCGCCGCGGCGGTCTGGTGAGGCAGTTGATCCTGGTAAAAGAGTTCTCCGGAACTGGAGCGCGTGACGGCGCCATTCGAACTGATGAGCGTGACGTCGAACTGGAGGGCGCGAGCGACCGGGAGGGCGAAGGCATGGCGGCGTCCGGTGACGAGCGCGATTTCGACGTTACGTTCGTGTGCGCGCCGAAGGGCCTGCAGGTTGGCCGCCGAGACCTGGAACTGATGGTCGAGCAGCGTGCCGTCAATGTCGATAGCTATAAGGCGAACGCTCGGCATCTTTCCCCGATTCTACACTTTCGTGCGAACGGATTCCGTGAACATAGTACAAATCGCGATATCGAAATGCGATTTGCGCTGTTAGGATTAGCACGCAATGTTCGGGCTAGGCTCAATCTTCTCTTACGGCATCTTTGGTCTCGTGCTGGTGGTTGCGGCGCTCATCCACTTTGTGCGCAAACAGCCGAACTGGTGGTGGATCTGGGTCATCCTCTTCCTCGGACCAATCGGCGCGCTGGTGTATTTGGCGGTGGAAGCGGCGCCGGAACTTGGCGATCCCGGCACGTTCAAGTTCGTGCAGCGCGGGCGGCGCATTCGAGAACTGGAGATGGCGGTTCGCGACAATCCCTCGGCCGGAAATTACGAGGAACTCGGCCAGCTTTATCTCGACGAAGGCCGCTGGCAGGCCGCGCGCGCGTGCTTTGACCGCTCGATCTCGCAGCGCACGGATTCCCCCGATCCATTCTATCGGCGCGCCGTGGCGGAAGTTGAGCTGGGAGATTTTGAGGCTGCGCGTGTTGACCTGGAGCGTGTCATCGCCAAGGATCGCACCTACGATTTCCATCGCGCCATTGGGTTGCTGGCGTATGCCTATGCGAAGACGAACCATCCGGAACAGGCCAACGCCATGTTCCAGGACGCGCTGCGGATTTCGACGTTGACCGAGACGCAATTGCATTACGCGCAGTTCCTGGCTTCGCAGGGAAGAAACGCCGAGGCGCGTGAGTGGTCACAGCGCATTCTGCAGAAACGCGCCACGATGCCAGGATTCCTCCGCCGTCGCGAGCGGCCGCTGTTTCGCAGGACGAACTCGCTGCTGCGTGGGTTGCCGCGCTAGGCTGACATTGTTTGAACGGACTGCATTGCCCACATGAGTCAAAAGAGGCAGGGAATCAATGGCGAAAATCTCTCATCTTGAGTGCTCCCGCTGCGGCGAAAAAACGAACGCCGCGCAGCCACAAACCGTCTGTCCAAAGTGCGCCGGGCCGCTTTACGTGCGCTATGACCTTGCGCCGATCGCCCGCAACTTTACGCGCGATTTGCTTGCAGGTCGCGAGAAATCCATGTGGCGATACCGCGAAGTTCTGCCGGATGCCGAGCCGGTGACGCTGGGCGAAGGCATGACACCGATGCTGCCGAGTCGCAAATACCCTGGCGCATATATCAAGGATGAGGGCCTGAATCCGACAGGCGCGTTCAAGGCGCGCGGGATGTCGGCGGCGGTGACGATGGCTCGCCACTATGGACTGAAGAAGCTGGCGGCGCCTTCGGCGGGAAACGCGGCGAGCGCACTGGCCGCCTATGCGGCGGCGGCGGGACTGGAAGCGCACCTCTTCATGCCGAAAGATGTGCCGATGGCGAACCGCGTGGAATGCGAGTCGTACGGCGCGAAGGTCACGCTGGTCGATGGCCTGATCAGCGATTGCGGGCGCATGGTGGCCGAGCGTAAGGAGAAGGAAGGCTGGTTCGACGTATCCACCCTCAAGGAACCCTATCGCGTGGAAGGCAAGAAAACGATGGGCTACGAGGTGGCCGAACAACTCAATTGGCAGGTGCCGGACGCGATCATTTATCCCACGGGCGGCGGCGTGGGCCTGATCGGCATGTGGAAGGCGTTCGAGGAGATGGCGACCCTCGGGTGGATCGGATCGAAGCGTCCGAAGATGATCACCGTGCAGGCGGCGGGCTGCGCGCCGATCGTAAAGGCATGGGACGAGAACAAGCCGACCTCCGAAGCGTGGCAAAACGCGAGTACGCTGGCCGCCGGACTGCGCGTCCCCAAGGCGTATGGCGATTTCATCTGCCTCGACATTCTGCACAAGAGCAACGGTACTGCCGTCGCGGTGACCGACGACGAGATCATGCAGGCTTTCCGCGACTGGGCGACCGACGAGGGCGTCTTCGCGGCGCCGGAAGGCGCGGCCTCGTTGGCCGCGTATCGCAAACTGTTGGCGTCGGGATTCCTCAAGGAAGGCGACCGCACCGTCCTGTTCAATACCGGCTCTGGATTGAAATATATCGATGTAATCTCGAAGTACCTCGGAATCGGCGGACCGGAATTACCGAAGGACCGGAGCATCGGCGGCATCATTCAGCCATACTAGCGTCACGGAGCTTGTTGGTTTTCATGACTGAACGTCTCTATTACCAGAATTCCTTTCTCTACGACTTTGTCGCGGCTCTGATGGAGACGCGCACGCTTGCGGACGGACGCACCGCACTGGTGCTCGACCGGACGGCGTTTTATCCGACCAGCGGCGGGCAGACGTTCGATACCGGCTGGATCGAGCTTGAACCGCTGGAGGGCGAGCGCGGGCAGTTCCTGCCGAAGCTGCGAGTGGCCGAAGTTGCGGAGTGCGAGGACGGCGAGATCCTCCACATCATCGAGTCGGCGGAAGGGCTGAGCGATGCGCCGACACGCGTACGTGGATTTATCGATGTCGATTTACGGCGCGATCACATGCAGCAGCATTCGGGGCAGCATGTACTCTCGGCGGCATTTGTCGAACTCTTTCAGATGCCGACAGTCTCGTTCCACATGGGGGAGGAAACCTGCACCATCGACCTCGAAACAAAATCGCTGGCGGCAGAACAGGTGCGCCAGGCGGAGTTGCGCGCCAACCAGGTGATATGGGACGACCGTCCTGTGAAGATGCATCTTGCGACAGAAGAAGAAGCCCGTGCGATGGGTGTGCGCAAGATTCCAGCGGCCGATCACGAAAAGTTGCGGCTGATCGACATAGAGGGCTTCGATCTCTGCGCGTGCGGCGGAACACATGTGAAATCGACGGGGCAGATAGGCGCGATTCTTATTCGCAAGGTTGAGAAGGTGAAGCAGGGATTTCGCGTCGAGTTCGTCTGCGGAGCACGCGCCGTGCGACATGCGCGCAAGGATTACGAGACGCTCGCCGATGCCGGGGCGCTTTTTTCGACGCATGTATGGGACGTGCCGGCACAGATCCGCAAGACGATTGACGACAACAAAATCGCGGCGAAGTACGCTCACAAGTTGAACGAAGAAATTGCCGAGCTGCGCGCGGAGAAGATTCTCGCGGAAACGCTGCCAGTCGATGGGCGCAAGATGGTCACGCTGGTGATGACGGATCGCGATGCTGGATTCGTGAAGTTGCTGGCGCAGAAACTGGTGGCAGCGGAACAGAATGTAGTAGCGCTGCTGGGCGCAGGTGCGGGGCAACCGACGCTGGTATTCGCGCAGACGCCGGGAACCGGGTTCGATATGGGCGCGCTGATGAAGCAGGCGATGAGCGCGCTCGGCGGACGCGGCGGCGGCACTCGCGACATGGCGCAGGGCGGCGCGCCGGATGCGTCACGGCTGGCGGACGCCATTGAGTTGGCGAAGGGCGCCTGTTCGCGGTAGTCTCGTTGCAGTTTCGATCCGGCGTATCGAAATACTGGAACGGCTTCCATGGACGAGCGGCTGATTCTCATTACGTTGCTGATCAAGCTGGGCGTATGCGCGGCAGTCAGCAGTGTGCTCGCCCGTTCGCGACGCTTTCGCGTGCTGCTCTTCCGGGCAAATCGTTCGCTCTCCGATCGCCTGGAGATGGTGCTCTTCATCGGAGTGCCGTTCGCGCTCGGAACGGTTGTGCGCGGCTCGGTAAAGAATTTTCTGGCTGCGGATTGTACTTTCGAGAGCGCCATTCTGATGGGCGTTATCGCCGGGAGGACCGCCGGGGTTGCCGGTGGAATACTCGTCTCACTGCCTTCGCTGGCGATGCATCAGTGGGGGAACCTGCCGTTGAACGTGCTTGCCGGTTTCTGCGCGGGATTTCTCAGCAATCTGGCGCAGGATCGAGAAGCGATATGGTCGTTTTCGCCGCTCTTTGATCTCAGTATTTACCGCTGGATTCGCCGCAGCATTCAGAAATCACTCATCGACTGGCAGACATCGTTTTTCTTTATGATTCTCGCGCTGGAGTTTGCGCGGCAGGAGTTCTGGCGACTCTTCCATCCGCACGTGTTTGCCCTTGTAAGCCCGGTTTTCCTGGTGAAGGTGGCCACCTACGCGACCACGGTGATGTGCGTGGCGATTGCGCTGAAGGTTCTGAATAACACGCGTATTGAGATGAAGCTGGAAGAGCAGGAGCGGCTGCTTTTGCAGACGCGCATGGTAGCCCTGCAAAGCCAGATCAATCCCCATTTTCTCTTCAACACGCTCAACTCGGTTTCGTCGCTGGTGCGCTTCGACCCCGATACGGCGCGCGACATGATCCAGAAACTGGCAAGTATTCTGCGGCGGCTTTTGCGGCAGGGCGATTCGTTTGTGCAGCTACGCGAAGAATTTGCATTTATCGATGATTACCTTGATATCGAAGTCGTGCGTTTCGGACACGACAAATTGCGGGTGGTGAAAGAGCTGGAACCTGCAAGCCTCGACGTGATGGTGCCGAACATGATTCTGCAGCCGCTGGTGGAGAATTCCATCAAGCACGGACTCTCCCCGAAGGTCGAGGGCGGAACCATCTACCTGAGGAGCCGAGTCGTTGATTCCGTTCTGGTAGTGGAAGTGGAAGACGATGGCGTTGGCATGGTGGAAGGGGGAGGGACGGAGAGCGGCGGAACTGGCATCGGAATGGCCAACATTCGCGAACGTCTCAATGTCCTGTACAGCGATGCGGCGCGCGTGGAACTCGAAAGCCGCAAGCACAGTGGAACGCTGGTGCGGCTTGTGCTTCCCATCCCGCACTCGGACGACTACAGCCCATCCGTCTACGGTTCGCGCTCCAGTACTCCGCGATAGAACTCTTCGTACTTCGGAATAATCCTGGTTGTGCAGAAGCGAGCCTGTGCTTCGAAGCGCGCCGCTTT
>Ga0307375_10003286_pt1 | contig 15996 bp, 8 predicted proteins | sample TR1MG_FD_202531 | JGI IMG/M metagenome (GOLD analysis project Ga0307375, IMG submission 202531) | Soil microbial communities from Risofladan, Vaasa, Finland - TR-1 | ecosystem: Environmental > Terrestrial > Soil > Coastal area > Acid sulfate soil | place: Finland: Risofladan, Vaasa | collected... | reverse complement strand
ATCTGCACTCGTTTCCAGCGCCGCATCCAAAGTCGAGCACAGAGAGGCCTCGAATATCGCCTCTAGCACTCTTGGCCCACTCGCGTACAGTCTTGTAAAACAAGGATGACAAGACGATTGACGCGTACTCGCCAGATGACGTTTCAGTATAGTCGGCCATTGCAATGATGTGCTTCCAAGACGATAGAGGATGGATTGAGAAGATCGAGAACGCGATCTGCCTCATTTATTTTGGGAAGTGCATGAATGTTTTGCGTAAGAAACACAGTCTGCATCGTCAGAAACACAACAGTTCACTGGCAGCTTGCAACATGATCATACAAGTCCGGATTCATGGTGGAAAATCAAGGTGACCATACCAGCGTTTCTCGAGTCTTGGTGGCTCCAAAACATCGAAAATGAGGCATAGGAGTATGAGACATCGCAAAACAGAGGATGTGGAGATTACAGAGAGAGGACTTGGACGTACGGACACAGAGGAATGGGGAAGTGCGGGTCTTTGTCGGCGCCAGAGAAGGGGCCGCGTATCCAAATCCGGTCTAACGCCTAACGCTCGGACGAACTTCAAAACGGCAAAGTCCAGTGAAATTTGGAAAGTACGCGCAAAAGTTGGCCACTTTCTGGATTGGCCTCCATACATCGAAGGGGAGGATGTCATGATAGTCATAATGTAGTATCACTTATGTTACAGTCACACTTGGGTTTCAAGGCCAATATGGCATGGTCAGGGGTCACAATCAGATCAAGAAGCCAACTGCGCGCAACTTTGGACGCCCTTTAACTCCTTTTAAAGGTGCTCGTATCACGAGCTGCAATTGGATGTTCCGATAGCATATGTCAAGATTCTGAATATGGGAGTTTGAGGAAGCTTTCTGCTCGACCATATGCAAACGTCTCCACCACTTCGAACTCACTTGTTGGCCTTAGAAACTCTTAGAATGGCGCTATGTCAGTCAAAGTTGGTTAACAACAGGATTGTATCTAATTGTAGTTGACGTGCTTAGGCCCATTGTATGCGATCCAGCGGTCATCTCCAGTAGACGAGAAGTGTTTCGACTTGGGACCTGGTGCACGAGAGATTGGCTTCGCAGCATCCTCATATTTCGGATTCACTAGAGTAATATGAGGATGAGAAGAGGAAGATTGAGCAGTAGGAGCGGATGGACGAGTGGAGGAGGCGCGAGTGTTGCGTCGTGGTTTCCAGCGTGGCAGCACCACCATGACCCATCCTTTCTCCAAATCACCGACAGTCTCAGCGTCAATCTTTTTACAGGACATGCTGCCGCGTAGGTAGCGCTGAACACTCTTCACATTCCAGCCGGGAACCCAGCTGCCTTCCTGTTGCACGTTATCAAACTTCACAGTCTCGGTGAACGTATCTTTCATCTCTTGGAAGACGATGATTACCTGGGTGACGTTTTCGAGACCACCAGATGGGAACAGCTTGCGTAACTGCATCTTACCGCGCCCGAAGTGAGCGAGTGTCCATGATACCTCGGGAAGAACGTGTGGATGATCTGAACATTCAAAATGGTTGCCAACTGATGTATGTTGACGATTGTACCATAAGTTCTCAATCCACAGTCGCTCCAAAGATGGATCCTGCGTGAAACGATCTAACCGTTCTTGTCCTTGTACTGAACGTATGGGCGAATCTTGTCAGCCAGCGCCTTGGTAGAAGCCTCCATGAAAGAGTATCCTTGCTTTTCAGTACCAAAGAAGTCGAAGTGGTACTCTGGATTCCCAGAAATGACCAAAGTGAAGTGCAAGATCTATCCTCGTCCGTGGTCAAGGAGACGTAGCCCACTTCGCGTACTCTACAATAGGCCATGATGAGTAGGACAAAGGAAGAGTCTTGTAACTTCAGTGAGCTGATGTCGGATCGATACAGAGCCGAAACAAGATCCTTCTCCAATGAGTGCACGTCATCTTCGATCTCAGCGATCGTTTGCCAGAATGATGCAGAAGATAGCATAAAGGGCACGCATACTAGTCGTACGGCAAGGGCTTGTTGGACCAAGGCGCGAGACAAGCGTAGAATCCAGAGAAACAGAAGGTGTCAAGGTGAACCGCTTCTCCTGGTCCATTTCCATGATGTACAGGAGTGATTATGAGATCCACTTTAAATGAGGGCATTATTCGCGCACCAATCCGATAAATCGCGCTGCAGTTGGGTCGCAAAGATGGGCACGATTCTCTGGCGACTTGCGCCTGTGACAACTCAGCTCCTCCTTATCCTTTTCCTCAATCACTCGGTAATCTGCACCGAACTCATAACTTAAACCACTTTTCTACAATCGAACAGGTCAGTATACGGGATTTCAACAGGAAGAAGGCACAAATTCGAGAATCGTACATAAAGTCTCTCGACACGGGCTCGCTCCACGGTTTGGACGCTGACTTCAGCTTGACTCACCAACTCCTGATCATGAACTTTGATTTTAACGGCATTCAGTGCATCCAAAGCAACACACAAGAGTGGACGGGGGACTGGAGCACCTGCCACGATGGATCCTGCCACAGCGACTGCAATTTCAGCACCTATCTCAGAAGACCATAGCCATAAACGGAGCTCTTCTATCGATTCTGGTGCTCTTTTCTTCAAGATCTCGCCAACCAGACGCTGGAAAGTTCCAAAACAAGAACTCTTCGGGCTCTTCCAGCAAGATGGGCATCATCCACAGACACTTCCGATGTATGCGCCTCATCATGCTTTAGTTCTTTACGTTACGAGTAACATCTTACGGTAGATTCAGTAGCAATCAAGCGCGTTTGCTGACTTTGCTCCTTGGGGCGCACAATGCGTCTTCAAGATCGGTATCCATTCCGGGCGAAGATCGTGCAAGGAAGTCTCCTTTGATCCACAAATACAGCAATAGTGGCATGTGACGACCTATCAAGGCGGTAGCAGCAACAGATCGCAGACACTTGGAGCAGAAAACTCGTTTCAGTACAAGTTTCCGAACCAATTTCCCTCAAAATGGCAGAGAAGACGAGTAGTAAATATGAAAAAGGTAGAAAAAGGGCATCAGGAGAGCAATAGCGGCTTGTAGAGCAACGTACTGGATCGTCTTGGTTTCGATGCTCCATCCGATGTGGAACTCTGAGCGCTCATGATGGCTTCCCCTCTATGGAAGACACAATTTTGGACCTACTGTTGCGATGGAAGGTGGAGAGTTTACTGAAACCTGGGCGAGTTCGGCAGGCTTCCTTTCTTGCTTCCTTTGAAACCTGAAATTTCGTAACAAACTTTGTCAAAGTTGAACAGACGCGCTCATTCGTCCCTCTACCCGTCTGGATGTCAGATATCCCAAACACGAAACCATACAATGAGACTGACCTGGCTGATTGGAGAGGCATGGTGCCCGTTCTGCGGTCATGGAAGGATGTAAAAGCAAGTGCGCGCCGCAGCGACAATCCGAACTACTTTACCGACTCCATGATCGATGAACGACTCAAAAGGCAAGTAACCGGTGACCTAAAGCTTCCTGCGGATAAGAAACTACGACTGTTCCTGGATTTAGATTGCGCTGAATGGAGGGAAGACCCGAAAATGGACGATTTGCCGTTTAACATCATAGATGGGTCCGTTTCGAACACGGATGGACAGGCACTGGAAAGTCCTTGTAGTATATTCATGAAGCTCTTTCGGAGAATCTGTTGACACTGCTTGTTGAGAACACCAACGCATATGCAGCTTCTAAGGCACGTTTTTCATTGAAACAGAGAACATTTTGTGCGGCAGTTTTTTTCCTTTCTAGCGCTAACACATTGGACTTTTTTTCTCCACTCTATAATAGCTGGACTCCTGATCGTAATGTGCCTATTGAAGAGATGAAGCTGTTCCTTGGTTTCAACATATGGATGGCAGATGTAAATTGCAAACATTCGCGATTACTGGTCCACGGATCCATTACCCCGTCCTATCCCGAGATCAATTCCTGGAAATTTTGGAGAATATTCACATTTCTAATACAAGATGTCCCAGTGCCTCCTCATTCCTCATGAACAAAACTGAAGTCTTACTCACGATTTGGATGGACACAAAACTGGTCATCGTGGCTTCAACCGCGTTTGGAATAGGTCAATCGTCTCTGTCTCGTTGGAATGGTTCTGAACACGAGCAGCGGCCATGTCCGCAGAGCGGAAAATCGTAATTCGAGAAAATGGGCTTTGTGGAGCATCACAACCAACAATTAGAACTGATTAATATGCATCGCAAGTGCTAAAATGGTGGCACTCGTTGTTCTTCTATTTCATGATCTTGGTGGTTGCCAATGCATGGACCATCCATCATAAATCGACGACATCCAAACCTCTTTCTCTCCGCAGGTTCACGTGGGCGAGCTACCAAAATCTCTTGAAAGTGTGCTTACAATCTACTGTTGACCATGATGCGCCCGTCCATGCTCCCTTTTCCACAGAACACAAAGGCCACTGCAAACAATGCCCCTCTCACGGCCAAGCTACAACTCAATGCTCTCATTGTCAAGTATATCTTCATCGAAAGTGCTTTGAATCTATCACGCAAGTACCAAGTGAATGTACTGAGATAATTGACTACATTTCCCCGCAATCTCTCTGTGGCAAGGTTCTTCAGAGAGAATCGGGTCATTTTTTGTCCGAAAGGGCTCTTTGAAGCGAGCCCTGCATCTCGCCCTGTACTACCCCCTAGACTCTTGTCTTGCGCTCATCATCCTCTTCTAAATGGCAGAGCTCGAGTCAAAGGAACAGATTTATGCCGATGTACGTCCATTGCCCGTGCATTTAGGGTTCTTCGCCGCCGTCTGCTTCGTCCCCGTTTTTCGGCGCTCCAAAACCCCCAATTCTCCCTATTGGTTCTCAAACTTGCCGACGATTGTCTGACTGTTGCATTTCGACCAGGCTCTGGCCCAAGCAGGTGTGCTGAAGCAATGGTTGGAGAGCCAAAAGGCGGAAAGGGATGTTGCACTCTCTACGCAGCGTGAATTGCGACTTTCTTACTCTATACTGATCCAACAACTTATAGAGAAGGCCAACGTTCGCGAAGCGGAACAAAAGGCGCAAATTGCGGCTGTTGAAGGCGAGAACAGGCGTTTGAAAGTGTTGCTCGATGGCGTCTCCACACTCGAGTTTCAGTATCTAGAAGCTCGCGCACTAGTGATTCAAATGCAAGAGGTACGTTTTCGCTGCCTTTTGGCTTGATGATGCTGAGCAAATCGATCGTTTTTCCTCGGCGAACGTTCCAACCCCTCCTTTGTCTCACGAACGCCGTCGATTGACCCGTGCCCACAATGATGAACTTGTAGAACGAGGATAGACTTGTAAAAGAGTTGAGGAAGTCTCAGAGAGAGGCGTTGGAGGCGAAGGCGAAGTACGAGGCGCTCGTGACGCATTCTGAGCACAAGCTGAACGAGGCCAACGTTGAAGTGCAGAGATTGAACGAGAGTTATGCGAATGAGAACGCAACGTTGAAGGCCAAGCTGGCGAGATTCGAATCGACGACGGGAGCGCTGCAGCAAACCGCCGCGTCTAAGGACAAGGAAATTGCTCACCTCAGAGCCAACTGTGAACAGCTGATGGATCGCCTTTCAAAAGCTGGAATGTAATACTGCATATCTCGAAGGCAGTACTGTTCAGTCTGTTGGGGGTGCGCGAGTTGAGCCTGGGCGGTCGCTCTGTCCGAAACTCTCCAGGTGGTCTCTTCACGCACGTTCGCAACGATTTTGACGTCAGACGTGCCGATTTTCCCATCGGTCTCGATCTCCCTTCCACGTTCAACAACATGTGCTGGTGACTTGGCGATTGCATTTCATTAAACAATGTACTTTCTAGAGTTAGATGTTGGTCCTGCGGTACGGAGTGATCTTCCTGCGGAACCTGGGAACGAGCAAGATAATGAGAGAGGCGATTGCAGCCAAGAGCACGACTGCTCCTATGGTGGCGATGGCGGCGATGGCTCCTTTGCTCAAACCTCCCTTCTTCGATCCGGCGCTGGGGCTATTGACTCCGAATAGAACAGTGAGGGGTGCGCCAGTGGTTCCGCTACAATCGCAAGTGACGGATCCCGATGAAGTGGCGGTAGTACATCCATTTGATGACCATGTGTTGGTAGTAGAGTCGTATTGTTGGCAGGAAGCGGGGGCATTCGTGGTGGTGGCGAGAGTGGTGGTGCTGAAAGTGGTTTTTGTGCTTGCACTCGTTCCAGTTGAAGGAGGAGGCGTTGTCGTCGTTGTCGTTGGTGGTGGTGATGATGTGGGTGATGATGTTGGTGGCGAGGTTGAGTTCGAGTTCGTTTCCAAAGCTGATTCCAAGTCCCTCTTCTTCATCGCAACGGCTCCAGATGGGGAAACAGTGATGACTGAGACGACAGGATGAGAGATGACGCCTGCTGGGAGAGCATAGAAGGTGGATTTGTGCTGAAGGTAATGATATCCAATGTATCCACTCGATGTTGCCGATGCGAACTGAGCCGTGTCGAACGATACCTCGACGCCGAATTTCGACTCGTTCACATTCACAAAGCCGCTGTGGATGTGTCGGTGGTGAATCTCGACAAAGTGGGCAGGAGTATCGAATTGGAACTTGTTCTCTCCAAGAACCATGTTCTCCAGAACTGCCTCATTATGATACACAAGCAAATCATTGATGACAGTTCCAATCGTCGAAGATGGGGATGATGAGGGTGAGGAGGAGGAGAGGATGCCCTGAGAGAAGGCGTTCGAGGCCAAAGAGGAGAGAACCTCAATCACTCCCAAAGAGGCCAAAGTTGAATACGAAGACGACTGACCAAACTTGTAACGAGTTTCAGACAAGACCAACGCGACCGCAGCTTGAATGGTATCAGATTCAGAGGCATCCAGGGGATAGTAGGACATGATGGAAAGCACAGAGGCAAACTGCCTCATCATTGCCGCAAGACTGTACTCTGTCATCGGCAACTTCATCGCCAATTCATGCATCGTTTGCAACACTGTCCTTGCTACTGAATGATCCAAGATCCGAGACGAAGTACTAATGTTAGAAGCTCTTTGAACGAGAGCATTCACAATCATTGGAATGGCCATTGCGCCATCTTTCCAATCTGATGCATTCAATGCCTGTTCTAGGGATGTCACCATCTTAAGCAAATCATAATCGGAAGTCACGGTGGTGTTGAACTTGGAGATGTCGATTTCAATGCGCTCTGTTACGGTTGCTGTTGATCCGATACCGTCGATGATTGTCAAAGTAGCGATCATGGAGACTGTGGAAGAGTTTCCAGCTTGGAGAATGCTATTGATGGGGAGTGAGAAGTTGCCATCAAAGGTCGGAACGTCCTGAGGCTGAGACAAGAATAACACGCTTCTATCGTCGTTAGGATCTACCACAGAGAACTGATACTTGACAGGAGGATACACGCTTGCCCAGTTTGTTGATTTCATGGTGAATGGGGCGCCAAGAGGTCCAGAGTTCGGAGTGACGACGAGTTTTCCACCGGACGGGGTGAAGGAGGGCGCGAACGTTGTTGTGTAGCTCGCAAGCTCTACACTTGGTTGCAAATTGCTCCTCACACTGAGATTCACGACGATCATCTGTCCTTGGATGATGCTAGAGTAGGGAATGACGACTGTGGGCTCATTGAGCTGCACATGAGTGGTGAAGAAGTTGCTCGACACGTCCACACCTCCCAGCAAGTTCCATTGCAGCGTGTAGTTGCGCAAGATGGGGAATCCCGTGACGTCATTCACGACAGCGATAAAGTGCATGCGAGCGGAGGGATGGAGCGCAGAGTAGCCATCAGGCAGGTGGATGAAGACGGAAGGCGCTGGAATCGACGGTTGGGGCTGCAAATCGAACGTGACGTTCACCGATTGAGACGAGAGACCAGAGACGAAGGCGGTCACTTCAAAGACGTAGGTGCCGTGGGCCAGAGAGGTGTAATCGAGCGTGGCCAGGGGAAGTCCGGGAGACGGGAAATTGAGCAGCACAGGGAACGATGTGGCGTTTGAGTAGAGGCACGTGGGTAACAGAGTCGGCATTCTCATGGCTAGAGAGGAGGGATAGGAGGCCACAGAGGGCAAGGAGAGGGGACCGCTCACCGAGACGCGAGCCTGACTTCCGTCAATCTCAGGACAAGATACGAGTCTCCATTCGTACTGAGGCGGCGCCAAGTTGCCAGAGGCGTTAAAACCGCGAAGGCCAACGGAAAGCAGTGGGTCAGAGTCGTAGAAGGTACCGGGACTGTCCTGAACGAGGAAGAAGGACGGAACGACAACTTCGACGCTCAAGCTCACAGTCGCCTTCGTAGCCAGAGGATCCAATGCGAACCAGGCGTTCAAAGTCAAGGTGAACACTCCAGGCTGAAGGAAGTGGGTCAAGGGAAGAAGGAGACTGGGATTGGAGCCTCCGGAAACAACGACGCCCAATTCATCTCTCCACTCATAGACAACAAGCGAACTGTTCAGACAAACCTCAGACACAAATCGAGCTCTGACGACAAGAGGATTGCCAGCATAGTGGTAGCGATAGAGAGGGCCATCAATGATCACCTGAGGAGCACGATTCGAGGGGAGAGCCTTTGTCACCGTCACCACACTCGCAGGAGCAGACGTGATGAGCGCCCAGTTGGTGACATTCATGGTAAACGAGTAGCTGAATCCATATCCGAGCAAGACATGAGGAATGACGAGGCGAGGACCGGTTGCAGAGGCGAGCAGCAAAATCAGAGATGCAGGGTTTGTATCGTTCGTTGAGGCCAGACTCCATATGTATGTTCCAGAATAAGATCCAATGCCAGTGGAGAGCGATCCATCGAGGAGCAAGTCAGTATCGCAAGAGATGACGGGAGGAAGAGGGACGATCGATGCTTTCGGCTGGGGAGGCTGGAGAGCAGGAAGGATTTGGTAGTAAGGCAGTCCAATCTCTGCGTTGGACAAAGAGAATTGTAGGAGATCGCCAGAGCGAGGGATTTGTTGAGAGGCGATGTAAGCGCGAGAAGGGGAAGTCCAGGTGCAGCTCAAGGAACGAGCCTCGAATTGAGTCGAATTTGAGTCGAACAGGTCTGCGCAGGCGAACGACGTTGAGGGAGGAATCAAGAAGTCAAGAACGATGCCAGCACCAGTATCGTCGACAATCGTCGTTGGGATGGTCTTCAAACTCGTGACAGTCACGACAATGTTCGATGGGTGCTGATTCTTCGTGACGTCATACCTCACATGTTTCGAACCAAACTTGGTGATATCCACATCGAAAGACGCTAGTGCAGATCCATACTCCAATACGGTGAAGTCCTGAGAGGGATTGTAGGTGAGAAGTGGCATGAATGGGAGAATACCAAAGTCCTCCTTCAACAGAACGCTAACGTTGCTCTCCATCGTCACTCTACCGGTGATCGACAAATAGTGGTCTCTATTTCCCCAATGCGAAGGGTAGAGCTCCAATGTGGTGCCATTCGAGAGCGTGAGGTTTCCGCTGATGATCAAATCCGCCGATCTCATCTTTCCATTGGCGATGGTCACGCTACCTTCAATATTCGGAATGAGCTCGTTTGATGTGTTCTTAATGAGGTAGTTTGCGGTGAACGTGGCGGTGGGGGAGGCCAATACGAGTCCTGAAGAAGTGCCGTTGAAGACGGTCGAGGCGTACGTCCTGTAGTACCACGAGGATTTGAGTAACGTCAGTGTGCTGCTATCGAATACGACGTCCGTGAAGAGCTTGTCCACATTGCAGCAGAAGACGGACGGACGGGAGACGAAGAGGTCCACGTTGAGGAAGTAAACGTTTTGAATCCAGAGCGAGGAGGACGCAGTTTTCGAGTCTAGCGTGTCTTGATTGCTGCTGCTGCCTCCCAGTGGAGTTAAGAGCACTGGGTCGTAGTTCACAAAGTTGATGATGGAGGAGGTGGAGGAGGTGATGAGTGTGGTGGCGTCGATCGCGTTGCCGAGCGAATCTCCCATGGTGAGGAAGGCAGTCCTTCCTCTAACGTTCATGGTTGGCGCGTTGATGTTGACGATGGCAGCAAATGTGATGAATCCAGGAATGGAGGCGGTGGGGACGATGGGAGCGCCGAGAGTGTCCTGGAGAATCGTTGCTTTTGCGTATTGTCCGATTGAGATTGCGCTCCATGAGGTGTTGTATGACGTTCCCGATACTTGGTAGTCCTGAAAGATGACGTCAGTGTCCCAGATGTTCAATTGCGTGGCAGTGGTGGATTGGTCGACGGGCAAGACGAACGTTGTGTCGTAGAAGGTGTTAAGAAGGAGCTGAACGGTTCCGGGCACGAGACCCAGGGTGCTGCTGTACGACCTTCCGACGATGCACACACTCGCCGTGTCCTCTGAAGTGGCAGACCCAAAGGTGTTTCCGGCGATGAGCGTTCGAGTAGAATTGTAGACCAACAGACTGGGACAATAGGGCGCAGAATTGCCGCTGAAGGAGCATGACTGGACCGTCGCAGAGGCGCGGTAGAAGACCACTGCAGAGGTTGAGATGTTGTTCGGCACCACACCATCTTGCATGGACACTTGATTGTTGACGAAGTTCACAGCATTGAAGGTGAAGGAAGACAAGTACGAGCCGTAGAAGGCGCTGAAGCGGGTGCCCTGGTTGGCGGTGAAGAGCACGTTTTGGACCACAGCGGCATTCGAACCAGTGTGACTCCACGCACCGATCGTGCCGCTATTCGAGTCGAACACCGTATTCGAGACGGACCAAGACGTGTCAGTGACGGAACTGGAGACGTAGTACAGGAAGGCGCCGGAACCCTTCGGAGCCGAGTTGTTGAAGAAAGTGCATCGCAGCATCGAGCTCGAGAAGGGAGTGAGCATGATTCCACTGGTGCTGCTGATTGTGATGGTAAAAATCACCATGGGGTCAATGCGAGGGAGATCAAAGGAGACCGGAGTTAAGCCCGGGTACTTCATCGTCAGTGCACCTCCCATGCCAACACCAAGAGCCACATTGTTTTGGAATACGCAATCTGACATCAACAGCTTATCGTCACTAGAGAAGACGGGTCCGTAGGTGCCATTGTGGTTCGAGAAGCTACAGCCCGCGAAGCTCATCCAATTCAAGGACTGATACACTGCCGGGAAGCCTCCGTAGTATGTGCCAGTGAAGGTAACGTTGACGAAGCTCTGCGTAGCTTGAGAGAAGGCGCTGAAGAGGCCAACGAGAGCGGTGTTCGGCACTGCAACGTTGTAGCTCACCGTCGTGAATTGCACACTCATCGTCAAGTGCATGCCGGATACGGTCGCCGCTGCACCAGAAGTCACAATAAAGGCCGAGTTGAGGATGGTACCATTCTGCTGGAATTGCAGGGCAACAGAAGTGGAGGAGGTCTGGCCCAAAATGGAGACCAATTCGACGAGAGAACTCTGAGGGAAGATGATGGTGAAGGGCACTGTAATCGTCGTAGAAGCAGCACCAGAGCCATGTACATTCCAATTCATCGTACAACTGGAAGTACCAGTCGAGTAGGAGCCAGGAGAGAGGTACAAATCGCCGGCACCACCAATGGAAGCAGATTGATTGCACGCCAGCTGCAGCGACTGCCAGGCGCTCGCTGAAGTGAGACCATTGTTGGTATTGTTACCATTGACAGCGTCGAGATAGTAACTTGCACCAAGCGAAGTACGCGTCAAAACGACCAACAACGAGACGCACACTAGAATCGCGTTTTCCCGCGTTCAATCAGCACCAAGAGCAGAACAAAGGGGAGAAGTCAGTAGTAGTTCACATGGTACAATGGAAATATCCGAGAATGGGAAGGATTGGGGGCGGAATATGCCATGCGGAGCAGTATTTTCGGCCCGCCCAATTTCCGGACCAGTATTCCAAAATGCCGCGGCGTCGTTTCGGCTGAGACCAACCGATACCTTGAGAAAAGAGTGCCAGAATGCGCAGGGACCCAAAAGATGGGCGAGAGCAGTAGTGGGAGCGTACCCAGAAGAGAAAAGCAAGGAGCTCCCGAAGACATGGCGGGCCGAAAAGAGTTGAGTGTCCAGCTCACCAAGCGAGAGTTCGAGGCAAAGTGGGGCGGAAGGTGTCCAGCTTCACACACTGACGACAAAGGGAGTTGTAGAAGGAGGAGGGATGTGTGCGGAAGCACGGAAACGAGGGAACTGCTCCTTTGCCAAGCGCGGAGGCGAATGAATGAGAGATCGAGCTCGATGGAGCTACGAACAAGTCTTGAAAGCAGTACAGCTGCCAACCTTCTGCTAGCTATATTTCCCCCACCCGACTTCAGATGCGGATAGTGTATTCGTATCGAATGTTGCCTTTATTGGTGTCTACAAATTTCCATTTGCAATTGAGGGGTTTGAAGTTGAATCAAGGCGGTGGCGCTCAAACATGAGTTGTAGAGGGGGTGCGTCCAGCAAGAGCAGGGTCTGCTGGTCGAGAGTGGCATGTTGATGTGCGGCAAGCTCATTTAAGTTGGTTGCACATGGTATGACAACTCCTTTGACAAGGAAGATCCATACCGCAGCACCAACGTCTAACTCAAGAAAGTACTTGAAATGCAATCGCCAATACGCCGGTAAGTTGAACGTGAAGGGAGATGGGTTACAGAAATAGGGAAATGGATCCATTAATAGGGGAATGTCGCGACGGTGCACTGCAACCTCATTTCTCCGCAAAAGCCTCATTCCGCCGCTGACGCCCCCTTCTCCCTCCTCCCTCCTCCCGCCCCGCACACACTGTTGAATGTGTTTCCGTGCTTTGGCGAGGCAGCTTTCGTCATTCTACGAGTAGTCCCTCCCCCGTTCAGTTCGGTTGGCTGCTGAAATAGGCTCTCCTACTACCGAGACATGGCCTCCGTCTCCGAGCCCGTTCCCATCTCTGGCAAGCCCAATGGCAGCACCAACAACATGAATCTCTCCACCTCACCGACAGCTATCGATCCAGCCACCCCTGTGATGCCCTCTCAGGGTTTGGCGATGATGGACTCCATTCCCAAGCACAAGGGCGAAGCCGAGTTTCGCATACTCTTCGATTTACCCAACGCCACGCTTCTAGACGGTTCGTACTCTCCTATCCCCCTCATCCAACCCTCCACCACCACTATGCCTATCCATGTCACAGTGCCCAACCAAACGCAAGGACAGGATAAGGTCGACTTTGTCAATTTTACACGTTTCGCCCTTCGCAACCTTTCTTGACCCCTATGACACAACGAAACTCATCACTAACCCACGCACTGATACGCTTATCGCACAGCTTTCTCTGCAGCACTGCAACTCAAGTCACTTCTGCTGCACGGAAGATTGTACATCTCTTCTTCGGCCATTTGCTTCTATTCTGGGGTGTTTGGCAGGAAAACAGTGGTACGAATCACTTTGCATGCACTTGTAGTCACATTTCTCTTCTGAGTTCTCAACCGAAACATGCTGGCTCTGGGTAGGAGGACCAACTCCACGTGACGAATGTGTTTTGTACTCTTTCACCCTTCACACTCACTTGACTCCCCTCTGACCACCTCTGACCTATTGTCGATGATGGTTCAATCTCTTTTCGTGTGTACGGTCCGGTTTGCAGAAAGTGATTCGCTACGATCAGATGATTGGACTCTACAAGCGCAACACTGCGAAGGTTTTCCCGAATGCTATCGAAATCGTTACTTTGCGTCATAAGTACTTCTTCTGCTCTTTCATGTTCCGCGATGCGGCCTTTAGATTGGCGTCTACCGCTTGGAACGATTATCTCGAAGCCAGCCCTTCCAATGAGTCCCATCGTATCAATGTGAATGCCAAATTGGATTTGGAACTGTATGTAAGGAAGACAACTGGTGAGGAGCAGGTTAAGATGATTGAGGAGGTGGCTGAAGACGACGCTTCTGATTCTATCGGTACTTCGCCCCCTGGTTCTGGTTTGGAGAACTCTGGTAACTCAAATAGCGTTTCGAAGGGTAAATTGAACGATTCAGGCAAATCGAACACCCTGACAGGTGGCACTTCTTCGACGACTATTTCCTCCCCACTCTCGCCGTCTGGTGTGGCTGATTCTTCCGAAGATGTTGAAGTAGAAGGCGAAAAGAAGTCGTCTAGGCGACGCAAGTCCAGTTCGCGCAAAAGTACGGCAGTTGGAGGCAGCAAAAGAGATTCGAACGATTTCGCCGATGCTGACTCCGAGGATCACAATGCACCCACGTTATCGCGAAGAACTGGCTCAGAATCATCCCCTACACGTACGAGAGGCTCATCAGTGGTCATGTCGCCCCCACAAGCGGGTGCCAACCCTTCCTCGTCAAACTTGGCTTCTACCGGCAGTGGTAAGCATGCCTTCCCCATCTCTCCCTCCATTCCTAATTCTAGCAGCTCTGGTCAATCCACTTTCAGTAATGGCGATAGCGCTAGTGGCAGTACACAGACTCTGAAGGCTAAAGCGGTTGGTTTCGATCTTCGCGCCCCTATGGCCTCTCAATCTACTTCCAGTTTGGATTCTCTCCCCTCTACTGCTTCCTTCGTTCCCTCTTCATCTCAACTTGGCACTTCTGTGGTTACCAGCTCTGCGCCAACGACGGCATCTTCGATGCAAATGGCTGGTCACTTTGCCTCCTCCTCTTTGGTTGATTTGGACTCTGTGCATGCTGGTGAGCCTCTTTCTCCTCATGGTGTGGCTTCTTCTTCTACTTCTGTGGCGCCGTTGTCTCATGCGAATGGTTCTAAGACGGATCTTGCAGTAGACGCGATTTCGAGCGTTCCGCTGCCCGATGTGCCCGTGGTGGTCCCTCAAACGCTGTCTTGTAAGCATATTGTGGAAGAGGCGGAGGATAAGAAGTTTTCAGGCACGAAATTGGGACAGCGCACGTACAAGAACCTGACATTGCAGCAGTTTTTCGCATTGGTTTGGTCGAATCCAGAATACTCTCAACTTCTGATCTCCCACTTTGACTATACTGATTGGAATGCCCCCTCTTGGACTCTTAGCGATACTGGCTGTTGTGCTTCCCGTTTGTTGACCTATCGCATGCCGTTGAACGCTACACTGGGTCCGAAATCGACGCGCGTGGATTCCTACCAAAATGCGCGCTACAAGAATGCCACTACCCTGCTTATTGAAACTTCGAACATCTCTAAGGACGTGCCGATGGGCGACGCATTTGAAGTACACGAGAAGTGGGTGATCCAGCAGGAGGGCCCGAACGTGAATTTGGAGGTCGTCGCCGGCGTAGTGTGGAAGAAGTCCGCCTGGGGCCTCAAGAGCACCATCAACCAAAAGTCTATCGAGGGCGTTACCGAAAACTGGGAGTATGTGACCAAGGCCATGGAGCAGACGATCGCAAAGTACACTTCTTCGATTCAAACCGCCAATGCCTCTTCTCTCCTGCCCAATCCCTCACCTCAATCCTCGCAACGACGAAAGAAGGCTCCAGAGGAGCAAGGAGAGGAATCGAGCTCAAGCGAGGACGAAAAGGTGAGACAAACGCTGCAAATGAAGCGCAAGCGAAAAGTCGCCCGCAAGGGCAGCAAAGACAACACTTACGACCATTCGATACGCGATTCTGGTTCTTCATCGACTTTTCCAACGACTTCGGTTTCAAATTCGGCCGCAACGACACAAGAAGCGGTGAGAGGCGGTGCAAAAGAGTGGAAACCCCTCATCCTTATCGTTCTCGCCATCTTGGCACTCGCTTCGGTCGCCACGCTCTTCTTCAACTTGTCTAGTCTGAGTTATCGCTTGCATCAAATGGAGACGAGCCGAGGCATTGGCGTGTTGGCGAATCCTGAGGAGATGAATTTGCGCGAGAGAGTTGCGTTTTTGGAGCACCTGACGACTGCCTTGCTGCACAACATATCGGATCCTGGATCTTACAAATCAGAGCAGCAAAAGTATTGGATGGCGATCCGAGACATTGACAAGTACTTGGTAAAGACGAGAGACAATGTGGACGCACTTCAAACCACTGTACATCACTTGTATCAACAGAGGGACCAACCAAGTCTCACAACGGCGCAAGTAGTAGATACGCTAAGAACATTGCCGATAGATAGAAAGGTGTTGAGCTACCTAACCAATCCGGAGGGATTCGCGCAG
>Ga0307375_10003285_pt1 | contig 15999 bp, 22 predicted proteins | sample TR1MG_FD_202531 | JGI IMG/M metagenome (GOLD analysis project Ga0307375, IMG submission 202531) | Soil microbial communities from Risofladan, Vaasa, Finland - TR-1 | ecosystem: Environmental > Terrestrial > Soil > Coastal area > Acid sulfate soil | place: Finland: Risofladan, Vaasa | collected... | reverse complement strand
CATCGTGCTCACCAAACTCGACGGCACGGCCCGCGGAGGCATCGTGGTGGCGATTGAGCGCGAGTTGGGCATCGCGGTGAAGTTCGTGGGCGTGGGTGAAGGGGCCGACGACTTGATCGCCTTCGATCCCGAGGCCTTCGTGGATTCACTGCTCGACGCCTGACGGTAGCCTTCAAGAATCATGTTTGACGCCCTGAGTGAACGATTCGAACGGTTGGGCGCGACGCTGCGCTCGCGTGGCCGGCTTAGTGAAGCCGATCTCGATGAGGCCCTCGTCGAGGTCCGCTCGGCCCTCCTCGAGGCCGACGTCGAATTGGGAGTCGTCCGCGCGTTCCTCGACGCCGTGCGCACCCGGTTGAGCGGTCAGGCCCTCAGTCAGAGTCTCACCCCCGGCCAGCAGGTGATCAAGGCAGTGCACGAGCAACTCGTGGAGGTTCTCGGCGGCTCGGCGCTCAAAGTCACCTACGCGTCGCGACCACCCACCGTGGTGCTCCTCGCTGGTCTGCAGGGTGCGGGCAAGACCACGGCGGCGGCGAAGCTCGCCTCGTGGTTCAAGCAGCAGGGTCGCCAGCCCTACCTCATCGCCGCTGACCTCCAACGCCCCGCCGCCGTCGAACAACTGCGCGTGCTCGCGGGTCAGATCGGAGTCGACGTCTTCTCCGAGCCCAGCGATCCGGTCGAGGTCGCCCGCAAGGGTCTCGCCGAGGCGACGCGACTCGGTCGCGACGTCGTCATCATCGACACCGCCGGACGACTCTCAATCGACCAGGCCCTCATGCAGGAGGTGCGCGCGATCAGTGACGCCACCTCGCCCCACTACACGTTCCTGGTGATCGACGCCGTCACCGGTCAGGATGCGGTCTTCACGGCCCGCTCGTTCCACGAGACCCTCGAGCTCTCGGGCATCATCGTCACCAAGTTGGACTACGACGCACGCGGCGGAGCGGTGCTGTCGGCGCGTGGCGTCGTCGGCCGTCCGGTCGTCTTCGCCTCGACGGGCGAGAAGTTGGCCGACTTCGATCTCTTCCACCCCGACCGGATGGCCTCGCAAATCCTTGGTATGGGTGACGTGCTCACGCTCATCGAACAGGCCGAACGCACCATGGACCAGGGCGTGGTGGCCGAGTCAGCTGGCCGCATGCTGAGCGGGACCTTCACGCTCGACGACTTCCTCGCCCAGTTGAATCAAGTCCGAAAGATGGGCTCGCTCGGCGGCATCATGAAATTGATGCCCGGAGTGACCAAGGAGATGCGCAGCGCCGCGAACAACGTCGACGAAGGCGAACTCAACCGAGTTGAGGCGATCATCCGCTCGATGACCCCCCGCGAGCGACGTGATCCGAACATCATTGACGGCTCACGCCGTTCCCGCATCGCGGGTGGTTCGGGGACGACCGTCAACGCCGTCAACCAGCTGCTAAAACAGTTCACCGAGATGCGCAAGATGATGCGACAGATGAGTGGCGGGGGAATGCCCTCGCTGCCCGGCGGGATGGGCCGCATGGCGGGACTCGCCGCCAAGGCCTCGGCCATGAAGAACGAGCAAATGCCGGCTGGTTTCGAGGCGCTGGCGGCGGGCATGCAGTCGGGGGCGGCGCCGCGCCCTGGCGGCGGGAAAAACAAGAAGAAGAAGGGCGGGCGGGTCACGCCCCCGAAACAACGCTAAACTTTGACGCTCGGGTATATCGCCCAGTTCCGGTGGACCGGAACGAAAGGTTTGAAGGGAATTTCGTCGTGGCTGTGAAACTTCGTTTGGTGCGCATGGGTAAGAAGAAGCAACCGACCTATCGCGTCGTGGCGGCTGAGAGTCGTCGCGCCCGCTCCGGGGCGTTCCTTGAGATCCTCGGCACCTACCAACCGCGTGGACTCTCCGTGGCCAATCCCGAGACCGTCACCATGATCGACAACGACAAGGCCGTCCGCTGGCTCCAGCAGGGCGCCCAGCCGACCGAGCGCGTGGCTAAGTTGCTGAAGACCAGTGGGGCGCTCGACATGTTCGAGGCCGCGAAGGCCGCGAAGTGAGCGACGTGCACGACGACTACGTCGCAGGTGACATCAACACGATTGACGGCGCCGATGACGACCACGAGTACAACGACGACCTGACCGTCAGCGCGAGCGAAGCGGGCGCCGAGAGCGCGGCCACCGCGAGCGCCGTGCTCGAGTTCATCGCGACGAGTCTCGCCGACGACCCCGATGCTGTTTCGGTCGAGATCAGCGAGCGCCAGGGCAAGGTTGTCCTGTCATTGACCGTCGGACCCGACGACATGGGTCGCATCATCGGTCGGCGTGGCCGCACCGCGCAGGCGATTCGCACCCTGGTGGGGGCGGCCGGCGCACGTGACGGCGTGACGACCTCGGTCGACATCGTCGACTAGCCGTGAGCGCCGCCGAGCGCCCAACGCTCGAAGTCGGGCGAATCGTCAAAGCGCACGGCCTGAAGGGTCAGGTCCTCGTGGACCTCTGGACCGATCGGACCGAACGTCTCGACGCGGGCACCGAACTGATCACCGACCGCGGACCGCTGGTCGTGATGAGCGCCGCGCGCCATCAGGAGCGCTACCTGGTCTCCTTTGACCGAATACAGTCCCGCGAGGATTCCGAGCGGTGGCGTGGCGTCGTGCTGTCGGCCCCGCGCCTCGAGGAAGATGATGACGATGTCATCTGGATCGACGACCTGTTCGGCGCCGAGGTCTATGACGCGTCCGGCGTCCATCGTGGCGTCGTCACCGACGTCGAGGCGAACCCCGCGAGTGACCTGTTGGTGCTCGACAGTGGCGCCCTGGTGCCCCTGACCTTCGTCACGCACGTGGTCGCCAACGAACGGATCGACATTGACGTGCCGGATGGTCTCTTCGAGTGACGCTCCGCATCGATGTCCTGACGCTCTTTCCCGATGCGGTGGGGGACTACGCGACCACGTCGGTGCTCGGACGGGCTGCTTCGCGCGGCGTTTGGGAGCTCCACCTGCACGACTTTCGTGAGGCCACGGACGACGTGCACCGAACGGTGGACGACACTCCCTTCGGCGGTGGCGCCGGAATGGTCCTGCGCGCTGAGCCAATCCTGCGCACCATCGAGGCCGACCCCGCCATCGCCCGACCAGTGATCGCGCTCACCCCATCGGGCCGGACCTTCGACCACCAAGTCGCCAAGGAATTGGGCCGACTCGAAGGGTTCACGCTCCTGTGTGGACGATACGAGGGATTCGACCAGCGGGTACTCGACCTGGTGGTGGACGACGAACTGTCAATCGGGGACTTCGTGCTCGCCGGCGGTGAATTGGCTGCGCTGTGCGTGATCGAGGCGGTCGTGCGCCTCCTGCCGGGTGCGCTCGGCAACGATGAATCGAGCGTGGAGGAGACCTTCGGCGATGATCTTCTGGAGTACCCCCACTACACCAAGCCCGCCTCCGTTCGGGGGCTTGACGTTCCCGAGGTGCTGCGCTCGGGCGATCACGCCCGTATCGCGCGCTGGCGTCGCGCACAGGCTCTGAGGCGCACCATGGTCCGCCGGCCGGACCTGATCGCCCGGCGTGGGGGAATCTCGGCTGAGGAGACCAAGATTCTGGCCGAATTCGGGTCGCTGGATGACGACGGCCAGACCGGCTAAACTTCTAAAGCCTCAGTGATCCGAAAGGGACCGCTCTCATGAACCCGACTGACCTCATCGACCGTGACTCGCTTCGCGACGACATCCCCTCGTTCCGCACGGGCGACACCCTCAAGGTGCACGTCCGCGTCGTCGAGGGCACGCGCCAGCGTATCCAGATCTTCCAGGGCGTGGTAATCCGTCGCCAGGGTTCGGGTTTGCACGAGACCTTCACCGTGCGCAAGATCAGCTTCGGCGTAGGTGTGGAGCGTACGTTCCCCGTACACGCGCCGACCATCGCCAAGATCGAGGTCGAGTCCTACGGAGACGTTCGCCGCGCGAAGCTCTACTACCTGCGCGACTTGCGCGGTAAGGCCGCCAAGATCAAGGAGCTGCGCGTCACCGAGCGCGCGTAATCGCCTGTGGGCGAAGAAGAGCTCGACGACTACGAGTCGACCCTAGAACTCGCCCTGGTCCAGGAGTACAAGGCCGTGGTGGGGATGTTCGACTACGCCGTCGAGACCGATCGGCGTTTCTACTTGGCCAATGACGTCGCCGTCGAGGTCCGGTCCACTTCCAGCCCCACCATGCTGGAGGTGAATCTGCACGACGCCTGGGTTTGGGACATGTATCGTTCGGCCCGCTTCGTACCCTCGGTGCGGATTCTCACCTTCCGTGACGTCAATATCGAACGACTTCCCAAGGAAGATCTCCAGCCCTAGGCCATGGAACTGGTTCACCTCGCCGCCACGTTGGACCGGCTGGATGACGTCGTCGAACGGGCCGCACGGTCTGCGGTGGTTTTCAGTTGCTCGACCGGCGACACGGTGATCGCTGCGGCGGCGCTCGAGGGGCGCCTGCGCCGACCGCTCGGACTCTGGCTCGAAGTGTCCGAGGACTATCCCGCCCAGATGGCCGCCCGTGACGTCGCCACGTTGAGTCGCCTGATCGAGATCGACCACGTGGTGATCGCCAGCCGCAACCTGGCCGTCGAACGCGCCGAAGTCGTACGAGCCCTGTTGACCGAAGACGAGGTCAATTTCTCGAACGCCGCCGCGACACTCGTCGGTGCCTACAATCGACCGGCCCCCGCGAGTCCGATCACCGTCTGGAGTTTTGATGGCCACGCGCTGCGCAGCCCGGTGAACGTGCTCTTTCGAACCGCCACGACGTCGGATGCGGTGGGCGATTCCACCACCTTCGCCTGACCCTATTCGGGCTGGGTGGAGATGCGGTCTGGTCGGATGCGCACGTTGACGCGTACCTCGCCCTCGCGTCGGTAGGGGTAGGAATCGACGCCGAGATATTTCTTCGCCAGTCGGTCGATGACCTCGTCGCCACCTTCGGTGGTGAAGCCGACCACCGAGCCCCGCACGGCGATCAGGACGTAGGGGTCGTCCGGATCGGTCAGGGAGACCGCGACCCGCGCGTCGGAGGCGAGGTTGCGGGCCTTGGCGCGCCCGAGCGCGGTGTTGATCACGATGTCGTCGCCGTCGAGCTCGACCCAGACCGGAGTCACGTTGGGCGAACCGTCGGGTTCGAGACTCGCCACGTGGGCGAGAACGCGCTTGGCGAAGATGGCGCGCGAGCGCTCGGTGAAGGTATCGGTCATGGTGTCTCTTTCGAGGTCGGCGCAGCGGCAACTAGTTTTACTGTAATGAATATTGGTGCTCACGTCCGCGGAGGCGGCAAGCTGGTTCCCTCCCTCGAGGCCGGGGTCGACATCGGGGCCACCTCGATCCAAATCTTCACCCAGAGTCCGCGGATGTGGAAGCCGTCCCAGTACGCCCCCGACGTACTCGCCGCCTTCCGCGAAGCCCAGGCCGAGCACCCGACGATCACCGCCACGTTCTGCCACGCCACGTACCTGATCAACCTGGCGACCGGGGACCGCGAACTCTACGAAAAGTCGGTGGCGACGCTGACCCACAATCTGTCGGTGGGACGGGGCATGGCGTCGTCGGGAGTGGTCCTGCACGTGGGCTCGCACAAGGGTGCGGGATTCACTGAAGTGATCGCCCAAGTCGCTGAGGCGTTCGAGCGAGCGCTCGACGGCGCCGACGCGGCGCCCGAGGGTGTCCCCGACTGTCCGATCCTCATCGAGAACGCCGCTGGCGCCGGCGGCACGGTCGGGCGAAGTCTCGAGGAGATCGCCGCGTTGATCGAGGCCTGCGGCAATGACGAGCGTCTGGGCCTCTGCATCGACACCCAGCACCTGTGGGCGAGTGGTTTCGACTACTCGAGCGTGGCGGGAGCGAAACGACTGGTGAAGGAGATCGACGACACCATCGGTATCGAGCGGTTGCGCTGTCTGCACCTCAACGACTCGAAGATCGAACTCGGCGGCAACCGTGACCGCCACGCCAACATCGACGAAGGTACCATCGGCGCGTCGGGCCTGGCTCCGCTGATCGCTCATCCCAAGATTCGCGACCTGCCACTCATCCTCGAGGTACCCGGCAGCGGTGACGGCCCCCGCGGCGAGGACGTGGTCCAAGCACGGGCGGTGATGGAGATGGGCCTCGCGCTCTACGCGCGCCCGGGTGCGACGTCTGCCGAGAAATCAACCAAGGCGGCGGTGACCAAGGTCCCTAGCCAGTCGCCAACGACCAAGTCGGCCAAGAAGTAGAGAGGAAAGCATGACTAACGTACGAATCGAATCTGACACCATGGGCACCATCGAGGTTCCCGCCGACCACTACTGGGGCGCCCAGACTGAGCGGAGCCTCCACCACTTCGCCATCAGTCACGAGACGATGCCACCCGCGCTCATCAAGGCCTTTGGCATCTTGAAATTCGCGTCCGCCCAGGTGAACCACGATCTGGGCAAGCTCGACAAGGAGCGGGCCTCATTGATCGAACAGGCGTCACGCGAAGTCATCGACGGTGTGCTCGCGGGAGAGTTCCCCCTCCGCATCTGGCAGACCGGTTCGGGCACCCAGACGAACATGAACGTCAACGAGGTCATCTCAAACCGGGCCATCGAGATCGCGGGTGGCGAGCGGGGGAGCAAGACGCCGGTGCACCCGAACGACCACGTCAACATGTCCCAGTCCTCGAATGACACGTTCCCAACGGCCATGCACATCGCGGCGGTGACCGAGATCACCGACCGGTTGATCCCGGCGGTGCGGCGCCTGCGTGACGCCCTGAACGCGAAGGCCGAGGAGTACGTCACCGTCACCAAGATCGGCCGGACCCACCTGATGGACGCTACGCCCCTCACGCTCGGCCAGGAGTTCTCGGGCTACGTCGCCCAACTGGATGCCGACCTCGACCGACTGCACCTGGTGCTCGGCGGCCTCTACGAACTGGCCGCAGGTGGGACCGCGGTGGGCACCGGTCTCAACACGCACCCCGAATTCGGAGAACGCGTGGCGGCGTCGATCGCCGCGCTGACCGGCAAGCCATTCGTGACCGCACCCAACAAGTTCGCCGCCCTCGCCGCCCACGACGCGCTGGTCTTCGCCCACGGGGCCATCAAGACCGTCGCCACGAGCCTGATCAAGATTGCCGACGACCTGCGCTGGCTGGGTTCGGGTCCGCGCTCGGGCCTGGGCGAACTCCAGCTACCCGAGAACGAGCCCGGCAGTTCGATCATGCCCGGCAAGGTGAACCCCACCCAGTCCGAGGCGATGATCATGGTCGCGATCCAGGTCTTCGGTAATGACGCCGCCGTGGCGATGGCGGGCTCGCGCGGCAATCTCGAACTCAACGTGTGCAAGCCCGTGATGATCCACAATTTCTGCAATTCGATCGACCTGCTGACCGACGCCTGCGACCGATTCCGCGAATTTTGCGTCGAGGGCCTCCAGCCCGACTATGAGCAGATAGGCCACCACCTGAACAACTCGCTGATGCTCGTCACGGCGCTCAATCCGATCATCGGCTACGACAAGGCGGCCCAGGTGGCGAAGAAGGCCCACAAGGAGCGCAGCACGCTGCGTGAGGCGGTGGTGGCGCTGGGCTTCATGACCGGCGAGGAGTTCGACGACGCCGTGGTGCCCGAGGACATGACGCATCCATGACGCGTCCGGGGTTGCTCGAGCCCGCGACGATTGACGAGTGGTTGGTGTTGCATCCGCACTGGCGCCTCGAAGAGTCGCACCTCGTGCGTGAACTGGCGACCGTTGATTACGCCAGCTCCGTGCGACTGCTCGCGTCCCAGGTCCCGCTCGCCGATGGCCTCGACCACCATCCGATGGTCGAACTCGGCTACCGCCGCGTGCGCTTCGAGTTGTGGACCCACGACCGCCGTGGACTCACGTCACTCGACCTCGCGTACGCCGAAGGTCTCGACGAGATCATTACGCGAGACTTTCTCAGCGTCGTGACGTCTAGTTGACCGGAAGGTTCCACAGCGCCATCCAGCGCGTGAGGTCCTTCTCCATCGGCAGGTCGTCGCCGAGGAACGAGCGCACCCGCAATTCAAGTTCGTTGTCGCGCTGGTCGGGTCCGGTGGGCGCGAACGGATAGAACGTCCCCTGCTTCAACAGGTACACCATGCGCACCGGGCCGTCACCGGGCGGGGTCTTTGGCACGAAGCCGAAGACCGCACACAGGAGACGGGGACCGAGACCGTTCTCGACCATGGAGGTGTTCGCGCCGTGGATGCGGGTGACCAGGGACTCGATGTCGGGATCCTTGATGACCAGCCACTTGAAGCCCAAGTCGTCGGTGGTGATGGCGATATTGCCAGTGCTCTCGTCGAAGTTGAGCAGGTCCAGGATCTCTTTGTCCGTTGTGATCGTGTTTTCACCGCTGCCGGCCTTGAAGAGCAGTCCGGCCTGACCCGAGGGCACCAAGTCGAGTTCGGTCTCGAGGGTGAGCGCGGCGCTCGGCAAGGCGAACAGGTTGTCGAGTTTGGGGGCCACCTGTTTGGTCCGTCCGAAGAGGGTGTCGCGCAGCCCCACTAGCCGTTGAGTTCCTTCTCGAGTCGGTTGAGCTGGTCGAGACGCTTCTCGAGCGAGGGGTGGGTCGAGAAGAGCGACGCCGCCGTGCCGCCGGCGAGGGCGGGGACGAAGAAGAACGAGTTCATGGCTTCGGCGTGGCGCAGGTCGGTGCGAGGAATCTTGCCCATGTCGCCCGTGATGTGCACCAGCGCGCTCGCCAGCACGCTGGGCTTGCCAATGAGGATGGCCCCCGAGCGGTCGGCGGACAGTTCGCGGTATCGAGAGAGCGCCATGGTGAGCAGATAGGCAATGACGTAGATCACCATCGAGACGAGCCAGGTGACCATCTCGAGCAGTGCGGTGTTGTCATTGCTGTTGCTGCTGCGATTACCGCCCGAGAGCATGGCCCCCCACATGGCCATGCGACTCACCAGGCCCGCGAGCATTCCGACGCCCGAGGCAATGGTCATGACCGCAACGTCGCGGTGGGCGACGTGGCTGAGCTCGTGGGCGAGGACCGCCTCGAGTTCTTCGTCACTCAATCGGTTCATGAGTCCGCGGGTGGCGCAGATGACGGCGTGGGAGGGACTGCGTCCAGTGGCGAAGGCGTTGGGCACGTCGATCTCGGCGACGCCGACGCGTGGCTTCTTCATATCGGCGAGCAGGCAGAGACGGTCGACGATCTCGTGCAGACGCGGCTCCTGCTGCGGCGTGACCTCATGGGCGTGCATCGAGAACATGGCGATCTTGTCCGAGAAGTAGTACTGGGAGAAGAGTAGGACCGCACCGATGACGATGACCAATACCGTCGAGACGCCCAAGCGCAGCAAGAACGTGACCAAGACCGCGTAGAGCAGCACCAGTCCGAGACCGGTGATGAACATGCGCACGTCCAGGCCGTGGTCGGTTTCGATCTTGGTCTTGGCCATGGTTAGGCTTCCTCGCCCGAGGGCAGTTCGCTGGCGGGGCCGGTGCCGAGTTGGGCTTTCATAGCAGCCAGCTGGGCGTCGATGTCCGAAGTGCCCTTGGCCTTGTCCAGTTGGGCCTGAATGTCGTCATTGGTGCTCGTGAGGTCGGTGAGGGCACCCGAGGCGAGCAGTTCGTCGAGCGCACCACTGCGGGCTTGCATCTCGGCCACCTTGTCCTGGGCACGCTGCATCGCGGCGCCGGCGTCACCCATCGACGTCGAGATGCCGCTGACGGCTTCGGAGATATGTGCGGAGGCTTCGGCGGCGGTGTAAGTCGCCTTGATGGTCTCCTTCTTGGTGCGGAAGGCCTCGACCTCGGTCTGAAGGCGTTGGGCGGTGTCGGTGAGCTTCTGCTCCTGTTCGACGATGGTGGCGTGCTGGGTGTCGAGGTCTTTCAACTGGGCGGCGATCGCCTCGCGTCGGGTGAGCGCCTCGCGGGCCAGTGGCTCGTTGTTCTGGGCCAGGGCGGCCTTGGCCTGTTCGGCCAGCTTGTCACCCTGGGTCTTCAATTGTTCGGCCTGGATCTCCACGCGCTTGCGGGCGGTCGCGACGTCGGCGACGGCGCGCTTGACCTTGGTCAAGTTGTCCAGCTGTTGTTCGTAAGAGAGGTCCAGCGTCTGACGCGGATCCTCCGCCTTGTTGAGTGCCGCGTTGGCTTTCGACTGGAAGATTGTGCTGATGCGCTTCATGACACCCATGGGGGCCTCCTTCGTTACCAGTCCAGACTAGGGGGCGCGGGGTGTCCTCCGGGTCCGGAGAGCGCCGCGATCGGGTAAGAACCTGATTAATTTCGGGGGAGTTGGCGGTCCTGTTCGCGGGCCTGGTCGGCCAATTCGGTGCGGTAACCATCGAGCATCTGGGTGAGGCCGTCGTGACTGGTGGCGAGGATCCGCACCGCGAGCAGTCCGGCGTTGGCGCCACCGTTGATAGCGACGGTGGCGACCGGCACCCCTCGGGGCATCTGGGCGATGGAGAGCAGCGAGTCCATGCCGTCGAGGCGGGCCAGGGCGACCGGCACCCCGATGACCGGCAAGGTGGTGACGGCCGCGAGCATGCCCGGCAGGTGGGCCGCTCCACCGGCCCCGGCGATGAGGACGCGCAGTCCCCGTTCGTGGGCGCCCAAGCCGTAGGCGAGCATGTCCTGAGGAGTGCGGTGGGCCGAGACGACGCGAATCTCGAAGGGCACGTCGAAGCGCGTGAGGATCTGGGCGGCCGCGTCCATGACCTCGTGGTCCGACGAACTGCCCATGACGATGCCCACGACTGGTTGCACTATGCCTCCTGGGTGCTCGTGCCGTATGCCCGAGCACTCTCCCATGCTGTCACGTGCGCCGTCGTGAGGTCGTCACCCACCACGGTCACGTGCCCGAGTTTGCGACCGGGCCGCCACGTTTTGCCGTAGCCGTGGACGTGGGCGCCGGGGACGCGCGCCGCTGCCTCGATCGAGCCGGGGGTCTCGGCGCCCACGACGTTCACCATGGCCGCTGCTCGCACGATTGCGGTCGCGGGCCCGAGGGGAGCACCGCTGACCGCCAGCAGGTGATTGGCGAATTGGCTCGTCGCGGCGCCTTCAATGGACCAATGGCCGGAATTGTGGGGTCGCAACGCAATCTCGTTGATGACGAGACCGCGCTCGGTCAGGAAGAACTCAACCGCGACGATGCCGACCGCCCCAATCAATTCGGCGATGACTCGCGCGACGCGCTCGGCGTCGGCACCGGTGGTCTCGTCGACGTTGGCGGGGAACGTGACCTCGACGCACATTCCGTCACGCTGGACCGTGCGCACCAGGGGGTATGCGACACAATCGGCGTCGTGGCCGCGGACGACGACCTGGGCGAATTCGGCCAGCAGCGAGAGCCGCTCTTCGACGACGACCTCGCCGGCGCGGGCTAGGTCGTCGATCATCGCGAGCGCCTCGGCTCGGTCGACGGGGAACAGCACCCCGCGGCCGTCGTATCCACCGCACGCGGCCTTCACAACGACGTCGTCGACTTCGTCGAGGAAACGCACGACGGCAGAATCGGTTGATGTCCGTGTGGTCACGAAGCGGGGCACCAGGAGGCCCGCCCGCGCGAACTCGACCCGCTGGTGGGCCTTGTCTACTGAGAAGTGCAGGGCGTGGGCGCTAGGTCGCACGACGACGCCGGCGGCTTCGAGCGCGACAATTTGGTCGAGATCGACCAGTTCGTGGTCGAAGGTGACCACGTCGACCAGGGCCGCGAGCGCTTCGAGCGCTGACGGGTCCTGGGCGGCACCGATCACGAAGTGGTCACAGGTCGCCAGGGCTGAGTCCTCCGTCGAGGTGGCGAGTACCGTCAAAGAGACGTGCACCTCGTGGGACACCTCACCCATCATTCGCGCTAACTGGCCCCCTCCCACCACGCCCACGCGGGTCGAGGCAGTAGTTTTGGGGTCAGTCGACACATCGCCACGATAGTGGTCGACCAGGGGGAATCGGATGCGTATCGGTATTGGACTGGACACGGACGGATCAATCGAGAACACGCTGGAGCGCGCGACGGACTTGCGTAACATGGGTTTCACGAGTCTCTGGTCGTCTCAGATCTTCGGCCCCGATACGTTGACGGTGCTGGCCATCGTCGGACGTGAATTGCGCGACCTCGACCTGGGCACAGCGGTCGTCCCGGTGCAACCGCGTCACCCCTCGATGCTCGCGGCCCAGGCCCGAACGGTGCAGCAGGCCATTGGCGGACGACTTTCGCTCGGCGTCGGACTCTCGCACCAGGTAGTGGTCGAGGGACTGTGGGGAATTTCGTTCGATCGACCCGCCTCGTACATGCACGAATACCTGGAGGCGCTGGCCCCGATGCTGCGCGGCGAGAAGGTCGCGGTGAAGGGAGAGCGGGTGAGCGCCGTGAGCATGGGGCCGCTCGGGCCAAAAGATGTTGAAGCCCCCGACCTGCTGGTGGCGGCGCTCGGACCCAAGATGCTCGAAATGGCCGGAGCACTCAGTGACGGCACCGTGTTGTGGATGACTGGGGTGCGCACCATTGCCTCGCACATCGCGCCCACGATTCGCGGCGCCGCCGAGGCCGCCGGCCGTCCCAGTCCGAGAATCGTCTGCTCGCTACCAATCGTCGTCACCGAGAATGTCACCGCGACCATCGAGAACGTGAACACCTCGTTGGCGGTCTATGGGACTCTGCCGAGTTACCAGGCGATGCTGGAGCGAGAAGGTGCCTCGTCGCCCGCGGACGTCGGCCTCATCGGGTCGCACGATCAGGTGCTCGAACAGTTGCACGCACTGGCCGCGGCCGGCGTGACCGAATTCTCGGCGGCGATCTCGGGCAACGCCCAAGAGCGTGACGCCACCTACGAACTCCTGCTGGACTACGTGCGGGGTTAGACGTCGGACCGTGGCGTCGTTAGCCCCTGGGATGATTTCCTAGACTGGACCAAAATCAAGGAGTCGTTATGTCAATTATTGCCAGTCTTCTGTCAATGATGCTGTTCTTGGCCTTCGTTTCGGCCGGTATCCAAAAGGTGCAGTTCAACCCCATGATGTCGGCGTCGGCCCAACACCTCGGCTTCTCAAAAGAGGGCTATCAGCGGATCGGACTGCTGGAGATCGCCGGCGGCATCGGACTCCTCATTGGCCTCGCGGGCTCGCGCGGATCGTTGTGGGGCATCGTCAATGAAGCCGCCGCAGCGGGTCTGGCGCTGACAATGGGTGCCGCGGTCGTCTTCCACTTGCGAAAGGGAGACGGTGCGAAACTGCTGGCTCCGGCCGGGATCTTGGGATTGCTCGCCCTGCTAGAACTGGTCAGTCGATTGGCCTAGCCCTACAGGGGCAGGCGAGTGTGTTTGAACTCGTTGAGTTCAGGCTGGGTCGCCATCAGGGTCACGAGCGAGTTCACCAAATCAATCGACGCCTGCGCATCGTCGGTGGGCGGCGTCATGTATCGCACGAACGTCGCGTCGCCGTCGACCACGAAGGTGGGCACCCCGAAGGCCTCGTAGCGGTCGTACTGTTCGTGGCTGGCGCCGATCACTCCGTGGGGGCGACGCGAGTCGATGTCGTCGACTACCGTCGCCATGTCGACACCGAGTGGCTCGAGGACCGTGGCGATCTCCTCGATCGTCACGAGGCGAATGGCGCGTTCGTGACGTGCCCGGAAAAGCGCTTCGTGAGCGTCGAGAAAGTGCTCGGTCTGCAAGTCCCGCACCGAGATGCCGGCGGCGAGGGCCAACAAGTCATTGTCGAACTCGGGATTGTTCCACACGTCGGTCGATTCCTCAGCACGGTGGCCTTGGCTGAGGGTCCACGGGGTGAATGTGACGTTGAAGTCGGCTCCGGCCTTGAGCGCGGTGACGACGTGCAAGTGGATGTTCTTCGCGAAGGGGCAGCGGTAGTCGAAGGAGAGTTCGAAGGCGTTCATGCGGGCCAGCCTAAATGCCGCTGCCGCCGCCGAGGCGCCTGCGAATGAATGGGTATCGGTCGTTGGTCCCTCGCGGTGATCAGTCACCACCGTGGTGGTCACCACGTTGGACCGGCGGCAACTGGGCGATTTCGTCGTCGCTGAAGACCCTCGAACGGATGAGGAAGCGCACTCCTTCGGGGGCTTCGACGGAGAACCCGCTGCCCCTACCCGGCACGACGTCGACGGTGAGGTGGGTGTGGGCCCAGTACTCGAACTGGTCCGAACCCATGTAGAAGGGCGTTCCGGCGACCTCGCCCAAGTAGACGTCGCGCTGCCCGATGCGAAACTCGCCACGGGGATAACACATGGGGCTGGACCCGTCGCAGCAACCGCCGGACTGGTGGAACAGCAGCACCCCGTGCTGTTCCACCAGACGCTGAAGCAGTGCCGCGGCCTCGTCGGTGATATCGACGCGATGCAGCTCGTTGGTCATGTCTAGAAGAATCCCAACTTCTTCGGGCTGTAGCTCACGAGCAGGTTCTTCGTCTGCTGATAGTGGTCGAGCATCATGAGGTGGTTCTCACGTCCGATGCCCGATCCCTTGTAGCCACCGAAGGCCGCGTGGGCGGGGTAGAGGTGGTAGCAGTTGGTCCAGACCCGTCCCGCCTGCACTGCTCGCCCCACCGTGTAGGCGGTGTTGACGTCGCGGGTCCACAGCCCAGCGCCAAGGCCGTAGAGCGTGTCGTTGGCTATGGCGATGGCGTCGTCTTGATCCTTGAAGGTCGTCGCCGAGAGCACCGGACCGAAGATCTCCTCTTGGAAGATGCGCATCTTATTGTGGCCCTTGAAGATCGTCGGCTCGACGTAGTAGCCACCTTCGAGGCCCTCGACCTGGCGCTGCGCTCCACCAATCAGCACTTCAGCACCCTCCGCGCGCCCGATATCGAGGTAGGAGAGGATCTTCTCGAGCTGGTCGTTCGACGCTTGGGCACCGACCATGGTGTCGGTATCGAGGGGGTCACCCACCTTGATCGCCTTCACCCGCTCGAGGCAGCGCGCCATGAAGTCGTCGTAGATGGACTCGTGGATGAGCGCGCGCGACGGGCACGTGCACACCTCGCCCTGGTTGAGCGCGAACATGACGAGCCCTTCGATGGCCTTGTCGAGGAAGTCGTCGTCCTGCGCCATGACGTCGGGGAAGAAGATGTTGGGACTCTTCCCACCCAATTCCAGGGTCACCGGGATCACGTTCTCCGAAGCGTATTGCATGATGAGTCGACCCGTGGTCGTCTCTCCGGTGAAGGCGATCTTGGCGATGCGCGGCGAGGAGGCGAGCGGCTTGCCGGCCTCGACGCCGAATCCGTTGACGACATTGAGCACCCCGGCCGGCAGCAGGTCCTCGATGAGCTCGATGACCTTGAGTAGCGACCACGGGGTCTGCTCGGCGGGCTTGATGATGACACAGTTGCCGGCGGCGAGAGCCGGAGCGAGCTTCCACGTCGCCATCAGGATGGGGAAGTTCCACGGGATGATCTGTCCGACCACGCCGAGCGGCTCGTGGAAGTGGTAGGCGACGGTGGTGTCGTCGATTATGCCAATCGAGCCCTCTTGGCCGCGCAGGACGCCGGCGAAGTAGCGGAAGTGGTCAATCGCGAGTGGGAGGTCTGCTGCGAGGGTCTCACGCACGGGTTTGCCGTTCTCCCAGCACTCAGCGATGGCGAGGGCCTCGAGATTCGTCTCCATCCGGTCCGCGATGCGAAAGAGGATCAACGATCGTTCGGCGGGGCTGATTCGGCCCCAGGCGTCCTTGGCCGCGTGGGCGGCATCGAGGGCGAGTTCGATATCCTTCGCATTGGAACGGGCAACCTTGGTGAACGCCTGACCGTTCACCGGCGAGATGTTGGCGAAGTATTGACCATCGACCGGCGGGACCCATTTGCCCCCGATGTAGTTGTCGTACTGCGTCTTTACCGAAACGGGACTTTCTATGGAACCGGGTGGTGCGTATTTCATGACATAACCCCCTCGTGCCTTCTGGCACTTCACTTGATGACCGCTCCGAGCGGTCCGGGCAAGGTACCGCAGGGAAGGTTGGCAAAAGGTTGGTGGGCGCCAGGAACTTGGATTCCCCGGGGAGTTAGTCTTCGGTGAAGAGTGGTGTCT